>Ga0074198_1000100_pt1 | contig 129091 bp, 118 predicted proteins | sample EPASupsiteSAE323_FD_64527 | JGI IMG/M metagenome (GOLD analysis project Ga0074198, IMG submission 64527) | Bioremediated contaminated groundwater from EPA Superfund site, New Mexico - Sample SAE3-23 | ecosystem: Environmental > Aquatic > Deep subsurface > Groundwater > Contaminated ... | reverse complement strand
CGGTTTTACGCCGCCGGCTATCAGCATCTGGTCGGCGGTATATTCCATAATAGTGTTGGTGGACATACCGATAGTCCGTCCCTTAAGGTCCTTGATCGATTTGATGCCGGAATTCTTGCCCGCCATCAGTTCGATGTTGCCGTCATTGCGGGATACGATCCGCATCTTGATGCCGCCCTCGTTGGCAAAAACCACGGCCAGGACGTCGCTGATCATTCCGTCCAGCTGCCCGCCCTGCAAGGCACTGTCTCTATCTTTGGCGCTCTTGAAGGGTTCCAATTTAACCTTTACGCCTTCTTTAGCAAAATAACCGTTCTTCTGGGCAATAATAAAGGGGATCGATTCCACATCCGGCATGACTCCAATGGTTATGGTCCGCTGCACCGCTGCCGGTTTTGGCGCTTCCTTCGGCGGCTGGCTGGCCTTGGGCTGACCGCAGCCCATTACTCCCAGCCCCATCACAAGAATCAACAGAGCAACCAAAAATCTTTTCATTTTCTCTTTTCCCGCCCCTTCCATCTGGCAAATTTCCGTAGTATCTATATATGAAAACACATATTAGAACCTGCCTTCAGGAACGAAGACCACTCCCCGCTACGTGTTTTCAGCAACTTGTGGTGATTCCCTGCGGAATTATGTAGAATCTTTTAAGATTATACCCCATTGTTCTCTCTATGGCTCAAATTTAATTAGCATTAGCCCCGGGCGGTATGACATCATCAGTTGATCATACCCGCAGTTGCCCAAAGAAAACAAAAAAGGCTGAACATCATAATCCAGCCTAATCCAGCGATTCTATATACAGAACCTTTCATATTGCGCAAGGGGCAGATAGTGAGCGACCACTTGATGACGAGCCATAGTCGCCAGCTAAGCTCATCCGCAACCCCCCTATTTTGTTTTAAGACAGAAGGCCTCTTCTGTTTCTCTAGTTTTCTTAACCTTCAACAGCTTATACCGGACTGATAGGGCAGCCGGCTGATTCCTTAACTGATCGGCCCTATTTAACTGTAGTACCCTGGGTTATCCGGGGCCACTGTTCCAACAAGTCAGCCAGGAAATCCGCTGCTGAATTGTTCGCCGGGGCTGAACTCTCTTTATATGGTTCATTTATCCCCTCATAATAGGTCCCCAAAGTGATTCTTGGCCATTCTTCATAATTTGCTGCTTTCATCTAAATTGCCTCCTCTTTCCGCCTCTGTGCAAAAAAAAGGATGAAGCAAGCAATCCATATGGCCGTCATCATGGTCCGCTCGAAGATCGTATGGGACGCTGACGCTGCTTTAGCGGCAAACCACCCGGTGCACCTCCCTGACCGGAATCCCATACCGATTTATTGATTTCAGACTAATGCAAAGCCAGCCCGGAGTCGAGTGGCAAATCTGACCTTGTGGGTTTATTATTCCTTAAAATAACTGGTGCTAGCCAAAAAAACTGAGCGTTATTTTTCATTCTTCTGCATACTCTGAATAACTCCGGCGGGCGATAATAAGTAACCTCATCACCTAACACTCGCTATCATATGTGTAAACGCGGTACCTTTCTGGAAAAAGCTGCAGTATTAATCATCAACTTTCGCATATAACATTAGATGCGACACATTTATCGGCAAGCATAACGTTTTGTCCAAGCAGGAGGGAAGGCGGGTGGAAGCCGGCATTCTTCTCATTAAACCTTAATTTCTTATGCTACGGGTTTTTATAATACCCTCAGCATAAGACCGCCCGACAGCGGGACAATGCATTATGATTGCCGCCGCCGAGCCTTATGTCGCATTGATTTATGCTATTTCGTGGCCGCCACCTCGGCCAGGGCGATATCCTGATAGGCATGATAGAGGTCTCCGCAGAGTTTATCCCAGCGCTCGCAAACCTCCAGGGTCTTTTCATCCATGGTGAAGAGGTCGGGATGCGCCAGGAGTTCCACCATTTCATCAGCCAGAGCGTTCACGACGCCAGCCGGCGCTCCCATAAGAATCTGCGCCACAAATTCTCGCGAATCGTACCACCGGGAAGCGCGCTGGAAGTCGCGGTGCATCTGGGTTAACAATACATTTCGCGGTCCCTCCCACAGCTCGTTGACCGCCGCATCACGGTAAAGCCGCGGCAGGACGGAGAAATCCTCCATAACCCCATGACCGCCAAAGACCGACATGGCCCCACGGATGGTATCAGTGCAGTCCCAGGAAGCGGCTATCTTCTGCAGCATAATGAGTTCCCGCACCGCAAAGCGCTTCCTGCGGATATCCTCAGGTTCTTCCTCCCCCAGCCCGCCTTTTAAGCCGCCCGGCAGTTCCAGGAAGTCCCGGTATAGCTTAAAGGCTCCCGCCGTGGTGCGCTGAGCGCTGCGCTCCAGTTTGCGCAGTTGGTAGGCTAGTAAGGGAAATTGCCCGATCTTGACCCCGAATTGGTCGCGGAACTCGGCATAATGCAGGGCTTCGCGTACCGCGCGAGTGATGAAGGCAGCGGCGGAGAGACCAACGGTCAGCCGCGAGAAGGTCAGGACCACTCCCACCACATTGGCCACCCCGCGATTAAGCGGCCCGACCGGGTAAGCCAAGGCCCCGTTAAAGGTTATCTCCGCGGTGGTCAACTCACTGGTACCCATCTTCCACTTGATGCGGTCGATGGTATAGGCGTTTCTTATCTCTTTTTCCTTGTCCCCCGGCAGCCAGGAGGGCACCACGAACAGTGCCACCTCTTCCGAGCCCTGAGGCTTGGCGGTAACCATGGCATAATCGGCATGGGTGGCGGAGCAGAAGAACTTGGTGCCATACAGCCGCCAGGAGCCACCCTCATTCACCGCCTCCAGGACATTGGCCGGCACATCAGAGCCTCCCTGGATCTCCGACAGGTACTGGGCACCAATAGCAAACTCCCCGTCAATCCCTTCCTGCAGGTGCTGCAGGATATGCTTCAGCTCGGGGGTGTCCGCATATTTCTCGATGATGGCTATCGCCCCTTCGGTGCAGGTCATGGGGCAGCCGATGCAGGTTTCCCCGTTCTGATAGATCAGGTACATTTTGATCAGCTTCTCCCAAGGTAAGGTCTTGGACGAAAAACACCCCTCGGAAAAGATCTCCTTCTCCATGGTCAGCAGTTCGTGGGGCCGAACAATGCGGTCGATACGGTTTTTATGTCCGTCATAGTGGATCATATAAGGCCGCTCCTCGAGCCGGGCCGATGACTCCGCCATCTTGCGCCAGCGGAAGGATACCTTGGGCGATATCTCCCGGGCGGCGCGGTCCACCTGCTCCCACTGCTCGCCGGTGTAGCATTTGACTACCTTCTGAATAAACGGATCATCCGCATAGAAATCGAAGCTATTGCGCCAATCAAGGAATTCGTTAAAACTATAGGGATTATCGCGCGTAGGAAATGACATGATAAAACCTCCCATAAAATATTGTCTGCTCAGGCTATAAAATATTGAGTTTCCTGGCCTCAAAAGTCAATTCATCCCGGAAATCAGGATGCGCTATAGCGATCAGCCGCTTGGCCCGTTCTCTTACCGACTGCCCCTTTAACAGGGCAACTCCAAATTCCGTTACGACGTAGTGCACATCGGCTCGTCCGGTAGAGATGGCTTGTCCTGCCGGATGAATGGGTACTATCTTGGTTACGGTATCCTTTTTGGCGGTGGCGGGAAAAGCGATAAAGGACTTACCCCCGCGCGAGCGCCAAGCTCCCTCGACAAAGTCCAGGTTGCCCCCGACTCCGCCGTACTGGAGCGGGCCGAAGGACTCGGCATTGACCTGACCGGTCAGATCGATGCTGAGTGCCGAGTTTACAGATATCATATTATCATTTTTACTGATGATATAAGGATCGTTTACCCAGCCGGTCGGATGAAACTGGATGGAAGGATTGTTGTCAATCCAGTCATAGAGTTTTTGACTACCGAAGCCAAAGGAAGCGATACTGACATGTTTCATAAAATTTTTGCGGGAATTGTTGATCACGCCTTCCTCCCACAAGATTCGGATACTGTCTGATATCAGCTCGGTATGCACCCCCAGGTCTTTTTTGTTTTTCAAGGCCAGGGCGACGCTGTCACCTATGTTGCCCAAACCAAACTGTACTGTGCTGCCATCGTCGATCATATCGGCGATATACTGGCCTATCAGTTCGGATGCCTTATCCGGGGGAGCCAGGGTTTCCGGCAGGCTGAGCAACGGGCGATGGTTCTCGATCAGGGCGGTCACCTGAGAAATGTGAACGAAACCCATGCCGTGAACCTTGGGCATATGCTGGTTCACTTCAATAATGATCTTCTTGGCCAAGCGCATGGCATGACAGGTAAAATCCAGAGAAGGTCCCATGGTAAAATAGCCGTTCTTATCCATAGGAGAAGCGGTTAACATTACGACCTCCATGGGCCGAACCTCTTCCCAACACTTGTTGTCTAATATTCTTATCGGGGTATAGGTAAAATCTCCGGATTGCACCCTGGCGCGGGTGGGCATTCCTGAATAACCGGTGTCCACCTTGAGTTTATCATCCCGGCCTACCTTTACCATTTCGGTGGGCAGCAGATCCAGGGTGCCAAAATAGGTGGCATCCAATTCCTTGGCCCGGCCAGCCAGGGCATTGATCAGGGCCAGCGGCTGGCCTATGGCCATGGGAACTATGATGCTTTCCCCGTCCTCGATCACTCCCACCGCTGCTTGGGGCGTCATGAGTTTAGCTTGGTATTGTTCATTAAAATCCATCTACATCACCTCTTGTAATAATAAATGCCTGGCAACTGCAAATTTAGCCTCGATTACCACCTGCCTCTGTTCATCGTCTACCCCTTATTTATTCTACTTATATAATAAATATTACAATTTGTCAATTATTTTGTTATAAATATTACGAGTATTCCCTATAATGATGATATGTATTATAATTTACGGAAGGATCAATCTGGAGGGGTTATGAATTACAGAGAAATTGGTTATCGCATTCAAATAGCGCGTGAACAATCCGGCATGAACCAGAAGGAACTGGCGGAAAAATTGGGGATTTCCCAATCTACCCTGTCCAATTATGAAAAGGGCAAGCGCCGTTTATATCTGGTCGATCTCCAGAATATCGCCAATGCCTTGGGTAAAACCACCGAATATTTTCTCCAGCCCCTTGGCGAGGTCGAACCCGGTCCCCGAAGCTCGTCGCAGGATGATATCCAGGAACTGGTGCAGATCATGGTTATGATATCGGAACTTTCCAAAGAGGATCGAAAATCGGTTTATGACTATGTTAAATGGTTCAAGCAGCACAAAGGGGGGCAGTAACTTGATTGGCTTCTCATTAACACCAGGCCAGACGGAATTGGCCGCGGAGGTAAAAGATATAGCGGACCGTCACATAATTCCCCGAGCCCTGGAAATGGATAGACGGGGTGATGATTCTTTTGACTGGTCATTGGTTGAACTGCTGGCCGCTCATAACCTGCTGGCCCCTCATATACCTGCAGAATACGGGGGCAGGGGCTTAGGCTTTTTGGACTTGGCCCTGATTATCGAGGAAATCAGCCGGGGCTGTGCCGGATTGGCCGCCTGTATGGCCGGGGAACTCCATGCCACCATACCCATCATTTTCGGAGGTAGCAAAAAGCAAAAGAAACGCTTTCTCCCCCCGCTGGTGAATAAACAACCTGCCCTGGCTGCCTTTGCCTTGACCGAGCCCAAAGGCGGTTCCGATGTAAAACAGCTGACCACCTCGGTGAGCAATCAATCCAACGAGACGTTTGTAAACGGCACCAAGGACTATATAGTCAATGGCGCCGTCTCATCATTTGTTAATGCCTGTGCCAGCTCGGAAACCGATCGGAGCCGTTCGTCTTTCCGCTTCGTGCTGGTACCCGGAGAACAGGTCAAGGTAGCCCGGATCCGGAACAAGATGGGTATAAAATACTGCAACACCGCTCAATTGCACTTTGATAATTGCCGGGTACCCAAAGAAAACTTGATCGGCACGGACGGCAGCGGCTATCTATTACTGAGCCAGACCCTGGACTGCGGAAGGGCTTTGATCGGTGCTATCGAGGTAGGGATAGCCCGGGCCGCCTATGAAATGGTACTGGACTTCGCTCAGCACCGGACTCAGTTTGGACGTCCCATATTCTATCACCAGGGCGTATCGTTCCCACTCGTAGAAATGGCCACCCTGATCGACGCCGCCCGCTTAATGGTATGGCGGGCCTGCTGGGCAATCGACCAGGGCGAGGATTTTAGCAAAGCCTCCTCCATGGCCAGATACTACGCCAGTAAAGTGGCGCAGCAGGTGACCTCGGAAGCCATCAATATCACTGGGGCCGCCGGTTATACCAGCGATAATCTCTTAAATGTCTATTTCCGTGATTCCAAGGTAGGCAGCATAGTGGGTGGAACCGATAACGTTCAGAAAATGGTCATTTCATCTATGCTTTAAATACATGCTGGGCTAATATGCCGGTCAAACGGGCAAGCTGATTATATGAAAAAGCTCAAGGATTCAATACTAATAATATCTCTAATACTCCTCTTGGCCGGATGCGCCCAAAAAGCAAACGTGCCGGAGGGGTTTGTTTATGTTAAGGATGTGATCCCTTCTGTCCGGCAGGATATTCGCTACTACGGCAGCAACAACTTTGTCGGCCGGCCAATTGACGGCTATCAGGCCCCGGATGCCATCCTGACTACCGAGGCAACCCGGGCGTTGGCCGGTGTCAGCCAGGATCTGGCCGAGCAGGGCTATGAGCTGAAAATCTTCGACGCCTATCGCCCGCAAAGGGCGGTGAATGACTTCATCAGGTGGGCGGCTGACATTGATGATGTAAAGAGGAAGGAAGAGTATTATCCCCGAATAGATAAAAAGGATCTGTTCAGCCAGGGATATATCGCCCGGAAGTCAGGTCACTCCCGGGGCAGTACCGTCGATCTGACCCTGGTGAATAAAAAAACCGGTGCGGAACTTGATATGGGCAGCCATTTTGATTACCTGGACCCGGTCTCCGCTCATGGCAGCCACCTTATCACTGCACAGCAGGCCGCCAACCGAAAACTACTCAAAACCATCATGGAAAAGCACGGTTTCAAGTCATATGCCCGCGAGTGGTGGCACTACACCCTGATAAAAGAACCCTATCCGGATCGGTACTTCGACTTCGAGGTAGCGTCTCCTTTACCAGGCGCTCAGCACGCTACTCAAAAAGCTCCGGGTGCGTTCCTGCTGCGGGTTGCCCAGTACCGCTTCGGGGCTGCCCTGCTCGACAATCAGGCCATCGTCCATGAAGATTACCCGGTCGCTGACCTCGCGGGCAAAACCAATCTCATGGGTTACCACAATCATAGTACGGTGTTCCAGGGCCAGATCGCGTATGACACGCAAAACCTCGCCGGTGAGCTCGGGATCCAGAGCCGAGGTCGGCTCGTCAAAACATAATATATCCGGATTCATGGCCAGGGCGCGGGCAATAGCCACCCTCTGCTGCTGCCCTCCGGATAGTTCAAAGGGATATCGTTCCGCCTTATGTGAAAGGCCTACCTTTTCCAGCAGCTCGCGGGCGTAAGCTTCGGCAGCGGGCTGCTCCGCCTGCTGCACCAGCGCCGGAGCCAGCGTCAGGTTCTGTATCACTGATTTGTGGGGGAATAGATTAAAATTCTGAAAGACCATGCCCATCTTGCGCCGCAAACGGGCAATATCCTTTTCATCACGATAACGGGCCCGACCGTGGGCATCGTTTTCCGCCATGACCTCGCCCTCGATTTCGATAAAGCCGCGGTCGATGGTCTCCAGCCGGTTGAGGCAGCGCAAAAAAGTACTCTTGCCGGAACCGGAAGGTCCGATTATAGAAATGACCTCGCCCTTGGCTACCTGCAGGGATACGCCTTTCAATACCTCCAGGTGATTAAAGTGTTTATGAATATCCAGGGCCTGCAGCATATACATCATTCTTCGCTCCTAACGGTAGTAACTGAATCTGAACTCCACCCATTTAAAAAACTGCTGAACTACCGCAGTCATTACCAGATAGAAAACTGCTGCCACAATAAACGGTATAAATGTGCCGTCCCGCATGACCGCTGACTCGGCCACTCTTAACAGCTCGCTTATGGCCAGAATATATATCAGGGCCGAATCCTTGACCAGGTTAATCACTTCATTGCCTATCGGCGGCAGCACTCGTTTAAATACCTGGGGCAGGATAATCTTGCTCATAGTCTGTCGGTAATTGAGGCCCAGCACATCGGCTGCCTCATATTGTCCCTGATCAATGGACTGGATGCCGGAGCGGAATATTTCCGCCAGGTAGGCCGTGTAATTCAAGACAAAGGCCAGCAGGGCAGCGGAAAATCGCTCCATGCGCAGACCCACCGCCATCATGCCAAAGTATATGAAGAGCAACTGCAGCAGAAGCGGGGTCCCGCGCAAGAGCCAGACGTAGAATTCCATAAACCAGGCCAGCGGCTTGAAGCGGGATATGCGGGCTATTCCCGCCAGCACACCGAGGGGCAGGGCTATCACCAGAGTCATAAAGAACAACTGCAAGGTAATGGTCCAGCCCTTCAACATGGGGGGCAATAGCGTCATAAGATAGTCCATAATTAATCACCTATCGGTATAATAAACAAGTTGAGACAGGCCCCCAGCAGCAGGCCTGTCTCAAACTAAACCAACTATTTCTTGATAATGTCTTCACCAAACCATTTTTTGGAGATCTCGCTGGCAGTGCCGTCTTTCTTCATATCATTGATAACCTTCTCCAACTGAGCCTGGAAGGCCTTATCCGTCATTCTCAAACCGACGCCGAAATCTTCCGTTCTGAAATTATCGTCCAATATCTTATAGCTCTTGGGTTCTTTGGCCATGGAATAGCGGCCTACCACTTCGTCTACCACTACCGCCTGCAACCCGCCTCCCTTGAGGTCGTTCAAGGCCAGTTGATAATCCTTGAATTCCAACAGATCGTTCTTGATCTTCTCATAGATGGCTTTGTCCTGTTGAACTGCCTCTATTGCGCTGCTGCCAGCTTGCACCCCTACTTTTTTACCGACCAGATCCGCCTTGGTTTTTACGGCTGAATCAGGGGTAACCACTATGATCTGATGATCCGACATATAAGGAGTGGTAAACAGGATCTGTTTTTTCAATTCATCGGTAATGGTAAGTCCATTCCAGATTACGTCGATGTTCTTGCCGTTCAGTTCCGCTACCTTGGTATCCCAGTTAATCGGCTGGAATTTCACCTGGACCCCCAGGCGCTTGGCCGCTTCTTTGGCCAAATCGATATCAAAACCGACTATGTTATTCTTCTCATCCCGGAAACCCATCGGGGGGAAGTTGTCATCCAGACCGACCGTGAAAGACCCTTTGGCTTTGATGTCGTCCCAGGAAGTGTCCGCCACCTTATCGGACTTGTCAGGCGCTTTCTGTGTAGCCGATTGGCTCGCACAGCCGCCGAGCATGAGACCCAAAGCCAGACAAAGCACTAGTACAACCGCAATTTTCCTCTTCAATACAATGACCTCCTCACGTATAATCAATCTTCCAGTACTCTTTTAAGAAACGCCCGCGTGCGTTCGTTGACGGGGTTGTTGAAGATAACCTCGGGTAGGTCGTCCTCTACGATGACGCCGGCATCCATGAAAACCACCCGGTTGGAGACCTCCCGGGCAAAACCCATTTCATGCGTTACCACCAGCATGGTTAGCCCGCTCTTGGCCAGACTTTTCATAACCTTGAGCACTTCGCCGACCAGTTCCGGATCCAGCGCGCTGGTCGGCTCATCGAAAAGCAGGGCCTCCGGCTCCATGGAAAGAGCCCGGGCAATGGCCACCCGCTGCTTCTGCCCGCCGGAGATCTGGCCCGGTTTGGCGTTGATAAACTGCGACATGCCGACATGCTCCAGGTATTGCATGGCCGTCTTCTCCGCCGCCGCTCGGTCCTTTTTCAGCACCTTGACCTGTCCCACCACACAGTTTTGCAATACTGTCAGGTTATTGAACAGGTTGAACTGCTGAAAGACCATGCCCAGCTTGGTGCGATACATGGCATTGGTCATATTGTGTTCGAGGATATTTTGACCATGGTACAAGACCTCCCCGCTGGTGGGATACTCCAGCAGGTTCAGGCAGCGCAGCAGGGTGGATTTACCCGATCCGCTGGCGCCGATGATACAGACCACCTCGCCCTTGCTGACCGAAAAATTGATATCGCGCAAAACCTCGTTGCTGCCGAATTTCTTGCTCAGATGCCTGACCTCGATAATCTTGTCCATAGCCTACTCCCTGTTAATAATACGAAATTCCGCTTCAGGCACCGTCTGCGAGCCGTGAATGGTAAAAACCGACGGACCGTCTATCTTTATCTCGATCAATCTTAAAATACGGGTAACGGTAAATGTCATTACAAAATAGATGACACAGATGATAGCATTTACCTCAAAAAATCGGTAGTAGGTTCCCGCCGCAGATTTACCCATGAAAAAGAGTTCGGAAACCGAGATGACGCTCAAGACTGCAGTATCCTTAATGTTGATGACGAACTCATTGCTGGTGGCCGGCAGGATATTACGTATCGCCTGGGGCAACACGATATTGACCATGGTCTGCCAGTGAGTCATGCCAATGGAATGCGCCGCTTCAAACTGCCCCTGGTCGACTGATATGATACCGCCCCGGACGATCTCCGCCATGTAGGCACCGGTATTAATCGAAACGATGAAAACTCCGGCCCACAGGGTAGACATATGGATCCCGAAGACGGCAGCTGCTCCGTAAAACACAACCATAGCCTGAACTATCATCGGGGTTCCGCGGAATATTTCTATATAGCACAGCAACAGGAAATTAAGGATCTTGTAAGCGAATCTGTTCATACTTCCCTTATTATGATCCATGGGAATAGTCCGGATAACCCCGATAACCAGTCCGATCATAAAACCGATTATGGTACCGCTGAGAGCAATCAACAAAGTAATGCCGGCCCCGTACAAGAACAGTGTCCCGTATTCTCTGATAAAGTACATAATCCATTGTAGAGAAGTACTATCCGCAGACATATTTAGCTACGCTCCTGTCATGCTTTGCGCTTATTTGCCAGCTGCCGGCTGGTTTTTAATAGCCTGGTCCATTATCTGAACTCTTTCCGCATCCGTGATCTTGGCCAGGATCTCATTGATCTCCTCCCGATCGGGATTGCCCTTCTTGAGACCTACCGCCACTGCCACATCATCGTCAGAGGCCTTGAACCCTTTGCCGGGAGCAAACTGTACCATAACAAACTTTGGATTTGCCGCCGAGGCAGAAACCCCTTCCGGCCGCTCCGATACATACCCGTCGATTATCCCGGATTCCAGGGCTACCCGCATAGCCGCGAAATCATCCATTGCCGTCTGCTTTTTCACACCCTTGATCTGATCGATAACCGAATAGTGGAAGGTATCTAGCTGAGCGGTAACCTTAGCCCCTTTGAAATCCTGGATACTGGTAGCCTTCGCATAAGGCGACCCTTTTTGCACCACCATGACCAGCTCTGATTTATAGTAGTTGTCTGAGAAATCAATGGTCAGTTTACGTTCAGCGGTCGGTGACATACCGGCAATAATAGCATCAATAGTATCCGATTGCACCGCTGGCACCAAACCGGTCCAGGCGGTCTTTACGATAACCAGGTCACGGCCCAGACCATCAGCGATCTTCTTAGCGATTTCAATGTCATAGCCGCCGGCAAATTCCTTACTGCCGGAAATAGGTACGGCTCCATTGCTGTCATCCTTTTGTGTCCAGTTAAACGGAGCATAAGAGCATTCCAGTCCCACTTTGAATGGTTTTTTGGCCGTCTCCTTGGTCTCCGGCGTGGGCTGTCCGGTCTTCTCGGTTTTCTTGCTGCAGCCAGCCGCGCCCAATATCAGGCTGCAGGCCAGGATTGCGCATAAAACCAGGGTCAACATACGCTTCATCTACATCATCCCTCCAAAAAATAAATTTTCATCAAGCCCGCCGCTGGTCTTGATGCAACTGTTGCACAAAATTAACCCTAAAAAGTAATTTCGGCAACACGAACTATTGTGTTTATAGTTCGCTGCCCTAATGCTTTTCCCTGCTTTTCGGGGAGGGTTTTCGACATGATTACTATTTCAATAGTGGATAGATGTGGAAACAATGCAAGGTGTCTATTGGCTTTGGTTGGACCGGCTAAGAGCTTCGTAATTGGGAAACCAGCATTCCAGAGAGCATCAGCATACATCCGGCAATCTCTTGAAGGCCCATGCGCTCTCCCAGCAGCAGGTAGCCCCCCAGCACCCCAAATACCGCTTCCAGGCTTAGAACAATGGCGGCGTGGGCCGGGGTGGCGAACTTTTGCCCGACTACCTGCAGGGTATAGGCAATACCCACCGAGCATAACCCGCCATAGAGAATGGGCAGGGCCGCCTGGTACAGGCTATGCATAGTGATGGTCTCGGTAAACAGGGCCACCGCCAGGGCCAACAGCGAGCAGGTGAGGAATTGAAAACAGGACAGGCGAACCGCGCTGAGCCGGCGAAAGTGCGCGATAACATGGATATGCACCGCCCAAAATAACGCCCCCGCTAGCACCAGCAGATCACCTTTTTTGATAGTTGACGATTCAAATACACATAAAAAGTAGAGACCCAATAACCCCAGCAAACAGCCCAGCCAAGTGGTTGCCGAAGTACGGTGGCGCAGAAAAATACCCAGAATGGGTACCAGTACCAGATAGAGCCCGGTAATAAAGGCCGCCTTGCCGGCCGTGGTATGGAGCATACCCACCTGCTGCAGAGAGACCGCGATAAACAGTACGGTCCCGGCCAGCATACCGGGCAGCAGGGTTTCCCGGGCGGATGAAGGCTGGTCATATCCGCCGCTCCGGTTAAATACATATATCAATGGCAATAGGGACAGCCCGCCCAGCAAGAAGCGCACCCCGGTAAAGGTGAAGGGGCCCACGTAATTCATACTCACCCGCTGGGCTACAAAGGCGAATCCCCAGATGGCCGCCGCCAAGAGCATAAGCAGGTTGCCATATAAATGTGCTTTACTGGAATCTATATTCATCAGCAACTCTCCGACTCAATATTACATATTTCGCCGCCGTAATAATTTGTCCTGCCGGAGAGAAAATTACCACAGACCTTCATCATGATCAAGGAGCATCCACAGTTCCAATTTAAACAGGGTGCCGTTAAAGTATTAATAAGTCAGGAAATAGAAAACGCTTGTGACTCTTACAGCAATCCGTAGGCTGCCATTTCCCGCTTCAATACAGTAAGATTCTCTTCGCTCATCTCGACCAGGGGCAAACGACAGATCCCCACCGGTATCCCCATCAGGTTCATAGCCGCCTTGGTCGGCATCGGACTTTCTTCGATAAAGAGAGTCTTAATCAGGTTAAGTGCCTTGAGCTGCAGTTCACGGGATCTTGCCAAGTTGCCTTGCATAAAACTAGCCACCAGTTCATGCACATCAGCGGGAATGATATTAGCCATGGTCGAGATCACCCCTTGGCCGCCCAGAGCCAGGCAGGGCAATATCTGCGAGTCGTTCCCGCAATAAATCGTGATATCATCGCCGCACAGGTTGATCACATCACCCACCTGATCCAGATTACACTCCTTTATGGCAACAATATTCTCGATAAAAGACAACTCTCTGATGGTGGACGGTGCGATATTAAGAATGGTACGGCTGGGTACGTTATAGAGTATGACCGGCAGGTGAACCGACCGGGCAATAGCCTTAAAGTGTTCAATTAACCCCGGCTGGGTAGTCTTGTTATAGTAAGGAGCTACGGACAATATGGCATCTGCTCCCGCATCTTCCGCCTGTATGGCCAAATCGACCGCATGCCTGGTATTGTTGCTGCCGGCACCGGCAATCAATGGCACCCTTCGGTTCACCACAGACACGGTTTTTTCTATAACGCGCCGGTGTTCCTCACCCGACAGTGTACTCCCCTCGCCGGTAGTCCCGCAAACCACTATGGCATCAGTCCCCTGGCCCATCTGGAACTCGATCAGACCTTGCAGACAGTTTTCATTGATGACATCCTGGTGGAAGGGAGTAACCAGGGCCACCGCTGACCCGGTGAAAAGTACTGGCTTGGTCAATGCTAATCATCCTTTCCGCCTTTATAATATAATCCTGGCATTTATCTGTTATTTACAGTATCATCTCTATAAACACCTGTAAAATAGATGGATTTGATAAAACCCATCAAAAATAGTGATAATAAGCGAGGCAAAGACATGGAATTGCGCCAGTTAAAAATCTTCGTTACGGTCGCCGAGGAGCAGAGCTTCACCCGGGCAGCCCAGGTAATGGGCTATGCCCAATCCAATATAACCGCTCAGGTCCGCCAGTTGGAAGAGGAGTTTCAAACCCGGCTTTTTGAGCGCCTGGGCAAAAGGATTGCCCTCACTACTCAGGGTGAACTGCTGCTGGAGCATGCCCGCGGTTTGCTGCAACAGGCGGGCATTATTCAGGAAATGATGACTGCGACCGCAGAACCCAGTGGTCTGCTTACTATTGGTATCACTGAATCCCTCTGCCTTTTTAAGCTGCCTTCCCTGTTAAAGGATTATAGTCTGCGCTATCCCCGGGTCAAACTGGTTATTCGTCAGGGCACTCCGAACGACTTCCGCGAGTGGCTGCGCTCCAACCGGGCTGATGCCGTCTTTTCCCTTGATAAACTGGTAGATGAGAAGGATATGACCGCCCGGGTGTTGTGTGAGGAACCGATGATTATCGTGGGAAATCCTGAACATCCGCTGGCGCGCAAGGGATGGATGGAACTCAAAGATATTGCACAACAATCCTTTATCTTTGCCGAGCAGGGCTGCAGTTACCGGACCTTGATGGAAAACAGGCTGTCTGAACTTGGCATTAAGCCTGCCTCCTCCTACGAATTTGACAGCATCGAGGCCATCAAACAATTTGCCCAGAGCGGTCTGGGTATTGCCCTGCTCCCCTCTGCTGCCGCGGAAAAGGAACTGGTGGCCGGCAGCCTTATTGATCTCAAGCTCACCGGGGATAGAATAGATATGTACACTCAACTCATATACCACCGGGACAAGTGGATATCCCCTTCCCTGGCGGCCTTATTGGATCTGGTTGATGAATACTTCCGGCACAGTATTTTGTAACCATAAATCTAATCATCATTTCTATGATTAGCACTAAGGGATGGCGGGCAGTTTTACCATAGATAGTGCCGTCATTTGCTTTTAGCGGGCGGGATAGTTATGCTGGAAATATAAACGGCAAGATATGGGAGGTTGATTACATGGAGTTCCGAAAGCTGGGTTCCTCCGGCCTTAAAGTCAGCAGTCTGTGTATGGGAACTATGACCTTCGGCAACCAGGCCGATAAAAAGACCTCGTTTGCCATGTTGGATAAAGCCTGGGAGGCCGGTATAAACTTTATCGACACCGCTGACGGCTATCCGCTGGGCGGCAGTTTCGAACAGTTGGGTTCCACCGAAGCGATAATCGGCGAATGGCTGGGAGGAAAACGTGACAAGTTTGTGCTGGCCACCAAGTGTTTCATGCCCATGGGGCCCGGGGTCAATGAGCGCGGTCTTAGCCGCAAGCATATCATGGAGGCGGTCGATAACAGTCTGCGGCGCCTTAATACTGACTACCTGGATCTTTACCAGGCCCACCAGTTCGATCCGGAAACCCCGGTCGAAGAGACCTTGCGGGCCTTCGATGACCTGGTTCGGCAGGGCAAGGTACGCTATATTGGAGTATCCAACTGGAAAGGCTGGCAGGTTATGAAGGGCCTGGGCATCGCCGAAAAAAATAATTACACACGCATCGACAGCGTACAGCCTCGCTATAACCTGTTGTTCCGTTTGATCGAAGAAGAACTGGTCCCCGTTTGCCTCAGCGAAGGAGTTGGCATTATAAGTTACAATCCGCTGGCCGGCGGCATGTTAACCGGCCGTTACCAATCGGGCCAAGCCGTGGAAGAGAACAGCCGTTTCTCCCTGGGCGGGGTTTACCAGGCCGGGACTCTTTACCAGGAGCGTTACTGGCAGGAACCGGTTTTTGCGGCAGTGGAGAGATACCGGGCCTGGTGCCGCGAACAATCCTATGATATGGCCACCACCGCCGTACGCTGGGTCATGCACCGACCGGGTATCACTTCGGTAATCATCGGAGCCAGCCGGCCCGAGCAGCTGGATGCCAGCCTGGCCGCAGCCGATCTGCCTCCGCTGGGAACCGAAGCCCTCAAATGGCTGAATGATCTGTGGTTTTCCCTGCCCCGCCGCCAGGACAATCGTTAGCATCTATAGGGTTTCACAAAATAGCCCGCATGGTTACATGCGGGCATAATTTTTTCCTTTGATCTGAGCCAAGCACCGTCAAGCGGATGCCGGGAAATATGCTCTGGATATCACCCGCTCCATCAGGACTGGTTCAATTTCATGAATTCTTCGAACCGTCCCTTTTCCATCAACACGCTTCCCAGCAATTCCCGCCCGGTAGCCGGTGTCGCCGGCGCATGCTCCCGGCGAGCCATCTGCAAGGCATCAGCCGGGCAAACCGATACACAAAGACCGCAGCCGATGCAGCGTTCATTATCTACCGCCACCACCTCACCCGCCTCAGTTATGGCCTCTACCGGGCAGCGGTCCTCCAGGCAGGCCATGCAGCCGATGCATTCGTCCGCCTGGTACTCCACAACAAACCCGGAACGGGCAAAAGCATGCGGATTCTTCAGGCGAGTAAGCCCACGCAGGATAGTGCAGCAGCAGGAACAGCAATTACAGACCACCGAAAATTCATCCTGGGAGTTGTTGCAGGTATGGACCAGTCCACCTTCTTCCGACCTATCCAAAACCTCCATGGCCTCCGCCGCCGATATTTGCCGGGCCCGGCCGCGCTCGACCAGGAATTCTGCATTGCCCCCGAACGCCAGACATACCTCGATGGGCTTGTCGCAGTTGCGCATACTCACCCGGCAGGCGCAATCAGCCAGGGCTATATAGCGAGCTCGTTCAATCATTTGGGAAACCGAATCATAGGGGAGGATCTCCGTGGTCAGGCTGAGGCTTCGGCGGACAGGAATCACCCGCATCTGCGGGGTTGGCGAACCGGCGAATTCGTTGCCCAGTGCTTCATCGTGATACTGGTGCCACAAACGCCCCAGTTCATCGCGCAACTCAATATTTTTTATGCGCATGAAGGGAAACTCAAAGAGCCCGGGAATCGTAGGCAACAAGCTATAACGGGGGTTACCCTCCCGATCCTTTCGGGCATAGACCAGAGCCCGGTCGGCCATATCCTCCAGGGCTGCCTGAACCTCCTGGGCCGGACGTCCGGTCCTGTCGGCAATGGTCGCCAGCGGCATCAGGACAAAGGTTAACTCCGCCGCAATCGCCGCATCACCCTCACTGAACAGTATCCTCAGTATCTTGTCAAAGGTTTCCGTAGCCGGCGCCCCAGCCGGGTGTAAACTCAACTTCTGCTGCAATCCCTGATAGTCGTTCATAATATCCTCCCCTCCTGACTATGAACAAAGGACGACCTTTTATCATGGTTAAATCATGTTCTCCAAAGCGGTCAAGGCATCCTGAAAACCCTCCAGGTCTCCACCCGGCAAAGCCTGTTTCATAGCCTCATTGAACTCGACGGCGATCACCCCCGCTTTTTGCGCCGTCTCTCGCCCCAAGGCAGTAAGGAATATATTAGTAGTACGCCGATCATCCGGATCAACCTTGCGCTCCACCATGCCCTCCTTGGCCAAGCGGTCCACCAATCCGGTAATGGCCGGTGGGTCCAGTTGAACCGCGGCGGCGATATCCTTGACATTGCTGCCGTCATTCTCCAGTAAACGGAAGAGGACAAAGGACTGCCCCAACGTAATATTAAGCTCGGCAAACTTATTGTTGTAATCCCTCTGTATTCGGCGAGTCAAGGCCCCCATCCGGAAGCAGAGATAATCTGTAAAGGAATTCATACATCACACTCCTCGAATAACATCTTAATTGTTAATATGTTAACTAATGATATAGTAAACCTAATTTAGACTTTTGGCAAGCTATGACTGCTTATTCTCATAGCATTATAAGTACCAAATATCATTTAATTCACTCGATGGCAATGAATCATTAATCTAATGAACGATACTTCCGCAGTCAAAAAGCCGCAGTTAAAGCAGACTAGGCTGTCCTTCGGTACAGCCTAGTCATTGCGCTGATAGGTTAGAGGAAAGCTGTGTGCTTTCGGAAAGATTACCGGTTTTGGATGGGAGCGCATTTACCGCAGGCTGCACAATTGCCATCACAGCCTCCGCCGTTGTTTGAGGGCCTGCTGTCATCCGTGATTACTGCGCTGTTGCTGCTCAGGTCATCAGAGCTTATGGTTGAAACATAGGCAGATTGGGATCCGGAAACAGTGGGCTGACCTCCTTCGTCATGCTGGCTGTTGCCATAAACGACGCCTGCCGAGGTGACAATACCAGCAACCAGAACCAGGTTCAACAAAATGGTTTTAATCTTCTTGGTCATAATCATCATCCTTTCATTCGATATTTAAATATAGTGACTTGATAACTGAGCTTCTAGGCCTCAACCGCCCCCAGTTTGCATGCCTTGATGCAGTTACCACAGTTGATGCATTCAGCATCATTGATCGCTCCCTTTTCTATGGCTTCAACCGGACATTTTTTCGCACATCTGCCGCATTTTCTGCACGCTGTTTCTATAATGGTCGGGCCGCCGGCGGCCCCGCTTATCAAGCTGGCATCCTTGGCAACGATGCCTAGCAGCGCACCGTAAGGACAGATATATTGGCACCAGGGACGAAAAATCAAGAGCGAAGCGGTAATTACCACAACCAGGATACCCAGGGCAAACGATGAACCTGAGAGATTAAACAGGTAGCCAAAAGGATCGATCTTGCACCACCATACCACTCCAGTCAACGGGGTAATCACCAGGACTGCCAGCAAGAACAGGTACTTGGAATACTTCAGCCATGAGACAGCATCCAACCCCGTTTTATCCTGACTGAGGCCCAGTTTGCCGCCCAGCATGAACATAAATTCCTGAAACGCGCCGAAGGGGCATACCCCGCCGCAGTAAATCCGGCCCGCGAAAACTGCAAAAACTATGGGCAAGAGGAACAGAGCCAGCCACAGGTTATAATCACCCGCTATTATCCCCTGCCAAACCAGGGGCAGGTTGGCCAGCACACCTACTGAACACATGCATCCTTTTAAATAAAAGCCCAGATACCCGAGGCTGGCGGCCAATATCCCGAGTCTCACATAGGACGGAAGCCCTTGCCGCACGGCTACCATAGCCAGAATCAAGAGGGTCAGCAGGACCAGGAACCGCGGTTCCCCTAAGGTACTGACCAAGCCCGGCGTCTCATCGTTGTCGCTGTCTGCTTGCTCAACAGATGGTGAATCTTCGGGTTCGGAATCAATAGCACTCTGATCCGCGTCATCCACCACCGATTCAGAATTAGCACTGGCATCGCTTGGTCCTTCCTGATTGGTAGTTTGCTCACTGTCACTATCAACAGGCGCAGCCACGCTTTCCTGCTCACTTATCGCTCCATCCGCTTCAGTCTGGGCTGGTTCCGCTGCTGGAGTGTCTATGCCTTCAGTATCAAAAACTCCCGATGTCCCCGACGGGGTATATAACTCTGATTCACTTCCGGAAGCTTCTTCGGCCGATTCTGACCGGTCACAGATGCCGTTGCCGTTGGTATCGGTATAATCCCGGCAGGGACGATCACAGTTGATTTTCCCTTTGGGGCAGTCACTCCAGGCCAGGACCGGGGCTGTCATTATCAATATCAGCAATAGTGCTGCCAAAATGGGGGTGATGGTTCTGAATTTCATCATAGATCTCTCTCCCTTCCGAGAGTGTATTTAATTCCGGCAGTTGGTGACCTGACCGATTCGCTTCTTTTAATTATTATTTAGAGTATATCGCCATAATGTGTTCGCACTGTGTAGGTATGGTGCATTTTTTATAAATTCCGGGGAGTTTTCCCGGCCCGACCATCCCCCAGCACAGGTCATAAAAATTTACAAGCTTAGTATAGGAGTTGGAATTTATGTGGAGATTAATGAGAGATTAATAGTTAATAAAACCGGGCTGAATATTAGCTGAAGAGACAAGAAGTGCGCACATTTCAATACTTTTCTCCTTAGCCCTTGCCATTTATATGGCAAGGAGCAAAATATCCTAAAGTAAAAAAAAAAGACCCTGGCGGGCCTATACAGTGAATATCGCTATCTGACGCAAAGTCATATGCCGGGCTTGCTGCTCAAGATCGCCTCGATCATATTCAGTTTGCTATAGTCATCCTCGGTGAAATCTTTCATAAGGTTTTCTGGTCCCAGCAGCCGCTCGCGGATAGTCTCGGGATCGCTTCCCTCGCGGTGCATACGCAGAACACTCTCCTGCAGGTTTTTAGACCAGGCGATCTTCTCCCGCAGCTTTTCCCGGCCGGGGGCGTAGACTTTTCCGCCCGAACAGAATATGGTTTGAAAATCATATTTCAGCAGATGCTCGAGGGATGCCATGGTCAGAGCGTAATCTTCATTCCGGCGCAGATGGGTGACCTTAACCGAGCGGAAAAGATCCCCGGTGAAGATCCAGCCGTTCTGCTCTTCTAGCAGGGCGATATGATCCGGGGCATGCCCCGGGGTGTGAATGACCCGGAAGCGGTATTTGCGGCCCTCTATAAAATCACCAATCGGTTGACATAGCGAGGAAGGCGGCAGGTCAAAGAAGAAGCGCTGATAATACAGCAGTTGCGGTGCCCATAGGGAAGTATCAGCAATCAGCGGCACCCCCACGGGATGAGCGAAGACGGGGATACCCCTTTCATTGAAAAGGGGATTGTTGCCGATATGGTCTTCATGGTGGTGAGTATTGACCACCTGTTGTATATCCAGGGCATCCAGGAAAGGCACGAACTCGTCCCGCTGCTTTACCGGTCCGCTATCGATCAAAATCCCATCTACATAGTAGAGAGCCATTGAATAGACCGTTAACCCATCCATATCGATATGCAGAAGCAATTGCGTGACTTCTCCAAAATCATTGCGCAGTATCATACTTAATCCTTTCAAACTAACGATCTTCCTAAATCTACAGCGATACATACTAATTACATTATATGCCGAGGGTATTTTATTGCAATGACGTATTTCTCGATTGGAGATATTTATTTCGGCGATAATATTTTTGCCCCCTATTGACATTAGGATCAGCTTCCTGGAACATTAAGAAAATGCCCGGAGGAAGGAATAAACAAAACATGCAGGACTTCTCACAGTTCATTCCCTATCAGATGAAACTAGCTATGAAAGGCTTTGAAAAACAAGGTACTGATTATACTGCCCGCTATAATCTATCCATGGGGCAGTCATACATCCTGTGCGCCCTCCTGGAAGAAGACGGTTCAAGCCTGACTCGGGTGGGGCAGCGGGCCAATCTGGAAAGTTCCACCCTCACCACCATGGTCGATCGCCTGGAAAGGGACCGACTGGTAGAACGCCGTCCTTCCACGGAAGACCGCCGCACTACCCATCTTTATATCACGAATAAGGGCCGGGAGATCGGCAGCGAAATCTATGAGGAGGCCTGCCGGCATAACGCGGCGATCGAGGCAGCTCTCGGGGATCACAAAGATGCCTGGTATGAGATCGTTAAGCGGATGGGAAGATTCATCGCTGAAGGATATGAGGCAGCCAATTCAGCAGACTAATCAAACAAATAAATAAAAACTGTTTTCGCTAATTGGGCAACACGTTATTATTGGTTGGTTTACCTTTAGGTTATAATTGTAATAGGATAAACTTCCAAACGCCAAGGATGCAAGGAGGTAATTACTATGTACAAAAAGGTATTGATCGCGCTGGACGGATCATCCCCCTCATTCCGGGCAGTAAGCTGCGCCGCCAATATGGCTGACTCAATTGAAGAGATTACCCTGATCAATGTCATCACCATTCAACACGTCTTTTCCGCCGACGGCCAGAGTGTCGATTTCTTCCCGGCAGAATACTACCAGGAACTCAGGCGCACCGCCCAGGAGGTACTCGATAAAGCCGAAGCTATGTTGGGAAACCATACCCATATCACCAAACTAGTCGAATCCGGTCCTCCGGCCGATATGATCCTGCAGGTGGCGGAACGTGATCATAGTGATCTGATCATTGTGGGCAGCCGGGGACTCAACTCCATCGAGCGTTTATTTTTAGGCAGTGTGAGCCATAAGCTGGTTTCCCTGGCTAACTGCCCGGTTATGCTGGTTAAATAGAACAACAACTTGCTTTAAAAATAACGGGGCAAGCCTCTGTTATTTAAATCATTCATAATAATAAGCTGCCTTGTTTTCCAGAAGGTATTTACGATTTTGTTTTTCTGCCCGCAAGCGGATTTCCGCTTTTTTCTCATCAGGTTCTGTTTTATTCATGGTTTTTAGAATACCATCCACGACCGCCTCCATTTGGCAAGTCGGAACTCCGATGGCCATCTGGTGATCGTCCCATCTCGCAATAAACCTGGTTCCCGAGCATAAGACGGATATATTCACTTCTTGATGAATATAGGGAGTTGCCGTACATTCTGAACAAAAGGCCTGATTGCCTGACAGGTGAACCTGTTTGATCACTCCGTGATGATAAGTATATCCCTGCAGAACTCTCATCGCCTGATAGGAATTCGCCAGCATGATCACCACATCCGGTATCTTAATGCATTGTTCCAAGGGCATTAACAACACTCCATAAATATGCTGCTTGATCTTGGTTACATCTTCCATAGCCTGGGCTGCTACCCCCTCATTGGCGTAAAGGCCTAGCTTCATGTAATTGGCAAGCGAAAGATCAACCTTATCGCCTATGCCCAATGCGTTTACCGCTCCGCCACAGCCGAAGTTTTCAGGCCCGGCCTTGAAAGATCTTCCTTCGGCAGCTTTTTTGACCATAGCACAGTATTTCAACCTTCCTTTTATTTGTGCAACTTCAAGGCTGTCGAATTCTTCCTGAGCCTGAATAAATCTGACCCCTACAGCTTTTTGCTCCAACCCGAGTGCACAGTAAAGGTCCCCGGCCACCACTTTAAGATCCATGTTTATCTCTCCTTCCCACATCTATAAATAGGCGATACACCTCTTACTTGAAATGCATCGCCCATAGTTGATTTATCATTCCTCAGGTATTTGGTGCTATTTATTGAACTCCTGGTTGGCCTTATTAATATAGGTCATGTCTATAATATTCTGGTAGGGAATATCCTTTTTGATGATCCCTTGCTGCTTGCAGAAGTCGTTAATAATCTGATGTCCCTCCTCGCTTATCTCTCCGGTCTTGGAAAGCGAGCTTCTCAGAGCGGTTACGTATTCCACCCGGAAATTCGGAAACAAGGGAATAATCGTTTTGGCCACTTCTTCGTCACTGTGACCCGTCTGCCAGACGATGGCCTTAACTACGGCATTGGTAAATTTTTGAATCGTTTCGGGATTGGTTTCAGCATATTTTTTGGTTACCGTAACGATGCTAGATTCATACTTGTCCGATCCGTACATCTTCTTATGCTCAACCGGATCTGAAACATTCACCAATATGTTCGCTCCGATCTTAATCGCATCAGCTTTAGATATCGAGCGAAGATACGCCCCATCTACCTGCCCCTTCTCAAGAGCGGCCAGTGTAGCGCCGTACTCCAGATTGGCCCAGGTTACATCCTTTTGGGGGTCCAACCCTTCCTTGGCCAGCAGCGAACTCACAAAAGTATAGGGCGCAGACCCGGGCATGCCAGCAAAGACCACTTTCCCTTTCAGATCGCTGATTTTATTGATTCCCTTACGGGTCACGAACATATAGGGCTTGTTGGTCAAAGTGGAGAGAATGATTACCGATTCTTTGCCTTCGTCATAAGCTCTCATTACCGGCTCGCTGCTCAACATACAGAATTGCGAGTCCCCGGCGTGCATACCCTGGAATGCAATCGGTCCATCCTTGTAGGTGGCAAATTCTACATTGAGACCTTGTTCCTTAAAATAGCCCAACTGATAAGCGAGGTAGACCGGCAGCCACGATTCTCCCCTGATATCTGCTACGATAACCTTCTCCAACTTAGGTGACCCGGCGGTGCCTTTGGAAACCGGCGTCTGCTTTTGACCGCAGCCGATCACTGACACTGATAACACGAATAATACCATTAAAATACTTATTGCCTTTTTCACTATTACAACTCCTTTAAGCTATTTCTGGTGAAATATTCCACCCTTTATTTATCTATATCTCCCCCCATCTTTGTATTTTCCCGATCTAGCGTCCTGCGTTTTCCGAACCATATTCTACGGCCGGCCGCCATCGGAGCAGGCGCGTTTCCGTGTATTTGAGAGAATAATTGAAAAAGATTCCAATAAGCAATAGGAGCAGGATGCATGACATGACTCGTGATATCTCAAAGAAAGACGAGGCATAGGCCAGCATCCAGCCGAGTCCGGAACTCGCTCCCATATATTCGCCGACAATAGCTCCAATCAAGGATGCCCCTACACCCCCGCGTACCCCTGAGAGTATCCAGGGAACAGTTGATGGCAGCACCACTTTAGTCATAACCTGCAGGTCAGTCGCACCCAACAATCTGACAGATGCAATAAGATTACGGTCTACGCTCTTGATCCCCCCATAGGTGCTGAAGAAGACCAGGTAAAAAACCATCAATCCTGAAAGAAACACCTTGGATTCCAAACCGAGTCCGAACCACAATACGAAAACAGGTGCCAGGGCTAGTTTGGGAATACCATATAATGCTGTAATGATCGGTTCAAACACGGCACCCAACGTCTGGACTCTTCCCAAAAGAAACCCGCTAAGGATCCCGACGATCACGCCAATAACCAAACCCGAAAAAGCCTCAAAAAGGGTGACACCAGTATGCTTAACCAATGCGCCACTCTGGTAAAACTCCCGAAAATCATTTATTACCTGGGAAGGGCTGCTTACATAAAAAGGATCAATCAGGCCAGAGCGGGTGAATAATTCCCAGGCTCCCAGAAACATTAGAATAATCAATGCACGGACTACATGGTATTTCAGGTTTTGGTGTTTGGCCGGGTCTTTCACCGTTTCTGATATCGATTGCCGCTTACTTGTCATCATTTATCCCCTTTTCAGCTTCCACCTCGGCTTGAAGATCAGTCCAGATCCTTTTATGCAGAGAGACAAACTCCGGATCGTAACGGGTTTCAAAAGAAGATCGTGGCCTCGGGAGAGGAATCCAGTGTTCAGCTTTGATGCTGGACGGACGTGAGGTCAGGATAATGATCCGATCAGCTAGAGTAATGGCTTCGTTCAAATCGTGGGTAATGAAAACGATGGTCTTTCTTGTCGCCTGCCACAAAGACAAGATATAGTCCTGCAGCATTTCCCGAGTAAAAACATCCAACGCGGCAAAGGGTTCGTCCATGAAGATGATTTCAGGATCCAGAGCCAGAACTTTTATGATATCAACCCGTTTTCGCATGCCGCCCGATAATTCAAATGGATAGCTTTTTTCAAATCCGGCCAGATCGGCCTGCTGCATCAAATCGAGAGCGATCTTTCTGCGGCGGCTCTTGGGAATACCTCTGATCTCCAGACCCAATTCGACATTGGCCAGTGCAGTACGCCACGGCATAAGAGAATCGGACTGGGATATGTAGCCGATGCGGCTGGATATACCACTCAGCTGTTCGCCATCCAGGGGTATCCTCCCTGAAGAAGGCTTTAGCAGACCTGACATGATATTGAGCAAAGTGCTCTTGCCGCATCCGCTAGGCCCGACAATAGCAAGAAACTCTTGTTCATGGACTGAAAGCTGGATATTGGAAAGCACCGGTACGGACATCATCTTGGAGTTGGTAAAGCAATGACTTATGTTGTCGACGATAAATTTGGCCTTGTCCTCACATTCTGGCTGGGCTGCTGTTCGTAGTATTGATGCCACCTGATTCATATGATCAGATCTCCCCGATCCGTTACATAATCCAAAATAATACTTAGTATTATAATTTATTATTAATTTCGAGGCCATTCGAAAGATTCCTGCCTGAGTTCCGATTTTTTTATATTGTTTATGGAGTATTTATGTATCAAAATAGCAAAGCCAAAGACATTTTCATTTTGGTCTTTGGCTTTTATTAATTGTTCCTTGGTTGCCTGGTTCATATCTAGTCTATCCAAAGGACGAAACCTGCTAATCAAAGACCCAGACCATCAAGTGATCTGGGTCTCTTCAAGCCTATAATTTCAGCAAGCCTATATCTCGCTCTGGGTCGCTACTATATGATCTGCTCCGTATTTCTCCCGGAGCCGCGGCTTCTCGATCTTGCCGGTCGGGTTGCGGGGAACCGAATCGAATATGATCTTGCGGGGCCGCTTGTAGCGCGGCAGGGTGGTGCAGAAGGCGCTGATTTCCTCTTCGGTACACTCCTGGCCCGGTTTAAGTTCTATGATGGCGGCGGCGATTTCGCCGACACGCTTGTCCGGTAATCCGATAACCGCTACATCCTTAATCGCCGTATGCGCCCGGAGAAAATCCTCGATCTGCACCGGGTATATATTTTCCCCGCCGCTGATAATCACGTCCTTCTTGCGGTCGACTAAATAGATGAAGCCATCCTCGTCCATGCGAGCCATATCGCCAGTGAACAGCCAGCCGTCTTTCAAAACGGCGGCAGTCGCTTCGGGATCGTTGTAGTAGCATCTCATTATGCCGGGACCGGTCACGGCCAGTTCTCCTACATATCCTTCGATAACCGGTATCCCGTTTTCGTCAACGATCTTGACCTGCCAATTATGTCCCGGTACGCCAATAGCGCCAACCTTATGAATATTCTCCACACCCAAATGGACGCAACCCGGCCCGATCGACTCACTGAGTCCATAGTTGGTGTCATATTCGTGATGCGGAAAGTGCTGTTTCCAGCGGCGAATCAGGCTGGGCGGCACCGGTTGGGCTCCTATGTGCATCAATCGCCACTGGGAGAGGTCGTAATCAGCCAGATTGACAGCACCGCTCTCGATGGCATCCAGGATATCTTGGGCCCAGGGAACCAGGAGCCATACTATACTTATCTTCTCTTCGGAAACGGTCTTGATGATCCATTCCGGCCGCACCCCGCGCAGCAGGACCGCCGGGCTACCCGCCAGCAAGCTGCCGAACCAGTGCATCTTGGCACCGGTATGATACAGCGGCGGTATGCACAGGAAATTGTCTTCGCGGGTCTGACTGTGATGCTGCTGCTCCGTGTAACAAGCCGACATCAGGCTGGCGTGCGAATGCAAAATAGCCTTGGGTCTTCCCGTGGTACCGGAAGAGAAATAGATAGCCGCATCATCCTGCTCATCAATGGGAACCAGCGGATCATCCGAGCAGTAATTGGCGGTCAGACGATCATAGTTTTCCGCAAAAGACGGCCGGTTCTCTCCGGCAAACAGCAGGGTCTTCACCTGGGGGATCTTATCATAGATGCATTCTATCCGGCCGATGAATTCCGGGCCGAAGACCAGAGCCTTCGCTTCGGATAAGTCCAGACAATATTTAATCTCGTCTTCCGTGTAGCGAAAATTCAAGGGCACCGCGATGGCGCCGGCCTTGAGAATGCCGAAATAGATCGGCAGCCACTCCAGGCAGTTCATCAGCAGAATCGCCACCTTATCGCCCTTTTTAAAGCCGCGCTTAAGTAAAAGATTGGCCATCCGGTTGGCCTTTTCGTCAAATACCTTCCAGGACATCTCCCGCCGGTATTCCCCGGCCGGGTTGTTCTCCACCAACTCATACTCTTTCCAGATAACATTATGGCTGTCCTGCAGATCCAGATTTATCTCAGTCAAACAAATCTCTGCTCCGTATAGTTCGGCATTGCGCGATAGTAACTCAGTTATAAGCATTGGTGTTCCTCCCGTCCTACGTGCTGCGAAGTGTTAAAAAGACTAACCATCCTACATCACGCTACGAATTATTATAGAATTATCAAACCATGTAATCAATAGATTTTAATTGATACTCCGCGCATCGAAGAGCAAAATCAATATTCAATAAGGGCGCAAAGTCCCGAATAAACGGTCGCTTAAAAAGCTACTTTCTCAAATTTCCCGGTAAAGTCTAAAAACTCGGCCTCTGCGTCTTGCAGATAGACCGGTCCAATGACCAACCCTGTCTTCTCATTGTACAAGTCTCTCAACTGGGGCATGTGGGCTAATACCGCATCAGCCACCTCCGGCCGGTTGTCGGCCACCACTTTGCCGGAAATCCGCACCCATTGTCCGCGGGGGCTGGCCGTGCAGATCTCTACATTTGGATTGACCAGGATCTGCTGGTAGGACTTTTTATGTTTCCCGATAGCAAAATACAATTTCCCTTCATACTCCATAAAAAAGCCAAACGGTCTGACACGCGGCTTATCGCCATCCTGCGTGGCAAAATAGAATACCGGGTTTTCCTTCAAGAACTCCAATACCTGTTCCATGCTCCGACACCTCCTGTTGAATATATTATCACGGGGCCGCCGTTCTTCAACCCCTCGCTCTCGTCTACTGGATCTCCAGTTTCTTCTGGATAGCCCGGATCAGTTCGTCCTGGTAGGCCAGGTGCTGCATGATAACCTTGATCTCCTTCTCGGCCTTCATATTGACCTCGAAATCGTGTTCTGCCGCCAGCCGGTCCTTGTCCGCCTGTCGGTTCTGGCTCATCATCACAATGGGACCAGTGTAGGCGGCCTGAAAAGACAAGACCAGGTTCAGCAGGATAAAGGGATACGGATCCCAGGCACTGATGGTCCAGCCGTGCAGGTGGGCCTGGCGGATGGCCAGAACTACATTGAGGAACATCCACAGAATCAGGATGAGGCTTTGAATGATGATGAATTTCCAGCTGCCGACCGTATTGGTTACCTTATCCGCCGCTCTTTGCCCGGCCGTAGTTTTTTCAGCAAAAGCCTGGTTCACATTGATCACTGGCGGGTGATCGTGTTGATATTCCGCACACGGGCCGGTTTTTGCCTCCGTCATCTCTACCACTCCTCGTATAAGATGCCTTGCAGCAGCAGGGCTTTCAACAAAAGCTTAGCGGATAAGATCCCAAAAGACAAAACTTTATTAGTGGAATAGCAAAAACCCGGACCATTATGGCCCGGGTCGCGGCACCGCTAAACAGCTTTTCTTCCATTCTTATAGCCCCAGAATGTGCAAGCCCTTCTCATTAATCATAAACCAGGCTATTACCAGCCACCCGGCCAGTGCAATCACTCCCATGAGTCTATCCCGCCATGACAGCTTTGCTCCCTTGAAGATAAGATAAACGAGCATGCCAATAGCATAGAACAGGGTGAGGCCGAGAGCAATATAGAATAAGGCGGCCCATTCGGTTTTAAGCCAGGCCAGAATAAAGACGGCTAATAGTATACTGATTTCGATTATCGCGCTGCCCATGAGCATCCCTCCTATAAGCATTATTCAATTTTATGTTGAAAGTTCCTGCCACCAGAGAAGCGAAAGCCCGAATAGTTTATAACAAATCCCGATAGGCACCCAAAAATAAAGCGGGAATGCCATCGCCGTTAGCAGCGGGCATCAATAAACGATTTCTTATGTCTCGCTAAGGCAGCGGAGCGAATTTCTGTATCCGCCCGTTAGTAGAATCCACTACATAAACATTGCCTAGGCTATCCACCACTATCCCTTCTGGATAATCAAACTGCCCGTCTCCGCTCCCATGACTTCCCCACTGGCCAATAAAGACCCCCTCCGAGCTAAACTTTTGGACCCGGTTGTTTAGATCGTCTGACACATAGATATTATTCACCGCATCCGTCGCCAGCTCGCCAGGTAAGTTAAACTGGCCGTCTCCGCTCCCATAACTTCCCCACTGGGTAATATAATTCCCGTTGGCGTCAAACTTTTGGATGCGCTGGTTATTTTGATCAGCAACATACACATTATTCATATGATCTACGACAATACCATAAGGGCTATCGAACTCAGCATTACCGGTGCCGTTAACGCCCCACTGGCCCTGATAAACACCGGCGGAGTTAAACTTCTGAATACGGTTATTAAAGCTATCAACTACATAAATATTATCCGTAGAGTCAACCGCTATCCCGTCGGGACCGTTGAATTGACCATTCCCGCTGCCATAGCCGCCCCATTGCGCAATATAATTCCCGGCAGGATCGAACTTCTGGATACGATGGTTTCCAGCATCCGGTATATATATATTGCCGTCTGAATCCAGCGCGATATTGGCGGCGTAATCGAATTGTCCGTTGCCGCTTCCCTTGCTTCCCCATTTGCTGATAAAACCGCCGGCGGAGTCAAATACCTGAATACGGCAGTTATCTCCGTCCGCTACCAGCACCCGGCCGACAGCATCAAGAACAACCCCTGCCGGGCCAGCTAATTTGCCGTCTGAAGGTATGGCCGTAATCAATTCGATCTTCATCATATATGCAGTACCGCTATGAAACTTTTGTAATCGGTAATTATTCAATTCGGTTACATAGATATTGCCTGAAGCGTCCACTGAAACCCCCATGGGATATTGGAACTCTCTGTCGCCGCTTCCGCTGGTACCCCATTGGCCCTGGTACACACCACCGGTGTCAAACCATTTAATATTATTATCAGCGCTATCGGCCACATATACCCAACCGCTATTACTTACAGCTATTCCCTCTACAAAGCTAAAGCCTCCCCACTCTGTCACATATACGTGGCTAGGATTATACTTTTTAACCCGGTTATTGGCAGCAGTATTGGAGGCATCGGTTACATAAATATTACCTGCCGAATCTAAGGCTACAAACTGCGGCGAATTAACTCCCCATTGAGACTGGTAGTTTCCGCTGCTGTCAAATTCCTGGATACGATGGTTCAACCAATCTGCTATGAATAAATGTCCTGATGATTGGTCTACGGCAATACCCCACGGACTACTCAATTGTCCATTTCCGCTGCCCGAACCGCCGTATTCATTTATGAGGCTGCCAGAATCATCATACTCTCTGAACTTGTTCCCGTCCTGGTCGGTTACGTAGATATGATTATTGGCCAGGTATACCGCTATCCCCACCGCACCGGGAGCGGCCCATGAAGTTATGTAGCTGCCGCTCGGGCTGAATTTATGTACTTTATTGTTTCCTTTATCGCTTATATAGATATTCCCGGCACTATCAAGCGCATTTGCTCGCGGTTGACTGTATATCCAGCGATACTCGCCCCATTTGGCAGTAAAAGCATAACCGCTGGGACGCCGGACCACTACCAGTGTATAGGTTCGCGTACTGCCGTCTTGGGCGGTCACGGTTACCGCAATGCTGACGGTCGCCCCGGCGCTCAGGGCTATGGCCGAGGAAGGGCTGCCGCTGGACACTGGCGAGCCATTGACCGTGACCGTGGCATGGGCTTCGTTAACCGCCGGGGTTATGGTTATAGTGGAAGAGGCGGTAGGCACGTCCACCGTATAACTGGTCGCCCCGGGACTGAATGCAATGTTCCAGGTTCCGACGCTGGTCGCCAAGCTGTATAGAGTAGCGTCACTGCTTAACGGTCCGGCCGCTCTGGTCACATTAACCGTATACGTCAAGATGGTAGAGCCGTCCTGAGCGGTTACCATAACGGGTATGGCCTTTAGCGCGCCGGCGGTCAGGGTTATATTCCCCGAGGAACTGGCGCTGGAAACAGCATTGCCGTCAATCTTTAATGCGGCCAGCGGATCGGCGGTCACTGCCGTTACAATTACTGCGTATACACTGTTGGCCACACTGGCGTCATAAGTGTGGGTATCCGGGTCAAACGGGCTGGGGCTTAAGGCAATGGTATTTCCCGCGTTATCCGTAAGGGTCAGGCTGCTCAGCTTGGCGTTATTTGATAATGGCGCCGCGCTTCTGGTTATGTTGAGGGTGTAAACCTGACTGACCGCAGTATTTTGAGCTGTTATTTTTAAATATGCGGTATTTGCTCCTACTGCTAATGTCATGGTTCTACCGGTTATTACTGTTGTGCAGCTATTATCGCTATAGAGGTTCCATATAGCATAGGGGCTTACGCTCAAATCCACGTTTATACTGGCGATGTTATTGGCAACCGTAGCATTGATGGCTTTGCCGCTGATGACCGCCCCGGCCGGGCTGTTTACAGCTGTTATTTCACATTGATTGCTAAACGTGCTATAGCTCGCTCCGCCTCCGGAACTGCTGGAAACGTTATTGTTGCCCGCTCCCTGCAATTTGCTTTCCAGGTTTTGCCCCTGGTAAGGACTCAGGGGGTCTTGCTCCATTTCGAGTAATTGTTCTTTAATTTTATTCACTGCTTCAGTATTTAGCTGCACGCCGTTATTACGCAGGGCATCGATTATTACCTCCAGGGAGGTGGAACTCTTGGCCGGGGCGGACCCGGACGGGTTTTCCGCTATTATTGAGACTATCGGAGCTTCCTGGTTAAGGTCCATCTGCAGGGCGGTCTCCAGCAGCCATTGCGACTGGTTGAATTCCTGCTGCATCTGGGCCGGCGTCAGGCCAGTGACCGGAGTCGGGGGGCTGGCCTGCCCGGTGAGGGAACTGCTTTGACTGCCGCCCAAAACCACGCCGGCGCCATTACTGCTGGTTACATCAACATTGCCGGTCAGACAGCTTACCATTGAACTGCCGTCTTGCTTCACCGTTGCCTTGAAGAAGGTGCCTCTGATAGCGGATACGCCCCAGGGCATATCCACCTTCATCTTGACCTTCTTTTTCTCGGCGGTTTGGTACCAGGGCTCACTCTTCCCGGCTACCGCCAAATTTCCCGGAATGTTTCGCGAGGCCAACCGGAAACTGCTTTCGGCTTTCTGCTGCTCGGTGCCGTCAGCTGTTTTATCCCTTTTGGCGGCCAAGGCTCCCAGGAGAGCGCCTTGTTTCAGGCTGATGTTCAACAACTCAACAGCAGTGCCGCAGGTCCCGTCCTGCTTTATATAGCTTCGGCCGTCCGATTGTTTGACGGCTAGTTCACTGTTTTCCTCCAGCAATATCCCGCTTCCGTCGGGATATACTATTCGGGTTGTCCCGTTTGCCCCGGTTTTGATGGTATCTCCCTGATATATGCCGGTATTGTTATTTATAGCCTCGTTTTTACCATTCCTGATTAGGGTTATCTCGCCCTTTACTTCCGTTAGGGTTCCGCTTAATCCACTCCGGTTCAGGCCGGGATCCTGGGTTAAGAGTATGGCCAGGGCACGGGCCAGACTGCCCCGGCTTATCGGGGCCTCGGGCGAGATGTTTTTACCATCCGGGGATAGTTCGATCATCTGCAGGGCTAATGCGGTCGCCATATCGGACGCGGCCCAGTGCCGGCTGTCCATATCCTGTAGTTTTGGAAGAACGGCGCGTTCCTTTTGGGTGGACAAGCGCATAATGAGGCTTATCGCTTGGGCGCGGGTGAGGTTTTTGTCGGGTTGAAAGGTATGGTCGGTAAACCCTTTTATGTATCCGGCCTTTACCGAGGCTTCTATGTAAGCCGCCGCCCAATGGTTAAGGGGCAGGTCGGTGAATACTCCTCCTTGGGCCGCCGGTTTTGATATTCCGGCGGCCTGGCATATTATTACGGCTGCTTGAGCTCTGCTTAATCCTTCTGCGGGGTGATAGGTCCCGTTGGGGAAGCCTTTGATTATCTCTCTTTGATTCATATATGTAATGAAGATAAGGTTGGGGTCGTCGGTTCTAATATCGGCGAAGGGGCTTTTTCCGGGAATGCCGACCAGGTTCTTATCCTTTCCGGCAGCATTATCCGGGCTTGACTTACCAGTTTCCGTGGCCAGAACCGTTTTCCCAAATCCCATTAGTATTACTATCAATAACGATACGGTAATGATTATCAGCTTTTCCCGCTTAAACATAAAGGCACCCCATAAAACAGCTTATATGCTCTAATAGATAGATTAGAGTCATTATAATCCGGGGGCATTAAATTATCGTTAAATATGCATGCGTGTAATTGGTTAAATAATTACAGGTAATATAAGGCTAAAATCCCAATATCTCTTGCAGATTATTATCCGGCTTGATGCCCAGTTCCTTTTCCAGACGATCGGCGAAACCTCTGTACAGTTTTACTGCCCTGCTCTTCTGATGCTGGTTTATATATAGTTTTAGCAAGCAAAAACATGCCGCCTCATTATACGGGTCCCGATTGAGAGCGTTCAAAAGCAGCTTTTCTGCCTTATCGTAAGCCTGTTCGTTCAAATATATATTGGCTAAATCTATTACCAGCCTTAGATGAATAGATCTCAATTCTTCCCTTTCGGTACATAACCAGTTTTCATAAAAATCCTGTTCTAATAAGTCACCCTGGTACAAACTCAGCATGCCTTCCAGAATAGCCTTTTGACGGTGAAAGGCAAATGATCCTGAGTTATTGTACTCATCATAATAAGCCCTAAATCTGTCTACATCTACTATCAGGCGGGGGCTGCAACGTACCTCAAGCTGGTCCCTGGTTTCATAAAAAAGCGGCACCGGTCCGTCCAGGCGGGCGCCATATTTGTTCAGTACCTTTTTTAGTTCGCTAAGGGCAGCCCGCAATGAGTTTTGGGCCATATTTCTATCAGCTTCCGGCCAGAATACTTCCATTAAGGTCTCTCTGGATACCCTTTGGCCACGTTGCACCATCAAGTATTTCAAAATCCCCACTATCTTTTTGGTTTTCCATTCACTTTCCGGTATATTTACCCCGTTGACGGTGATTTTAAATCTCCCCAGCAGCCTTATGCTAACTGCCGGTCCCTGATTTTCGTCCCTAATTCCATACTGCTTCAAAAATAAATCGATAAAGTCCTTCAGGTTTTCCCGCTCCGCCAGCAAAGCATATTCATTCACAAATACCGCTGCATTGACTCCGAAATGCCGTTCAATCAATTCGCTAATGTATTCCTTCTTAATCCCTGCCACAATTGAACGGACCGCCAATTCTACCATAGTCGGGTAATAAAGATCCCAGAACATCACATAGCCATTCGCTACTGTAATATCCATGGCCTGTTCCAGGTAGTCTTCACCCCGGGCAATATCTCCCATAGTAAAATAGAGTTGGGCCAGGTGGAGTAAGGCACCCGCCTGGATTTGCCTGAATCCTTTATTAACGCTGCGCTTGACCGCCAGTAACAGGTACTTCTCCGCCAGTTTGTATTCCCCGGCTTCATGGGCGATAGCCCCGCAAGTGGAAAGGCCGATTTCCTGTAGGCCCCATCCGGTGGGCTGAGCCGTCAGCAATTTGAGGGTTTTCTTGGCCGACGGCAAGAGGGTGGCGGGATTTTCCTGGCGGCAGCGCCAAAGCAAGAGCACCAACTGACTGCTATGCTGCAGAGGCAGATTCCCCAACTCCTCGAAATGCTGAATGCTGCTATCCATCCAGTCCAGGGCGTTGTCCAGATCATGTTTACGGTAGTAGGCCAGAGCAGTTGCCCGTTCATAGAAACATTGAATGTAAAGCCAGGGGTGCTTTTGAGTTATCTCCCCCATTTGGCGGATGGTGTTCCAATGTGTTTCAATATCATCCTGCAAAAAGCATACAAAGGAATAGAATATGAGGGATACGCTATACGGATACTCAGATAATCTTTGGTTATTCGATTCAACCAGACTTTCAACATATTGCCGGGCTAGCGACAGCTCACCACTGGTAAAATAGATATTGTAGGGATAAGCCAGGGCCAGCCACTCCCATCCGTTATCGATTATATCTAAATCTTGAATTCTCTTAATGATTTGGTCCGTTCCCGCAAAATCTTCATTCCAGCAAGCCTGGATGATAGTAAAAATAGGTTCGATATAGGACGGTAAATCGTGGTTCTGGCCGATTAAAGTCAGGGCCTGTTCCGTGTACTTTAGAACATTGAAGATATCGTTTTGCTCTATGTAAAGGTGCATCAATACATTCATGATTTGCGTTGACATCAAACTATTTTTGGCAGGTTGGAGGATATTCAGGGCCTGTTCAAAATAGGCCGCAGCTTTATCGCATTTCCCATCATGATTCCAGTTGGAATAGCCCTTGAAAAACAACAAATAAATATTTGATGAAACAACTTCGTCCGGCTGCAAGTTTATCCAAATTCGAGCCTCTTCCATGGCTTCCAGGGCAATGGCCTGGGCGTTTTCCTGAGTTATGAAACCCATCACCGCGTCAGTGTGGTTGCTGGCCAGAAGATGTCCTATCGCCTGTTTATATTGGCGATGGCTGAAACAATACTCAGCCGCTCTATAATGCAAATCATTCATTTCCTGTGTTGTCATATAGAGCGGACATATCTGCTGCAGGGCTTCCCGGAAAAGCGCATGAAAACGATACTCTGTTTCATCACCCAGCACTTTTTGCAGAAAAAGCCCTTTATCTTCGCACTCCCCCAGTAGTTGCAGCACATTGTCCTTTTGCAGGGCCTTCTCGGCCTGTTCGGCGGTGAAATCATCGAAGATGGAAACGTTGATCAGGAAGCGCAATAACTCAGGGTCAATCGTCCTTAAAACCTCATTGAACACGTATTTAAACAACAACTGATGATTATCGGAACGGTCAAGATCGATATTTATTCCTTCAAAATCATTCCGGTTGATTACCTGACAAAGCAAAACAATACCCGCGGGCCACCCTTCCGTCAGCTGCAAAATTCGCTGCAAGATATTCTCGTCTTGTATCCGGGGATAGGCTTTTTGCAGATAGTCGGCCAATTCGTCTTGGGAAAAGTTCAGCATGCCTGGCGTAATCTCCGTATATTTCCTGTCCAGCCGGTAGCGGGGGGATATCAATCCGCTATCGTAACGACCACAGAGGATCACAGAACAGTTAGGCGGAAGATTATCCATCAAGAATTGCATAATTAGTATGATATCCGCATTATCCGTAATATGGTGGTAGTCGTCAAAGGCCAGGAAGGTTTTCAAAGCGGGCTTCTGATTGTATAGATTCCAGTATTCTTGACAGATCAAGGCGTTCAGATACTGGTACTCCGTGGACAGATCGCCTAATTGGGATAAATAGGCCCGGGGGGCGTCCCAGAACTCCTCCCCTTCAGGAAACAACATCAACCATAAATGAGCATAAAATACCGCTAGCTCCCGATCATCTTCATTTAAACGATACCAGCAGACCCTACTGCCTCTGGTTCTGTAATCATTCAAAGCCCAGAGCAGCAAGGTCGTCTTACCATAGCCAGCCGGCGCGTTAATACTGACCAGATCATGCTCATATATACTGTTCGCCAAGCTCCGAAGCCGTTCGACGCCGCTGATGGCCGGCGGAAGCTGCGGCATAATCAGTTTGCTTTTTAAAATAGGGATTGCATTCATGTACAAAAAACTCCCACGTGAAACATTATCAAAATGATTATAATATAAATAAAGGTAAAGTTTAACATTATCCAAGGGTTTTTTGCTTAGTAATAAATCGTGCATGATAATATATAGTATAGTGTTGATAGCAAACCGGAAGGATGAGTGCATATGTACGACAATATTATTGACGCCATTGGTCATACCCCACTGGTTCGGATAAATAAGCTGAACCCCAAGCCGCACATCCCGCTTTACGCAAAACTGGAGGGCTTTAACCCCACCGGTAGCATCAAAGACCGTATCGCCATCAAAATGATCGAGCAAGCTGAAGCGGCCGGCACCTTGACCCCCGGCAAGACCATCATCGAACCCACCTCCGGTAATACCGGGATCGGCCTGGCCATGATCGGCGCCGTTAAAGGCTATGCGGTGGAAATCGTCATGAGTGAAGCGGTTTCCGTCGAGCGCCGCAAGATGATCGAGGCCTTCGGAGCCAAAACTACACTTACCGATGCCACTCAGGGCACGGATGGCGCCATCAGAAGGGCCCAGGAACTCTGCCGCGCCTACCCGGATAAGTACTTCATGCCCAACCAGTTTTCCAACGAATATAACAAGATCGCCCATTATGAAACCACCGCCAACGAGATATGGGAGGACACCGAAGGCAAGGTCACTCATTTTGTCTCCGCGCTGGGTACTTCGGGAACCATCATGGGGGTGGGCATGGGATTAAAAAAGAAAAATCCTGCTATACAGATAGTAGAGGCCCATCCGGTCTTGGGCCATTATATCCAGGGCCTCAAAAACATGGAGGAGGCCATAGTCCCGGCCATCTACGATCCAGCCCAGATCGACCATCGGGTTATGGTTGAATCCGAGGCGGCCTTTGCCATGGCCCGAGATATTGTGGCACATGAGGGCATTTTCGTAGGCATGAGCAGCGGCGCCGCCATGTACGCGGCAGTGGAATGCATAAAAGAAATCGAGGAAGGCTTGGTAGTGGTCTTGTACCCTGACCGGGGAGAAAAGTACCTGAGTACAGGTTTATTTAGTTTGGCCCCTTGCTATGCGGGTGGTTAAGGTTGGTTATCATTCCGGCAAACAATAATAAGGCACTCGCTTGGCTTCCATAAACCCAAGCTTTTCCGCCAGTTTTCTTGAGCCTGTATTGCCGGAACTACAGGCCCATACTGGTTCAAAGCCATGGTCCAGGCAATAATCAATCAATGCGGCGCAAACCATGGAAGCCAAGCCCGCGCCCCGGTAATCAACTAAGGTTTCTATTCCTATCTCAAGCTGGTTATCAATAATAAAGGACGAAAAGGCTGCAGATATCGGAATGCCGTTCTCCAAGATAGTGAATCCGATGCCATTTCCTATGAAATCCCCAGAATTATTCCAGAAATGCTTTGGTACCACACTTCCATCCAATTGATCAAATATGTCATCTGTTATGCTAACAACTCGGCGATCATGGTGGGGCAGGTTCCTTTTGAAATCAAGGTAGCTTGCCTTATCAAATTTATAATTGATCCGTTGATACTCCAATACCTTGCCTTCTTCTTCCGATAATAAACCTGTGAAGGTTTCATCAGGATCTTTTTTTATAAGATTGGGCCCCAGGATGGCTTCTAATCTTGAATAGAGTGAAGCCGGGTATACTTGCAGCCATTCTATTCGGTCCCTGGACTTATCCAGATTCAGCATAAAGGCGGTTAGTTTTTCATAAAAATCTTCGCTCCTGCTTTCCCCGCAGAGTAGTGACATACCGTAGGGATGCTGAATGTAAAGCGAGGCAGGATAGCCATTTTGATCGGCGAATACCCTTCCAGTCACCTTTTCTTGCAGCACAAACCGGGCAAACATGGTATTAATATCGGCCGAGCTAAGCGCAGGTATAAAGTGTACGTATTCTTGGGCATCAAGTAAAATCATTGGATCTCCTTTTTGTTCATACACGCGGCAATTTCATTGTCTTGTAGGATAAATAACAACCGTTTCCAATAAGCTCCACATCAAGTCTAATATCTAAATATGGCCAAAATAGCGGAGACCTTCATGACCACGGAAGTGGTCATCGGTAGTGGGATAAAATCCCATTTGTTACTTGGTCTAGATCCAATATATTTAGGTTCAGCTATTTGTTTTCAGGGGCAGATGTGTTAATCTTTGCACAAAGTATGCTGCAAACTAATGCCAGTACCCAAACTTGGATGAAATATTAGACCATAACCGTTGAACAGGGGAAAAACATCATGTTGCTGGCAAACTATCTTACAATCAATATTTTCGGTCTTTTAATATTGCTATTGATATATGTAAACATACGCCGTTCCAACCACAATTACCTGCTGAAAGAGCGTCTGTTTCTTTATTTATTGGCCTCCAATGCACTGATCCTGATCCTGGATAGCTGCACCTGGATCCTGGATGGCAACCCTTCTGGCTGGGCGCATCCGGTCGATTTAGGTATAGTCTCTGTGTATTATGCCCTCAACCCTTTGCCCTGCCTGCTATGGAGCCTGTACGCTGATTACCAGATCCATCACAGCGAACAGCGCATGTATCAGTTATGGAGGTTCTTAACCATTCCCGCCCTTACCGTAATCATTCTCGCCAGTGCCAGCCCTTTTACCAACTGGCTGTTTTATTTCGATGCCGCTAATGTTTATCACCGGGGTACCATGTTTTTGCTGGTGCCCCTGGTCTGTTATGCTTACCTTATCTTCACTTTCGTTGAAATCCTGTTAAACAAATCCCGGATCAAAACTGAAGAATTCATAGCCCTGTTGATCTTCGCCATTCCGCCGTCGATTGGCGGTGTATTGCAGGCTATGTATTATGGGCTGTCTCTGCTCTGGATCAGCGTTACCTTATCCTTATTAATTATATTTATCTATGTACAGAACAAGCAACTGGCGGTAGATCACCTGACCGGCCTTTATAACCGCCGGCAGCTGGATACGTTTCTGTCCGAACATGAAAAATCGCGTACCAGCGATTCTCGAAAACTTTTGGCAGGTATCATGATCGACCTGGACAGATTTAAAAGCATCAATGATTTATATGGCCACGCGACCGGTGATCAAGCCCTGGAAGAAACCAACCAGATTCTACGCTCGAGCCTTCGCAAAGATGATTTTATCTCACGTTGGGGCGGGGATGAATTTGCTGCCTTCATGGAAATCGACCAGCCTGAGGATCTGCCTCGGGCTATAGCCCGCATCCAGGATGATTTGGAGTATTTTAATAAATCCAGCGGACTGCCCTACCAATTAGGCTTCAGCATGGGATTTGATATCTACGATCCTCATTCAGGCATGAGCCTGCACCAGTTCCTGAAACATATCGATCAAAAGATGTATGCCGACAAGGAAAGTAAGCAGTATACCTGACAACAACGCTTTTGAAAATTAGAACAACGGAGGCAGTTACCATAGCAACGAATTTGGCCATCAAACTTGGATAACCAAAAAGACTGTCCCGCTTGGACAGCCTTTTTGGTGAATGCTATGATATGAGAACCATCACATTATCATGTCCTTATCAGTTACATGTCCTTGGCGATAACATCCAGTTTCTCTGCCATACTACGTATTTCTTCAATGCTGGCAGTTATCTCCTGAGAAGCAGCCGCTTGTTCTTCACTGGAGCGCAGGGTAAGCTCACTGCCCTGGCTGGTCTCAACAATTTTGTCTTTTATCTTATCTGTCAGCTCTTTTATTTTCACTACCGTGCCCTTTGACTCATCGGATAGCTTTCTGATTTCTTCGGCCACGACTCCGAAGCCTTTACCCACATCTCCGGCCCGAGCGGCTTCTATAGCAGCGTTTAGGCCCAACATTTTGGTCTCATCAGCTATTTGTTTGATAAAGCTCATAATGTCATTGATGTCTTCCGACAAATGATAAATATCATTGATGTTTTCGTTCAAATGCCGTTCATTGTCGGTGACCTGCATGGCCGATGCGGCCATCTCTTCTATAGCTGCCGATATTTCTTCCAGTCCCCGGCTCAGACCGGTGGCCATCTCTCTTAAAATACCAGCATTCTCACGGGGCAGCCCCATGCCGAAAGTACCGACTACCTCGTCTCCGTCGAATAGCGGGAAGGTGAGTACTTGCACCGGCTTACCATAAAATTCGGGCGGGAGTTCCTTAACTACCGGTTGCCGGGTATTCATAGCCTGCTTGGCCGGTGAATTTTCCTTTACCGGCGAGCCTACAACGATATCGGGAAAGCCAAACTTTTGGGAGTCGTAGCGATAGGCAAATTCAGTCAGACTGGTAATATACAGGGTGGCTCCCTCCGGAAACATCTCGCCTATCAAGGGAGCAAAATCGTTGAAGGCACTGGCTACCGGATGCATGCGCGGGAAAATCATAATAGTGCTTCCCACCACTTCTTCCCCGTCGTATACCGGATTAGCAATCATAGTTATGCGTGTCCCATATACATCACGTGGTACATTTTCTCGTTCTTCTTTTCTGGTCTTTGTACAACGAAAAGCAGCCCCGCCTGGCCGCAGCTTCACCCCAGCTCCGAACTGAGAAATGTCGAACACTTTCGAACCTTGTTTCCAGGTCACTATTTCCAGGTCAGCGGTGCCGAAAACAACTCCGCCGGGAATCAAATCGATCATCGATGTTACAGATTCTTTCCATATTTCTACGTTATCTACAGTAAACCTCATCAATAACCCCCCAAAATCTTTCTAAGCTATAAGTTTGTCCACATCCAAAACATAGAGCAAACGCGTATCGACCTTGGCCACCCCCCGGAGATACTCCGCCTGGCTGGCAGTTCCGATCAACTCTTTGGAAACAATAAAATCGTGGGGAACGGGCATTACTTCATCCACTTCATCCACGACCAGCCCCATCCGCTTCTCTCCCACTTCTACAACGATGACTCTGCTTTCCTCGGTTGGTGCGGTGCTAAGCCCCAATGATATCTTCTTCAGGTCCACGATCGGGATAACACTCCCCCGAAGATTGGTTATTCCCAGAACATAATCTGCCGTCCCCGGTAATCTCGTCACTACCGGCACCCTTATGATCTCCTGGACCTTCTCAATATCGATACCGTACTCCTGCTCATCAATAGAGAAAACAACTACCTGCAGTTCCTTTAACATTTTTAACCCCCCTTCTGTTTAATATTGCCTGATTAAAGAGACCCTGCCGGCTCTCTGAAAACCGTGTTTACAGCACTCGATGAGAATAGAAACCATGAGAAGGCAGTACTCATGCCTGCAATATTGCGCAGCTTAGAGCACATAAAAAATGCGGGCAACTCATGAGATTCTCCAACTATTAAATTAATAGCGACCTTTTATTATTGGGAAATGATTGATGTGCTGGATCTGGAGCAAGACTGTTTTAACAACAAAGATAAGAGAATCATTTACCAAAGATGTGTATAATTTTTTATACAAACATGTAATTAGCGACAAAATATTATATTAGTCGTTATAATTGTATATTTTATTTGTTTATATTATTAATTGTCAATGACTTACATCCTAATTTGTAATTAGAATCAATATAAATAATGACGAAAAGGAAATAAGGCAGTCTCTTTGCACAGCAAGCATAAACTCTGACAGAATAGACTGTTCCATTGGGGGAACAGCCTATTTCTGTCGGAGGTCATATGTACTAAAATTCAAAACGGCTATAATTAATAATAGATCTTTCAAAACCCAAACAATGCATAGAAGTAAGAATGCGGCAGCAACCGCTGCTAAGGAGGTGACAAATCCATTGATCATCTACACGAAGACAGGTTGTCCTTACTGCGAGGCAGCTAAACGGCATTTTACCGCTGATGGAATCCAGTTCGAAGAAGTAAATTTATCGGTTCACCCGGATAGGATTCCAGAGATCAAGGAACTTACGAATAACACCAAGGTTCCCGTTATCGCAGACAACGGGAAAGTCACGGTTGGTTTCAACGGCGGGGGCTGAGGCGTATAGAGACCGTCTGTAAGCCGGTCAGAACCAGCGCATTGCAAATAATTCGCAAATTGAAAGCCCCGCACTAGCCCGCTATCACTTGGTAAAGGCGGTTTACTGTCCGACTACCTTTCACCCCATTCTCGAATAAACGCAGGGCATATTTAATTTGGATTTTAGCAGGGAAGAAAAAAGAGCCTCTGCTATTAACAAAGGCCCTTTGAGAAATTTCGCAAGCAGGGTGCCACAACGGCTTTCTGCTTTGAACAAATATGGTATTACGTAAGGTAAGAACCGTCCGTGCTGGCGCCCGGGCCAATCAAGCCCTGTCACCCTTCATTAATCCTTCAGAGCCAACAAAAAAAAACATCGCTCTGTAGACCTGCTCCCCGTTTGCCCTGCGGTTAGGGCGTCGTCAGGGTTACGTAGCTCCAATCTGATAAGGAATTGCAGGTTGCTGGCGCCTTTTTAACTGATAGTATATATAGTTTATATTCACGATTTGTTATCAGATTTCCATCCGAATCCTTTGTATTTGCATCCAGGGTAATGGTATAGGAAGCTGAACCATTAGGAGTTACTGCCGTATAATTACCTGTTGAAACCGCTTCAGCTGCTGCTAAATTGAGATTTAAGTCAGCATCCGGGAAAGCATACACGATAATCCGGTATTCATTGACACCCGTCTCATCGCTTGCTTTATCAAAGGTTACCCGCATATCCGATCCGTTACCGTCATTTCCAATATCTGCCCCGGTCGGTGCTCCCGCTTTGCCGGCTGGTGTTGCGATATCTTCTGCCACAAGTATGATATCAACAAATTTGCTTACATACTGGCCACAGTTGTTTGCCAGGTATAAGCCGATGTGATCTCCCGCGTTTACTCCAGTAATATTTTCTCCAGAATTATACGACGTACCATTTGACGGATCATTTGCGGCCGGGGCAATAATTGGCCCTGTTTGTCTGACATATTCCAGGCTGAGATAAATATCTTCCAGTGTATATGTTATTTTTATTGATCCGGTAACCGTTCCCGGGGCAACTGTATAGCCGGTTAACTCCGGTGCGGCTACTACCCAGGTTACGTTACCCGTAGCCGCCGGTACGTTTACTGAATAAACTTTTGTATCAGTAACAGTTTGCCCGCCGACTGCACAGGTAATAGTTAATGTCACAAGACTGAAACCGCCACTGCCTCTTGTAATAACTGCATTGCTGCCATCACTGATATCTGTTGATACTCCTGAATCTTTTCTTGCCGTAAAGGCAAATGTTACACCAGAACCGTCCAATGAGTCTGTCGGTCTTTGCAGGGTTACTGTTGGAGTGGATGCGATGTCTGCACATGTTATTCCTGCAGCTTCTTTTGCTTTCGCTACATTTACGTTGTTTACAAGCATCTGGATTTTTGCCGCAGTATCCAATGAGTTGTTGGTTGCATTACATATAGCTGTATCATATGCATGCTCATTGCTCACAATTGCATTGCTCTGTCCGCTTGCGGCGTTTAAAGTCTCTACTTTAATTCCGTAAGCTAGCCCTTCATTACCTATTGCTGCATTGACATAGTTAATTGCTTCTTGGTGAGTCATGGTAGTTATATTCACTATATTGGACTCTCCGTCCAATGAGCCGTCGGTGACAACCAGTTTAAAATCGTAGGAGGTTGATACGTTTAAGCCGGTTACTGTACCTTCGGTTGATGTTTGGCCTAATGTCTCTTTTGTTGTCGCATCAACCCAATCATTCTGTCCTTTGGGGGATACTTTAATCTTCACCAGGCTTGCGCCTGTGGCTGCCGTCCAGGTGAATTTTGTTGTTGTATATGTCTTTAAGCTATTGGCAAAATTGGCGGCTATTCCAGGTGTCACATTTACCGTGACCGTGTAAGCCTGGGTTGAGTCATCATCCGCTGTAACGGTATAGTTTACCGGGTTGCTGAAGTCTTGCGGCGTTTCGTTATCTGGGCTTATGCTTGCTCCGGTATGGGTTATGCTCGGCACCAAGGCGCATACGCTGGTCCCTGGCGGGACAGTCAGGGTTATGGTTTTTAATTCTACATCTATGCTGCCTTCAACCGCCGGATCTAAACAATCAAAACTAAAACCGGTTATGGCCTTGGCGTGATTGTCCCTTACCGTTACCGTTACCAAATAATCCCGGGTGCTCCCATCAGCTGCGGTTACCCGGTAGCTTACCGGACTGCTGAAATCCTGCGCTGCTTCGCTGGTCGGGTTTATGCTTGCTCCAGTATGGGTGATGCTTGGCACCAGGGCTGTTACATCTGTTCCATATGGCACAGTCAGGGCTATGGTTTTTAATTCTACATCTATGCTTCCGCTTACCGCCGGGTTTAGCCCATTAAAGTGGAAAGCGGTAATGGCCTTGGTATTGCTGGCGGCTCTGGTTACAGTCAGAATATAGCTAAGACTGCTGCCGTCCTGAGCTGTTACTACTATAGTAATGGGATTTGCCCCAACATTCAGGTTCAGAATGTGGGTATTATCGCTTTTACTTACATCATTTATTTTTATCGCCGCTGTTGTTTCCTGGGGTATAACACTCAAGGTCACCTGATAAACGCTATTGGCCACACTGGCATTATAGTTCAGGATAGTGGGGGCAAATACCGGATTCAGGGTTCCACTGCTCAGGCTTATGCTTGCCAGCCTGGTATTGTTGTTGCTGCTGCCCTCTCTAATTGCTCCGCCGAGACGGGCATCATTTACCCCTGGGGCTACAATCCAGTTTTGGGGCAGTTGCTGCATCTCCACCCCGGCAGAATTTATGGCTGCGTTTATTATCTGCCCCGCTCCTCCGATGCTGGCCTGGGCATTGACCTGCAGGTTGCTTACGCTGGTTCCGGGGGCCAGGGTTAAAGCAGTACCACTTGCTGTCGAGGCAATATTCATCTGCTCGATACTGCCACCGGCTACCTGAATACCAAGCCCGGGTGCAGCGATATTTAATGCGGCAAAGTTGCCTGAAAGTATTATGGTGGCTCCCGCTGGTATGCTGAGGCCGGTGGTAACCGAAGAAAAACCGGGGCCGCTCAGGCCGGGTTCTTCTTCCAGTTTGGCTCCCGAATTCAGGGTTAGCTCTCCTACACTGGTGCTGCCTTTGGCGACTATTCGTACACTGTTGTTGGCTTTGTCTATGGTGACGGTGTACAGGCTGCAATCTATCAGTTCAATACTGTTTGCGCCTCCGCCGTTTATAACGGTGTTACCTCTAACAGTAACATTATTGAGGGAGACGTTGCCTTCACCTATGCCTGCAGCCAGGACCAGGGTTCCGGTGATTATCAAGTTGCGCAGGGTGACTCCGGGTACATTAACAACGGCAGTACCAGCAATGGTTTGTACTGCTGATGCAGTATCTCCGCCGTAAGTTCCCGCAGTATTATAAGCTATATAAGCACTGCTGCTGCCTCCGCCTTCACTGTTGCTGCCACTATTGTTGATGCTATTGCTGTTATTGTTGCTTTTGTTATTGTCACTATTGGTATTTTTACCTGCGTCAAGCGTTTCCTTAACCTGCTCCGGCAATTTATCCAGGACTTCCTGCTTTACGTCAATACCGCTGGCTTTCAAGGCATCTATTACGGCTTTGACCGTGGTTTCCACCAGTTCTTTTGTGGTCTGGTTGTCGGGTACTTCCACCACAACCTCTGCTACTGGCTTAATTTCCTGATTGACATCTATCTGCAGGGCGGTATTCACTACCCAGTCCTGTACCTTGGAAAAGTCTGCTTTGTCCTGCTGGCTTATGGGGACCGCGGGGGCTGCTCCCTGACCCTGACCGGTTATGCCGCTGCTCTGGCCTCCGCCCAGAGGCACTGAACCGCTGCTACCGCTGCCTGATACTTCGGCGCTGCCGGTTAAGCAGGAGACGTTACAACTTCCGTCCATATTTACGCTGACTTTTATGAAGGTGCCTCTGATGGCAGCAACGCCCCAGGGCATATCTACTTTGACTTTTACTTTTTTCTTCTCGGCGGTCTGGTACCAGGGCTGGGCTTTGTCGTTCTGGGCTGCAGCCAATTGTCTCAGGCTCTCCCGCGAGGCAAAGAGCGCAGATTGCCCGGCTTGCTTCTTTTCGGTTTCTTCGTTATATTGTTCTCTTTTGGTTGCCAGAGCTCCGAAGAGAGTGCCTTTGGTGAGGTCTATGTTGAGAAATTCCACAGCTACTCCCGCTGTTCCATCCTGCTTAATATAACTTCTTCCGTCAGCTTTTTTTATGATTACTTCACTGTTTTCTTCTATCAGGGTTCCGCTGCCGTCGGGATATACTATTCGAGCTTTGCTGTCTTTGCCGGTCTTGATTATGTCCGCTTCGCAGATGGTGATATCATTTATGAGGTTATCAGTTTTGTTGTTCCTGGTAAGGGTTACTTCGCCTTTGATTTCTGTTAATGTCCCGGTTAGTTTGGCCTGGTTCAAGCCGGGGTCTTTGGTTAAGAGTATGGCCAGTGCCCGGGCCAGGCTGCCCCGGCTCATCTGGGCTTCAGGGTAAATATGCTGCTTATCTTCCGATAGTCCTATCATTTCTGCGGCTAATGCCGTACCCATGTCGGCAGCAGCCCAGTGCTGGCTGTTCATATCCGCCAATGCCGGCAGGGGGGCTTTTTCTTTTTGCGTGCAAAGTCTCATTATCAGGGCTATGCCCTGGGCGCGGGTTAGTTTGTCTTCGGGTTTGTATGTGCCATCGGGAAGACCTTTAATATATCCGGCTTTGACTGCGGCTGCGACCTGGGGTGCAGCCCAATGACCAGCGGGAAGATCTTTGAAGGGGCTCTGAGTAACCGGCGTAACTTTAAGTCCGCTGGCTTTGCATATCACTGCGGCGGCCTGGGCACGGGTTAATCCTTCCTGGGAATGATATGTGCCGTCGGGATAACCGGTTATGATGCCTTTTTGAGATATGTATTTAATGAAGAGGGCGTTAGGGTCGTTCAAAGCAACATCTTTAAACGGCAAGGTCAATCCTGGCGTTTTGGCCTGGTTTTCGGGGTCGCCTGTGGCCATAGCTATAATGCCGATGTTCAAAATTATAATGGCGGTTATTATGGCGACAAGTAAAAAGCGTCTTGAGTATCTAAATATAGTCTTCATACATTTCATCCTCTCCATTAATTCTCATCCTATTTTTCGCCAACTGAAAAACCTCGCTGGCTGATATTTCGACTTTGTTGTCCCAGCTTACCAGAGTACCGTCAGTGGTTGCACATTGGAAAAAATTCTTGTCCGCCAGCAGCCCGAAGCGGACTGTATTTATCCGGTCGGCCAAATTCAGTATTATGCTGCTTCCGTTTGCCAGCAGCACCTCCAGGCGATAGTCCTCCCTGGGTATGACACTCTTAATTTCACTCATGAATGTTCCCCTAATATAAAGTAGCGTTCCTTGCTTTCAGCGGCACCGGCGGCTTATGGTTATCCATGCCCTGCATCGCTGCACCAGGATATCCGGTCCGTTACGGATTAATCCCTCCATGGACATAAAAATCCACCCTACCTCTAACGGTACAGTGGATTTTATTGTGACGATACTACCCAACCGGGTAGTTTTTATTCACTTGTTCTCTGTCATGCACTCTGGGGAGGGTATTGCACCACCTTACACGAGATTGTTCAAATATCGCTGTAAAAGAATCCTATTGTTAATGGAAAGCTTGGCATAGATGCTCTTTAAGGCCATTTTCACGGTATTGGCTGATATAAAAAGCTGTTTTGCTATTTCATTATTGGTATATCCCTCCGCCGCCAGGCGGGCTATTTCTATTTCCCGGTTGGTAAGCAGAGGCTTTTCCGCCGTGAAATGTTCGTTAATGATTTGCTCTTTGGCATGGCGGTAAGTTTTATACAAATTCAATATCTGCGCAATTCCCTCATGGTAGTGACCATCCCCGGCCAGCTTTGCCAGCATCGGTTCAATGTAATCGCAGTTTTCCACAAAAGGCATGTACATTTTGTCAGGTATGGCTATGGCGAGGGCCTGCTCCAAGTTGGAAAAGGCCTCATCTTCTCGCAGTATTTGTTTTTTGGCTGCCGCCAGGTATATATGGGTATAAATACAGCCCAGCAGATTAGGGAAAACTGAGGCTATGCCCATAAAATGGTCCGCGCTGCCGATCAGCTTTAAATATTCCCCATTGATTAGCAGCACCCGGCCATACATGATGTTAAACGCCGCCCAGGCGGGAAACCTCAGGCGAAGGTTGGTGAGGTCAGCCTCCAGAAGCCCGGCCGGGATTTTATGTGTTTGATTCAGGTAAGAATAAACACTGCCCTCACATATTTCAACCGTATGCAGAATTTGATATTCCTTTTTACTTACCATATCACTGCGCATCTTATGCAGGATCTCCAACATCTGAGTAAAATCACCCTTCATGAAAGCCAGGCGTATTTGCAGATACTCAATACACAGAATAATGCTGGCCTGCATTTTGGACTGGGCTTTATATAGGGCTTTATGCAGGGAAATCTCGGCATTATCAAAATCCCCCATGTTGAAATGCCTCTCTGCTTCCATGACATATTCAGCCCCGCTCCCTTGTCCGTCGTTCAACGGGTAATAAATAGACATGGCTTCTTTCAGGATTTCGACATGTTCTTCAAGCTTACCGCTTTCCCTGTAAAACATATACAGTACAGATGGAGAGCCAAAGGTCCAGTTAGCCTTGTTATTCATAATAGAGGTGGGTTGTTTCAGCAGTTCCCCTGCTTTGCGGTGATGCGCCGACATCTTTTCAAGGTCGTTGTAGGCGGGAAAGCTTAACATCAGCTCCAATTCCCCTAACAGCCGGCTACGGGCGTCCTCGGATAAATTAGCATCTGTGGTAACGTTGTCGCTGAATTCCTGGCACACCTTAGCAAACAATTCGCGCTCATTATGTACGAACAAGTGCATCATATATTTCAGCAGCGCATACGGATGTCTGAGTTTAACCTCCTTCGGGCAAGCCGTCATATGCTCCTTGAGCATTTCTTTACCCTCGTTGGTAAAGGAATTCGTCCAGTCCTCTTCCAAGGCCAGCAGGACACTATCAAAATCCCCACATTGATAAAAATAATGCCGGGCCGCAATATATTCGCCATTTTTCAGGTGCCACCGCGCCACTTTATGATACAAGCTATGCTTGTAAGCCGCGTCTTTTTTTTTCAACTCTTCCTGCACGAAACCAGCAAAGATCTTATGCATATGATAGGTTTTGAGCTTGTTGTCAAATTTTACAAAAGCATTTGTATTGATGATTTTTTGGAGAATCGCAACGGCATTTTCTGTGTCCCACATGTGTACGGCCTGCTCATAGGTAAAGCTTTCAAAAATACTCATGGTGATCACAAACTCTTTTATCTCGTGGGGAAGCGGCTTATATACAGCCTTTTCAATCAAAGTATAGATGTTTTTGGCCGGTGTATAGCTGCCCTGTGCAATATATTCCAGCATAAGCAAGTACAAAGCGCTTATCCATCCCTCGGTAATGGAATATAGCTGATCTGCCTCAATCCCTTTAAGATTTATTCCGCAGCCCTGGTAGTATTCAATTATTTCATGCGGCATGAACTCCAGGGTTTCTTTGTTTATATGATGCAAATAGCCCTTGAGGGCTAGTTCTTCAAGTCTGGGCAGTTTTGTGAAACGCGCCGCCAAGACGATGTGCAGGTTGTCTATTTCGTTTTCAACCAGAATTTCCATAAAGCTGTTGACTTCAGGGCTATCAACCAGATGATAATCATCTATTACCAGGACGGTTCTGGTCGGCAGCTCAATATCTTCGATAAGATTCAATGCTTCCTTCGTTGATATGCCATCATCAGGGAATCCCAGGAACAGCAGGCTCTGGGTGTGATCTTCATCCAATTCGCGGAATAGCTGGCTGAAGCCATTCCAGAAGCTGCTGGGGGAACTGTCATAAACCCTTTGCCACAGTACATTGACCTCAGCCTGGTTCAGATACTCCCTTATAGCAGTGGTTTTGCCATAACCCATGGGCGCTTCGACGATAGTGAGGGGGTGGTCAAAGATTCCCTTCAATGCTGCGGTTATTCTGGCTGAAAAATACAAGCTTTTAGTGTTATATTGTTTAGTTTTGGTCACCCCTATCACCTCAATACTTACATTTTGGAATAGCAATCCCAGTTTCCTAGCCTTCTCTATGGTTTATGAACGGTTCTTGGTCCCCGGCTTGCTAAGAATATTGGAGATATGTGTCTTACATTTGGCAGGGCGCCGCCAAGTTGTTCGGTGAGTTCGTAACGGGAACCTTTGAAGCTGCAAAAACGCAGGTTATCTTTTTCGTCCTCATTCAGCTAGAAGCCAGGCCGCAAGCGGTTTCTTAATGTTTGCATAATTGTAATTTAATTGGGCTGACAATATCAAAAAAATCATTCATAAATTAAAGTATTAGATATAAATGATGCAATTTGAGGTATTTGTTATTTCGATAAAAATATCCATTATTCCTGCTTACATCTATCCAATAGCGAAACAAATTGCCTTGAAGGCAGGGGTCTTTTATTCTCAATATCCAATAGTACAGTGCGGTTTGTTTATTCGCAGGAATGACGATGGCTTTAAGGGAAAAACACCGTATGCTGACGCGACTGAACAAAAGCTTTACATTAAGATGCGGTTGATAGAAAGTAAGTATAGGCTTTCGCCAACAGGAGAAGAAATGTTTACTATGAATAAATGCAATCTATGCCCACGCGAGTGCGGAGTTGATCGCAGTACCCAGGCGGGATTCTGTCAGGGCAGTCACCGGTGCAAGGTGGCGCGGGCCGCTCTGCATTTCTGGGAGGAGCCCTGTATCAGCGGGACCAGAGGAAGCGGAACGATTTTTTTCAGCGGATGCAATCTGCGCTGCTGCTATTGCCAAAATTACATGATAAGCAGTGCCGGCCAGGGCCAGGAAATCTCCAGCGAGCGTCTGGCCGAAATCTATTTGGAACTGCAGGAGCAAGGCGCCCATAATATTAACCTGGTAACCGCCACTCCCTATCTTCCACAGGTGCTCAAAGCTCTCGATTCAGTCAAGTCGAAGCTTAATATACCGGTAATCTACAACTCCAGCGGATATGAGAAAGTGGAAATCATTAAAGCGCTGCAAGGCTATATCGATGTATATCTGCCTGACTTCAAATACTTCGACAACCAATTAGCCTGGAAATATTCCACCGCCCCGGATTATTTTGAGACCGCCGCCGCGGCCATTGAGGAAATGATAACGCAGACCGGAGGAATGCGGTTCGATGAAGACGGTCTAATCCATAAGGGAGTCATTATCCGCCACCTGGTGCTCCCCGGCGCCAGACGAGACTCGGTGGCCATCCTGCGTTGGATAAGTGAAAACCTGCCATTTGATTCTTATTGGTTGAGCCTGATGATTCAATACACCCCAGTTTATATGAGTCCGGAACACCCGGAAATCAACCGCCGGGTTACTTCTTTCGAATATGATTCGGTGGTGGAGGAAGCCCGGCGCCTGGGGCTGAACAATACTTATGTTCAGGATCGCAGCAGCGCCGGACGGGAATATACGCCACTCTTTGACTTAGCGGGAGTCTAGAGCAGTATGCTCTTGTATTAATCGGCTGGCCTGGGCTGTCTGCCAGCACTCGGCCGGCTGCTCGACAGACCGGGCCGCTTTTTGCTGAGCCAGCAGGTATTTCTGCAAATCAGCCTGCAAGCTTTCATCATGGCCTTGTTCATATAGTTGCAGCGCCGGACCGACTCCGGCAGGTCCTGACCGATATAAAATACCCACGTCAAAGCTTTTCAAGGTTCCGGAAAGATATCGCTCGGCATTATAGTTGGCCACATAACTGTCCGCATCACCCAGGCAAAGCAAGCAGAGCATAACTACACCGACCCCCACCGCCAAACGTGTGATAGAAAATGACCATTTCTGCAGAGCAACCGCTCCACCACACAGTACGGCCATAAACACCATGAATACACAGGGCAGCAGCCGGCGCATGGATAATCCATAGGCCCCGATATACATGACCATTTTGCTCAGGGCAGTGGCAATAAGTACCAGGGTGAGAATTGCCAGCAAGGAGTTGAGAATCTTCAGAGCGGTACTGTCCTTACCCGGTTTTTGGCCTAAGAGATTAGCCGCCAGCAGTACAAAAAGGTTGATGGCGGCAATACCGCACAACTCAAAAAATCCGCTGCGAGCATATTGGGAATAAACCTGCCAGCCCGCAGGTCGCTGCCCGATAAAGGCTGAAAAAAAATAGGGCAATTGGCTGCCGATAAATAAAACATATAAGGCGCACAACAACCCTAGAAGGGTATAGATGGTGGCCGGGGGCAATATTCGCAGGCCCGAAAAAAACCTGAGCGTGCTGTCTTCTGAAAAAGTATGGCAACCACGTTTATGGGTACTGCCTGCTGCGAGGCCGAACAGGTAAGCCCCGATCGGGACGGCCAGGATGGCATAAACGATGGTCTCCCACACTGTTGATCGCATGTTATGCATAAGGTTTAAAAATCCGCCGGTAACTTTGGCGAACCCTCCGCCATCGGCCTTTAAAAGCAACGGTAAAACCGCGGAGGTTACTATCAGGGTCAAAAGCAGTCCCAGGGCAATGGCAATGAATTGTTTACTGGCGGTTTTTCGGTTTCGGCCCAGGAGAGCCAGGCTGTGATACTGGCATAAGAAGTTGCTGAAAGGAATTATAAATAGGGCGTTGATAACGTCCAAGCCCAGCAAATCGCCGGTTTTCCCCAGTATTTGCACATTGTTAGCGCAGATGATCCAATAGATGGCGCTGCCGAATAATAATAGAGCGGGCCAGGGACCCAAGCCTTTATTGGCCCAGAGCGCGAAGCTCAGTCCGGTAAGCACGACGATAGCTAGCCAAAACCAACCAGACCGCGGAATACACACACCCTTCTTCAGCAGATACACTGTGATGACAGCGCAATAACCCAGGGTAAACAGTGTCACCCCCCAGCCCTGCCAGGAAAATAATACCCAGTGCGCAAAGCAGAAGCCCAGAACAAATGCCAACAGCGCAAAAATACCGTCCTTCCGGTCTGCGATAAAGGGCTCGCTAGCCGGAGCTGATACCCGGGGTAGGCTCAATGAAGGTTGTTCCATATTTAAGCTCGAAGCGTTATTATCCTCACCATACTCATTCATAAACTCGCCTCCTAATATTACTCCGGTTCCCGATATTCCAGAATGTCTCCGGGCTGACAATCCAGCACCTTGCAAATAGCCTCCATGGTGGAAAAGCGTATAGCCTTGGCCTTGCCGGTTTTCAGAATGGAGAGATTGGCCTGACTGATGCCGATCTTTTCAGCCAGTTCGCCGGAGGATATCTTTCTTTTGGCCATCATAACATCCAGATTCACTACGATTGGCATGCCATTCCTCTCCTTTCTTTATATGGTATAATCTGATTCATCCTGGAGCGCCACCGCCTGGGCCACTACGTTTTTCACCACCCGCACAATCAAACCCATGAACGCGGCAGCTACGAATATGAACAGCCACGATAAATAATAAAACCCGGAAGCTAGCGCAACCGCTGCTCCCGCGAAACAAGTCCAGGAAATCCGCCTTAGACATTCCACATTTTCATCGGTGAACACTTGGCCGACCTCAATACGGCGAAGTAGACGATAGAGATTGTAAAGGAGATACGCGGCAGGAATGGACCCGACATAGATAGTGGCAAGAAAGAACGATTCATTACCCGGTACAATGTTTGAAAAATCCACATACCATCGTGTCAGCCAGGGGCCAAACACCACGGCTGCGATTAGCGCGCCCAGGAAAAACAAAACGCAAAACTTGCTCAGACCGATAGATCTCTCCCCGTTCCACATCTATACTCATCCTCCTCGGTCGGGTGGAATCACCCGGATATGATTGTATTATAGCAACTGAGTTATTTGTATTCAATATAATTTTATTGTTTATCGATAAATAATTTTTGTTTAGCAATAATAGATTGACAAAACCCCTTTAAGTATTATATGTTTACTGTGAGGAAACATATTTTATAAATTTATAGCTTAAAGGCATTGACGGAGAGAGTAGGTTTCAGCCGCGAACGTTGCAGCGAGTCGGGGAGGGTGCAAGCCCGGCACCAGTAGTTTGAAACCGAAGATCACTCCCGAGCCGCGGACTGAACGAGAAATCCAGTAGGCTCCGCCGGGTTTCCCCCGTCACCGGGAAGGCATATGATGGTATGCCGTATTAATGGGTGGTATAGCGAACGCCTGACCGGCTTTCGTCCCTTTACGGGACGAGGGCCTTTTCATTTTAAAAGTCACAGAAGACTAGTGAATGGAGGAAAAACCATGGCAACTAATAATATGGTAGAAATCCGCTGGCACGGCCGGGGCGGGCAAGGCGCCAAGATGGCCTGCATGCTGCTGGCGGATGTGGCCGGCTTGCAGGGAAAATTTGTGCAGGGCTTTCCGGAGTACGGGCCGGAACGCATGGGCGCTCCGATCACGGCCTTTAACCGCATCAGTGAGCAACGCTGTAATATCCATTCCTTCATATATGAACCGGATTATGTGGCGGTGGTGGACGAAACCCTGCTGGACAGCATCGACGTCACCGCCGGTCTGAAGGAAGACGGTGCCATCATTATAAACACCCCCAGTTCTCCGCAGGAGATACGGCCGCAGCTCAGGGGATGGGCCGGCAAGGTCTTTACCATCGACGCCCGCCGCATTTCCGAAGAGATTCTGGGCAGCAACCGCCCGAATACCCCTATGCTGGCCGCCGTGGTCAAGGTGAGCGGCGTTTTGGAAACCGAACGTTTCTTAGCAGATATAGAAGATTCCTTTAAACATAAATTCGCCAATAAGCCCCAGCTGATTGAGGGTAACATGACCACCCTGAGAAAATCGATTGAGGAGGTGCAGGTGGGATGATTCATGCAAAGGATATCAACGAACGTACCCCCTGGCAGGATCTGACCCCCGGCGGGGAGATCTACGAACCGGGAACCGCCCGGCTGTTTAATACCGGTACCTGGCGAACCGATACGCCGATTTTTCATGAGGAGGCCTGCAAGCACTGCATGCTCTGCATCCCCTTCTGTCCGGACAGCGCTATTCCGGTCAAAGACGGCAAACGCTTGGACTTTGACTACATGCACTGCAAGGGCTGCGGCATCTGTAAGGAAGTGTGTCCCTTCCCGGCCATCACTATGGTATCGGGAGGTGTGGTCAGATGAACGGACCCATGTCCGGCAACGAGGCGGTAGCCTATGCCATGAAGCAGATTAACCCTGATGTGATGGGAGCGTTCCCCATTACCCCCTCAACTGAGATCCCGGAGTACTTTGCCCAATATGTAGCCGACGGTGAGGTCAATACCGAATACGTGGTGGTGGAGTCCGAGCACAGCTCCATGTCGGTGTGCATCGCAGCCCAGGCGGCCGGCGCCCGCTCGGTCTGCGCCACCTCTTCCTGCGGGCTGGCTCTGATGTACGAATTACTATATGTAGCGGCTTCCAGCCGTCTGCCCATTACCCTGGCCTGTGTCAACCGCGCTCTGTCGGGACCGATTAACATCAATCACGACTACTCCGACTCCATGGGCGCGCGGGATTCCGGCTGGATACAGATTTATGCCGAAAACAACCAGGAGGCCTACGACAATTTCATTATGGCCATGCCCATCGGCGAGACCCCCAGCGTGCGCCTGCCGGTTATGGCATGTATGGACGGCTTCATCACCAGTCACGCTGTGGAGAATATCGAGCTGCTGGAAACGGAAGTGGTGCAGAGGTTTGTCGGGGAATACGCCCCGGAACACTACCTGCTCAAAAAAGAAAACCCGCTGGCGGTAGGCCCCTATGATCTGAGTCCCTTTTACATGGAACACAAGATGCTGGAGGCTGAGGCTATGAAGGCGGCCAAGGCCCGCATACTGGAGGTAGCCGCCGAGTTCGCCAAGATTTCCGGGCGGCACTATAGCCTATTTGAGGAATACCGGATGGAGGATGCCGAGTTCGCCCTGGTTATCATGGGCTCTACCGCCGGAACCGCCAAGGCGGCGATTGATAAGCTGCGGGAAAGCCGAGTGAAAGCCGGGCTGGTCAAGATCCGGGTCTTCCGTCCCTTCCCCGGCGAGGAACTGGCCCGGGCGCTGGCAGGTACCCGGGCGGTGGCGGTCATGGACAAGTCCGAGGGATTTTCCGCTAACGGCGGTCCCTTATTTGCCGAGACCCGCAGCGCTTTGTACGACCTGCCGGATCGCCCTTATCTGATCGATATCGTTTACGGCCTGGGTGGACGCGATATAACCGTCCAGGGATTTGAAAAGATTTTCAGCCGGCTGGCCAACATCGTCGCCACCGGCGAGACCGGACCGCTGTACGTCCACATGGGACAGCGCTCAAAGGAGGAAACGGCATGAGCACGGTATATAACCTGAAACGAGAAGTAGAAAAGCCGGTGCGTTTTACCGGTGGGCACCGACTCTGCGCCGGCTGCGGCGCCGGGGTGGTAGTGGCCGGGGTCCTGCGCGCCCTGAATACCGAGGACCGGGCGGTGGTCACCAATGCTACCAGTTGCCTGGAGGTCTCCACCTTCATGTATCCCTACACCGCCTATATGGACAGCTTTATCCATTCGGCCTTTGAAAACTCCGCGGCTACCTGTTCCGGAGTGGAAGCCGCCTACAACGCTTTGAAACGCCGCGGCAAGGTGGAAGGCACCGTCAAGTTCATCACCTTCGCCGGTGACGGCGGCACCTATGATATCGGCTTTCAATCCCTGTCCGGAGCCATGGAGCGCGGTCATGACATGGTCTACGTCTGCTATGACAACGAGGCCTATATGAATACGGGTATCCAGCGTTCATCCTCTACCCCGCGTTTTGCTCGCACCACCACCTCGCCGGTCGGTTCGGTCGGCCAGGGTAAGAAACAGAATAAAAAGGATCTGACAGAGATTTTGGTCGCCCATGATATCCCCTATATCGCGCAGACCGCCGGTATTGATAATTTCCGGGATCTGCACCTCAAGGCGCATAAGGCTATCTACACTGAGGGGCCGTGCTTTTTGAACATACTGGCCCCCTGTCCCCGTGGCTGGGATTACCCTATGGCCCAGCTAGCGCAGATCACCAAGCTGGCGGTGGACACCTGCGTCTGGCCGCTTTTCGAGGTGCAGGAAGGGGTATGGCGTCTGACCTATACCCCCAAGAAAAAGCTGCCAGTGGAAGACTTCCTGCGCGCCCAGGGCAGATTTCGTCACATGTTCCAGAAAGGCAATGAGTGGATGATCGAGGAGGCCCAGCAATATGTGGATCAAAAATGGGATCGCCTGCTGGAGCGCACCGGCGCCTGAGCCTTATGAATACAGGGATTTAATCCAAGAAACATGCTATGATTACTCTTAATAAGGGGGTTTTGCCGATGGAACCGACCATGTTTACCAATGAGGTCATCTTATCCTGGCTCCATTATTTTGCGGAGAACGTTGATATAAACCTGGCCGAACTAAAAATGCTGGATATTACCGGAAAGAATAAAAACCTGATTCCGGCGGTTATGACCAACCGTGCGGTGCTGGTCTTTACCGATGCCGGACATATGGATATCTTCTATGATATGTGGAATGCTGAACTGGGCGACTGCATCATCTGGTACAACGAGGGCTCGGAGCCGGTGGGCCTGATGAAGCACGACAAGGTCGCCGACATGATCAACCGCGGGATCAATGCCTCCGCCGCTATGTTGGTCCTGAATCCCAACGCAGCCACCAACTCGCAGATCGGCATTGAGAACAGCCGCTTCGCCTGCGGCTCAGTTCATTACGTATGCCGGGAAGGCCGGGCGGTTATTATGAATAAACTCAATCTAGGCGACCGTGATATTATCTGCATAATCTCCGGTGAAAGCATTGCCGTCGAGGCTGCCATTGCAGCATCTGAGGGCAGCGTCATCGCGGTAGAGTATGACCCGCGCGACCGGGACACCATGAAAGAGAATATCGACAAATTCGGTCTGAATAACGTGACTATCGTGGAATCTCTGGAAGATCCCCTCCTAGATACCCTGCCAGTTCCCGACCTGGCCTTTATAGTAGGTTCTTCCCGGCTGGGCCGTGAAATAAAGCGGCTGCGAACCATGAATCCCGCTATGGATTTTGTGATCTACACCCTGGACTTTGAAATCCTGACCTCGCTACCGGCTTTATTCGAAGAAAACGGTCTGGTACGTACAGAAGCTATCCATCTGGAGGTATCGCGGGTGAACAGCAAAAACCTGGTGGAACCCTTTCCGGCGCCATGGATAGTATCAGCCAAGAGCAACAATAACGGGTAGCATAATGATCTGATAAATACGAAATGGGAAACCACTCCCTTGACAGTCAAGGGAGTTCGCGTTATCCCAATAAAATATACTGTAATCACTTTACTACTTTTCCAATAAAACAAATGGGGCTTGTACAACGATTTCGCCGGCGAACTGATCCCCATAGAGCTTCCGGCTGGCCTGTTGCCAATAACCCCGTTTCCTATTCCCAACATTAAAATATTTAGTTCCATGCTATTTGATCACAGAATTTCTCTTGCGGCTCAATCCCACAAATTTACTTGGCGTTGCCCAAAACTCCTCTATAGAAATGTCAGTTATATTGCCTGCTGTTTAATATTCTCCATAACAAGATCTATAAAACCCAACAATACATACATCCCATTGTCCTCAACAGTAGCTCTAATTTCTTTAAGAACAGTCATTTCATCACCTTCAATATGTTGTACCATAAACTCCCCAGGTGATTCAAAAACTGTGACGATCTGCTGGGTTGAATCCCTCATGATGCAAATAAAGGGCTTCACGGTATTTTCCGTCGCTTCCTTCAATGTATATAACGTGTGACTTTCCTTATGGGAGGCATAATTGACATCCACTAAAACTTCAGCCCTAAGTAATTGATTTGATAACATAGTTAGACTCATTATCTCCATATAAATTGACGTTCCAATCGCAGAGTCCACGTCTGGCATTCTTGATAGTGTCAGAACTGGTGCTATCATAGCTATGTTGCCGTTTGCCAACGAATCCAAGAAACTCAGTTGATGCCCTATCTCTTTACAATCGTCTAATGCGTTTTCCTTCATTTCCATTTGCTTCACAGATACGACCTCCTTTAAAATTTAATAGTTGTTTCAATAAGGATGTCTTACCACCCTTAATAGCCCTCAAATGATCTTATTATCCTGCATGAAAAGCTAGTGATTCTGATGTCATGGATTTATAACGAAGTATAATGATATGGATAACAAAAGAATTCATTACTAAATTTTACTATACCACACTGATTGATGATTCTTCATCGGAATACTCCTTATATAGAGCAGCATATAATCCATTCTGAGCAAGTAGAGTCTCATGTTTTCCTTCTTCAGCTATTCTCCCATCGTCTATTAAGATAATTTTGTCAGCTATTTTTGCGGTTGACAGTCTGTGCGCTATTACAATTACGGTCGAAGTCTGCTTTAGGTCCTGAATGGCGTTTATAATAATACTTTCATTTTCTGGGTCAATAAATGAAGTTGGCTCATCCAGAATCACGATATCGTGTTTGTTGATGAATTCCCGGGCAAGAGCTATTCTTTGTCCCTCACCACCTGATAATTGAAGACCTCCTTCACCAACAGGTGTATCAAGACCAGCAGGACATTTCATGATAAAATCATGGGCTCCGGCTTTCTTTGCGGCTTGCATTATTCGTTCCTCATCTACATCGCCGCTGCCATAACATATGTTTTCGCGGATAGTACCACCAATAATATAATTATTCTGTATCGAGTATCCTGTTTTTTGCCTTAACGAATGCAAGGTTACTTGTTTAATATCTTGTCCGTCGATATATATCGTTCCCTTCCATGGATCATAGATTCTGGCAATAAGCCTTACTACTGTACTTTTGCCAATACCACTTCTTCCCACTATCGAAGTTATACTTTTGGGAGCTATAGTTGCACTAAAATTTTTAAGTACAGGAACATCGGAATTATACCCAAAAACAACATTATTGAATACTATTTCCCCTGATGTGATCTTAAGTTCTTTGGCATCAAGAGCCTCAACGATCGCCGGTGGGGTATTATAATATTCTAAAAATCTGTTCAGGCTGGCACGGACATCCTGAAATGCAAGAACTGCTTTGGTCAAGGCTTCTATATGAGGATATAGCATCCCAGAGATAAGCAAGAATGCCATCAATGTCCCTAGTGATATTTGATCCAACAGGACCAACCTGCCCCCATACCACAGAATCCCAAACGACCAGATATTGCTTATTACCAGAACAGACACCTGTGATATTCTTCCTAAAATAAAGCTCTTTACATTAATACTTTTAAGTTGTTGGAGCCCTTCAACGAGTCTTATGTTTTCGGATTCATCCATGTTAGCAGCCATTATCAGTTCGACATTGCGAAATCTCTCTACAACCTTTCCCGAAAGCCACTGGGCAGTTCCTTTTTGCATGAAAGCAAAGCGGAGGAGTGGTTTTCTGAAACCCATTATCACAACAATTTGAAGTATAAGCACTATAAAAACAAATGCTGCCATTCTGGTGTTCCATTTGATCATTATGCCCCCAATAATCAAGGTGAATAGGAAGTTGATCGGTATGCTTATCAGAATGGTATTAAAAAATGAATTAACCGTTTCACTATCATTAAATAGACGGTAACTTATTTCACCACTGCCATTTCCTGAAATGAAATTAGCAGGTGCTTTAAGTAAACGGTCAAAAAGCTGGTGTCGCATTTTTATTTTCGAATTTTCCAGAGCATTGATTACCATATAATCGGAACCAAGCCCCGTAATACTAATAACTATTATTGCCATTGCACATACTATCAATAGTGGCAACAATAAGTCCGGTCTGTGTTGATTGAAAACTGTATCGATTAAGAACTTAGTAAGATATGGGGTTAATAATCCCAACAGGGAGAATATCACTGCAGCAAGAAAACCAATAAATAATGGCCAAAATTTGCCTTTCAAAAAGAAACGCATAAGACTGAACAAAACCTTTATGTCATTCCACATGTCTCTTTCTCCATATAATTTTATATTGCCTAACCATTGATTTCTAGGATTTATACGAGTATTGCAATTTTGGCCAGGAATAATTAATTCTACTTATCAATACCGCGTTAAAACCTATTCCTTTTAATTATCAGAAATCTTTTATACTCCTTTAGATAGCTAAGCTGATACATTTACATCTATTGGAGCTCTCCTTTCGATTTTAGCGAATATCTCTTCTTTCTTGCCTGCCAATGCTAACAAATCGTCATAATACTTGGTAGCAAGATAGTGACACCCTTCGCAATTCCTATATACATCGCCTTCAAAGCCCATTTCTTTAATAATGGAGTATGGTCCTTCCTTATTTAACCACCAATAAAAAACGTTTCGTTGCATCCTTCCCACCATTTCCTCTAGTGTCTCACCTGATTTGATGTTGCCTTGGGTTATAATATGCTGTGCTTCGGTATTGATAAGGTGACCACAACAGAAAGTGACGTCACCGCTCGGAAGCACTACCAAAGTAGTTCCTGCTTCCTGGCAAGGAGCTTCGTTTGATTTATCCTCAGGTAAGACAAACATCTCCGTTGGTAATTGCCTAGCCCTACCTAATGGAAAGATAAAATCCTCTAAATATTGTATCCCTTCGGTAAGACCTATCTTGGCAAAAACTCCCCTTAGATATGTCGATGTAATTTTGGCCTTAGGATGAAGAACAATTCCTATTAATGGACTTAGTCCATTTTGGCTTGCTGCTTGTATGGCATTGATAACGTTATGCTCTCCCCCGTAACGTTTCAGGTGGGGAGCATGAAAATCATCATAACTAATATTTAATTCATTTAAACCATACCCAACCCAGGTGCGCACATACTCGTTAGCTTTCTCCGATGTTTTGGCCCACCATCCATTACTGACCATACGGGTACGGAAACCCTTTTCTGATGCATATATCAGTCCTTGCTGCAATAAATCAGGAACAAGGCTTGATTCGCCGCCAGTAAAAACTACCAGGCGAATTGATGGAATAGCATAGGCTTGATCAATGGCTTGTTTGATGATATCGAAAGAGAGTATTTCGGTATTATGGGGGGTACATCCGACGGAACAGTGATCACATATAAAGTTACATTTATAGGTGGTCATAAACACTAAAGACTTGGGAATCATATTATCACCTCACGATTTGTGTTTATTCGGTTCTTGTCATGCAAGTGGCTTTGTACCGTTTCAATAAAATATTCTTCGTTGTCTGGAGTTAGAGCAAATATTGCCTTATCAGTCATTATTAGCACCAGATGATCCAAGCGAGTTGTATATACGTTTACCTTTTCTCCATTCTTATTTTCCCAGGCTCCATAGTATCCAAAAGTACCCCCGCTGCCTGCCCATCGTGATAAAAAGTAATCATCGACTTGCTCGATGAGCTTAATATCTGTATAGGGGATAATCACATTCCCCAGCAACCTGTTGATCTTAATGCCTTCGTTATCAATAACGTAATGGCGCGGGGCAAAAGCATATGTGCCTATCGCAAGAACAGATAAAAAGGCCACAATAAAAAACCTGAGCTGGGCTACCCTTCCGGCACTCAACCCAACCAATAAAAGAATAATAAATAAAAGCACTGTTCCAAACTTTGCCATACTATCCCAAGGTGCAGTCCGAAAAGTAAGCAAAATCTCACCCCCATATATTTCAGTTAACCCCTAAGCTCAATAGTCTGGCTAAGCTATTTCTGTTTAAATCATCAAATATCATGTTGGGTCTGCAAATACCGGGGATGCTTTGCACATTACCTATAGTTTGTTTCTTACAAACCTGTCCAAGGTGTTATGTGAAATTGGCTTCCCCAAAGCTTTCTAACATGTATACATAGCCGAAGCATATGCTACTGCAGCTCCTTGATGAACCGCCAGAGCCAGCTCAACATAGTTTATGGTTGCTGCTGCAACATATAGGGCCGCAACTGCATATACCACTACGGGAACTACCGCCACTGGAACATAAAGTGCATTTGGGTGAATACCGCCAGACGATTGTGTAGATAGCCCAATCGCATCTACCTGCCTATCCAGTTCGAATTCTTTCATTTATTTACACCTCCCCCAATAATATTTTTTGTTGAATAAGATCTATAAAACGTAATAGTGCACGCATCCCCTTCTTTTCTGTAGTAATCTTAAGTTCTTTAAAAATGTTAGCTTCATCACCTTCGATACTACATTGGATATACTCTCTATTTGATTCAAAGGCTGTAACCGTCTGACGCGATAACTCTTGCGTAATACACAGAAATGGCTCGATCGGGGAAACGGATAATGATCTGAACGTATACAGGATATGACTCTGTCTTTCCACACCTGAAACCTTGTTAATATCTACCGAGATTTTCACTCGAAGGATTTTATCTGATATTCCAGTGACTTCGCTTATCTGAATATTACTCGTCGTACCGATTGCTGTTTCCATATCTGACAACTGTGATAATCTAAGAATCGGAGCTAATGTTAAAACAATATTGGTAGCATATGATGCCATACATTCTTGTTTGCGAAAGGCATCTAGTTCTCTGCAATCTCTTATTGGCAGTTCATTCATTTCAGACCGTTCCATTAGATATGTCTCCTCTCCAGTAAGTTGATCGATCGTTAACACCTAACTAAAGTTCACCTCACTTTGTATGTTTGTATTAAATATCGTTGGTATTATAGTGATACAATGGCATGACCAAACAAATTTCGTGAACTGTAATGTTTGCTATACTGGAAGGTATGAATTGTCTTTATATTGTGTGTATGCAGATGTCATGATTCCATTTCGAATAGATACGTGACATGTTTTGATTCGATTTTTTCCAAGGCCAGTGATTCAGGATCGAATACCAGTTTTAATTGCATTGGACTTCGCACTTGAAAAGCTAATTCCGTTATCGTGGATATCTCAGTATAGGTTAGTGGCTGAACTTCTAAGAAAAAGGGATTAAAAATATTGATGTATTTATAGTTTCCATAGAGCCTTTCGGTCGTCCCATCAATCAGCGGAAGCATGAAAAGAACCTGAGCATTGTCGAAAACACATCCATTAAACCAACAAAACTGGGTTACTGATTCCCATGAGGTCTTTATATGAGGTACCGAGAAAACTACACTCCGGTTAATGATATAGCTTTGAATATTCTTAACTATTTCAATATTCGCAGGGCTATAATCTACCGGATCATAGTTGATTTCAATTGATTCATTATCACCAGGCAGATGTTTCTCGGTGATCAGAGTATTTTGAACTATTTCTGCAGTATGCACGCCAATTTTTTTATTATGCAGCCAAACTCCGTATATTCTTTTCATTTCTCAATCCCACACTTTAATAGGAATTACTAAGCATCATCCGAACGGTTATATAACATACGCAGCAATTCAATTCGCCGTTATGAAGTTATACCGTAACATATCCTCAATAATGTCCGAAGCATTTGCATCAAACAGTTCTTTTAGGTCAAGGTTCCCATTAAAGAGCCGGTTGATCACAGTTTCAAGTGTTTGATTCCGTGTAAAACAATGTTTAACTACCACACCATTCGGATAAATTCTTCTGATAATAAATGTGCCTTTATGCAACTTGATATATGTCTCTTTTCTAAACTTGAACTGACTTGACTCACCATTTTGTATCACTCTATTTATATAATCCTTAAAGAACCGATAATGAAATCTGCACCTGGTATCCAAATCATAAGCGAACCCATCATCCATTAAACTATTTGGACAAGGATTGCATTCTGAAAGAAATGAACACTCTTTACAGAACAATGATGCCTGCGTGCTCTTAATGACCTTGCCAACTGAATCTATATAAGCTGAAAACTGATCGTTGCGTTCCCATAAGTTGTCGACTAAATTTACTGATGGTACCGGCGTAAAGTTCTTATGATTCAGTAAGCTGATGCAAGGCACTATCTCTCCATTAGGCAGTAAAGAATACCGCTCTTTCAGAACTCCGCAATCTGCCGGAATAACAGGAAAATCAGCGCCATGTTCCAGGTTGTAATAGATTGCCTCCCATGGGAGCATCGACTTGGGCACCAAATAATAATTTTTCTTAGGTAACCTGTTATATTCTACGATTAGTTTTGTTTCAGCTTCGAAAAATTCTTTATTATCCAGCCTCAGCCATGGATAGTCTTTAGCATTTCCATCGTTTGATAATTCGCCGATATACAAGAAATCCAAAGGCAGTTGATTAAAAAACCAGGGAATCCGCGGCGCTTCCTCTGCACTCAACCTATTTAAAGACATTTGAGCGCCAACCGTAACTCTTTCAAATGGCTGATAACTTTCGATGTTTTTAAAAGCCTCTATCACTCTGGTTAATACACCCTGACCCCTGATAAAATCATTTGATCTTTCGTTGATACCTTCCAAACTGATCGAGATATCATTAATACCAGTATTCATAAGGGCTTCTGCTTCTCGCTTGTCCGCCAGTATCATTCCATTAGTAATCAAAACCGTATAGAGGCCTACATCATGACAGTATCTTATAAGTTTATAAATCCCATCAAAAAGAAGGGGTTCTTTTGTAGTAAAGGCTACCTTCAATAATCCTTTGGCAGCAAGTTTATCAATTATGTGAACAGCATCATCAAGCCTTAATACTGAATGCTGGTCAAGCCGTTCACCAACAAAACAATGTTTACACTTGAGATTGCATCTCGACTCGATTTCCCACCTGATCTCTTTCATAAATAACACTCCGGAAAACTACAATAAATCCATATTATTAATTTATACCCTTAGAAATAATTTATATGTAATTAACCCACTATATCCCATCTATTTTTATATTACCACCTATTGGCTAATATGTATATTACAAAATGCTATTATTCTTAAATATATGGGCATTTTCTGTTAATCCACCCTTTATATTTCTATAACTGCGCAGTTTTGTCGGACCGGCGTTGGTATACCCATTCAATCGATCGGGTGATGGAGGAACTTGAGTATATCGCTTCGATCAACCTAACCAACGAGGCAGTTACTTTCTTTGACGATGCCTTCACCTTAATGCCAAACCGGGCAAAGACAATCTGTGAAAGAATCAACAGCAGCAAAATCAAACGGCCACTAAAATGTATAACACGGTATGATAAGGTCGATAAAGAACTGCTTGATTTAATGAAAGCAGCTGGATTTGTTTCGATCGGTTTTTCACTGGAGAGTGCAACTCCTCATGTTTTAAGAAATAGGCAAGGTTCAGGACCCCAATGCAAAATGCGATCCTGATTTTGAACGGGAAAAGTACTTTATTGATGAATTTGTGGAAACACAGGCTGAATACGATAGTAATGGAAGCCAGCGAGGCTGAAGCACTGGATCAATTTGAGGTATTGGCAGAAATGCGCGGGAAAGCAATTTCAGATATCATGGTTTCCCCAGTATCCCAATGTGCAAATGGAACAGTGAAGAACCTAATTGCCAGACCCTCCAAACATTAATTGTCGATCAGGACTTGAATATACGCACCTGTTGGAACGGCTTACCAATCGGCAGGGTTGGGTCGTCAATGGCGGATCTTCATGATAACGTCAGGCAGGAGAGAATCAAACTTCAAGAGGAAAAACACTGCATTACGTGCACTAAAAATGGTCAGTGTGTAACCTGCATATTTCCAGGCCCTATCGGTTCAGAAATGTTTTGTGACATGAGAAAAAGCCTGGATCTCAAAGAAACGGTTGACAAGTATCGGATCCAGAATCTAATCAAGGACCTGACCGCAAGAGCTGGCAGGTATTTGGCTTGATAGAAACAGAGCAGGGGTTAAATTCGCAACAGGGTGGTAACCCTTTCAAATTGGATGAGAGAACAAGCATCAGGATAAATTCCAGTTGCAGAGGTAGATGCTAGAATTGTCACATTACCAGGCGCTGTGCAGGGCTTGGAGGATGTAGGCGTTCTTAGAGATTGTACTCGGAAAGATTGTCTGAAACCAAGCTCCCTCGTCAATTACCTTAAGGCGGATATGGAATCCACCGGTACATTCAGTAAGAATTAGTTGATAAAAGGCCCGGATCAGTGTGCTCTTTTTGAGGCCAGATGAGAAACCCGGTTCAGCAGGTTAATCGTATAGGTAGCCTCCGGTTGCTTGATCTCACTGGTGTAATATTGCTCTTCTTTTATCCTCTGGACGACCCGCTCAATGGACCCCGCCTCTTCATCTAGCAGTTCATCGACCCTGTTTTTAAAGCGAATGGTCTCATCAATCGATCGTTTAAAATAATCACTGATCTCTTCTTCGCCGACCAGGCAGGCAAAATGCCCCTGGCAGAAGACTTCCGTGGGGAGCAGGGCGAGGCGCCGGATAGAAGCCAGATAGGCATCATAGTCTGATACGAATTCGGGTGAAAGCATGGTGGGGCTGTAATATAATCCTGCCGCTTCTCCGGCGATCAGTATCTTTTCCTGGGGCAGATAAAAACTATGATGATCCTGGGTGTGACCGGGGGTTGCTATCACTTGCACTGTCGTTCTCCCTCCCAGTTCAAATACCTGACCATCCCGGATTTCTATATCAACCTCGAAAGGCTGGAAGGGTTCGTTATCCAGATAAGGCTCCGCTCTAGGATCTTTGCGTATATCAACCGCGGCTTCCTCATTCAGCCGGCGGATTAAGGCTAATGCTTTGGGTCTTTTCACGATATCCGCCACCGCAGGGTCGGCAGCGATTTTCATACCCGGGAAAGCTGATTTCAGGGTAGCGGCAGAACCGCAGTGGTCCCAATGGGAATGGGTAAGAAATAAGATAGACGGTTGACGGTCACCCAGAACGGATTTAATAGCTGCGACATATATTTTCCCCATACAACTGAATCCGGCGTCAAATATAACGGGCTCCGGTCCGTCGAAAAGGAAGATGGGCAGCCCGGGGTGCACTAAATAATGAAGATTATATTTGATATGACCACAAGTTGTGATGACCATGATAGTACCTCCAAGTTTATCCGGTCTGTTTTTACCATTGTATCACGCCGACAAAGTACCAACAAAAGGAACACTCCTTGGTTGGTTCTTTGTCGGTTTATGAAAACAAATAGATTTTCCTACAATGTTCACCATTATTTGCCACAGGCAAACACTATAATCACCTATAGACAAGTAAGTTATAAGGGAGGGTTGATTTCTTGACGGTGCAAAAGAAAGGAGCGAAGTAATGTGAAGAGAAAAATAGCGGCGGGGTTTATAGGTATTGTTGTTTTCCTCTATTTGATTCTGCGGGGAATGAGCGTCGTTCCTGTGCAGGCTGTTCAATCCATGGGCTCATTGGATAATAGTGATGTGGAGCAGGTAGTTAGACCCGACCTCAAAGCGCTGCCCTTCCAAAGTGGACAACTTATTGTGAAGTTTAAGCATGATGCTGATATTGAGGAATTAAAAGATCTGAATCTGCAATATCCGGTCGCCCTGGCAAAAAGGTTTCACACTGGGGCCGAACTCATTAAACTACCAGGAATAAGCAGGGATGAACTGATTAAACTGAAGGACATTCTGGATAAATCGGGATTGGTGCAATATGCCGAGTTTGATTATCTGGTTCATCCGGCGGAATTCCCCAGTAATGATCCCCTGTTCTTCAGGTTATGGGGACTGCAAAATCGTGGTCAGATTATTGAATTCATAACGGGTAAAGACGGAATCGATATTAACGCCGTTCCGGCCTGGACTATAACCAGGGGCAGCCCGGAACTGGTGGTTGCGGTAATCGATACCGGAGTGGATTTGGGGCATCCTGAACTGCAGGACCGGGCTTGGATTAATCCCGGAGAGATACCGGGGAACGGGATTGACGACGATAACGATGGCTATGTGGATGATATTAATGGCTGGGATTTTCTGAACAACGACAATACGGTTTATGATGCGGCGGATAATGATATCCACGGCACTCATGTGGCAGGCACCATAGCGGCCAATTTCAACAACGGGCAGGGTATATGTGGGGTGGCTCCTAATGTTAAGATTATGGCCCTAAAATTCATCGGCCCTGACGGGGGCACCATTTCAGGGGCTATCAGCGCCATCGAGTACGCCGGCCGGATGGGGGTCAGGCTCTCAAATAATTCTTGGAGCGGAACAGAGTATTCCCAGGCCATGAAAGATGCTATCGATCAATCGGGTATGTTGTTCGTGGCGGCCAGTGGCAACAGCGGAGCCGATACCGATAGCGCTCCCGAGTATCCTGCCGCCTATGCCAGCGATAATATTATCTCGGTGGCTGCTATCGATAACCGGGGCAACCTGCCCACATGGTCCAATTACGGACCGGCCACGGTAGACCTGGGAGCGCCGGGGGCCGGAATCTACAGCATATTTGAACTTATCCCCAACAGTCATTACCTTTATGGACCTATTAGCGGGACTTCACAGGCCACACCTCATGTAACCGGGACAGCCGCGCTGGTGATGAGCCAATTTTCCGGGTTGACTGCCCAACAGGTAAAGGATAGAATCATCGCCAGTGTTAAGCCTTTAGCCAGTCTGCAAGGCAAGACGGTGAGCGGAGGAATGGTTGACGCTTATGGGGCACTGACCGGACAACCTTAGGGTTACTCCTGGGTACACCGGGATGTTCTCAGCGTAACAGCGCTTATGCCTTCTGCAGGGGATACGGGGCCGGTCCCCATACCATTCTAACCATCAAAATAAATGCCCCGCCGGCTGAGCCGAATCAGCCTCACTCGCGGGGCTTCTCTATTGTAGGGGCGGATTCCGACGTCCAGTGATGGACTAGTGCCGCGGTGCCATGGATGGCAAGGAGCGGCCATATCCGCCCGATCAGAGAAGTAAAACCCCTTTGGTAGACAAGACTGATAATACCAACAGCAAGAACGTCCCTCGGCCGGTTATAATAACTTAGAAATCAGCCATGGGGCCTGAGTCCCCATGGTCGATTACGCTTAAACTATCTTTTCATTGTTCAGGTCATATACTAGATGTTCAGCAGGTTTAATAATCATTTCAGTCAAATTACTAAGTAAATGATCGCAATCATCGTAACGAAATGTGTCTAGAACAGTATATCTTCCTTTTCTTAAATCGCGTAAAGTAACCGGCTCAAAGTCCGAACCCTTTAGAAATATTGGTGCAAACGGAATTGCTATATTAGGAATTATATATTGTGCTTCCTGAAGTACTATTTTGGGTTCTGTGAAATCAGCGATGACGAAGCGAGCCATATGAGCCAGTATGCCAACCGTCTCGATAAAACTCCTATCATCAGGTTTTTCAAAGTCAAATAAAACTGGGGTGTAATTATATTTCCTCAGTTCATTTCTTATGGCATCAAGAATCAATTTTCTTTCCGGCGTAAATCTTCCGAGTATCAGTACGACTTTTGAGGTTATGGTATTTATTACTTCTCTGATTTTCTGATTATTGAGCAATAAATAAATGAATTGAGCTACCTCTAAATTGTCAACAGTAATAGTGGGCTCACTAGCTTGAGTAATCTTCAAATTGTTTTGCTTGGTTTTTTCATCTATTTCGATATTCCAGACTGAGGCTCCGTAAATATTACTTTCGGTTAAATCGGTACCACATAAGTTAGTTTCCACCAGATTACTATAGGAAAGATCTGCCCCGGATAACTTAGCTCCACTAAGGTTTGATCCGGTTAGGTTTACTCCGCTAAGGCTGGCGTTACTGAGATCAGCATCCGCCAAATTTGCGTAGCTGAGAGCTGCACCGTCAAGATCGGAGTTCTTGAGAATGGCCGAATTAAGATATGAATGCTGCAAAAACGCATTTTGAAGAAAAGCGTCACTGAGATCAGCGTTTATCAAATTGGCATTGAACATCAGACTTCTCCCAATCCAAGCCTTTCTAAGGTTAGCCCCTTCAAGAACTATCTTTAGGGCTTGTGAGTTCAATAAAGATGCTTCTTCAAGTTGGACTTCATATAGATTAGCGTCACTTAATTCAGATTGGCGTAAATTTGCTTTATTTAGAAAGGCCCTGCTAAGATTACATTTGCGAAAATCTATTCCCGATAAATCTTGCCCCTCCAAATGTGCGCTGCTTAGATCAGGAATCAGCTTCGGATTCATTGCTCTCCATCTGTTCCATTTAGATACTCCCCGTTTTAAAATATCCAAATGCTCTTCATTAGGCATACATTATACCCCGCATTGTAGTTAATTCTAGTACTATTAATAAGCCATTTTTTCTGAAGCTTTGATTTGATCTATTTTTCTATAAAAAACTCAACATCAGGATTCCATAATCCAAACGGTTTAAATACATCCATAATGAAATTAACATAAAAGTCTTTATCTTTGTTTATGACCCCTGCATTCTCCGCCCATATACTAACCATTTCATTTACGTGTTGTTCGCTGGGGGCAAATGCAAATAGTATACCCATTCTTTTTCCTTTACTCATAACATCCTCGGATGTCTTATACTTTTCCGCTACTTCTTCTTGTGATTCAGCGATGAGTTTATACATTACAACCATATAGCTCTGTTTATTGACGGATTCGTAATCGCCATGGATCTGGTCACTAAAGCTCTCCATTACTGTGAGATCTTCAATTTCATCAAATGTTATCTGACACCCGGTCACTAAAAAAGAGCTGTTTGATATGGCAACATCTTGATGATGTGCTATAAGCTCATCCTCATTATTGACATTGTACATTTTCGCACCTAACAAATAGCCTAACCTGTGAGCTTGAACAGCATCTTGTGCAAAAACTATAAGAGTATTTTTTAAAGAATCTTCATCTATTGGCATCTCAACCATGTTAATGATATAGGGTTTAAATATCTTGTCGGCAGAAATAGACAATGAATCCCCTCCTCACTAATTCTTTTTTGGTTTTTATATAACTCAGCCGAAGCATCACCAGCCCTGATAAACGCCAGCAACATGTTAGGCCGTATTAAGATGTTCTGCCCTGAGCGATAACTTTTTCCCTTATATTTGTAAGATGAATGTTAGGTATTATCCATTAATATCCTTATATCCATATTAACATGAAAATAGTAAACCCAGACCATTTTCATGTCCTGGGCTGTAATTAAAATGGCAAAGGCGGGGGGGTAATAACCCAACCCGCTTTTCCTATTACCTATCGATAAAATAATTAATGGAATCTATATTCAATAGGCACCAGGTAATGAAGATTATACTTGATATGACCGCTTGTCCTGATGATCATAAAATACCTCCAAACAATACGAGCTTCGATTTATTGACTATATACCATATAATAATACTTAAAAATTATGTGGGCAAAGTAATGAGAACATATATTATATTGGGCTGACAAGCTATTCAGATGAAATGAGGTAGGCCATGACAACATTATGTGATCGATTCTTGAGATATGTGAGGGTAGATACGCAATCCTGTGAAGATTCCGCTTCTCAACCCAGTACTCCCGGTCAACTGGTCTTGGCCGAGCTATTGAAAAAAGAACTGCAGGAAATCGGGTTATCTAATATCAGCCTGAGCGATAAAGGCTATCTCATGGCAGAATTGCCGGCAAACACCGATAAAAATATCCCACCGATCGGATTTATAGCTCATTTGGATACCAGTCCTGATGTCAGCGGCAGGAATGTCAAGCCGAAGGTTTTCAATAACTATGACGGCGGTGACTTGATAGTTGACCAGCCTGCTGGTGTCGTTCTGCGCACGGTTGAGTATCCTGAACTCAGGAAATACATCGGCAAGACGATCATCACCAGCTGCGGCGATACCTTGCTGGGGGCCGATGACAAATCCGGCATAGCGATCATCATGACCGCGCTGGCCGAACTGATTGCCCGACCGGAAATAGAACATGGCAAGATAGTCGTCGCCTTTACCCCCGACGAAGAAATTGGTAAGGGAACGGACTATTTCGACGTGGCCGGATTCGGTGCCCAATATGCTTACACCGTCGATGGAGGTCCGCTGGGAGAGCTGGAAACCGAGACCTTTAATGCGGCCTCCGCCACCATCGAGATAAATGGCACCAATATCCACCCCGGCACAGCGTATGGACGCATGAAGAATGCCATTTTGATCGCCATGGAATTGAATGCCCTGCTGCCGGTTGATCAAAGACCAGAAAATACGGCTGATTATCAGGGTTTTTACCATCTTCATAAAATTAACGGTACCGTAGAGCATGCGGCGGTGGCCTATTTGATCAGAGATCACGATAGGAACCAATTCAATGAAAAGAAGGCTTACCTGGAGTCCTGTGTGGATTCGCTGAATGCTAAATACGCGAATGCCATCAGCTTAAAGTTAGAAGACCAATACTATAACATGCGGGAAAAGATCGAGCCGGTCATCCATATCGTAGATTTAGCCAAACAGGCCATGTTGGATATCGGTATAGAACCAGTTATCAAACCTATCCGGGGAGGGACCGACGGTGCCCGTCTTTCCTTCATGGGCTTGCCCTGCCCCAATCTATTTACCGGCGGACACAATTTCCATAGCCGTTTTGAATTCGTTTGTTTGGAATCTATGGAGGCAGCGGTAAAGGTTATCATCGGTATCATATCCGGTTTTGCGGCTAGTAGCACTTAGGACGGACGAGAGGTGCCAAACTAGCCATATAACTCTAGCAGACCGTGCTTTTTCATTTTGGCATACAGGGAAGTGCGGTGGATATTGAGTAAACGTGCTGCTTTGGTTCGGTTCCAGTGCACACTCTGGAGCGCCTTTAGCAGCACTTCTTTTTCAGCGGCATTCATCTGCGCTTCCAGACTATAATCGTTTTCATTCAGTGGCTCTCCGGAAACACATAGAATGCTTGGGGGCAGCTGACTTACCTGGAGTATTCCGCTACGAGCTTGTTTGCACATACTTTCAATAGTATTTTTTAGCTCCCGTATATTGCCAGGCCAATCATAACTGTTGAATAATTCAAGTACTTCCTCATCTAATCCCAAAATATTGGTATCCAACTCTCCGTTGCACTGCTTTATAAAATTTTCGCATAACACAGGGATGTCACTTAGCCGTTCCCGCAATGGAGGAATCCTTATGACATTAACGTCTAAGCGGCTAAAGAGGTCCTCGTGGAATGCATGGTTCTTTACCGCTTTTAGCAGATCGATATTGGTTGCGCTAATGAAGCGAGTATCGACCAAGTTTATTCTGTTTCCACCTACCCGCTCGGTTTCTCCTTCCGCCAGTACTCGGAGCAATTTAGCCTGTACTGGATAGGGTAATTCATCTATTTCATCAAGAAAGATAGTGCCGCCATGGGCTATCTCAAGTTTACCAGGCTTCCCGCCCTTACGGGCGCCGGGGAAAGCCCCTTCCTCATAACCAAACAGCTCCGATTCAGCATGTATTTGCGGAATACCTGCACAGTTTACACGAACAAAGGGTCGTTCCCGCCTGGGACTTTCTTGATGAATGGCATGAGCAAATAATTCCTTTCCCGTACCGATCTCACCGGTCAGAAGTACAGCCGCCCGAGCATGGGCTAACTGCCTGGCGTTGCTCTTGGCATCAATGATAGCCGGGCTGTTGCCAATGATTGAATCGAATGAGTAACGGGCTCCGGATAATTTACGCACCTGGTTTTTGTAATACTGCAGTTCAAGATCGAGATTATTAACACGTTGAGCCCATTCCTTGGCTTCATTTACATACTGAAATAAACTGACTCCACAGGCACCAACAATCTCACCATCCCAGCTTAAAGGCATTCGGGACACAAATATCGTTACACCGTTGACTTCCCATAGATCTGCATGAATTGGCTCGCCGCTTTGCACTACTTCCAGCATACGGCTATCCGGGAAGTAATCAAGTATTGATGAACCGAGCACTTCGCCTCTATTCAGGCCAGCCAGATCGGCGTACTTTTCAGTGATAAGTACTACCTTGCCGGTTTTATCGATGAGGATGGCACCATCAAAACTGTCCAGCATTTCCTCGATCGCCTTAAGCCACGCATTCGGAATGAAATCGGTCCGTTTCATATTGGTCATCCCCCATCCACATAGAGTATTTCAAGGTCTTTTGTTTATCAAATTATATTAGCGACCGGGAGATTATATTATCTCATTTGGTTCAATTTGGTAAAATTTTAGCTCGGCATTGGTGATTTGAAACAGAAGGCGCGCAGCACATGCGGTATATAAATACATAACAGGTTTGTGATGGATTTCCCAATCATGGTGTAGCAAAACCACAACATAAATTAAAGCCGCTGCAGAACCAGGAAAACCATTATTGATTGGCATTATTGGCCATTAACCAAGAATAAACCGGAGCTTTGCGTGAAGCTTACCTCAATGATTACCTTGATAATCGTTGCGAGTATGTAACAATTTGTCGCGAAATTAATATAATACCGTACGAACGTATCCTCATAGATATTAACTAGAAGATACGTCCGTATCTTCATCTATTTAACCTGAAAGGAAGGAGGACGATGCTAAAAAGTATATTGATGGCTTTTGCCATCACGCTTTCATTAACATCCGGAATAGTAAGCATACTATACGTCTTCAAAAAATCCTACCTGGACTCTTAACAGCTATCGAAGAAAGTAATTCAGTGGCCCAGCAAGCGCGTTGGCGAGGAAGGGGGCGAGAAAAATGACTGAGTTACAAGAGGTGTTTCTTTTTTATACTTTCCTCTATTTCATTTTCAAAGGCGGCATTTATGCAGCATTATATGTGGCGCTAATAATCGCGGAGAAATTGGCCAGGCAACGGCACGAAGTATTCTTGAAGTATCAACGGCAAAAAAGAGCTGACGAACAGATCAAGTGGAAAGTGGCCTACAGCTTATATGACAAGAAGCGTGAAGTTCCCGAAACAAAACCTTTAAGCCTGTCTCAATTGCTGAACAATCCTAATTCATTTTCAGCCTATTCTTATGTCAAACCGCTTTGCTGATCCGGTTGCCTCAACCTTAATATTCTGAAGTCTCGCATTTAAGAAACAGGACCTGATTATTAAAACTATTGGAAAGTTCTAAGGTTAATTTTCAGAATATTTGGATTCTTTAAGGGGGTGAAACTATGGGGATTGCACTTGGAGCAGGTCTAGCAGTATCAATCGCTGGTATCGGTGGCGGAATAGGCATGGGTATCCTTGGCGGAAAAGCATTCGAATCCATCGCCAGACTGCCCGAAGCAGCAAATGAGATCAGAAAACTATTGCTAATCTCAATGGCCTTTGTTGAAACACTGACCATTTACGGATTGCTTATCGCATTGATGCTAGTGGAAAAAGCGCCTTGGTAAACAAGAAAGAACCATTTTAAACTCCACAACTAGTTGTCGGGTTGGAAGCCCATTTATCTCTAATCTGGGGTGTCAGATCTTTAAGTCTGGCGCCTTTTCTTTTTGCGTTAAACCAATCCTTTCTAATCCGGCCCGATCAACAAACATCTTGTCCTTTCATCGATGCTTCTTAGCCGGTAGCCTGCCGCCCCTTGCATAAACAAGGGTATTCCGCCACCGCAAGGTAATTATACTACCCAATTGGATGATTAATATGCTGAATACCGTCGTTGACCAGGATAGAATTTGTCTGTTAAAAAGGTTAAAATACTATATATTCGGTCTTTAAGGGATGTTGTTATGAATAGAATCATGGTTTTTGCTCCTCATCCGGATGATGATATCCTGGGCTGCGGCGGTAGCATTGCCAAACACGCCGCTCAGGGTCACCAGGTAATAACCGTCTTCATGACCTCCGGCGAAGCCGGGAGCCTTAGCTACTCCCGCGATGAATTGGGCCGCCTGCGCGAAAACGAAGCCCGCCAGGCAGCTGCGCTGCTGGGAGTTAAGGATACCGTCTTCCTGGGCAACCCGGACGGCTTTCTGGAATTTAACCGGGATAATCTCATTAGTATAATGACCCTGTTGCGCTCTCAAAAACCGGACGCAGTTTACCTTCCCCACCATCTGGATGGTAATGAAGACCATCGTGTCACCAACAAACTGGTTTTGGACGCCTGTCGCCGGGCCGGCGGCCCCTGGTTTCCGGAATGCCCGGGCGACCCCTGGGGGGTTAAAACCATACTGGCCTATGAAATCTGGACCCCCTTGCAGGAAGTGTCCTATATAGAAGACATCACTCCCTATATGGAACTAAAGCTTGACGCGCTGCGTTTGCACGCCTCCCAGCTTAAAGATATCCAGTATGACGAGGCTATCAGCGGGCTTAATCGCTATCGGGGCATTATGAGCGGCCAAGGCCGGTACGGTGAGTGTTTCCAGGTGATAAAAGCCGAGTTGTAACCAGCTGAAGGTTCGTGTCTGATTAGTATTGGGTTAAGGAAACCCGCCAGCAATTCTCGATTCAGGGGTATAAATATGACCCGCATATTAATGATTACGCCTATTATAAAAAGCCAGCGCGGCAACGCCATCACGGCAACCCGGCTATATAACGGTCTTAGTCGCCGGGGCTACGTTATAGATTTGTTATCAATGGACGAAGCGGACTGGTCGCTGCAGCTTGAGCGCTGCACCCGGTCCCATTCGTATAGCCTGGTGCATGGGCTGCATGCCTGGCACTTTTCTCCGGCGGCCCAGCATCCCGCCATAAAAAATCTGCCCCTGCTGTTAACCACCACCGGTACCGATATAAATTATGATTTGGCGGGACCCCATAAGGAACAAACCCTGGACTCTTTATTAAAAGCCAGCCGAATAGTAGTCTTCAATGCAGAGCTGGGCCGCTACCTGACCGCCGCCGAGTCACGCCTGGAGCCTCGCCTGGTCGTCATTCCTCAGGGGATGGACCTGCCCGCGGCACCAGTGGTTACCCGCCGGGAGTTGGGGTTGTCTGAAACAGATACCATCTTTATCGTTCCCAGTGGTTTAAGGCCGGTAAAAAACCTGGATCTGGCCCTGGACGGCCTGGCTATCGCTCACCGCAGCCAGCCCCGCTTAGCTTTGCTGATCCTGGGGGCGGTCATCGATACCACTTACAAAGATCACATTAAGGCCCGCCTGGGCGAACTGCCCTGGGCCATTTATTTGGGTGAAATACCCCACCAAAAAATTGGTGGAATCATGCAGGCCGCCGATGTGGTTCTCAACACCTCCTGGGCGGAGGGACAACCTCAGGCCGCACTGGAAGCCATGAGCCTGGGCAAGCCCTGCATATTGACGGCAGTCCCCGGAAACCTTGGCATCATCCAGGATGGCATTCAGGGCTACTATGTCAACTCGGCATCGGAGTTGGCGGAGGCCGCATTGAAGCTGATTGAAGACCCTGCCCGGCGCTACGATATGGGCAGCGCCGCCCGTGAATTAGTAAATGACAAGTATTCTGCGGAAAAAGAGCTAGATGCCTATGCCCGATTGTATGAAGAATTAATGTAAATGCTTTAAATATAGCTGAGCTAGTTCTAGCTAGCTGGTAACATTGCATAGAAAGAACGGCCGAGTGCCTCCCCCCCGCAGTTCGTGATTTTGCTTCACCGATAACCATATAAAAATAGGCCGCCCCCTTTGGGACAGCCTCTCTTCCAGCTATGCAGATTGAAACGGAGATCTTGCTTCTAAACTCGCCCTTGTTTCACCGTTAAAAACTCTTTACTTCCATCTTTTATAAACATCATCGGGAAGGGGCATATAGAAATCAATCGCTTCGGCTGGATCGTCGATTGGATTAATTCCGGGACTGGTTTTTTTGGCTTTTTCCAAATATATCGCCTCCTTATAGGTTCTATCATTATTTTGCCCGCTTATCATTTTATATCTCACCCACTTTTTGTAAAGTCATCTATTAATAACCAAAGAAAAGTCATTATTTCATGAAGTGTTTTTCCCGGCTGGAATCGTTATCATGAATAGGGAAGCCTGAAGTCTTTAAATGCCAATAAACAAACGGCCAAATCCTTTATGAGCCCAGTTCGATGGTATATCCGAATTCATACCAGGAGGTCTAAGCATATGAAAAAGAAAATATTACGAATAATTTTGCTACTAATTGCTCTTGGAGTAATTTATGGGGGGTATGAGTTGCATGAATTAAACCAGGTTCCGCATACCCGGTTAACTGCCGGCAGTTACTATCCGGGTATGACGCCCGATTATCATCACCGCTACATACAACTGCCAGTTGACCATAATGATTCCGCCCGGGGAACCTTTACCGCTTTCTACTACCTGAGCCCCCATTTTAAAGCTGGAGCTCCGGTTATCTTTTGGCTTTTCGACAATCAGCAGGAGGCAGTCGGCTTATTGAAGAAGCCCGAAGACTTCGACTATTTTGAAGAGAACCTCGCCGGGCTTTCCTATGTTTTAATCGGAAATCGCGGTGTTACCCCCACCCTTTTTCCGGAGGTATTCAATTCTGACGGATCGGTAAACTATGCCCAAGCCATGAACCTTTACGGCTCACACCAGCAAATAGAAGACATTGAAAGAATTCGGCAGGATATGCAGCGCCGGGGCCTGCTGCCTGCAGGCGGCAAGATCATGTTGTATGGAGGCTCAGGCGGAGGGGTGCTGGTGCAGCAGTTTTTAGACAAATACGGCGATCATGTGGAACGTGCGTTGATTGAGTCCAGCGGCGGGCCGGATCTGGCTCGTAAACACGGTGAAACCTTCATTGCCCCCACTTATAGATCAAATGCCCGGGTGACGGAAGCCTACTACTCGGCCACACACAAGGCCGGTCCTCGGCCCGGTTTAGCTTTCATGCTGTTTAAAACCGGCTTGCAAGGGCAAACGAGCCGGCAAACAACAATCATGAACAGTCAAACAGCATCAGCCACCTGGAACGATCGATACACCTATATAAAAACATGGCTCAACCCACAATACAATTATGCTTTGATCAGCTACCTGATGAATCTTCCCTCTGAAGTGGAGGTTAAAGTCAGGATATATGAAGTATTAGGGGCAGATCTGAAAAAATACCGGCCAGCCTCATTCCAGGATATTGTGCTGGGCTATGATTGGGCTGCCGATCTGTTAGCGGATTTTATCAAAGCCGGACTAACCGGGGTAATCTCCCCGCCCGATTTTAATCTTGACCGCTCCCAATATAAAGGAGAAGTTCTGGTATGGGCCGGTAAAAATGACCAGGACTTTGGCATACAAATGGGAACCTGGCTGGCCGAAGCCTATCCAAACTCACAATTAGCCATTTTCAACGATGCGCATTCCAGAACGGCTTATCCCGGTTATTATCTTCGCTTCCGGAAAACTTTTTTTCAGAGCGGTTTATATTCCGAAGAAACCCGGGCTTGTTTTAAAGACCCCCGGCAGCTAAACAGATGATGGCTCCCCCGTACGGGGCCGGGGTTAGCAATTTAATAGTTATTAAAATGAAACAAGCTTTTTAATCTCGTAAATCAAATCCACCAGGTGATTGCAACCTTCAGCCCCGCCGGCCAGGCCGGCAATCTAGGACTGCCTATCTCTCATGACGACGTGTCTGATTGGCCATGGCAAGCAGTAGCGGGGCACGGGTCAATAATTTTTGTTGGCCTGGTTTTGCTCTCTTTCTATCAGGGTCAACGCAACCTTCAGCGCGGCGATACGGCGTTCGAGCAGGGTCCGCTGTGATTGGCCCAGCTTCGCCATATCGATTTTTTCGCACTTATGCAGCGTTGACAGCAGGGAGCGGTGCGCCTCCTGCAATTCAGTTATCGAAAAACTATCCATATTATCCTCATCAACAATGCCATTTTATCTTGGCCGGATTCTGCTCGTCCTCAACCGCGATTGTACGGAGCGCGGCTTCCATCCTGGCACATTCTTCGGCGGCTATTTTGTCGTAGACCTCGGCGCTTTCGTTCAGACCGACACGTTCGTAGGCAATGGCCGCTGAGCCGTAGAAGGCCAATCCGAGGGAATGGGTAGGGGTATGGAAACACGCCGAAGCCTGCCCGCAGGCACGGGCGGCCGCTTGGGCGGCAGGGTCATTGTCCAGTTCCCGGGCGGCAGCATGACACTCGTTTAGAATGATGGACTTGACCTCCGGCAGTTTCACCTTGCCCGCAAACCAATCGCGGGAAGCGTTGATCGCCCTGCGCGGCCGATCATCTTCGGGGCAGTGCTTCTCGAAAATGGGCAGGATATTGGCCTCAGTATAATCCAGACACCACTTGGCTATGGTAGCCTTGCTCTGGGTCTCAATTAGCCGCATTAGGCTCACAATATACGGCGAGTCAGCACTCCCCAGCATTTTTCGGAGTTTCGCGCCCATTTTAACGCTCCTTCATTTCCTGACGTGCCTCCGCTTATATCCAGTTCAATATTGCCCCAAATATTATAAGTAACATGATATCAAACCCGAGTATGCTGCCGACTATTTTGACTTGTTTTTTTATGGTGTCCATATCATAGACCCAAAATGCTACGAGGAAAAACGGCAAGTAACCAACCAGGAAAATAAGCCACGGGGCACGGATGCTCCACCAGGAATACTCCCAGGTTAATGCGCCGATGGAATTCAAAAACATCTCGACCAACACACAGAAAATTGAACCCGCTACCGCTACGAACCACCGGTTAGGAATGCCAAGAATTTTTTGCTGCTTATCCTCCGGAAGCAGTTTGGACCAGGCGATACCAGCTATGGCAAACATAAAACAAATCTCGATGTTAAGTCCAATGAGCAGTAAAAATGCTGTCTTGCCAGGCGCCCCCCAAACCGGTGCGAACCCGGTGAAATGAAATACCAGCCCGTTCCATATCTCATTAAACCAATCCATGCCCCAAAAAGCTAACCCGGCAAAAACCGCACCCCAGTTTTTGTTCTTGGATTCTACTGCATAAATGTACATTACAATAGCCAGCAAAGGAATGACGTACCATTGAAACTGGCTTCCACTGCGCAGTATTTCTTGCGCTGCCTGTGCTGAAGATGTCATATACCTTCCCCCCATACCTCATTTTTTTGCAGGTTGCACCACCGGGCCATGTCTCCTACAGTCCCCCAACAAATGATTAGTCAGCGAAATATTCTCTGGTAATCTCAACCGTGACCTTGTTGGCAGAACGCAGCCGGAGTGCCAGGCTGTGGATCTTGATGAGTTCGTAGTCAAAGAAATAACGGCCGGTAAAAATCTTGCCCTGATAAAAGGCCTTATCCTTTTCCGCAGGTTGGTCCTTTAGTACCTTTACGGAAACGGTCATCAGTTTCAGCCACTGCCAGGCTATGGCGATCTGGCTCATAAAGTCCAGGTACAGAACCGCGTCAGCCAGGAATGCCTCATTGCTGATCTGGCTCTTTCTGGCCAACAGCTCCGCTGTGAGATCCTTCATCATTTGAACCGCACTTTCGAGCGCAGTTATCTGCTGGTCCAGTTCCGGGTAAGCCTTGGCTGTTGCTATGGCTTTTTCCACTTCAGCAATATATAGCTGCAAGCCCCGGCCGTTCTTCATACTTATCTTGCGGCCCAGAATATCCACACCCTGAATGCCGGTGGTGCCCTCATGGATCGGGTCGATGCGAATGTCCCGGTAGTATTGCTCAACCGGGAAATCACCGCAGAACCCATAGCCTCCGTGGATCTGAATCGCCGCGCTGGTGGCCAGGATGCCCATTTCGGAAGGATAGGTCTTAAGGATGGGGATCAGGAAGTCCATCAACATTTCATTTTCTTCCGCGTTTTCTCCTGCCGTCACCAGATCCTGATATAAGGAGAGCTGGATAGCCAAGGCCAGCGACCCTTCCAGCACAGACCGCTGGAACAGCAGCATCCGCTTGATATCAGCGTGCTCGATCAGTTCGACCATGGGCGTGGCGGGGTCCTTCTGGTCGGGTTTTCTCCCCTGTTTTCTCTGCTGAGCATATTCCAGGGCGGCATAGTAAGCCCCGGAAATCTTGCTGATCGCACCGATGCCCACATTGATTCTTTCCTCGTTCATCATCTTGAACATCTGAGCCAGGCCTTTGCCTTCTTCACCCAACAGCCAGCCCCGGCAGTCTTTTTCCTCACCCATGGTGAGCTGGCAGATGGGGGATCCCCGATAGCCCAGTTTATGTTCGATCCCCCCGCATTGGACGTCATTGTATTCCATTTCACCCTGCTCATTGATGCGGTATTCCGGAACAACAAATAGTGAAATACCCGGAACACCAGCCGGACCATCTTTGAGCCGGGCGATCATCAAGTGAACTACATTGTCCACCACATCACTATTGCCGGCAGATATAAAGATCTTTTGACCCTTGATCAGGTAATATCCCTGATCAGTCGGTTCGGCTATCGTAGTAAGATCCCCCAGCGAGCTTCCCACGTCAGGTTCGGTCAACGCCATAGTGCCCTGCCATTTACCGGAATACATCTTTTCCAGATAGGTATTCTTCATTTCCGGCGTGCCGAATTGATAGATGAGATTGCCGGCGCCCGCTGTCAGCATCGGATATACATGCATGGAATAGTTGGCCGCCCCAAACAGGAAATAGGCCAGGGCCTTAACCGTCAAAGGCAATTGCTGTCCCCCGATATCATACGGCTTTTCGGAATGGATCCAGCCGCCTTCGCCCATTTCTTTAAGAAAAGGCACAATGGCTTTATGAACGTGTACCTTGCCGTTCTCCCAATAGGGCGGAACGACATCCATATCCTTATAATAAGGAAACATCATCTCTTCACTTATCTTCTGAGCGGTGTCCAGGATCATCCTGAAGGTTTCTTCATCATGATCGGCAAAATACGGAAAACGATTGAGTAACCCAACTTCAAACACTTCATTCATTAAGAAATCAATATTCCTTCTGCTGGCAAATCTATCGGCCATTCCTTTTAACCCCCTCCAAAATCTCTAATTCATGTAATGACCCTAATGGGCCACCCATCCCCCGTCAACACTCAAGATCACACCGGTACAATATGCCGCACCGGGAGAAGCCAGAAACAGAGTGGCGGCCTTTAGTTCGTCATCGCCGCCAAACCGCCCCAGGGGAATATTCCGTAACATCAGTTCTTCGCTTTTATCTAACGTGCCCGCTGTCATCCTGGTGGGAAACCATCCCGGCGCCAATGCGTTCACCGTAATATTGTACTGGGCCCACTTTACAGCCAGATCCCGGGTCAAACCAGCAATGGCGGCCTTGCTGGCCTGATAGGCTACCGCATCCATAATATCCGGAGTTGACCCGACAAAGGCCGCCAGGGAAGCCAGATTGATAATGCGGCCATAACGCTGGCGAGACATTATCTGGCCGGCTTTTTGCGCCATCAGCCATGAGCCGGTGAGGTTGGTGTCAATGACCTTCTTCCAGGCGTCTATGGGATATTCCAGAGACGGCGCTCCCCAGGTGGCTCCGGAATTGTTGACCAGGATATCCACCCGAGAAAACTCCTTCATTACCAGAGTATAGAGATCATCTATATCCGAGGGCTCCTTTACATCACATTTGGCCGGTATGACCTTAACGCCGAGTTCCTTCTCCATACTACTGGCTGCTTCCTGGCACCTTTCCAGATTTCTCGCTGCCAATACCAGATCGGCGCCGGCTTCGCCCAGGGCATAAGCCATTTGGATTCCGATCCCTGCTGCCCCGCCGGTTACTATTGCCACCTGTCCTGACAGATCAAATAGTTCCTTATTGGACCTCATGACGATCAACCCTCTTTCATATTTCATTGTCACTGATGGATCTTGTGTTTTTGAGGTTGGCAGTAAACTCGAACGACTGCCATTTTCCGATTGGTAAATCCGGTTTTCGTAGATGTGCTTTTTGTTAACTTAAATTATAACATTGAAATACTTAGAGGTGTAATAAGTAAAATTTCATAATGGTATCATTGCCGTCAAATTAAACCAGGTCAAAGCCGCCTTTATAGTGAATACAGATGTTCACCAGTAAAGGGATCCATGCGGAAAATATCACACATCTCATGCAGGATTTCTACATTAGCCAGACCGACATTCATAACGGTATCATTGCCACCATAATATATGGCTATGGTATCATCCTGGTTAGTTAATGCACCGCAGCTGAATACTACATTAGGAACGTGGACATAATCGGTGTCTTTTACTAAACAATCAATGGTGCCGGGCATTAATATCGCTTTGGCACTAATGCGAATTTTACTTGGATCTGTTGGGTCTTCGAGATCATGAAAAGCCACACCGAGGGAATAAGGATGGCCGGCCATGGTTGAACGCACACCATGGAAGATATTCAGCCACCCATAGCGAGTTCTGATAGGCGGGGCACCTGGCCCGATCTTGGCCTGAAATGCACTCGGCCCGTGACCGGTTCTCATGATTACATTACTGATTTCCCATGGTCCGGTAGGACTGGATGCTAAACCTGCACATATTTCCCCAAATGAGCCGCCGATGTGGCCGGAGCCGGCTCCTTCCCTTACTTTGTCGTTGGGACGGAGTAAGGCTCTCCATTTTCTATTGCTATCGGGTTCAGGAAATATAACGACATTGCGCATATCCTGTTGGGAAATTGGCCCATAGCGAACAACCGTCTTAAAATCCCGGGTCACGGCCATCATAACCACGACTCTATCCGGGATCTGCCCGTGGTAAGCACTATATGTCAGCACATATAGGTCGCTCCCAACAGGATTGACTCGAACATCTTCTACGCCGCCGGCCTCCGACTCAATAATAAAATCAATATCGACGCCTTTAGCATAAATATCTTTCTTTGTAGCAGGCAATAAAAATGGCCTGGAGTCTACTACCCAATGATTCAGGCCATTGTCACTTACCGCTTTACCGATTATGCTGCGACCGTCAGCAATGTGAGAACGAAAGAGCATTATGGTTTGACTCTTGCCATCTGTTCCTGTCACTTTTGCCATTCCCGCATTATGAACCGTATATGTATATAAACGGTTCTCATTGCCCCAGACTTTATTGACTTCATGGCAGGTTAATATGGGATTGCCCGGATAGCGTAAAACCGGCTCATTGATGGTTACTATACCCGCAAAACCGTTAAACTCAACATGCGCTTGCGAAAGGCTCATTTACTTTCTCCTTTCAGATAGCTATTAATGCCTATGGTAAAAGCGACTTATAAAACCAGCAAGAGGCTTGTGTTTTTTAAATCAACGGCTTTATACTCAAATGCTGTGTCTTACCTGCATTAACCATATTTATAATATGCCCGGGATAGCAGATAAATTTGCCTTCAAGGATAGCACCTGGGGGTACATTTTTGCTATAATATCTTTAAAGAATTTGGACTGGAGTTGAAAGGATGCGCTAATTTTCCTGCTATTAACGACACAGTAGAACCGTGGAATCGTAAATATAATACGTGTTTTTATTGTGTCACCCAGGAAAGTTGATGCGTCTGAAAACTCATGGGTTATCCTTTTTATGCTGTAATATGGTGGGTCTCCACTTTGCTGCCATGAGCTGTAGGAACTAGCTTTCCTGCAGCTTTTTATTTTTAGCGTAGGAGGAAACGCATCATGTCACTCATAAATGTCAGCAATCTAACCTTTAGTTACGACAGCGGCTTCGATAATATTTTTGAATATGTCAGCTTTCAGATCGATAGCGACTGGAGGCTGGGTTTTACCGGAAGAAACGGCCGGGGGAAAACCACTTTTCTGAATCTTTTGATGAAGAAATTCGAATATAGCGGCAGCATATCAACCAGTGTCTCCTTTGAATACTTCCCTTACCAGGTACATGATGAACTAATGGATACGGGGGAAGTAGTAAATACAATTATCAGCGGTTATCAGGATTGGGAACTAGTCAGGGAACTGAATCTGCTGGAAGTGTCCAACGAAGTGCTTTACCGCCCTTTTTCTACCCTTTCCAACGGTGAGCAGACCAAGGTGTTGCTGGCCGCTTTATTCCTGAAAGATAATCGGTTCCTGCTTATAGATGAGCCTACCAACCATCTCGATATGCATGGCCGTAGGATCGTAAGCCAATACCTGCGCGGAAAGAGTGGCTTCATACTGGTTTCTCACGACCGGGCATTTTTAGACAACTGCATCGATCATATTTTATCGATCAACCGGACCAATATTGAGATTCAAAAGGGTAATTTCTCATCATGGTGGCACAACAAGCAGCTACAGGACAGCATGGAATTAGCCAGGAATGAAGCATTAATCAAGGACATCAAAAGGCTGGAGACTTCCGCCGCACGGGTTTCTAATTGGTCTGACCGGGTGGAAAAGTCCAAAAAGGGTACGCTTGATTCCGGAATAAAGCCGGATAAAGGCCGAATCGGGCATAAATCGGCCAAAATGATGAAGCGCTCCAAGACCATCGAAAGCAGACTGCTGGACGCCATTGATGAAAAATCATCACTCTTAAAAAATATTGAATCATTTTCATCGTTAAAGATTCATCCTTTGGAATACCACACTGATACACTGGTATCCCTCGAAGATATCAGTATTAGTTATAATGAGCGGATGATCTGTGAAGGAGTCGGGTTCACTATTCATTCCGGGGACAGAATTGCTCTTTGCGGTAAAAATGGTTCTGGCAAATCCAGTATTGCCAGGCTCATCGTTGGTGATGCCATCCCCTATCAAGGCATAATAAGAAAGGGAAGCAGACTGAGAATCTCTTATGTCAGTCAGGCAGCTTCAGAACTGGCCGGAAACCTCACTGATTACGCCAAGGATTTCGGCATTGATCAAACTGTGTTCAAAACCATACTTCGCAAGCTGGATTTTTCCAGAGATATGTTCGACATGGACATGATGAATTTCAGTGATGGACAGAAGAAAAAAGTCATGATCGCCCGCAGTCTTTGTGAATCAGCTCATCTGTATATATGGGATGAGCCACTAAATTATATTGATGTTATATCCAGAATCCAGATCGAGGATCTGCTTAAATACCATAAGCTGACCCTCCTGTTTATTGAACATGATCAGGCCTTTTGTGATAATATTGCAACAAAAACTATACTGTTGTAAATTGCAGCATGGCAAGAGCGTTTCCTTATTTCGACTCATTGTATTGTATGACCGTATCATTACCATCAAAGTAAACTAGATCCCCTTCGGGTAGATGCCATATTGCTTTTAACGTTTTGGGCTGTTTTATCCCATTTATTTCACGGTAATTATCACAAACCGCTGACCATTTAATCCGTTTCTCGTTGCCAGCAGTATCTACATATACTCTGTCCTCAGTAGTAAACTGTTCTAATAAACCGTTTTTATCGAAAGAAAAGATCCCGGTGACTGATAACCCGTAATATGAGATGGTACCTCTAACCTGATGGTCATTAATCGTTTCCCAGGTCATAAAATTCTGCAAGGCCATCTCCGGCACCAGAAGACTCTCGGCCAGGCAATTGACCAGGCTGGATTGGTTCATTGCTGCACCCTTCTGGTTAAACAAGGTGATATTTTTAGCGAAAACCCCTTTCATCGAGCCAATTCCATTTTGATAGGCATCAAGCCCTTCAAATGGGATCCCATACAAATGAGTTTTGATTAGGGCAATCCTTTCCGGCTTCAAAGCAGAGTTGTACTGGGTGCACTGGATCTTCAGCTTTTTAGAATTAAGAATGAAATCCACATTATTGTGTTCAATTTTCATATTTGGCATCTTGGGCTTACCCAGGAATCCACAGTACTCGAAATACCTCTGCAGCGGCAGCGGTAGCCCTGCGATGTCTTCAGCGGTAAAAACCTGGTTAGAGTCAGGCAGATTTGCATTTTGCTTCGTTTTAAGCTGTTCAAATTCCGTCATCATCGGTGAATAAGGGACCGAAAACCATATCAAGATTGCCGCGATGAGGAGGATAAGAATTCCTGCCAACCAGACCAATTTACCTCGACCTCTCAATTATATGCACCTCTACAGTTTTTCTTATTATATAGTTTTTGTTTTTATATATTCGAATAATTCAATCTTTCCTTGATAGCTCTTAAGCTTTTTCACGCCAACGAGTACCTCGTTTTTTGCTGGTCTAGGCATTTTCGAGATTTATGCATTCCATCTTGGGACTAAAAGCCAAGTAATATCCAATTGTTACAAGCAAAATATCTAAAATGATCCTTGACATAACATCGATTATAAAGCTGGAAAACAAGAGAGGCATAAAGATAAGGAACGTAGCCCAGTTAACTCCAAAAAACAGAATACTAAATTTTGCTGCCCTGCGTTTCAGGAACAACGTATTTCCGGGATTCCCCAACAGAATGCAGGCTATCCCAATACATGCACCCATAAGTAATGTCCACAAAAATGTATAAAGCGGGCTTATTTGATGTCCCGATTGGATCACTCCTGTGAAATATGCAACATACCGTCCAATAAAAAACACCCCTGTGAATACGCATACAGCCAGTATCTTTTGGCTAAGAGTCAACTGCTTTAATTCTGAACCCTTTCCTTTTTTAGCTATAGATGAGCTTAATAAAATACTCATTAAAAAAACAGGTATCGCATCACTGAGCCCAACCACAAATTCTTTGATTATTGCATTACCAAAAAGGGCTACTCCCTCCAGCATGGCAAACAGCCAAAGCAACGAGATTGCAGTTCCATAACGAAGTCCTTTTGCAAGCCCAACCCCAGGTATACTACTTTGTAACCGATAAAAAACACAAGCGGCACCTGAGAAGGCAAGCAATGCCCAGAGAGTAGCTGTAATTTCTGTTCCAAACAAAACCGCTAATTTGCTGAAGTCGGGGTTTTCTGGCATAGTGCTGTATGCACTTGTTATAGAATGAAGGGCTATATCAATGAGAACACAGATTAATATGATAGCTATGGTTTTCGGCAACTTCCTATTTTTCATAACATCATCCCCCCTACCTTGGCTGATTATAATAAACATAGATCTACGGACGATCGCTCACAGGATTATTAATTTTCTCTTTCTTTAATAGACGGGTTTTCAATTTCAGCTAAATTTAATAGCATTTTTTCGAGTAGTGCTCTTGTCGTCTCAAGGTCCTTTTTATCCATTTCTTTAAACATATTTTCTCGAAAAACTGTGCCTTTTGAATCTGTTTTTTCCCAAAAGCCATGGCTCTGCTCTGTCAACCTCAATCTGGTGACCCTTGCATCTTTTTTGTCTTTCTCTAATTTTAATAAACCTTTCTGCTGGAGTTTTAAAGCTACCTGTTTAATGTTTTGATGAGAGCTTCCCATTTCGCTAGCCACTTCTTTCATGGTCGGAGGGTAGTCAAATAGACTATGAATGGTTTCGGATAGAAACCATTGCTTTGTTGTCACATCAAATTCCTTAAATTCTCTCTCAAGCAATGTGTCTATCTTATTTGAGATTATTAGAAGTAAAGCAAAAATCATTGGCTCATCAGGAATTGAAGCTGTCTTCTTCGCGTTCAGAATTTAACACCACCTTTATAATATACAGTCAACGCATCGCCCATATAGGTAATGTGTTATCTAAAAAGATAATGCATTACCTATTACTGTTTGTCAACATCTTTTTAAAATATTTGAAAGGCAGGTGCCAATATCAATGGTTATCAGTTTGCTGGGTGATTATGTACTTGATAAATCAGTACTATCTGAAGCGGAGCGAAATGAAATACCATAGAGAATCTGCCGAATGCCATAGGCGAGAGATTTGGTGCCATCATGAAGTATATGACTGAATTGAGTGAGCAGCCGGCCAATGCCCCATTTGTTGCTTATTGTCTTATCCAACTGAATTTGTCATGTAAAGCTATTTCTCCCCGTCATTATATTGCCTGATTACTTTATCCAATGCATTGACATAATCGATAAACTCTGCCTTTCCTTTAGATGTCAGGGTATATCTGGTTCGAGGTTTATTGCTGAAGAAATCCTTGTGTATACTGACATAGCCACTCTCCTCCATTTTGGACATCTGAACACTTAAATTTCCGTCGGTAGCACCCGTTATTTCCTTGACTTCCTTGAAGGTTTTTTCCCCGGTCATCAAACAAGATACTATCGCTATTCTCAGTTTGGATTGAAATATATCGGGGATGGAATTAATGTCCAAGCTGATCCCCCCCAGCCTGCTGGGACTTTAAGTAAAAGCCCGTGAAGAGGAAAGTAAAGGGTAACGCCAGTAAACAAAGACCATTAACCACCTGGCTAAAGGGTGTCATGAAATTCGAATAAGCATGGATTATACTGATCACGATATAGATTATCCCGAGTTTCATTAAGGGTTTAAAATCGGTGAATAAGGCTGTTACAATTAACCCTACCGCTAGACTGAATAGCATGGTTGAAAAATTGTTTGATTCAATTGCAACAGTTTTTAGATCTATCGCCGGAGACACTGAACTTACCATGATTTTGTTCGGTATGACGTTCATAACCAAAATAAGCATCCAGACCGTCATCAAGTGTTTTTCCAAGCCGACAAGGGGTATCTTTCGGGATATTTTCCAATATATCAATGCAGCCAATAAAGCAATAAAGCCGACCGGGAACAAATAGCCGGTTATAGGATATTGGGAGAAGAAACCCATGAATTGTTCTTTGTGCATTTGGGCAAATGCTGTAATAAGGCTGTTTAGGATAAAGAGAAAGCCCCATAAAATAAATATTTTACTGAATCCCGAAAATGACTTGCTGGTTCGATCTATTACTCCTTTTATCAGAGAAATATTTTCGACCGCTTCGTTTAAGGTTATATCATCCATATACTCAACTCCTTTAGTAAAGTACTTTATATTATAAAGTACTTGTGGCAGATGTCAATAGCATTCGAAGGATTGTTTTTTATTTTGTAGGGCATTACATTTGTGACAAACACCCGCCTACCGGCCTGGTTTCTTTAGGTAGAATCAAAACTCATTAGGTTCACCGCCCCTCAAAACGAAAAAGACCCTTTCGGGCCTTTTTGAGTAGAACTCGCTCTGAACTATTCATATTCTTCAGAGATATCGAATTTAGAAAAGGAGGTTGCCCTTTCTGTTTGCATCCAGGCAAGCCTGGCTTACTATTGGATCATAGTATTTTCCATGATGGTTTTTTATTTCTTCCATCGCCACTTCAAAGCCCAGAGCGGGCCGATAAGGCCGATGGCTGGACATGGCCTCTACTGTGTCGGCAACAGCAATAACCTTGGCTTCCATTAATATCTCATCAGCCTTCAGGCCCAAAGGATAACCCGAGCCATCATTACGTTCATGATGTTGATAGACTATTTGGGCTATCGGTCCTTCGAACTCAACAGGTTGGAGGATCTCATATCCTACTAGTGGGTGATTCTTGATAATATCGAATTCTGTTACGCTCAATTTGCCGGGTTTGCTCAGATACTCGGCGGGAACGGTTATCTTCCCTAAATCATGCAGCAAGGCCGCTGTTTCAATGCTTTCAATACTTTGGAGATCTAATTCCATTTCTTTAGCAATGGCCACAGCCAGTTTAGCCACCCGGTATTGGTGTCCAGAGGTATAGGGATCCCTTGTTTCTATGGTCGTAGACAGCGCTCTAACGGTTTCAAATAATACCCTTTTGGTCAACTCAATCTGTCGGCGAACCTCATCCTTTTTCCTCTCAGTTATGTCTCTTGCTATGATCTGTATGCCAATTACACGTTTATTGGCTTTAACCGGAACAGCATGGCATTCTACAACAACCCGATGTCCAAGTTTGTGCATTAATCTCATTTCAAATACCTGCGGCTCAGATATCTGTCCGCTTAATATTGTATTTAGCTTAAAGGAATCCTTGTGGTTGATTGTTTTGTGAAACAACCAGGGATCGCTATAGAATTCATCCGTTCTATAGCCGGTTATTGTCTCGACAACCGGGCTTATATATTCGTATGATAATGGCTCTAGTTGTATTATTACTATAAAATCTTGTGCATTTTCCGCTAACAAACGAAAACGTTCCTCACTTCTACGCACTTCCTCCGAGCATTTTTTCTCTTTAATCATTATTTCAAGACGTCTGCGCAATATTTCAAGATTGATGGGCTTCTGAATAAAATCATTTACTCCAGCGGCAAAACCCTCATTAATGGAATCCGTGTCACCCAGTGCTGTGATCATCAATATAGGTGTCGTTGTTTTTTGGTCTTTCTCCGCCGCTCTCATCAAACGGCAGGCTTCAAATCCAGTCATGTTTGGCATAACAGCATCCATCAATACTATGTCGGGACTTTTCTTAAAAAATATGTCCACAGCCTGCCTGCCATCTTCCGCTTCTAATACGTCATACTCCTCTGGATTCAGGGCACCCGCTATCATCTGGCGATTAAAGCGCTGATCATCCACGATTAGTATTAGGGCTTTTCGGCCTCTCTCGCTTATAGCCATACTATAATATCCCCCTTTCAGATGCCATTTTTGTGCAATATGATTAATGTAAAAATCAATTGGCTAAAAGTTAAGTATTTGCCCGATGCCTTGATAAAGCAATTTAGTTGATAACAATAAAATCGGAATGTTCTGAAATATCCTCAGGTATTTGTACTAAATTTCTATAAGGCGCTCCCGGCCATCCCATTACTTATTAAGTTTCGTTTTTATACCGTTAGAGGGAACTAGCAATGTGTCATTTGAGAGTGGTGATTTGTGGTGTAGATATGTCTTCCGGATAGGCCTAAAGCCCATAAATTTGAGTAACCTAAGTATCTGGTCCATTGACTTCAAAAAAGACATATTCGTTGCGGAGGAATAATTAACTTATTATTCTTTGTTTTCATATTTTATCACGTATTATTCGAATAGAGGTAATTATATTTTATCCGCTTGGTGGAAATGGCAAATCTATGGTAGTTTGTGAACATTAATTATAATCCCGGCCCAACTTTGGCGGGACACCCAAACCGGTAAGTCTGAAGGACACCCTCCAGTTTTTTATGGTAATCGCAAGATTTATTAAACAGCTTAACTTTTATGATGCTATAATAAGCACTCATTACAATCGAAAGGAGACGCTTAATGAAAAACCTCGATATAGTGATAGCGGCAATCCACTATATTGAAACACATTTGACAAGTGACAAAACCGATCTGGATAGTGTTGCAGCTGCCATACATTATTCCAAATACCACCTGCACCGGATCTTTACCAATGCGGTCGAGCTTTCTATTCATGATTACGTGCAGCGCAGACAACTGACGGAAGCAGCTAAACTGCTGGTTTTTTCCGACAAACCGATTCTGGATATTGCTATTTTGTCCGGTTACGAAAGTCAGCAGGCCTTCAGTAGTGTGTTTAAGGCCATGTATAAGCAGTCTCCTCTACAATATAGAATAAATGAGGTGTTTTATCCATTGCAGCTCGAATACAACTTCAATGACCAGCGAGAATTAATGGAGGTTGCGCAAAAGGATCCCGTAAGAAAAATCCGCTTGGCGGCAGAAACGGATATTCCGATCTGGATGGACCTGGTCCACCTGGCTATTGACGGGTTCCCGCATTTGGATGAAGGTGAATACCTGACGGTTTTAAAACGCTATATTACTAACCAAAGCGCGCTGTTGATGACCGAGGGCGCTATTGCTATCAGCAGCATGCTGATCAACTACGAGACCGGCAGCATAGATTTCCTGGCCGTGCATCCTCTTTATCGCACCCAGGGTATTTCTCGAGACTTCTTAAATGTGGCGCTGGCTGAACTGCTGAAGGATAAGGAAATCAGCATTACCACCTTTCGAGAGGGTGACAAAGCAGATACCGGATATCGCAAAGCTCTCAAGGAATTGGGCTTTGCCGAAGCAGAACTGCTGACGGAGTTTGGCTATCCGACCCAAAGAATGGTTTTACCCAGGGAGAATCCCCATGAATAATAAACAGCCAGCGGGCAACCGGCCTCTGCATTCGCCTGCCCGTATTAAAGAAGGCAATATAAAAGAACCCCAAATAGCGGATTGTTTTCACGATGAAATCTCCCACCTTGACGATATAAAAAGCAAGTTGGATCATGCTTTAAAACAAGCGAATAATTCAGTCGAGCTAGTTGACCGGGAATACATGGATCTCAAGCAGTATATGGTTCAGTACCGCGGTGAAATCGACCCCCACGAAATGTTCCAAAATGAAATGACTCTGAAACGCATTGACCGCCGGGGGGCTTATGCGGTCGGAAATCGGGACAAACTTACCAGGCTCCTCGACTCCCCTTACTTTGCCCGGATCGACTTTCGTCAAGCAACCAATGAAACGCCTGCCGCGTTCTACATAGGCAAATTTGCCTTTAACTACGGCAATGAACTGTTGATATCTGATTGGCGCTCCCCGCTAGCCAGTATTTTCTATGATTATGAGGTTGGTCCGGCGGGCTATGATGCCCCGGTGGGAAGAATCGATGGAGAGCTGACGCGAAAGCGGCAATTCAAGATCAGGAATGGCAAGATGGAGTATGCCCTGGAGAGCTCGGTCAATATCCGGGATGATATCCTGCAGCGTGAATTAAGCCGTACTTCCGACGAGAAGATGAAGTCCATCATCGCAACCATTCAAAAGGAACAAAACCAGGTTATCCGCAACGAAAATGCAGAGACCCTTCTTATCCAGGGGGTGGCCGGTTCCGGCAAGACATCCATTGCGCTTCACCGGATCGCCTTTTTACTCTATCGCTTGAAAGGCCGGTTGTCGGCTAATAACGTGGCTATTCTGTCACCTAACCAGGTGTTTACGGATTATATATCTAATGTATTGCCCGAATTAGGCGAGGAACCGATTTGCGGGATGAGCTTTACCGATATTGCCGAGGTCCAGCTGGAAGGCATTATCGATTTCCAGCCTGACCGGGACCCCATCGAAACTAACGATCCCAAATGGGCGCAACGCGTGCGCTTCAGATCCACGCTGGCGTTTCTGGATCTGATGGATGAGTATCTGACCCGGATGCCTGACACCATTTTTCAACCGTCCGACTACACTTTTGGAGGATTCTCGGTAACTCGTGAATGGATACTAAGCCGCTTTGCCGCTTATCACAAGTACCCGGTCAAACGGCGATTTGAAATGATCGCGGATGATATTCATTACCGCTTTGAAACCGACAACTACATGGAGGAACCTTTGCCCCGAAGCAAGACCATCTTAAGAGGGCTGACCGCTATGCTGAGGGTTAAGAATACTTTAACGCTCTATAAGGATTTTTATAAGCAAAGGAATATCGCTAATCTATTCGTAATGCCGGCCAGGAACACCCTCGAATGGGCAGACGTATACCCCTTTATGTACTTCCATGCCGCCTTCGAGGGTTTGCCGGAAAACCAGACCATGCGCCACCTGGTTATCGATGAAATGCAGGATTACACCCCGGTTCAATACGCGGTCATAAACACCCTGTTCAAGTGTCCGAAAACGATCTTGGGGGACTTCGGGCAGTTTATAAACCCTAACCATCAGCATACACTGGAAGACCTGCGCCGACTATATCAAGGCGCCGAATTGGTGCAGTTGAATAAAAGCTATCGCTCAACCTATGAGATCATCACTTTCGCCAAACGCATTCAGAAAATTGCCTCACTCGAAGCAATCCAGCGCCATGGCGATCCCCCACACCTTATATGTTGCCGCAGCGACCAGGAGGAACTGATACAAATTGAGCAGATAATTGAAGCCTTTCAGAAAAGTGAGAATGCCACCCTGGGGATCATTCTGAAAACGAACAGCTCGGCTAAAGCACTTTATGATGTACTGTCCCGGAACTACGAGATTCACTTGATTTCACCGGATAGTACCGGTTTTTTTGATGGCATATCGATAACTTCGGTGCAAATGTCAAAAGGGCTGGAGTTTGACGAGGTGATTATACCTGAGTCCAATAACGAAATCTACTCTACCGAATATGACCGCACCCTGCTTTATATTGCATGCACCAGAGCCTTGCACCGCCTCTCTTTGATACATACCGGCCAAGTGACCAAGTTGATTGGTGAATAAGTATTCAATATCCACCCCACCCTCAATAAGGAACGAAAGGTAGTCCCTCGGTTGGCCTTATGACTATATTAAAATAAGCTGGTAAATTTTTTTGGTATTTCCGTTTCAAATCGCATTATCTGCCCAGACGTGGGGTGTTGAAAGGCTAAAATATGGGCATGCAATCCCAGCCGCCCAATAGGGTTGGTAGTAGAACCATATTTTTTATCCCCAATGATGCTATGTCCAATATCCTGCAAGTGAACGCGTATTTGATTCTTTCTCCCCGTCTCCAGCCTGATTTCCAATAGCGAATACTTAGAGCTTGTTTGCAGCACTTTGAAATGAGTAATGGCTTCCAGTCCATCTCCCTCTCTGCTGCTGGAGTACATCAGTTTAGTCTTGGTTTCTTTTAACCAAGATTTAATGGTGCCTTGGGGTTCAGGGATCTTGCCCTCAACCACTGCAATATAGGCTCTATCTATCACAGTCTCTTTCCATGAATCCTGCAATTCATGCTTTATTGTCTCATTCTTAACAAACATCATGACTCCTGAGGTATCCCGGTCTAAACGATGAACAATGAAGATCCTGTCTTCCGGGTTGGTTGAACTAACATAATCCCTTAATTGCCGATAAGCGGTATTCAGCTTTTCCTGGTCTGAAGCGATAGATAACAAGCCGGCCGGCTTATCAATAATGATGATTTCCGGGTCTTCATACAGGATCTTTAAACCTGTCGTCGGCCCCTCATCCCTGATGATTGCCCAGTTGATAGTTACTTCCTGACCCACTTGGAGGAGATGGTTATAGCGGGTAATTACCTCGGCGTCTACCTGAACCTGACGGTGGGTTAACAGGGATTTTATATTATTACGGCCCTGGGAAGGCAGTTTGCTGAGTAAGAATTCCATTAACTCCTGGGGCTCTGACACCGTTAAGCGGGTTTGTTTTTTGCCGGGCTGTCCATAGCGAGAAGTCTTCATATGGCCCTCCTCTGTTTATCGCAGTATACCTATTATATACATAATGCTCGTTTTCTGAATTAACAATCGCTGTTTCCTGTGTTTTTTCAGATAATCTTCAAGATAATTTTCCGGCTAAAATCATGCAGAATCCTATGACCTCAAGGGGGCTTATTCCGACATGGAAGAGCCCTATAAAGTGATTATGCAATGGATCGATGATCAGGGTCATAAACCTACCGGCGTATATTACGAGTTTTACTATAATTCACCTGCTGAAGTTCCAGAAAGCGAGCTCCTGACCAAGATAGTAATACCTTTAAAATAGCGGTAACTTCATTTTGACAAGGGAACAGTTCGGGACTGATGAAAAATGCTTTTAAAACGGCATAGCGGGGGCGGATTCTATATCCGCCGTAAGAATAAGACCCAGGCCTTTTCACAGTCTGGGTCTTATTCTATTGGTGAAAGCAACCCCGTTATGTAGCAGGAATATAATGTAATTCATAGAATACGTATAAAACGTTCTTATTCTGATAGAAGGATTTGAAGATGTCGCGTAAATTACTTTACATTGCTGATTTGGATGGCACCCTGCTCAACAGCGCTAAAGAAGTCTCCGAATGCAGCCAGCAGGTGATCAATAATCATCTGGCCCGGGGCGGGAGTTTTACTATTGCTACTGCCCGCACCCTGGCTACCACCGAGAGGCTAGTATCCGCTCTGCACATTAATATACCGGTCATTTTAATGAATGGGGTGGCCATATATGACCTGAAGAAAGGCGTATATGATAAAGTAGCAGCTATACCTGCCGCAACTGCCGAAGCTATAACCGAAATCTTGGAGGAATCCGGGATTAAAGGATTCATGTATTCCATCGAAAACAATCAACTGAACACCTACTATGAAGACTTAAATACCCCAGGTCTTAAAACCTTTCATGATAATAGAGTTAGGAAGTTTAATAAATTTTTTCAACAGGTGAGCCAACTGAAGCATCAAAGCAGGAGTCAGAACGTAGTATACTTCACCCTGATAGATGAGTTCGAACCGCTGACCCGGGTTGGTCAGGCCCTGGGCAATTTGCCGGGAATAAATGTCTTGATGTACCGCGACATCTATTCTGACACCCTCTGGTATCTGGAGATTTATGGGCAAGCCGCCTCTAAACGCAATGCGGTAGTTTATTTAAGGGAGCGATATGGCTTTGATTATGTTATAGGCTTCGGCGATAACCTTAATGATTTATCGCTAGTCGAAGCCTGTGATGAATGCTATGCGGTAGCTAACGCCGTGGATGAACTTAAGGACCAGGCAACGGGAGTGATCGGCGATAATAACTCCCATGCGGTTGCCCGCTTTATTGCCCAGCGTGAGGAATTGCTATTAAATAGATAACAATATATTTTAGATACCTTGAAATCACGAAGTTCCTTCCTTATCGCCGCCCAAAGATATTACTCATGGCACCACCATAATTGTAATGCTCCGCATCTTATCATCCCAGGTTTCTGCATACCCGAAAGCTTTTGTTACCAAAGCAATCGAGAGAGAAGTTCTTCTGTTTTTTATTTAGGATTCTGTATAACTGATGAAAACAGCATATGCTCTGCCAATGCTAAAACCTCACCAGCTTCTGCATAGAAATTATCATTAAGTCTTATCTCTACCTCATTATCCAGGCTGGTTAACTTAAGCTTCCACTCTCCGATGGATTTTAAGGTCTCTTCAAAAACCATGTTGTTCCGCAATATACTGCAGCCCGTGGCGCCTTCGATACCCTGGGCGAAGAAATGTCCCCCGAAAACCTCAGCTGACAGCGCTTTCCCTCGGCTGATCCCTAAAACCTGCAGTGCTTTAGCGCCAGCCTTAAGCCCCAGCGCAAGTCCGACATTTATGGTATCCCAGTGGAAAGCGCGGGAAGTAGGTTTTAGTTTGGAACCTTTAAACCAATTCAGAGGAGTTTCCGCAAATGGAACGGCATCAAATTCCGGGACATATACCTTTATATCCAGGACCGGAGACCCGTCAATCGCATCAAGCCCTCTCACATACAAGCGGTTTTGCTCAATCCTTATGAGTTCAACCACACAGTATCCCAAGCCGGAAGGCCTCGCCGGCGAACGAGTGGAGTAGAGTCCCTGGCGGGCCGGTTCACCGGCAAAAGGTAGAGTTAATGAAGGCTTATTTCCCGTCATCTCAATCCAGTCCTGTCTGCGGTGCTGGTAATAAACCACATGGATATGCGAAAAGTATTCTATGCCAGTAAGCGCCTCCATCAAGTCTTCCCGAAGAAAAATCATACTTTCGTTGTTGTAGTCATATTGCCGGTCAACTTTCTTAAAATCCGAGACAACTACTCCGACCGGCTGTATGGTAACAGCTTCCTGGGGAATATCGAACATCATCGTCCTCCTAATTGAGTTTTTTATTAAATAATATAGACAAAAACAAGAGGGCAGGCTTTTGGATTCAAACCTGCCCTCTTCATAGCTATTTTAAAGCTTTACATACGGCACTTACCGCTTCAGCCCGGGTGGTGTTGGCCCTGGGTTTGAAGCTATTATCCGGATAACCGCTGATAACTTGTTTCGCTGCTGCCGCCGCTACGGCTTCCCTGGCCCAGGAGGCTATCTGCTTGCTATCCGTGAAACTCAGGTTCTGGGCTGATGCTTTCAGCTTAGCCGCCTTGTAAACCATTACCGCCATCTGTTCCCTGGTAATAGGATCATCGGGACCAAATTTATCAGCGCTGTAACCATTTACAATTCCTGCTGCCGTAGCCGCAGCAATATAGTCTTTGGCCCAATGATTACCGGTGTCGCTAAATACCTTACCCGCCTTAAGCGGCAATTTGTAGGCCTTGGCCAACACCGCCGCAAACTCAGCCCGGGTGATAGTCTTGTTAGGTTTAAAACTGCCATCGGGATAGCCGCTTATACTGCCTGAAGCCACCAGTTCCCTGACATTCTTCTCGGCCCAGTGTCCGACAAGGTCGGGCAGGGTGATTGAAGCCGGTGCCGCATTCTCCGCCGGGGCTTGGGTTGCCGCCGGCACTACTGTTTTGGCCACTGCGATTACCGTGAATTTGGTGAAATGATCCGCTTCGCCGCTGACTTTGCCCGCGCTTTCATCCACCTTCACGTTGTCCAGTTTCACCCATTTGGAGTCATCCCACCAGTAAAGAGCCAGGTCTTCCTTGCTGGTATCTATTTTGCTCTTATCGTAAGGCAGGGAAATGCTAACCACTTTATCGAACTTGCCGCTCTTATCCTTGGTAATATCAAAGACTTCTCCAGCAAATTTGCCATTGGCCGGAAGGGTTAATGATGAAGTAGCGCTGACCTTGCTGATGCTCACCTTAATATCACTGCTTACTGCATTGGCCGGGATAACAATTGTAGCGCCCAGGTCGCTTACCGTAGTCCCACTGCTGGTTACCGTCTGACCCGGAGCAGCTACCGCTCCGCCACCTCCGCCGCCTCCGCCACCTGATGGATTGCTAGCAGGTGTGTAGGCAACGAATTCGGTAAAATGCTTGGTCCATAAGACCAAATCATTACCGGTGTTAACCACCCCATCACCATTGGCGGGAATTTCACTGTCCGCAATGGCCTGCGTATCCGCACTAAGTGTGCGAGTAATTGCGGTGAAAGTGCCATTTCTAATATATCCCGCAGATTTACCAGACTGTCCCGGCACCAGCAAACGCACCGCTTTGCTAAAGGTTATTATTTGATCAGACAATCCAACTTCAATAACCGCGGCTACGCTCTGAGCGCCAGATACCGAAGCACTGGCCTGGCTCTTGACTTCAGGCAGCTTTATTTCCCCGTTCCAGTTAGCCGGTCCGGTAACTTTGGTTCCCTCCGGAATAGCAATTTCCACCTGCCCCAGGGAGGTGACTGTCTTTACCTGCACCAGCGGTAAAGCGTCCTGCGGATTAACCTTGATTTTGGTTCCGCTGGCCGTCTGAGGTACGGTTATGGTAACCGGGGTATTCGAATCCAGAGCAATCGTTTCATCCTTCTTGGCCTCTACGGGAGTAGTGCCTTGGGCCGTGAAAGTTTTGCTAGCTACATTGCTCCCATACCCGGCAACTACCGTCAGCGTACCGCTGGAAACAGAAGGAAGTTTGAATGTGCATGTGTAATTGCCACTGGCATTGGACTTTACGGTGTCGAAAAACACTATGCTCTGGCTGCTGTCAAGCACTTTTATGCTTACCCATACGCTGGGATCAGCACTACCGGACGCGGTTAAATTGTCTCCAATCACCATACTGCTTTTATCCAAATCCAGGCTGACTTGAGCGCCGAGGGCCAGCCCGGGGATAATCGAGAATATAAGCAGGGCTACCACCACCACGGCTATCGGTTTTTTCACCATCAATATCACCTCTTATAACATATTTAAGCCACTAATGATCTAAACCAAACTAATTTCTAGTCCCATTAACAAGAGAACCATGGTTAAAACCGCTGTCATTGATATATAATCAGCAGTCTTCAAAGATAATTGTCTGAGATAGGTGCGCCGCGGGTAGGCTTTGAAACCACGCGTTTCCATGGCAATAGATAATTCCTGGGCTTTAATCAACGCGCCGTACACCAGCGGCATAAATAAGCACCTGAATAAATCGATCTTTTTACCCCATTCTACCCGTTTAAACTCAACTCCTCGCAATTGTACCGCGGTCACTACATTTACGCATTCATCCTTGAATACAGGAAGAAAGCGAATAGTTACCGAAACCATAAAGGCTATTTCATAGGGTATTTTCCACTGTACCAATCCAGAAATAAAGTCCCTGGAATTACTGGTGGTTAATAATATGCCCGCAGCGATTACTATCAGTAAACGTAAGACCACAGTGCTCCCCAGTACCAATCCCCGGGTTCCTGCCAGGCGTAATGGTCCCCATGCCAGTAACGTATCACCACCAGGAGTAAAAACCACCTGAACCACAAAAAGTATCAAAAGCAGGAACAAATAAGGTTTTATACTGCAGGCTAACCTTTTAAAATCAACACCGAATACTGGCAGCAAACCTGCCGCACACAACAGGAGAATTAACAGCTTCACCGGATTATCATAGAAAATTGCCAGGGAGGTAATGCCCAGCGTAATTACCAATTTAGTCCTGGGATCGAGTTTTATGGCCAATCTTCTACCTCCGCATACTGTCACACTGAACCTGACCATTTTCTAATGTAATAACCCGTTCGGCCGCCTGATCTATAAATCCGGCATCATGACTGACAAACACCACACCTCTAGCCAGCTCGGCAACCTTACGCAGGATCTTCAGCAACAGACTCTTTCGGAAATTATCCAGTCCCACCGTAGGTTCATCCAGTATAAGAAACCCCGGTTCCCCGGCCAGCACCGCCGCTATCGCCACCCTTTGTTTTTCTCCATAGCTGAGATGCAAAGGGAAGGCCTTACGGTGCGGAGATAGTTCAAAATAGTTCAGATAAAAATCCACTTTTTCCTTGACTAGGGCCGGTTCTTCTCCTCGATTGGTCAAGCCAAAACCGATTTCCTCTTCCACCGTGGAGCAAAAGAGCTGCTGCCCGGGATTCTGGAAAACATAGCCGATACGGCGGCCCACTTGGGCCAAGCGAAATTCCTTAAGGCATTGACCCTGCAAACGCACTTCGCCGCTGCCGGGACGTAAGATTCCGCACATCACTTTCGTCAAGGTGGTCTTGCCACAGCCATTGGGCCCAATAACCGCCGTTATTCCCTCTTGTCGAAACGAGAGGTTGATGTCTGTTAAGGCCGGTTTGCTGCACCCGGGATAAGAAAAGGATATATGGTTCAATTCCAGATAGACCGACCCATCCTTTTCGGAATATAAACTGTCGTCACGAGAATATGCGCCTTTTTGTTTCTTCCATTGCAGCATAGGAGCTTTCCTTCCTTACATGCCGGGAGAACCAGGTAAGGGATTATTCCCGAACTTCAACAAATGCTGCCGAATCTGAAAAGCGATGATTCCTCCCAACCCTCCGGAAAGTGCTGCCGCACTCAGGGCCAGGACCAATGGTATCAGGGGAAGACGAAAATATACAAAATTCACCATAACAGTCCCCCCCATATTGGCCAGCATTCCTGCCAGAAAAGAACAGGGGAGGCAGCATACCCGATGGCCGACCAGCATTAAACCAAGATCAGCCATCAATCCTGGCACGGTATAGGTCAACAAGCTAATGGCTCCATGAGAACCAACCATGCCGGTAGCGGTTACTACCAGGGCTTGCACTATGGCAATCAGTGTCGCTGTCCCCCTTTTACCGGTTAATCCAAAACCCAAGACCAGCCACATCATATAAAAGCCGCCGGCTACGGCGCCGCTGGGAATCAGAAGGGGGCCGGTGATTATGTGGGCCAGGGGCACTACCACCGGTTTTATGGCTATCCCCAGAGCGGCCATCATGGCAATGATAATTAGTTCAAACAGGGAAAACCTATCCAACAGTTTTTGCGTCAGCCCCATATCTCCGTTCTCCTCCCTCCCAAACGCTCATTTATCTTCTGGTTGGCCCCGGCTGAACTATATAAGCTATTGCAGCAATACCGGATTGCTTTCGGCAGCATTACTCAGGTTGTCAACCACATAAACTTTTATGATATCGCCGGATAGTACATTGAACCCGGCCTTGGCGTTCTTAACCACATCGAAGTCAGCCACGGTAGCGTTAAGCTCCGTTTCAACCCCGTTGCGCCAGTGGGCGAATACCACGGTTTCGGTGCCTTTATGAGCGGCAACCGTACTGATGGCAACGTCAAAATACTTAAACCCGGCTTGTCCGGAATTTACAGTCATGGTTTTTATGCCATCCGCGGTTTGCCCTATGCTATAAGCTGCATTATCCGCCGGAACAACCGCGTATGAGGGCTTGTCTGATGAAGAAGCCGCGGTTATTTCAATGGCATTGACCCATTTAACCATCCAGGAATTGGTCCTCTCATCTATAGCGCTTTGCCCCATCATCAAACGCATGGTGTGAGCATGATCCAACTTGGCCGCATCATCGGTCGCCACCTCGGCGGCCGCAGTGGCAATAATGGTATCAACCGCTGCTTTATCACCCACGGCTGGATAATAGTAACGTGTACTGAACAATTCGTTCTGGGGATCCTCAAAGGTCCGGTAATAGTCGCCGGCTTTTACCGTCATGATTTGGATGTCACTGCTGTTTACCGATGCATATTTAGATAAGATCTCCGCCAGTGACGCTCCCAGACCGGTATAGTAATTCATCTGGTTGTCTTTGGCATAGGAATAATGTCTGATGGTATTGTTGAGGTTAAGGGCATCGATCTGAGCGGCAGTTACCGTAATGGGATTGCCGTTATTGACCTTGATGCTCAAGGACGTGCTAGCATTGCTCTTTTTAATTATTTCTATCTTGTTTACATATTTGCCGAATTTGTTATTGGTGATGGTGTTATTGACAACATCATTAGCGGTCAGGCCAAAACAAAAACGGAAGGTGTTAGCATTATCCATTTGGCTGGGATCCAGATTGGTAAGATTACGCTTTTGATATGAAGAAAGTGCCAGCATAGGATCGACTGCAGCCGGATTGGCGTTAGCGCCAACTCCTGGCTTGTTATTGGCGCTGTCCCAGGTACCGACCAGGCTCGGATAATAGTAACGAGTTGCGCCATAAAGGTAATCGTAGGTATAACTACTGGAATAGTTGTCAGTAGCATACACCTTAATACTTTCCAAGGTATTCGCACCAATTGTAACATTGGCATTATATTTGGCGTTTATATCGGCCACCAGTTGGTTCAAGGTAACCCCTTTAGCCATGGTAACGACCGGTGCGGGCATGGAGTCTATCGATGAATAATAGACTGCCTGACTGACTGACAGCGCATTTATTTCATCCAACGTATAGGTATGAACTGTAGTAATGGTACCGCCGTCATTAATATTAACCGTAAGCTCCGTTGCAGGAGTAGCGCCCGCCGCCATAGCTGAACCCGGATGGGCTATCAGCATTACAGCGCCCAGGAGCAAGGCGAGCATAACAGCAACCAGCACCCTGCTATAGGTATTCATTCTTCCTTCCACAAACTGCATTTTTTAAGTTCCCTCCTCGTGTTTTTTAAATATACCCGCGGTTGGCAGCAACACGGTAAATAGCTATATCAGCTTGCTGTTGCTGCTTGCCGTAAAAAAGTAATTGAAATGTTTATCTCCTCCCTCCCGCTTTTCATGATTTAGTCACCTACCCGCAGCTGATTAACAGCACAGTATCAAGCCTATTCATTAGTTAATAAAAAGAGCTCTCCACTTACCGGGTCTTTGTATACCGTGCCCATTTTTTCATATAGTTGCCCGGGTCCCTGGCTTTCCAGTAGGTCATTACGTACATCCGCGTCCTGCGATACTTCCTGGCCCCGGGTGATATTGACACGGTCCCCGAATTGCGCCAAATCCACATTCCAGCGGATAACCAGCGCCAGCATCAGTCCACAGGCAAAAACCAGCATGGCGTCAACAATATTAATAGCGCCCTCGAGAGGATTGAGATCTTCCTCCATAGATATCAGTCTTCGCTTATTCCTCAATCCCCCGTTCACCGGCCAACACCTCCAGTAAGCTTTCCATCAGGGCTTCAAGAGAACTTAAATAATCCTCGTACCACCTTTTACGCAGCCGCGAGATGGCAAAAGCAACTCCGGCTGCCGCCAGGCCGGTTACCGTAGCATCAAAGGCGGTAAGCAGGCAATCAGCCAGGGTTTTGGTATCACCTTGCCCGAGCGCGATCAAACCCGGCCCCAGTGGAATCAGTGTGGCCATCAAGCCCAGCATAGGTCCCAGACGCACTACCAGGTCAGTCCGGTTGGTTATCTTTAAGTAATAGAGTTCCTCGCTGACCAGCAAACGGCGGGCCAGAGCCTGCCGGGAGGCAGGCGGCAAATGACTGTGCCGGAGGAATTCACGCAAAGCTGATTTTTGGCGCCGCAGCAGACTGCTTCTATCTATTTCGTCCATAATCATCTGCGCTGATTCGCCCGGAAAAGATTCCAGCAAATCGGGTATATTGACCTTAACCTTGCGCCGCTCGCCTAATATTTCTACCAGGAGACTGCCCAACTCCAACAAAATAAAAGCTACAAACAGCAGCAGGATAATAATGGTCGGAAACAGCAAGCCGTAAGAAACAGTATGCATAGTCTCCCGCAGCGGCGCTAATATAGCAACTATCAATGATCTGCCTCCTTCTTGTATTCGGTGTATCTTTTAGCTGCACCCAGGAGAAAAAGGATTAGAGATGTCCATGCAGCAGGAATATTCAGATTACCATGCTCAGCCTGCGGTTGCAGCGGCACAGTATCTACTGACATCTCGAATACTTTGCCGGTCTGCCTGCCAGCTTTAATTGAGCTTTTTTCCGCCAGCAAGCGTTGTCGGGGGTCCAGCACTGAAGATGTTTCTGATTTTTCCCCTCCATTGGCCAAACCACTACCCTTAGATCCTGCTCCGCTTAGGCTGGGTCCGTTGACCATACAGCTAGCGCTGTACTGGCCTTCCACGGTGGTTACGCTAATACTAGCCGTGCCCGGTGAAATAACCGATACGCATCCATTCTGATCAACTGAGGCCACCTCCGGATTGCTGGAAGCCCAGGTAACACTTTTATTGGCGGCATCAGCCGGGCCTACCGTAGCTACCAACTGGAAACTGCTGCCGATCAACGCCTGGGCCTTATAGCGGTTAAGTGTAACCCCGCTGGGCGGATTACCGGTCAGCATAACCGAGATTTCCCGTATCCACCTGGCCGAGCGTGCCGCGGTACAAGTGCTGGTATCAACCTGGCCAAACACCAACCTGAAACCATTACTCTCAGTCATTTGGCTAAAATCCGGCGAAGTGGCAAAACGTTTCCAATAATCACGCACGGCTATGATCGGTTCGACCGTTACCGCACCATCGGTCGCCCCGGGCCGAGCAGTTTGTCCATCACTATCCCAGTGACCAGGCAAATTAGGATAGTAATAACGTTTGGTATCCAGCAGAAATGATTTAGGCAAACTCTGGTACCACCCCTGGTCAAGATCAGTAGTATAAAAATAAAACGTGTCTATGGAATTGACATCTATGCCGGCACGTAACATGATATCGGTCAACCTGACTCCTTGAGCCGAATCTAATATCACCGAGGGCATACTGTCGATAAAGGTGTAAGCCTGTTGCACCTGAGGCATCGCCTCCAGTTCATCGAAGGTGAACACCTTCATCGTCTTATACGGGGTGCCAAAATAGCCCGCCTTAATGGTTAGGGTTGTTGCCGGGACTTTTGCTGGGCCGGGGCCGGACCTAACCTGACTAGAACTGGCTTTTGCCGTACCCGGCAGCAGCTTGACTGTTCGGGCCGTTTCATTCCACTCCAGTTTTGCCCCCAGGGCTTCCGCCATAGGTTCCAGCGGAACATAAGCCCTATCATTAACCACATAAACTGCCGCTCCCAATGAAAATTCCTGCCCGTTCATGGTCGCTTCAGCACTGTCTACCCGCACGCGTACCGTGTCTATGCCCCTGGTCAAGGTAACGGTGCGTTGTTCATCATCCCAGTCTGCCTTCGCTTGCAGACTGGCGGCCAGAGTAGATATCGGCACCAGAATCCGGTCCTCAACCATAATGGGTGGCGGGTCACTCGTAATCACCCGGCCATCAGCATCAATGATGGTAACTGGCACCGCTTCCTGGGCCAGCCCAACTTGAACTCCAGTCAAACCGGCAGATAATATAACCGATGCCAGCAATAAGAATATGGTTAATACTGAAATCCCACTATTCCCCCACATCCTGAGCCCTGGCACTGATTTCATAATCCGCGGTCTGAACCTGTTTATCAGTCGCACCTCCTTGCCACCGTTTATTGCCGGGAAACTCAATCTATTTAACATGTACATACGGCACCAGCATGGAATCACAGCTAAACTCCCCGGCCGGACTCATGGCCGGAAAACCGACAACGATCATTCTTCCGGGCCATTTATTGGCGATTCTTTCCAGTTTAGTGTCAATGGCAGTTATCGCAGTCATACCACGGTCGGATAGTTGACCGGAATATTTACTATTGACCGTCATGCCATTAAAGCGAAGCATTATCAGGTCATAGTCCTGATCCATCTGGTCCATGGCCAAATCAAAAAGCGCCTCATCCGGCTTTCCACTGGCGCTTTGGCCATTTATCGGCAGCGGCTTGGGGGATGTATTTAATTCTTTGAATCCCGGATCCAGTAACAGGACGGGGTTTTTTAATTGCTCAGCCAGAGCAAAAATGGTACCGGCTGCTAATTTTTGATCACTTTTATCTATAACTCCGTTCTCTTCCGGTGGTCTGCCAGTTATCAGGGCCGCCCGCCACACCTTACCCTCCAAGGGATATACGCCGCTGGCCATCAAGGCTGCGGGTGCTTTATTGAGAAATGGCGCATATCCTTTTTGCGTAACCCGGCTATACTGGCGGTAGTTCAAACCATCAATTACGATCACCAGCACCCGCTCATTGCTTTCCAGATAATGCCTGATCTCATAGTAGCAATCCATAATACTGGCGGTCGGGGGATTTACTATAACCCCTTTCAGATTGTCTACCCGGCTATGTTCTTCAGGCTGGAAATAGCTGAGATAATTATCCCGCAGCTCTATGTAACCCCGGTTTGCCAAATAGCGGTGCTCTCCAGCAGCACCCATTGCCAGTATCCTATCCCCGGCCTGGGCAGGAATCAGTTCCCTTAGCTTCACGAGCTTTCTTCGGGTATAGACCGCGCTGGTATAGCTTTTTCCCTTACTCTGCAGCGTCGCCCGGCCTTCGAAACAGGGATAGTCCAAAAGGGTGTGATAATACAGTTGACCCGGCGTAATGTGCAGCAGTTCCCGGTCACGATTGATTATCGATACGCCAAAGCCGGGACTACTGCCATCGGAAACTATCACTATTTCTTGCAGCATTTTGGCATTGCTGTTCAGCGGATGATTAAGGTTGATCGCTTCCCACCCGTTTTCAGCCGTGAAAGTGATAAATGACTCCCCCAGCCCCCGGGTTTTAAGTGACACAGCAAAACCATCGCTGCCCAGCAGATATACCTGCTCAGGGTTACCCGCTGGACGTGCCGCTTTGATAATATCCAGTAGTTTAATGGCCTTATATTTATGCCCTTGGTAGCTTAAATCGTATAGTTCCCCCATCTGCCGCGGGTCTTCCAGCTTTATGGTACGGGTTACATCGCCGGTTACTTTCAGGGGCGGAATATATTGGGGAGCCGGATTGGGAAAGCCGAAGCTTCCGACAATAAAGCCAAGCATACCCAGACCAATGGCCAGAAGCCACCATCTTCTGTTCACGGTTTCAACCCCTTTTTTCTGCCAGTGGCAAACTGTGGTGATTAACCCGCTATTATTTCAGGCACTCGATGGAGAGCAGCCTTTCTACCGTTTTGCCTGCATCTCCCGGACAGCAAAAGGTTAACCATCCCTGGCTGTTTTCACAAACCAAAGCCTTTTCCAATTCGCCAACTGAAAGTACCAGGCCAGGTCCATCGACACTGTTGAACCTGTACTTTGCGGCCGGAGTCAGGCCAGTCTGCTTGATAACATCCGATAAGGCAATTCCGTTTTGCCCCCTAACCGTTTGTGACGGTAATAACTTTTTCCCCTGAGAATAAGCCATAAAACTGGTCCCACCATAATTGATGAGGAATAATTCTCTGACATGCATACCCTGGGGCATATCAGGAGCTAAAAATACCGGGGCGTCCTGACCGCTTATTTTTATAAACGCACCTAAAAAATTGCCTGGGCTTTCGTTTTTCTGCAGGCCGTCACGGGCTCTCATAAAGACGTTCGCCGCCTTAACCCCGCCGGCATAAGTATTTACCAGGTCCCGTGTTTTAATGGCCTTATCCACGTTTTCAAAATACTGATAATCCTCTTGCGGCAGCCCCTTAACCGCCGCCTCCAGGAATACTATCTTTTTAACCTGGATTTGCTCATCTCCCGTTTCCAAATCGATCCTGGTCAACATTCTGACCCAGTACATCGCTCTTTCACCGGGAACTACCACCTGGATAGGCTGATTTTCAGCATCCAGGGCCTGGCCATCAATTTCATAAGCCAGGATAATGGGATTATTTTTGAAGACATCCGCGGTCACCGCGATAGAATAACCATCCCGGGCGGTCAGACGAATCCGGCTATAGTCCCGCATCGATTTGCCGTGTTTTTCCAACAAGCTCTCCAGTAGGGCGCCGGTCGCTTTCATGCTGACTTTCTCGCCATTGGCCCGGCTCGCTTCTACCCTTTTGGTAACGCTGGGGAGCTTTTTAATCTCACCCACGCTAACTCTGCAGTCAGCATCCTGCAGTCCGGTAATAAGGATTTCCTGCCTATCGTTCGGGCCGGGCAGTTTACTGGTGGTTTCTGAACTTTTCTCACAGCCGGCCACAGTGAAAATCAGCAGCAGTATCAATAAAAGCCGGAATGAGTCCTTAATTCTCCTGTGCATCCTGCAACTAATATCCTTTCGTCTATTCCAGCTCAATGCTTACCAGATAGTTGGTGCAGCGCTGGCCAAATTCATCGCTGGTTACAATAATCTGCAGGCTTCCGTCTTGACCCGTCTTAGTTTTTAATGGCTTACCGCCATCGGCATATGCAATGAAGACATTACCCGGCTGCAATACTTCCTTCATTGCCAATGCTGAAGTATAGTTATCGATTCCACGGGTAGTTACCCGGCGGTATTCTGTGCTCAGCTGAGGATCAATATTTTGAAGTATCAGAGCCAGCTCGGTACAGGTAAATATGTGCTCGCTTTTGCCCCGGGACGAATTAATAATCGTCTTTTTTTCCACGGCTGGCAGCTTGCGCAAATCAGCCACCGTCAACCGGGCCAGACGATTATCACCGGCCTTGATTAGCAATTGCCCTTCCTGCAATTTATCCGGGCTGCGGTTTAAAAAGGAAAATACAGCAACTAATATCAGCAGCAGCGTAATGCAGCCGATTAGGATTTTTTTTGAATTATTACTCCTTTTGGTTGGCGGCATAGACTTACCTCCCCTCAGCCTGATTACCTTCTTTACAGCTTCAAGGCATTAACCATGACCGTAACCGCCTCGGCCCTGGTTGCATTGCCTTGCGCTCTGAAGGTATTGTCCGGGTAGCCCTTGATCAACTGGTGGTACACTGCAGCAGCTACGCCTTTCCGTGCCCATTCCGCAATGCTGCCGCTGTCGCTGAAGCTATTTCCGCCCTCTGCCGAAGCCAGGCGAGCAGCTTTCACTACCATTACTGACATCTGTTCCCGGGTAATCGGATCATCCGGGCCAAAGCGTTTATCATTGTAACCACCGGCAATTCCGGCCGATACTGCCGCATCTATATAATCTTTGGCCCAGTGGCCGGCAGTATCGCTAAAAACTTTGCCTTGCGGCTTATTTAGCTTGAAAGCCTTGGCCATTACCGTGGTAAATTCCGCCCGGCTAATGGTGGCATCCGGTCGGAAAGCCCCATCGGGATAACCCGCTATGGCTCCGAGAGCCAATAATTTCTTGATCTTTTCCACGGCCCAGTGGTTGGCAATATCTTGCAGTGGAGCCGGGGTCAAAGTTTTTACCGTTTTGGTCTGGGCCGTAACAAACAATACGGCAAACTTGGTGAAATGGTTTACCGGGACGCTTATGCTACTTCCGTTGACGGTACCGCCGATATTTACCCACTTGACGTTGGCCTCATCGTAATAATGGATGGCGGCAACCTCACCGGTTTTGGCCTCTCCCGTTTTAAATTTTAAAGTCAGGGTAACATCCTTACTGAAGTTGTACTTATTCTTATCTCCCACGGAAAATTCGAAAACCTCACTGGCCAACCGGGAGTCGGCGGGTATTTTAGGAGCCGTTGTCATTCTATCTATCTTTATTTTTACTGCTGTACTGCCGGTAAGGGCGCCGGCTGGTATTTTAACTTCAACATCCTCACCTAGATTTACCGTACCGCCTTTATCCGGCGTAAGCTCCACTATCTGATTGACCGGAAGCGCCTGGCTGTCATATTTAAAAGTGAAAGTGGCCACATCACTATTCAACTTGCCGGGCCCGATAGCGTAAGCTTTGATGATTGTATCCTGGGTGATTTTGATAGGCTCGTTATCGCTGAGTTCAAAATAGTAATTGTAAATTTTGCTGTCCAGATTGGGCGTACTGCCATCGGTGGTGTAGTAGATCTTAACCTTCCAGGGAACATCGGAGTGATTTAAGACAATGCCCGTGCCAGGGCCAACGGTTCCCCCGGAAGGCTGGGCGGTAACCTGAGACCACTTACCGGGAGTGCTGCCGGACAGCTTAATGGTAGTAAGATCCTTTACCCATTGATAGCTGTTTTGCTCGGTGGGTGCCTGCTGCCCCAAGACCAGCGTTATACTGTTCCCGGCCTCAGAACTTTCCAGGGCAATGATGGTCTCTGCTGGAATTTGACCGTTACGGGAATCAGCCTGGGGAAAAATGTACCGGCTGGTTTGTAGTAATTCTTCTTTGGTAAATGTCATGTTATAGCCATCCGCGGCAGTCATATCCAACATCCTGACCGAAGAGAGATTAACCCCCGCTTTTTCCAGGAGATAGCTCAATGGTATTCCCCGCGCGTTAATCTCTTTGCGAGCCGGAACGCGGTTAATGGTGGTATAAGTGTGCTGTACAAAGCGATCTTGCAGCGCTTCCAACGCACTGCGGGTGAACTCGACCGGAGCACTGAGACCATCGCCCTTAATACTGAGTATTACCTGGCCTTTAGCCTGGCCTTCACCGGTACTCGTGACCTTGAAATTAGCGCTGTAATCCTGGGCCAGCCCCGGAGCGCTGACTTTTATCGAGTAGTCTCCCAGGGCCGCATTTTCAGTCAGGGTGAATTCCCTGGTAAAATCACCGCTGCCATTGATGGCACTGGTATAAATACTCTGTCCGCTCGGATTAAGAATTGTTAATGTTGCTCCCGTCACCTCGTATACGGTTCCGACAACTGTGACCTTGTCTCCCGGCTTAAAGCTCTGAGTGGAGGTAGGAGCACTTAGCTTAACCGCCGCATTGGGCAAAATGACTTTAAAGCTTTGTGTGTAATCCTGGGTCATGCCTGAGCCGCTAACTTTTATAACATAGCTGCCAGGAACTGCGTTTGCACCCAGGATAAATTCGGTGGAAAAAATATTATTATCAACTGCAATATTGCCCAACGTATAAACTTTTTCACCGTTCGGATTACTTACCTCAACCGTAACTGCAGCTAACTTTTGAGCGCTCCCCTGAATTGCCACCTTATCTCCTGCCTGGTAGTTCTGCCCCGTTGTAGGAGTAGTCAAGACAACCTTCGGGGTGCCCTCCTTCAGCTTGCCAAATACTTCAATCTTATAGATCCACCGGATAAAATCCATGGTGGTGCATTCTTCCGGTTTACTCTGGCCCAGGCACAACCTCAGGCAAGTCGTTCCATCTAAATTATTCCAATCAGGCTTTTCCACAGAACGATCCTGGGAGGATACTATGGCCAAGATTGGTTTAACCGCGACTGCCCCTTCCGACACTTTGGCTGGTTCAGTGTATTTATAGTTGGTCGCATCCCAATCAGGCCAGCATTTAACAATTTGGGGATAATAATATCTGGTGCTATTCAGTAGCTTATCTTCGGTTATGGTTTTATTAACACTGTCAGTCGCATAGAATTTAACCTTGCTTATGGTAGTTAAGTCGATGTTCAAACCCGACAGCAGGCTTTCCAGATCAACTCCCCGGCCGGCTGTGAATACCGGCGCCGGCATACTGTCTATCGAAGAGTATTCCCGTTCAACCTGAGGCATTTTTTTAAGCTCGTCAATCGTGTAAGTAGTCAATTCGCTGACAACTCCACCATCATTAAGCGTTACGGTAAGTTGAGTAGCCGGACTGCCGGAGTCGCTTTTGGCCATTAGGGCCGCCGGCCTGGTCAGGCCCAGCAAGCAAAATAGAAATATAAAAAGAAATAAAGCGACCAAACGGGTTTTATAGTTGTGTATAAATCCCGATCCCATCATTTGCATGTTATTACTTCCTCCTGAACTTGCATTGTTTACTTATTGCACGTACTAAGCAGTTATTTATCCAGGTATGTTGGCCTGGATAAAAATAAGCTATCCGCACCACCTTTCTTATTCACTGCTCCGAGGTCAAATCGCCGTCCCTATCCGACCTCACACTGAATTACTGTAGTACAATGGGGTTGATATCAGCCCCGTTGCTTAAATAGTCAAGTACATATACTTTGACAATATCACCGGGTACAACATTGAAACCGGCCTGGGCAGTATCTATCTGGTCAAAATCAGCTCGAGAAACGTTCATCCCCAACTGAACTCCATTCCTCATATGGACAAACACTACCGTTTCCATCCCTTCATGCGGCTTTTGCGGAGTAACTTTAACCTTAAAATATTTAATTCCGGAAATGCCTGAGGCTACCGTCATGGTTGCCAGTTCGCCGCCAGTGTTTCCTATTTGATAGCCGGTATCCAATAGCGGGGTTATCACGTATTGTGCATAGGCTTGGGCACTATTGCCCAGTGTAAAGGTATCAATTAATTGCCCGTCATTACTCCAGGCGGTCATATTTAACGAATCATCATCAATACTTATAATCTCGTAATTGCTGACATAGGCTTGTTCCTTGGCTATGTAATCAGATTCGTCACCCGGCGGATAAAACTTGCTGCCAGCATTGCCCATGACATAGACAATACCCTGGCCGTCCGCCGGGATCTTTCCTCCAGACAGCGGTTTGCTGCGCATATAGACATGCTGGTGCCCAACCAAGGCCAGATCAACACCGCATTTCTCAAAAAGAGGTACCCAGTTTTCCTGAAGATTGTCGGAATGACCATCCTCCGCCACCGGGTAGGGTGGGTAGTGCATGACCAGTAATTTCCACGGCTTGCTGCTGCCATCAAGGTCTTTTTGCAGCCAGTTCTTGATGGTCTCATAAGCAGAACCTGAAGCCCCCATAAGATTGCTGTCCAAAACCGCAATGTGACAGTTACCATAATCAAATGAGTAAAATTTCTCTTTAAAACCCTCCGGTCCATTCCGGGGTAATGCAAAGGAAGTCCAGAACCATGGTTTATCATCATGGTTGCCCGCTGCCGGAAGTATGGGAAGCTTCTTAAAAAGTGGGGCAGCCGCATAAAAAAACTGCTCCCACTCATCACTGCTGCCGCCATCATTGACCAGGTCCCCGCCCATAACAGCGAACTTCAGGTTGGGGCAAACCTCAGTTATGCTAAGGAGCATTTTTCCCCAGTTTTCATAACCTTGTTGAACATCGCCCATGTAGAGGAAAGACAGTTTACTGCCGGAGGCAGGAGTAGTAAATGTGCCAGATTCGCTCCAGGCTCCGTCCCGGCCAACCCTATAGGTGTATTGAGTACCTGGAGTTAAGTCTTTTAAGGTTGCCTCGAAATGCCAATACCCGGAATAAAGCAGGCTTTTCGTCGCTGTCTCTTCTTGAGCTCCGTTAAAGCTACCTTGGGAAGCAGCGGCAGGAATATATTGTACGCGTTCTTGACCAGTATCAGTTGTCATTCGCCAGGCAATGGTTTGCGTGGTATACGGGTCATCAGTCCATGATAATATCATCTGATCAGGAATATCATTTAGCGGTTCAGCCCATAGATTTTCGGGATTAACCATCAACAAAACGGCGAGCATTATCAGGAACAAAACCGAATAACAACTTACCCTCTTCTTCAGCATTAACCTAAAATGAACTGGCAATGTTTTCACTTCCTAGCGGGTCCTGCTCTCACTTATACCGCTCTTGGCGGTCAAGCAAATAGTATGCAAATTCAGCACACTTCAACAGCATTAAATAAAATACATCAAAACAATACTCAGTTAAACATAACTAAATATTTTATTATTTAAAGAAACTTTAAACTTTCCTTAAAATATTGTCAATGCTCATATAAACCAACAAATTTATATAAAACATAACACAGCATTTGATAGAAACCTTAGATTAAATCTTATTTATTTTCCGATTTCCCCAACAAATTTAAACTATAATGGACTTAAGCCAAGTAATGAAAATTGATAGGCGTGAAACGGGGTTCATTCTGATGGATGCGGTTGTGGTTCAAAATCTAAGCTTTCAGTACCGGCCGTCCGGTCCGGCCATTATTAAAAATATTGATTTTAGGATTGAGCAAGGAGAAATGACGGTTTTGATGGGTTTGAGCGGGTGCGGCAAGAGTACCCTGTGCAGTTGTTTAAGCGGAATTGTTCCCCACTATTGGGGTGGTGTAATGGAGGGCAATGTCTTTATTAACAACAAAAATACCCGTGACGTAAAACTATCTAATATGGCATTTGAGCTGGGCATGGTTTTTCAAGATCCTGATACTCAACTTTTTTCGCCAACGGTCGAAGATGAAATCGCCTTTGCCCCGGAAAATATGTGTTTACCTCCCCAGCAAATCCGCCAACGGGTCGATGAAGTTATCGAGCTTCTGGGGATAGGCGCTTTGCGAGAAAGCAATCCATATAACTTATCCGGTGGTGAAAAACATCTGGTGGCTCTGGCGGCAGTTTTAGCTTTGGACCCCAAGGTGCTAGTACTCGATGAAGTAATGTCACAGCTTGACTCCGTCGGTCGAAAACGGGTGCAGGATGTATTATCTACCTTGCGCCAGCAAGGAAAAACCATTATCATCGTGGAGCATGACCTGGAAACCGCCGTTCTGGCTGACCGTATCATGGTTTTGGAACAGGGGGCTATAATCCGTTATGATCGAAGTGAAACCCTGCTCGCCGATCAGGCATTTCTAAGTGCCCACCATCTTATTTGATACCATAAGTCTCGAGCACTTGTCTGTTCCTGCCCAGTGTGGATAAAGGTGGCCCAGGAGGCCCTCTGCAATATACCTACTATATACATAACGCCTTCAATATAATAATCATCCATAACCAGTCTGACGTTTTTATTCTATTGGCCGGGCCTTTATGGGGCAAATAAAAAAGGATTGCGTGCATTGTCGCAATCCTTAGTAAAAATTGGGCTGATGGTTTAGGAGCCCGCTTTGACCTCTTCGACTTCTTTGACTGCTCCCATTACAGCTGCTACCAGGGATTCGAACTCAGTGATAATTTCCACTCCCTCTGGCACTTGCAGGTCGCCCACATTTACTTTGTCTCCCACTTCCAGGTGAGCAACATCGAGAATAATGGTGTCCGGCAGGTTTCCTGGCAGGCAGGATATTTCTATTTCTTTGATTCCCATCTGTATTACAGCATTCTTTTTCAACAACTCATCTTCACCACTGATATGAATACCTATGGTACTGTTGATCTTCTCGCTCATATCTACCTGGAGGAAATCCATGTGAATAAGCTGACCACTGACCGGGTCTCTTTGTATTTCACGTATTACTGCCATCAAGGGGGCCTTCTCCCCTGCAATCTCCAGGGCAAACAGAACCCTGGAACCATGGGTCTCTAGAATCTTGGCGATTTGCTTGTTTTGCGTTACCAAGTTAATCGGTTGCATCCCAGTGCCATAAACTACTCCGGGTATCATTGCCTTGGCCTTCATTTGATTTAAAAACCCTTTGGTCTTCAGTTCACGTCGCTGGCAGTCAATTGTTACTGCAATAGCCATAATATAAATCACTCCTTAAAATATGTTCTGAACCAAGTTCCATAGCATTTTGTTGCTATACCAGCTAAGCCGGCAATTGATTGGAAATTGTCGTTTTTCGCCTCAGTATAACTGGCTATATACCGAAGCCCCAACCTTGAAATACAGTCGATATTGGCATAATATGCCATTGGTTTTATCATAGCTATAAAACCATAATTCGAACTGTTTACTTTTGACGCGTTGGAAGAAAAGCTGCGCAGGTTCAAAACAGGTGAGCTCGTTGTTGGGCTTGAACATTTTTGCTTATTGCCATGCAGTGTTTTCATTATAACAGGTTTGCCTAACAGAAAAAGTATATTTATAAATTATTTTTCAAAATGCTGGTATAAGGTATATTAGCCTCGCTCCCTTCATTGATTAATTAAACCTGTATCATGCTCTGCGGCAAAAGCTTTTCTTCATTAACTACTGTATTAGTTGCTGTTTGCAACCCATATTGCGTACTATTTTGCATCTGTGATAGTTTTGATATAATTAGTGTACGACCTAATTCGCAACGGGAGGGCAACCATGTCTAAGTCCAGTGATAGTTTTAATCTGTACAAAGTATCGGAAGCCATCCTTGACAATCCTCTCATGGCCTGCGTTGTTGTCGACAAGCAAGGCATTATTCGCTTTATCAACCAAGCCTACTTGGAATGGTTGGACAAAACCTATGACGAAGTAATGGAAAAGCACATTCTGGACGTTACGCCTCATTCCAAATTACCTGACGTCCTGCGCAGCGGGAAAACCGACCCGGTTGACGTGTGGTCGGTGAATGACCGTGAGACCATCATCACCCGCTTCCCGTTGTTTAAAGATGATCAAGTAATTGGAGCAGTAGGACAGACTATTTTCCTGGATAAAGCCGGGGCGAAGCTACTCATAGAGAAACTGCAAACTATGGAAAAGGAGTATGAAACGGTATCGGAGGTACTGGTACAAAGTCCTTACCTAATATATGTGATTGTCGATAATGCAGGCATTGTTACTTTTATTAACCAGACCTACCTGCACATACTGGGGATGAAGAAAGAAGACGTGGTGGGCCGACATATCCTGGAAATAACCCCCCATTCCAAGCTGCCGGAAGTCTTAAAAACCGGTGAAATACACGAAATGGACATATGGACCGTCAATGGCAGAGACACCATTATTACCAGAACCCCCATAATAAAGAATGGTGAGATTACCGGAGCGGTAGGGAGAAGTTTATTTTTGGATATGTCCCAGGCTAAATTGCTTATAAATAAGCTGCAGGAAACGGCCAAAGAACTCAATTACTATAAGGAGGAGTTCCGTCAGCACTACCAAGCTCGTTGGCAATTTAATGATCTTATCGGAACCAGTCTGGAGTTTACGATGGTCAAATCCATGGCCCAGCAACTAGCTCATACCAGGTCCACCATCCTTATAACCGGGGAAAGTGGAACCGGCAAAGAATTGTTTGCCCAGTCCATTCATAACCAGGGCGAACAGGAGGGGCCTTTTGTACGCGTCAATTGTGCTGCTTTACCCGAAAACCTGCTGGAATCTGAGCTGTTTGGCTATGAGGAAGGCGCTTTTACCGGAGCCAAGAAAGGCGGCAAGCCAGGAAAATTCGAACTGGCCAAAGGAGGTACCATCTTTCTGGATGAAATAGGCGACATGCCTCTCAGTATGCAGACCAAACTTCTCACCGTGCTTCAAGAACGGGTGATTGAAAGAGTGGGCGGCACTAATCCCATATCTATTAAAGTAAGGGTTATCGCAGCCAGTAATCGTGATCTGGAGCAGATGGTTGCCAGCCACCAGTTCCGAGAGGACCTTTACTACCGTTTAAATGTAGTACGTTTAAACCTTCCTCCTTTGCGTGAAAGAATGGAGGACATTCCCTTGCTCGTTCATTACTTAATGGCTGGTATTAATACCAATCTTAAAGCCCACGTGTCGGATATATCAGGCGAAGCCCTGCATATGCTGCAAAGCTATAACTGGCCGGGCAATGTTCGAGAGTTGCAGAACCTGCTGGAGCGCGCTATAAACCTGGCTTGGTTAAAGCAGGCCGTCCGGTTGGAGGTGGAACATTTTCCATCATTGGGCGATGAAGCTCTTGCACCCTCAGTTAATACAACCGAGTCAAACACCTTGAACGTTTCAGTTCAAAAATTGGAAAAAGAGCTAATAGAACAAACGCTGAAATCAACCAATTATAATAAATCTCAGACAGCTAAAGAATTAGGTCTTAACAAATCGGTTTTATATAGTAAAATGCGAAAATACGGGCTTTAAAGATTAATTCTTTAGCAAATTTTCCTAACGTAGACACCATACAGGCAGAATCAGGCGTCCTGATTCTGCCTTTTTTATATGTAAGGGTTGCTAAACCGGTCGCACAGTCCATAATCCATTCGCCTCTCCAAAGATGGTAAATAAGCCGCTTGGTTAAGAATACCCTTTATCTACGGTCGCAATATCATACCCAGGGCTATAATGAGATAAGGGGTTGATTGGGTGAAAATTCCGAAATATCCGGTCTTTTATTATATTTACGAGAGCTGGCATACTTTTTGCAATTATAGTCTGAAGTAATCAATTCAGACTATTTTTTTATGTAATCAAAGTTATTTCTTAAGATGTTTAATTATACGTACTTGGAAAGGAGGATAAATCTAGTATCTTTACGGACCCCTTAATCATAGTAAGATCTTTTGTTTAGGAATTATTGAGGAGGATATGAATTATGGATCTTGACAAGATTGCAGTACTAGGGGCAGGCACCATGGGTACCGGTATTGTCTGGGCATTTGCTGTTGCCGGAAAAGAAGTCATTGTCTACGACATTTATCAGGAAATTGTGGACCGGTGTATTGCCAATGTTAAAAAAGGCGTAGCCAAACAGGAAGAAAAGGGAAAGGTACCTGCGGGAACCGCAGATGGTTTAAAAATAAAAGGTACTAGCAAACTGGAAGATATCTCTGAGGCGGACTTTGTTCTGGAGACCGTACTGGAGAAAATGTCTATTAAGAAAGATGTATACGGCAAACTTTCTTCAATCCTGGGAGATGACATCATTGTAGCTACTAACACTTCAGCACTATCCATCACTGAAATCGCCACTGCTTACAAGAAGCCGGAAAATGTTGTAGGTATGCATTTCTTCAATCCGGCCCAGGTCATGCAGTTAATAGAAGTTATAGCCGCTGCTCAAACTTCACAGGCAACAGTTGATGCTGTTTTTGCACTATCTCTCGCTATTGGCAAAAAGCCCATTCAGGTTAAGGAAGGCCCTGGATTTGTAGTAAACAGAATCCTGGTACCGGCAATCAATGAAGCGGTTGCCATCCTATATGAAGGGTTAGCCAGTGTTCCCGATATTGATACGGCTATGAAATTAGGTGCAGGTTGGCCTATGGGCCCTCTGGCTCTTGGAGACTTGATAGGAATAGATATATGTTTGGAAGTCTGTCAAACCCTTTTTGAAGAAACCGGCGATCCCAAATACCGTCCGGCAGCACCGTTGAAACAATATACACGAGCAGGCTGGCTTGGAACGAAGACCAAGAAAGGCTTCTATAATTATTAAATTCGTTGAGAAGCGCAAATATCGTTATAAAAATTAGTATTGGGGAGGATTTGATAATGATGAAAGAAATTCGGGATGTTGTAATCGTTAGTGCGTGCAGAACACCAATAGGTAAGTTCCTGGGTCAGTTTAAAGATGTACCGGCCAAGGATTTGGCAGTAACGGCAGGTAAGGAAGCCATCAAGAGAGCGGGGATTCCTGCTCATATTATTGATGAAATTGTAATGGGTCAAGTTTACCAGAGCATGCAGAAGTCCCTGCCCGCACGAATCGTTGGTTTGGCATGCGGGCTTCCTGAGCGCAGTAATGCCTGTGTTATAAATCAGAATTGTACTTCCAGCATGAGAGCGTTGGAAATTGCGAGCCGCAACATTATGCTGGGAGTAACTGATATCGCACTGGTTGTCGGTGTTGAGAACATGACTCAGGCTCCCTATCTGGTTCCCAGTGCAAGAACTGGTGCCAGAATGGGCGATGTCAAACAGATCGATTCGTTAACCCACGATGCCTTGGTTGATTCACTGGTTCCGGGGCACATGGGAATGACCGCTGAAAACGTTGCAGTCATGTATAATATAACCCGCCAACAGTGTGACGAATTAGCGGTCAGAAGCCATACCAATGCCATAAATGCAACTGATAATGGTGTTTTCAAGAGAGAAATTGTCCCGGTTGAAATTGCAACTAAAAAAGGTGTAACAATTATTGAAACGGATGAACATCCTATTCGTGATTGTAGCATGGAAAGCATCGGCGTGCTTAAACCGGCATTTAAAAAAGATGTTGGTGTAGTAACCGCTGCCAATGCATCCGGCATCAACGACGGTGCTTCTGCCGCTGTTATCATGTCCAAACAAAAAGCAGCAGAACTCGGAGTAAAACCGCTTATGAAACTGGTCGCCTCGGTTGGTGTTGGTGTTGATCCTCAGATTATGGGAATCGGACCTGCGGAAGCAATTCCGGTAGCACTGGAGAAAGCTGGGTGGAATTTCGATGATGTTGAGTACTGGGAACTGCATGAAGCCTTCGCACCTCAGTTCATAGGCTGCAAAATTCGCCTGAAAGAAAAATATGGTATGGACCTATCCCTGGATAAAGTGAACCACAATGGATCAGGTATCGCTTTGGGACATCCTATTGGCTCAACCGGATTGCGTATCGTTGTTTCTTTATACTACGAACTGGAGCGACTTGGCCTCACCAAAGGCGGTGCTTCCACCTGCGTGGGAACAGGTCCTGCCATGGCCTCCCTGTGGACCAGGGATATATAAATACCTCTTTTTATAATTAAGTAGGTGTTGGTTTGCGCCGCCATCACCTACTCCTTTTAAAAGTCCAACGCATCAAGTAATATACGAAGCTTCTGATGAAAGGCGTCTCGATGTACGGTAAGGTAGCTAGCGCAAAATACTACCAGCGTAATGTGGCGCCTAACGTATGGGGTATTGCTGAGATCGTGCCCGATGGCGACCATTCGGCCATTGATGTTCCTGTTGATGTTTTTTAATATTAGGATATAAAGGAGGTCAAACCTCAGTGGATTACAGTGCAGAATACCAGCGCAAATTAACACCAGTTGATGAAGCTATGACTGTGGTAAAATCAGGTGATGTGGTTAACTACGGCGAATTTATAATGAATTCCAGCTATCTGGACGCTGCTTTAGCCAGGCGGGTTGACGAACTATTCAATGTATATATTCGTACAACAACCTGCCCCTTTACTCCACAAACGGTACTGGCTGATCCAGAGAGGAAGCATTTCATTTATAATGATGTGCATATGAGTGCTGCCAGCCGCAAACTGCATGATCGGAATCTCTGCAATTATGTACCCATAAACTACCATGAAGTGCCGAGTTTCTACGAGCGCGGATATTTGCAGCCCGATGTGGCCTTAATCAAGGTGGCGCCTATGGACGAGCACGGTTTTTTCAATTTTGGGACTTCGGTTTCCTTCACCCCTCATATTTGTGATTCGGCCAAAACCGTTATTGTGGAAATCAATCAATCAGTTCCGGTGTGCCTGGGTGGCAAGCGGGAATCCATTCATATTTCTGAAGTGGATTATATCGTGGAAGGCGATAACCAGCCCATGATTCAACTGCCCAAGCTGCCTATATCAGATATTGACAAACAGATTGCCTCTATTGTACTGGAACAAATAGAAGACGGAGCATGCCTGCAATTAGGCATAGGGGCTATGCCCAACGCGGTAGGAGCAATGATTGCCCAATCCGACCTGAAGGATTTGGGGGTTCATACCGAGATGCTGGTGGACTCCTATGTAGATATGTACGAAGCCGGACGAATTACCGGACGCCGCAAGCAAATAGACCAATGCAAAATGGTCTACACATTTGCCATGGGCACCAACAAATTATATAACTTTCTGGACAACAACCCGGTCTGTGCCGCCTACCCGGTGGATTATACCAATGATCCCGTTATTATCGGACAAAATGACAATGTCATAGGCGTTAACAATGCTGTTGAAGTGGATTTGTATGGTCAGGTGGCCTCCGAATCCTCCGGAATACGGCAAATCTCCGGGACCGGAGGGCAATTGGACTTTATCATTGGTTCCTATTATTCCAAGGGCGGCAAAGGCCTGATTTGCTTAACTTCCACCTTTGAAGGCAGGGACGGCAGCCTCCAATCCAGAATCAAGCCTATACTGACTCCGGGTGCTATTGTAACCGTACCTCGCAGCATCAACTTCTATGTAATAACCGAGTACGGTGTGGCCATGCTCAAGGGCAAATCCACCTGGGAAAGGGCGGAGGCGCTGGTCAACATCGCTCATCCGGACTTGCGTGACGAATTGATTAAAGAAGCCGATAATATGAAAATCTGGGTAAGAACCAATAAAATAGCCTAGGTCTCAAGAAAGATAGTTCTGCCAAATAGAGCAAAAGCCAGTTCGTAATGAACTGGCTTCAGCTTGTCAAAAAAGCAGTCAGACCGAGCAAAAAGCGTGAAGGTCGAGGCACAAGAAAGCCCCGCGATTGAGGCGTACTGGGGTACGTCGATTGAGCGGGGGTTTCTTGTAACGAAGAGATTCGCGTTTTTTGACGGTCTGAAGCCAGTTCGTAATGAACTGGCTTTTATACAGGTAATTAGGCCTTTTACAATTACCCAAAGCATCGTAAAAGGCCTTTCGGTTATCTTTGTATTTACAGCCAAACTTTTTTTGGTCGTGGATTTACATGGTGGAGGCGGGGGGAATCGAACCCCCAAAATAGCTCAATTGTGAACTCGCAGAATGCCTTATTTGAGATTATTAAAATTCATTAATAATCTGATTTGATCAGTAACATTATCCAGTTGCTCTGCTATATCAACCATGTAGAAATTAATATTGGCCTGAGGGTAAATCTTTTCATCATGAAACGAGACAAATGACTCCTGTAAAAGAATACTTAGTTTATCGGCATATCTTCGAACTAAAATACTTTTCATATTAAGAATGAGCACTACGAGCTGTTCTTCTTTCCATCTGCACACTACCTTGTCTACATCTATCACTGAATTAGTGGTTCCAGCTGTAACAGCCATAAGCTTCTCAGCTGCCTTCTGTCCGTACGCCTGCTCTATTTGACGATAGTTATTAATGGTAACCGATAAAACAGCAAACGGCACTTCGTTGATACGCATTTCTGTAAGCATGCTATTAATTTTGCTTTTGGCGTACCTTTGGTTAAAGAAACCGGTCGTTTCATCTACAAAAGAATACTTTATTAACTCCTGTATTTTATTGCTTTCTATTCTTTGGAACGAGTTATCAGTAAATACCTCTGCTACCCCCATAATACTTCCATCTTCGCCTCTAAGCGGAAAGGTACGAACATGAACCGGGACTCGATGTCCATTTTTATGATGCAAATACACTTGAGCATTTCTGCTAATGCCATCCAGTAAAGTAGCACTAACCGGGCAATGAGACGTGCATAAATTCAACCCGTCTTCAGTAACGTGGATTAGTAAATTGTCCTTACAACTTCGGCCTATTACTTCAGATGCCGTATATCCTGTAATTCGCTCGGCCGCAGGGTTCCAATAAATAATAAGTCTTTGCCTGTCAAGAAAATAGACCCCATCATCGAGGTCACTTAATATCGTTAAGTATTGACTGGTCATTACGCTGTTCATAATTCTATCTCCTTCTGAAGCAATTTTAAATAATCATACAATAAACGGGTAGTAACAACAATATACAGCTTTCGCAACGAACAGACGCTTCTCTTAGCTTGTGAATTAACAAATACCCAGACCATTTTTACTCATGGCCTGGGTTTTATTTTGCATGGTGGAGGCGGTTCGTATCTCTGCAAATCCACAATCAAGAAAGGCTTTTCTTTAGATTAATCTAGTCTGGGATTCATATTTCACTATTTATTTGAATACTGGGATATCAGTTTCAATTTAATATCATTTATTAAATTGAAACTTCTCACGTATTCAGACAAATCTGGGGAAGTAAGGTTACATGCAAAAATGTGTGTGCGATAAACAAAACTCAAAATAAAATCCCCCGAGAACATTTGCCCAATTTCATATTGATAAAGTTGATGCTTAACTAAAGGACCAATTTCATCGGATCGTTCTGAAATAATCAAATCATCACGATTAGGATATATTGCATAACCTACGTCCCAAATCATGTTTTGTTTGGCAAAACGGGCGAAGTTGCGAGCCTTGTCAAAAACCGAAGAATACACATCAACTTTGGATTCATTTGCTAATGCTTCTAGACCTATTTTTAGAAAAAATCGTGCAAAATATATGTTATCAAAAGCGCTCTGCTGAGGAGGTACTATAAGATATTCATTGTTTCCTATTGTCCAAATTAAATTATCTGGGTTTCCTTCTATCATAATACTGTCTAAAAACCCAGTAGCTGAAAGTTTAAGCTTACTGTCCAGAGTAGTATTAGGTAAGCGCCCCTTTTTTGTTTTCACAGATGCGGCAATGCGTTCCAATGAAAACGGAGGACTATTTAGAACACGTTGTTCTACCTCAGTACCGAAATACTGGTTACAAGGATCACAAACTAACCCCGGGCGTAATACGAAATCATCATTTCCTAAGGACTCGGGAATAATATGTTCTTTTCGCTTAAACGGACCATTGCCACTGAGGCAAAATATGCATCTATAATCAGAACTTATATTCAACAATTTGTCCCCCGTGAACTGGGTTTTTATCTTTTTGTGTAAAGGAACTCCTCACTCCAGCCCGTAGCAACCTAATTATATTTAATCATTCATAATTTCGTTATATATATACAAATGATTGCGGTGCATAATTAATTCCGTAGTCAATTAGAGGTTTAGGACTTTTATATTCCGTAACATTTCCCAAGTGATATGCAACAGCTTTATGTTTTCCCTCATAATAACTATCAAAAAAGCGTTTACTTATGCCAGCAAATTCAGATGTCACATCCCAAATAGAATCTGGATTATCCTCGATTATACCAAGTACTTCGACCTCGGCAACTACCTTCATAATAGGAGATGTTGCATAAATAATAATTGTGTTAACATCTGATTTGCAGCGTACTTTTCGAAATTCATATTTCTTTTTACCAAGTAATATGTTCTCAACATGCTCTGGGTTGAATAAGTTAGTGCCAGTTGAGCCACCAGTTCAATGTTTCAGAGCCATCATGTTAATCACATAGAGCCACGATGTTAACGCCAGAGCCACCTATTGCTGAAATCTCCTAAAATGGAAGTTGC
>Ga0074198_1000099_pt1 | contig 129093 bp, 149 predicted proteins | sample EPASupsiteSAE323_FD_64527 | JGI IMG/M metagenome (GOLD analysis project Ga0074198, IMG submission 64527) | Bioremediated contaminated groundwater from EPA Superfund site, New Mexico - Sample SAE3-23 | ecosystem: Environmental > Aquatic > Deep subsurface > Groundwater > Contaminated ... | reverse complement strand
ATATCTGCCTATCAAGGATCGGCTTAATCCATCTCAATTTTTCTTCTTTTGTATGTTTTGGCATGATTTTACTCATATGCTCCAAGGATACCAGAAAAGGGCAATATGTGTGTGCACATTACCGAGGTAGGTTGACAGAATGCAGAAAATATAATATAGTTATCTCATAAATAAGATATTGAGATAGAAGGCGGGGTCTCTCTATTGAGGCATCCGTCTTTTTAATTAAATTATGCAAACAAGAAGATTTTCAAAAAATAACAGGGCCGGAAGAAGACCGGCATTCAGGAGAGGCGCTCCCCAAAGAAGGAGTGGTTTTTCCGCTTCCAAGATAGATATTTCCAAATTTACCCAGAAGAGTGTCTTTGTTGAAGAGGATGTTTATACCCCGGTTCATAATTTTGCCGATTTCAAGGTTGATAGCAGATTGAAAGGAAACATTATTCGTAAAGGATACAAGGACCCGACTCCGATTCAGGATAAAATCATTCCTTTGATTTTGGAAGGAAAGGATGTCGTCGGTATCGCCAACACCGGCACGGGAAAGACAGCCGCCTTTTTAATACCGGCAATCAACAAGACGCTTTTGAATAAAAGCAATAAAACCATCATTATCGTTCCGACCAGAGAACTGGCTTTTCAGATTGAAAAAGAGTTCAGGGATTTTACCGTCGGATTGCATTTGTTTTCAATTATTTGCGTCGGAGGAACCAGCATGAGAGACCAGATGTTCAAGATGAGGAGAGGATATGATTTCGTCATCGGAACTCCGGGAAGAATAAAAGATTTGGTTCAAAGAAAGGCTTTGGACATGAACAGATTCCAAACGATTGTTTTGGACGAGGCGGACAGGATGCTTGATATGGGATTTGTCGACGATATGAAGTTTTTGATGGAGCAGATGCCGGCGCATAAACAAGCTTTGCTGTTTTCGGCCACTCTGCCCGATGAAATCGAAAGAATTTCCAGAAAGTTTTTAAAAGATCCGGAAAAGATTTCGGTTAAAATCAGAGAAGCTTCAGCCAATGTCGACCAGGATGTAATCAGAGTGGGAGACAAGAATAAAATAGATATTTTGTGTGACCTTTTGAAGAAAGAAGAATTCAAAAAAGTTCTTATCTTCGGAAAGACCAAGCACGGAGTGGAAAAGCTTTCCAAGAATTTGGTTCAGAGAGGATTCAAGGCCGAATCAATCCACGGCAACAAGACTCAGTCCAGCAGAAAGAAAGCGATTGATTTTTTCAAAGGACCTCAGGGTAAGATTTTGGTGGCTACCGATATAGCGGCCAGAGGCTTGGATATCGACAACATCACCCATGTCATCAACTACGACTTGCCGGCCACCTATGAAGATTACGTGCACAGAATCGGAAGAACGGGCAGGGGAAGAAAAAAAGGAGAAGCGATTACTTTCATCTAAAAGGAGCCATGGCTCCTTTTTTGGTTGAAATATTCTTGAATTTTTGTGATAATCAAGATATGGATTACAGCAGAACAATAATCGAGTTGCTTTTTATCTTGGTTTTAATAACCGGCGCTTTTGTTTTTGGCCCGGACATCTCTTCTTTTTATGTAAATGTTCTTTCCAATCCTTGCAAAGACCCCATTGCCTATTCGATAGGAGACATCGACAGCGGATTCAATGTTTCCAATGAATATCTCTTATCGGCCGTTAAGGAAGCGGAGCAGTCTTGGGAAAGCGTTTCACAGACAAATCTTTTTGAATATTCAGAAAAAGGAGAAATGAAGATAAGCTTGGTTTATGATTATCGTCAGGATACGACAATAGAAATGAACAACTTGGATAATCTTTTGGAAGCCGACGAATTACTTTATAACCAACTGAAGAGCGAATACGATAATCACATTGCCCAATACGAATCGTTGAATTCCAGGTTGAACCAAATGGTTTCCGAATATAATCTGTCGGGATACAAAAAGAAAAATGCTGAAAGTTCACTTGCTCAGATCAGGTCTTTGGAAAAAGAAAGGAATTCCTTGGTTGATGAAATAAACGGACTGCAAATTCAAATCAATACTTTGGCCGCCAAGTACAACCTCAATGTTAAAAGTTATAATAGTATAACCGATTCGATTGACAGCGAATTCGAGCAGGGGAACTATGTATCGGATTATCGGACCAGAGAAATAAATATCTATCAATTCGATGACAAGAAAACATTGGTTGCGGTTTTAGTTCATGAGATGGGCCATGCTTTGGGGTTGGGCCATTCTGAAAATCCGAGCGATATAATGTATAGCGTTAATGCCGGAGAGAGCCAGAGTATAACCAGTGAAGATTTGGCCGATTTAAATACCATTTGTTCGAAAAGCTGGTGGGATAAGATAAGAGATAAGTTTAATAATCAAAAATGAAAGAAATACTTTTTAAGGACGTAAAAAAAGAAAAAATGGAAAGATTAGATTCTTTAAGGGAAGGATGCTGGGTTAATATAGAAAAAGCCGCTCATGAAGATATCGAATATGTTGCCAAAATAACCAATCTTCATGTCCGGGATATCGAAGATGCTTTGGATATGCACGAACTGCCCCGTATCGAAAGAGAGGGAGATAATGTCATTTTATTTGTGAGGGACACTCAGGAACAGGACAAAGAAGATGTCTATACCACTCCTTTGACGGTAATCATCAACAGCAAGTATCTGATTACGGTTTCTCCAGTTTCAAGCAGGACAATCAGGTCAATCATAGAGGGAGATATTTCTTTTTCAACGACGGAAAAGAGCAGTTTTTTAATGAACTTTCTTTTAATCATTTCCAAGAATTTTACCAAAGGAGTCAAGAATGTCAGGAGTTCGGTTTTGAAACAAAAAGGAGAACTGGAAAAGGTAAAGGGTTTGGATATTGTTAAATTAATAGAAGGTGAAGAAATATTAAATCAGTACATTTCGGCTTTGACTCCGATGAAGATAGTTATTGAAGCGATAGCCAAGGGCGGGTTCATTCCTCTTTATTCCAAAGACGACGATTTGCTGGAAGATATGAATATAGCCATCAGGCAATCGGTTGATAATTGCACAGTCGGCGTTAAGAGTATCAGGAACCTGAGGGATTCCTATCAGGCCATCTTTACCAACAATCTTAACAACACCATCCGTCTTTTGACGTCTCTGACGGTTATCTTGACTATTCCGACCATAGTAGGCAGTCTTTTCGGAATGAATGTTCCTCTTCCATTATCAGGAAACGATTCGGCCTTCGCAATCATAATTTTGATTGTATTTTTAATGGCTTTCGGCTTTTACATTATTTTAAAGAGAAAAGATTGGATTTAATCCCGAAATAGAGTTGTTTTATTTTTAAACCTGTTTTATAATAAAGTAATGTCTACATGTTTAAACAATTCATCAATTAATAAAGGTTAATTTTAACATCTCTTTTGGGGTGTTTTTTAAAACATATGAAGAAAAAAATAATAGCTTTGTCTCTGATACTTTTTTCGATTTTTTTATTCGGGAGCCAACAGGGGCAGATTGTTTCTTTCGCTGAAACAATAACAACCTCTGTTTTGGATGCCAATCCTCCTCAGCTTGCAGGGGTTTCGATTTCTCCTTCAACCGTTACCGTCAACAGCCAGTTTAAGATTAAAATATCGGCCTCCGACGATGTGTCGGGAATCAAATCAGCCAGTGTTAAAATAGTCGGCCCTTCTTCTTTGGAGATAAACCAGATTGCTGCGGAGATAACCGGAGCCGATAGCGACGGCAACTGGTCAGCCGATCTTTTAATGCCCGCCAATTCGGAAAACGGAACATGGAAGGTTAAAAATATTATTCTTACTGATAATAACGGAAACACGAAAGAGTATGTTTATGGAACCAATCTTTCCACCACTTTTACAGTTTCCGGAAATACTGTAACCAATTGCACCGGCAGAACCACCCTGGATTCGCAGAATAAATATAATTGTGAGAACAGCAAAGGTTCGTGGAATTCTTTGACCTGTACCTGTACCTGTCCCACCAATTATTATTTAGGCGGAGGGGGAAGTTGCGTTTATAAAACAACTTCAACGAATACGACAGGAACAACCTCAACTACTACAACCACAACTACGACAGGAACAACCTCAACCACGGGAACGACCACGACCGGAACATCCAGTACCTCAACTGGAACAACTTCAACGAACACGACAGGAACAACCTCAACCACAACAACAAGCTGTACAACCAGCACAACATTAAATAATCAAAACGAATATAATTGTTCGACCAGTAAAGGAACCTGGAATTCTTCCACTTGCGTCTGCACCTGTCCCACCAATTATTATTTAGGCGGAGGGGGAAGTTGCGTTTACGCCATCACCACTACCACTTGTGCATCAGGAACGAGTAATACCAATTGTACTAGTACCGGTGGTTCTTGGAATGCCACAGCTTGTACCTGCACCTGTCCTTCCGGATATTATTTAAAAGACACTAAATGTGTAGCCGAAACAACGGTAACCGCTTGCACATCTGCCGATTATTCGGTTTGGTCTGTTTGCCAATCAAATGGAGTGCAAACAAGAACGCTTTTAAATAGTAATTGTGCTTCGAGTCTTTCTTTAACGCAAAACTGCACCTATGTCGCCACGCCTACTTGTTCTGCAACGAGCAGTGCCGATTGTACCGGTAGCAGTGGTTCTTGGAGTGCGACGACCTGTACCTGCACCTGTCCTTCCGGATATTATTTAAGCGGAACGAAATGTATTAAATCGGTTGTAATAACAAGCTGTGCAACCAGTACGACATTGAATAATCAGAACAAATACAATTGTGAAAGTAGTAAGGGAGCTTGGAACTCTTCCACTTGCGTCTGCACCTGTCCCACCAATTATTATTTAGGCGGCGGAGGCAGTTGTGTTTATAAAATAACCACCACTTGCAGTTCAACCGGAACCGATTGTACTAACAGTAAAGGAACTTGGAACTCTTCCACCTGTACCTGCACCTGTCCCACCAATTATCATTTGGATGGAAATAAGTGTGCGGCCGATTTATCAATCACCTGTACTAAAGATGAATGGAAATATGACGCCTGGAGTGCTTGTGCCAACGGAAAACAGTACAGAGCCCGTACTCTGGTGTTTGACTGTCCGGGAGTATCTTCCGTTCCCGAAAGAACCGAGCAGGTTTGTGCTATTGAACCCGAGAACAATGCTGAGCCGGAAAAGACAACCGCTTCAACCAGCTGTTATTACAAGTTTTCCGAGTACGGAGCTTGTTTGAACGGAAAGCAGACTCGTACGGTTTTGAGTTCATATCCCGAAGGATGTATTGATAAATTAAAAGAGCCGCTGGAAAAGACCTGCGTGCCAGTTTCGTGTTCGTATAAATATTCGGAATGGAGCGAATGCAAGGATGGCAAGAAGACAAGAAATGTCATTTCGACTTATCCCGAAGGATGTACTCCCGGAACTCCCGACATCGAAACAAGCTGTAAGATTATTTGTAGTGATAAAGACTGGAAATGCGATGATTGGAGTTCTTGCGGAAGCGAAGGCACGCAATACAGAAAATGTTCTTTGCCCGAAACTTGTACCACTTCTTCTGCTTTAACGTCTCCGCAGACGACAAGAAACTGTCTGTATGTTTCTCCGGTTGCGGTAACGCAAGAGGTTGAAACTACGACAACGGAAGTGAAAACAGAAGAACCTCTGCCCGAAGAATGTTTGAAAGTCGGCTGGTTTATCAAAAACGATTGTGAAATATACTTATACCATTCAAGGATAGTTTCCGATTGTCGCGACAGCGGATTGAACACTCAGGACCAATGCCGGGAATATTTCTTGAATAAGTACGGCAAGCCTTTGAAATGTCAGGGTCTTAGCGAAAACAGTTGCAATTCTTTGATTAATAATGTTATTCTTTCCGACTTGAAAAACATCACTACCGTCGAGGTTAAGGAAAAATTAACCGAAGTGGCCGGACAGGCAGCCGTGGTTAATGTTCAAAATCAGACAATTACGGTGGAAATGACAAGGCCGTCAAATATTGTTGGTCAGTCGGAACCGGTCAAAGAAACCAAAGAGGTTAAAGTGGAAAACTTCCCCATTGTTTCTTCTACGCCCGAACAGATTTCAGTCAGCTTGATTTCAACCGCAACAAATAACGACCAGCAGAACTTGTCTCCGGTGGCGATAGCTTTCGATTCCGATGGAGACGGATTGACTGATGATATGGAAAAGCGTTTGGGAACCAATCCTAATAATAAAGATAGTGACAGCGACGGATATTCCGATGATGAAGAATTGCGCATGGGCACCGACCCTCTTAATCCTTCAGCCAAAAAGACAAATGTGGTTTTATCGGGAGTGGATAAGGCCTTGGTTGATGGAAAGACATTGGACCAGCCCAAGTATGCTGTTGCCGCAACCAGCGCTTCACTGATGGTTGATTCGGTGGCAACGGTTAAAACAGAAGATGCGACCAATGGCAATTTGAAGTTTGAAGGAAAAGCCAAGCCCAATCAAGTTATTACTCTTTATATCTACAGTACCATGCCGATTGTGGTAACCGTTCAAGCCGACGCCAATGGAAACTGGACATATGAATTGGATAAGACGATGGTTGACGGAACCCATGAAGTATATGTGGCTGTTAACAATGATGAAGGAAAGATAGTCGAGACCAGTTTGCCGACACCGTTCTTTATCCAAGAAGCTCAAGCTGTTACGGTTGATAATTTCGTCGCCACAGGTGACGCCACTCAGGTTTCCGGCCAGACGAACAACATGATGACTTTATATATTTTCAGCGGATTGGCCATCATCCTAATCCTTATCGCCGTTTTCTTGATAATCAAACAGAGGCTATCGGATGAATAATATGGAAGAAGGAAAATCAAAGTGGAAATTCTTAAAAGACAACAAGCAGGTTTTCTATTCGATTGCCCTGATGATTGTCGTTCCCGGAATAGTGGTTTTAAATACCTGGCTTTTTTCCGAATCTTTCAGAGACACGGTTGATTTAAGTTTGCAGGACAAAGCAGTGGGAATCGGACAGTCGGTCAATGCCGGATTGTCTGACAAGCTGGATTCGGCCGAGAAGATTCAGTCTTTCATCAATGATTGGGCAAAGTATAACGAAGACACCAGATCTCTTAATGTTTTTTTCCGCGAAGGAGACGGTTTCAAGTTAGTCGCCAGCATGAACAATCAGGAAAACATCGGAAAGACGGAAAATACTTTTAATTATTACACCGCTTGGAACAGCGATTTGCCGGTTGCTCAGAAGATTTATGAATCGGATGGCAAGGTCAATCGTTTTTATTGGCTGGTGGTAATGCCGTTAAAAGATTTGTCGGGAGAAAAGCAAGCCCTTTTGTCGATGAAGATTTCAGCCGACATCATCAACACCAAATTGGCCGTTGCTTTGGGAAGCTCTTATTGGATTCTTTTATTGACGGTTGTTTTCATCGTTTTATTGCTTTTGGCCAATTCGAGAATGTTCGAGTATTCTATTTTGTATAATAAGATCAAGGAGGTCGATAAAATGAAAGATGAGTTTATCTCCATGGCTTCTCATGAATTGAGAACGCCGGTGACGGTTATCCGCGGATATATCGAAATGCTGATTAATGATGCGGAAAAGCTTTCCAAAGATGAAAACAAAGAATACTTGTCCATTGTCGATGTTTCGGCTGAAAGATTGGCCGGCCTTATCGAAGACCTTTTGAATGTTTCAAGGATTGAGCAGGGCAGGTTAAAGATGGAGATGAAAGAAATGGATATCTGGCCGATGGTTGAGGAAACGGTTAAAGAAATGAAGATTCAGGCCGATGCCAAAGGATTGACCTTGAGTTGTTCAATCGATGAAAAAGCCAGAGCGGTTATCAATGCCGATAAAGACAGGCTGAAGCAGGTGTTGATAAACATTATCGGCAATTCCATCAAATATACTCCTTCGGGAAGCGTTGAAATCAAGGCCATAAACAGAGACAAGAATTTGGTTTTGATAATCAAAGATACCGGAATCGGAATGACATCCAAGCAAAGAGAGCATTTGTTTGAGAAATTCTATCGCGTCAAGACCGAGAAGACGGCCGACATTGTCGGAACCGGATTGGGTTTGTGGATTACCAAGCAGATTATCGAATTGATGAAGGGAACGATTATGATTGATTCGATGGAAAATGTGGGAACCCAGGTCACTTTGGAATTTCCTTTAATTGATAATAAATAAAATATGTTTAAAGATTTTTTAAATTTTCTCAAGGAATACAATATTGTTTCCGTAGCTATGGCTTTTGTCATGGGTGCCGCCAGCACCAGCCTGGTCAATTCTTTAGTCAAAGATATTGTTATGCCGATATTTTCTCCTTTAACCGCATCCGGCAACTGGAAAGACGCGGTTTTAAGTTTGGGTCCGATAACCATCAGATACGGTTCTTTTTTGGGAGAGCTTCTTAATTTTGTAGTTTTGGGTTTGGTGGTGTTTTTAATCGCTAAGAAAATATTAAAAGACGAGAAAAAGAGTTCTTGATATTTGCCGTCTAATCTTATAGAATACAAAACATATGAATAATTTAAGAAACATCAGCGTCAAGGGTAAAAAGGTTTTGGTCAGATGTGACTTTAACTCTGTTCCGGTTGGTCCGGATAATCCCGGCAGCGAATTTAAAATTAAAAGGGTCATACCGACCCTCACTCATTTAAGGGAAAACGGGGCGAAGATTATCGTTATCTCCCATTTGGGAAGGCCCAAAAATAGAGAGCAGGAACTTTCCATGAGGCCGGTTGCCAAAAGATTATGGGACCTTTTGGGAGGAAATGTTAAGTTTGTTAATGACACGATAGGGAAAGGGGTGGAAAAGGAAATCAATGCCATGAAAGAAGGCGATATTGTTGTTTTGGAGAATTTGAGATTTTACAAAGAAGAAAAGGAAAACGATGAAAAGTTTGCCAAGGAATTGGCGAAACTGGCCGATATTTTTGTTCAGGACGGGTTCGGGGTCTGCCATCGCACCCAGGCTTCGGTTGTCGGAATTCCCAAATTCATTCCCTCTTATCCCGGTTTGCTTTTGGAAGACGAAATTCGTGTTTTGTCCAATGTTCTGGTTAATCCCGAGAAGCCGTTGGTTTCTATTATCGGCGGGGCTAAAATCTTGACCAAGACCAGAGTGATTGAACGACTGACCGACAAATCAGACTATGTCTTATTGGGAGGAAAGATTGCCAATTCGATTTTGGTCGCCAAAGGAATCTGCATTAAGGATTTGATGAGTAATGAAGAAGAAGACTTGAGAGAAATTGCTAAAGGAATTAATCTGACCAGCCCTAAGCTTCATCTGCCCATTGACGGAGTAATGGCTTTGTCCAATTTTGAAGAAGAATATTCAAGAGTGGGAGCGGTTGGAACAGTGAGGAGAGAAGAGGGTATCTATGATATCGGACCGGAAACGATCGAAAAGTTTAAATTGATATTATCCGAAGCCAAGACCATTATCTGGAACGGACCTTTGGGATTTTTTGAAAAGAAGCCTTTTGACAAAGGAACCAATGAGATAGCTAAAATGATCGGACAGATTAACAGCCAGGTTTTTTCAGTGGTCGGAGGAGGTGAAACGGTTGAAGCGATTCAGAATTTGAAAATAGAAAATCAATTCGACTTTATTTCCACCGGCGGCGGAGCGATGCTTGATTTTATGGCCGGGAAAGATTTACCGGGCATAGTCGCTTTGGAGGAGAATAGTAAGAAGAAAAATGATGAAGATTAAGAATATCGACAAGGCGGCGGAAAGGATTAAAAAAGCCGTGGAAGACGGCGAACAAATAGTCATATACGGAGATTCCGACTTGGACGGAATCGCTTCAATGGTAATTGTCAGGGAAGCCATAGACAATCTGATATCTCTTCTTCCTAAGGAAAAGAAAGAATCTTTCCCCGTGATTTTTTCTTTTTCTCCGGAAAGGAAGACCGAGGGCTACGGTTTGAATGAAACGGCCCTTGCTTTTATCAAATCAAAAGTTTCCGGAGGGCTGATTGTCACTCTTGATTGCGGGATAACCAACTTTAAAGAAATCGATGATGCCAAGAAGAGCGGATTTTCCGTTGTTGTTGTCGACCATCACAAGACGGTCGGAGGAATACCGAATGCTGATATTGTGGTTGACCCGAAACAGGAAACCGACGATTATCCTTTCAAGGAATATGCCAATGCCGGACTGGCTTTTAAACTGGCCAATGAATTATTAAAGGAAAAAATGTCCCCGATGTTGAGAGACAGCTTTTTGGAACTGACGGCCTTGGCTACTATTTCCGACATGATGCCGGAAGTGGGAGAAAACGAAGAAATGATTAAAGAGGGCTTGGATAAGATAGAATACAGCCAGAGGCCGGCGGTACGGGCCATCTTTTCATTTTTGAATCCCATGGATTTTTCTTCCAAGAGAGACATGATTTTGAAGATTAACAGTGCTTTGAATTCTTCGGCGATAGAAAATCATATTCCCAAGCCGTATTTGTTTTTAATCGAATCCGATTTTGAAAAAGCCAAGGAAACGGTGAAAGAGCTTTTTCAAGAGAGTCATGAAAAGCAGGTAAGCGTGGGGATGTTGGTTGACGAATTAATAGAAAAGGTTACCTTTAAGAACAATTCCCCGATAGTTTTTGAGGGTTCTCATTTATGGGAGCCGGAATATTTGGGAGCAGTGGCTTCCCGCTTGTGCAATTATTTTGAAAAACCGGTTTTTCTCTACAAGAAAGGAGAAGAATTCAGTAGGGGAACGGTGAGGGTTCCCAAGGGTATGGATGCGGTTAAAGCCATGGAAAGTTGTAGTTCTTTGTTGGTTTCGTTCGGGGGGCATCCTCCGGCAGCCGGCTTTACAGTCAAGAATGAGAATATTGATAAGTTTGAGGAGTGTTTGAAAAAGTATTTTAATTGAAAAAAGCGGCTATGATCCGATCATAAGCTCGCTTTTTTTGTTCTCATTCCCCGCCATCAGAATCAGGACATCATCTTCAATTGCTGTCCATGTTGGATTACCTCCAAATCGGACCCTTAACAATTTTTTTGTTTCAGCGTCCGCATCTCTTATGGGCTTAATTTCCTTCATGAGAAACCTCTGCTTTCTAAAGAATAAACTCAATTGATGAAATTGTCAAATCTTTATCTATTTTCTTTTTTAATCTATAATTAAAGTATATGAAAAACATAGTCAATTACATTTTTGAAATGGGGGTGATGAGAAAGGAAATGCATAATGGATTAAAATTAGCCGGAGTTTCCGATTTGAATTCTATAGGTGAACATGCCTTAAGGGCGGCTCAAATAGGATACATCCTTACCGTTTTAGAAAATAAAAAAACGGGACCAATTTAAGCCCAGAAAAAGTTGCTTCTATTTTAATATTTCATGATAATGGAGAGGTTAGGATTGGAGATTTACATAAAGTGGCTACCAGATACATTGATAGTAAGGAGGCAGAAAAGAATGCTTTTACCGAACAAGCCAGCCAATTACCCGATGAAATTAAAGATCAAATTATTGAATATTTTGAAAATATAGAAGAAAGGAATAGCAAGGAAGGAATAATAGCCAAAGATGCCGATTGGCTTGAGAATGCTTTTATGGCCAAAGAACAGCATGATTTAGGTAATCAATTGGCGGGAGAGTGGGTGGAAAATGTTGGCAGAACAATTGAAACAGATTCAGCTAAAGAAATTTTTAAAACAATGAAAGAAACAAGATTTACTGACTGGTGGATGAATATTAAAAAGTTTATGGCTAAAAAATTAGACGGAACAGATATTATTCATGGAAATAAATAATAATTAAAAATATATGAAAAAAACAATCTTAACGCAATTTTTCGTTTTATTGGCAGGAACATTATTTGCTTGGTTTAATTTCGTCCAAGAATGGATTGCTTATTCTCAATCCACTTCTTGCACTATCGGATGTACGGCCGGAACCAGTCCGTTTTTGACACCTTGTTTCGGAGGAGCAATCTTTTTTACCATCGCCTTTATCCTGCATTTAATCATATTAAGAAAAACATGCACGGTGCATTGACAAGAGGGCCATATAAGATAAAATAGACTTAAGAAATACATGAAAAATATAAACCAATCTCTCTCTCTCTCTGGTATAATATCTTTTAATGATTTTTGGTTTGAAAATAAAGAAGCTTTGCTTCTTTTTTGTTTGGAAAAATAATAAAAAATATATGAAAAAACAACATTTATTTATTGTCTCGGCAATAGTTTTTCTCGGATTGATATTTTCAACATATCAGTATTACCAAGCTTTAAAAACCGAAGATGTTTCTGCCGTCACCGTCGGCACTCCCAATCCCGGACACTCATTGTCCGGACTTGAATGCAGTGCTGATTCCCTTTGCATTGATACCGTGAATAACAGGGTGGGGATAGGAACGAATAATCCGGCATACAAGTTGGATGTGACGGGGAATACGAATATCACAGGCCAATTGTACGTGAATGGCGTTGAGTATTCGTCTTCATCATCTTGTCCCACCGATTGGATTGATTCCGGCTATGGCTTCTGTGTGATGCAATACGAAGCCAGGAATGTCGGTGGAGTAGCAACTTCTTCTGCCTCCGGTGTTCCTTGGGTTAATGTTAATCAAACTCAAGCGGCCGGTTATTGCAGTGCTTTGGGCAACGGTGCTCATTTGATAACCAATGCTGAATGGATGGTCTTAGCCAGAGATATTGAGGCAGCCGCTTCCAACTGGAGCGGAGGAGCTGTCGGAAGCGGAAACCTGGCTCGTGGCTGGGCAGCCAATACTAGTTACGGCGATACTTGGACTAATACGGCCGTTGCCTCTATAACTGGTTCTTCTTGCTTGTATAATACGGGAGCTGATGCCTGCGGTAGCACAGGAACTTTCCTTTATCGCAGAACTCATACATTGTCCAACGGTCAAACCATTTGGGACATGTCAGGCAATGTTTATGAATGGACTCACGATATCTGTACTTCGGGAACCGGAACTGGCTATTGGCAAGGAGCCGGGTGGATCGAATGGACCGACTCCACCTTATCCGATTATGAAAAAATAACCGCTGGACCGATTGGAGCATATACTGCCGACAATGGAGCTGGTCGATACTACGGCTGTTCCGCCAACGGCAACGGTTTCTTGCGTAGCGGGCATTGGGACAATGGCTCGTACGCCGGGCTCTTCATTCTGGGTCTGAACGCTGCGCCGACGTTTTCGAGCACGTCCGTCGGGTTCCGCTGCGTCAGGTAGCCTCCGTAGAAATCTAATAATCTAACAGTCAGGGCTGCTCTGAGCAGGCCTGACTCGAAGGTTCCTTTAAAAAGAAAAAAAAGCAAAAAAATGGCAAGCTATAATGATTTGGTGATATTTCAAAAAACATACGATTTGATTCTTTGGTCGTATCCGGTCATCAATCAATTTCCTAAAAGTCAAAGATTTGTTTTGGGACAGCAGATAGAAAGTATTTTGGTCGGCATATTGAAAAAGATGATACGGGCCAATAAAGAAAGGGGAGAAGAGAGAATGGGCATTGTTAAAGAGATAAGCGTTGATATGGACGAGCTCTTTGTCCTCTTCCGTTTGGTTAAAGATTTAAGAATGATGAGTATTAAAAAATACGGAATTTCTGCGGAAAAGATAAACGAAGTTGCCAGGCTGTTGGGCGGATGGCAAAAGAAGCTATTTTAAATATCATTTAAGATTTAAGAAGGGGTAAAATCTAATTGTTGCGTTGGGGCTTGCGTAGCGGGAATTGGGACAATGGCTCGTACGCCGGGCTCTTCAATCTGAATCTGAACAATGCGCCGACGAATTCGAACACGAACATCGGGTTCCGCTGCGTCAGGTATCCAAGCTTTTAAATAAAAGCTGCCAAAGCAAAATACCCAAGGGTATTAGTTAGAAGCAAATATGGCTACTGATTTTATTCCTTCCCGAGTAGATAATGAAGCTGTCAAAAGGGAAAATATTATGCCTCTACCCTTGGCCGGCCATGGTAGCTGATTAGCGAAGTTTCCGGCCAAGGACAATGGGCCTGAATATGAAAACATATACCAATCTTTTTTCTAAGATTATTGTTTTTAATAATATTCATTTGGCATACCTGAAAGCTAGAAAAAACAAGAGGTATCACCCTGATGTTTTGGCATTTTTCGCTGATTTAGGGGATAATTTATTGAAGATAAAGACGGAGCTTGAAATGGAGAAATATGTTCATGGTAAATACACCGAGTTTATAGTTAATGAATCTAAGAAGCGTAAAATCAGAGCACCGGCTTTTAAAGACAGGGTGATGCACCATGCTTTGTGCAATATAATCATTCCTATTTTTGAAAAGAGCTTTATTGACAACTCATATGCTTGCCGCAAAGAAAAAGGCTCGCACAAGGCAATCAAAAGATTGCGCTGTTTTTTAAAAAACGAAAGTAATATTTATTGCCTCCAGTGCGATATTTCCAAGTATTTCGACAGCATTAATCACGATACTTTGATAAAGATTATTAAAAAGAAGATAGGATGCAGAAAAACAATCAATTTAATTTTAAAAATAATCGATAGTTTTAATAAGGATGCAGGGGTGGGGATTCCTATCGGCAATTTAACCTCTCAGCTGTTTGCCAATATTTATTTAAACGAACTGGACCAGCTTGTCTTTCGTGAATTAAAACAGAAATACTATATCAGATATATGGACGATTTTTTGGTTTTAGGTTCAAAAAAAGAGCTCCATTATTTAAGAATTAAGATAGAGCAATTCTTAACCGATAAATTGCAGTTAAAAATGAATCCCAAGAAAGTGAACATCTTCCCTTGTAATAAAGGAATAGATTTTCTGGGATATATCGTTTTTAAAGATTACGTCCTTTTAAGGAAAGGCACAGTTAAGAGATTTATGAAAAAGATGAAATACAGGGGAGATAAGACAATGGCAAAAGCTTGGTTCGCCTATGCCAAGCACGCCAATTCGTATTCATTAAGTAAGGTTTTGGTGAGGGACTCGACGCCTTTTGTGGCCTGAATTTGACTAATTCCCCTAATTTACAATAATTAGAGGAGTGAGTTCCTCTAATTTATATATAATTAGGGGAATGGTAATATAAAACGATTAATATTTTTCGGGGACAGCTGGTTTGAGCCACTCCGATAGAAGATATTTATTTAAGCTTAATCTTGGTTAAGGGGGCATCTTGCCCCCTTTTTATTTAGATGGTATAATACAGTTTCCCAAGTTTAAAAACTATGGATTTTCAGCTAAAGGGAGAATTTAAACCGGAAGGAGACCAGCCTCAAGCCATTGAAAAATTAGTTCAAGGTTTGAACCAAGGAATGGAAAAACAAACATTGCTTGGTGTGACTGGCTCGGGTAAGACGTTTACCATCGCCAACGTAATAGGCAAGGTGCAGAAGCCGACACTGGTGATTTCGCATAACAAAACATTAGCCGCTCAGTTATGCAATGAATTCAGGGAGTTCTTTCCTAATAATGCGGTTGAATACTTTGTTTCCTATTACGACTACTACCAGCCGGAAACCTATATGGTCAATACCGACACGTATATTGAAAAGGAAGCACAGATTAATGAAGAAATAGACAGATTAAGACATGCTTGCACTCAGGCCCTGATGACCAGAAAAGACGTTATCATTGTTGCTTCGGTTTCTTGCATTTATGGTTTGGGTTCTCCCGAAGAATACAAGAAGGTTTTGCATGTTTTAAAGAAGGGAGAGAAGATTGACCGTAAAGAAATAGCCAGGAAATTGATAGACTTGCAGTTTGAAAGAGTTAATGAAGATTTAACGATGGGAACTTTCAGATTAAGAGGACAGATATTGGAAGTGATGCCGGTTAATCAAAAGATAATTTACAGAATCGGCATTTCAGACAAGATTGATTCAATTGAAATCGTTGACCCGATCAGAAGGAATGTTTTGGAAGAAGTCAGCGAAGTGTCTTTGTTTGCCGCCAAGCACTATGTTTTGAATGATGAAACCAAGAAGGAAGCCATTGTGGGGATAAGGAAAGAATTGGAAGAGAGATTGAAGTATTTCGAAAAAGAAGGGAAATTGCTTGAGCATGAAAGATTGAAAAGAAGAATCAATTATGATTTGGAAATGATTGAGAATATCGGTTATTGCCAAGGAATAGAAAACTATTCCAGGCATTTTGACGGCAGAGAAGTCGGCCAGCCTCCTTTCACCCTTTTGCATTATTTTGAGGATGCCGACCCCGATTTCTTAACTGTTATCGACGAATCCCATGTAACCATTCCGCAGATAGGGGGAATGTATTTCGGCGACAAGTCCAGAAAGAAATCTTTGATTGATTACGGATTTCGTTTGGAGAGTGCCTATGATAATCGTCCCTTGCAATATTCTGAATTTGAAGATTTGACCAAGAGAAAAATATACGTTTCCGCCACTCCCGGAAAGGACGAATTAAGCGAGAGTTCGCAGATAGTTGAGCAAATAGTCAGGCCGACCGGATTAATCGACCCGGAGGTCATTATCAGGCCGATTACAGCCAAAGAGGGTGATTCTCAGATAGACGATTTGATTAAAAGAATCGAAGAGCAGGTCTCTAAAAAGGAAAGAACTCTGGTGACGACCTTAACTAAAAGAATGGCCGAGGATTTAACCGATTATTTGGAAAAAAAGAAGATTAAGGTTAAATATCTGCACAGCGATGTTAAGACCTTGGAGAGGATTGAAACCATCACCGAATTGAGAAAGGGATTGATTGATGTCATTGTCGGAGTCAATCTCTTGAGAGAAGGATTGGATATTCCCGAGGTTTCTTTGGTGGCTGTTTTGGATGCCGACAAAGAAGGATTTTTGAGGAACGAAACCAGCTTGATTCAGACGATCGGCCGTGCTGCCAGAAACGTTAACGGGCGTGTTATTTTGTATGCCGACAACATCACCAAGTCGATTGAAAGAGCGGTCAGTGAGACCGACAGGAGAAGAGAAATTCAGTTGCAATATAATAAGGATAATAATATAACGCCGAAGACAATCGAAAAAACCATTAAGAATATTTTAGAGCAATTCGGATTAAGCGCCAAGAAATTAAAAACCAGAAAATACAGCGAGAAGATTCTTGAACTTGATTTGGCCGGAGACGCCAGACCGTTGAAAGAGATATTAAAGGAGAAAAAGGAAAAGATGAAAGAGGCGGCTGATAAACTGGAATTTGAATTGGCTACCATTTTAAGGGATGAGATTATTCAACTGGAAAAAGAAATAAAGAAAAAGTAATATGCAGGATAAAATAATAATCAAAGGGGCGAGGGAACACAATTTAAAAAATGTTTCCTTGGAATTGCCTCGAAATAAGATGGTGGTTTTTACCGGAGTTTCCGGTTCGGGAAAATCGAGCCTGGCTTTTGATACCATTTTTGCCGAAGGGCAGAGGAGATACATCGAATCTCTTTCTTCGTATGCCCGGCAGTTTTTGGGCGGAATGCAGAAGCCCGATGTTGATGAAATCGAAGGTTTGTCTCCGGCTATTTCTATCAGCCAAAAAGCACACAGTTCCAATCCCCGTTCAACCGTGGCAACGATAACGGAAATATATGATTATTTGAGGGTTTTGTATGCAAGAATAGGAAAGCCATCCTGTCCCGAGTGCGGAATCAGCATTGAAAGAATGACCATTGATGAGATATTCAAGAAGACCGAGAAAATGTTAAAAGAAGAGGGCGCTCTGATCATCCTTTCTCCCGTTGTCAGGGGAAGAAAAGGAGAATATTATCAAATGCTTCAAGACATATATGAGTCCGGTTTTGTCGAAGTGAGAATTGACGGAAAATTCAAAAGTTTGAAAGAAAGGATTCCTTTGGAAAAAGGGAAGAATCATACGATTGAAATAGTCATTGATAAGATATACTTTGGTAAGATTGATGATGAGTTTGAATTCAGATTGAATGAAGCTATTGAAACGGCGGTTGATATGTCTAATGGACTATGTACGGTTATTTTCCCCGACAAAGAGGAAAAGGTTTTTAGTACGGAATACTCTTGTCCCAAATGCGGATTCAGTTTTCCGGAAATAGAACCCAGATTATTCAGTTTCAACAGTCCCTATGGATACTGTCCGGAGTGTAACGGCTTGGGGGTTGAGAATCCTTTTTCAACCAATCCCTGTCCCTATTGCGAGGGAAAGAGATTAAGCAAGAATGCCTTAAGCGTGAAGGTGGCCGATCATAATATCTGGGAGGTGACCAGCATGACGGTTGAAAAAGCACTGGAATTCTTCATCAAAATTGATGATACTATCAGCGTTAAAGACAAGGAGATTGCCGAAGTCATTTTTAATGAAATCAGAAGCAGACTTCAATTCATGATTGATGTCGGCTTGCACTACATCAGTTTGAATAGAATGGCCGGAACTTTGTCCGGAGGCGAAGCCCAGAGAATCCGTCTGGCTTCTCAGGTCGGAACCAAGCTGGTCGGAGCTTTGTATGTTTTGGATGAGCCCACTATCGGACTTCATCAGAGGGATAACGAGATGCTGGTTAAAACATTAAGAAGTTTATGCGATATGGGCAACAGTATTATTGTTGTCGAGCACGATGAAGACACTGTACTGACCAGTGATTGGGTGGTTGATTTTGGACCCCGGGCCGGAAAGCACGGAGGGGAAATCATGTTCTCCGGACCTCTTAACAATCTTTTATTAAAAGGAAAAGAAGCTTCTTCTTGCAAGCAATACGGCAGTGCCCAGAAATCATTGACCGGTAAGTACTTGAGAGGAGAAGAAAAAATAGAAATGCCCGGGCAGAGAAGAGGCGTTTTTGACAGTATGCCTAAATTGAAAATAAAAGGGGCGAGTGAAAACAATTTAAAGAATTTAAACATAGATATTCCTTTGGGGAGATTTGTCTGTTTGACCGGAGTTTCCGGTTCGGGAAAATCAACTTTGATGAATAATGTTATTTTTAAATATGTTACCGGAATATTAAACAGATTCAAAAGAGACATTAAAGTCAAGGAAGTTAAAAACGTTGAATATCTGGACAGGGTTATCAGGGTTGACCAGTCAATGATCGGGCGTTCTTCCCGTTCCAATCCGGCCACCTACACCAAGACCTATGATGAAATCAGGGAGTTGTTTGCCATGACTCCCGAGGCGAAGATGAGAGGGTATAAGCCGGGCAGATTCAGCTTCAATGTGTCGGGAGGCAGGTGCGAGAATTGTGAGGGAAAAGGAACCTTGGAAATAGAAATGCACTTTTTGCCGAGCGTGGAAGTGGTCTGCGATGTGTGTAAGGGGAAAAGGTTTAATAAGGAAACATTATCTGTCCATTATAAAGAAAAGAACATTTCCGATGTTTTGGATATGACCATTGAAGAAGCGGTGGAGTTCTTTAAAGATATTCCTTCCATTTATGACAAAATCAAGATTTTGAATGAAGTCGGCTTAGGATATCTGACCTTAGGGCAACCGGCAACCACTTTATCAGGCGGAGAATCGCAGAGGATAAAGTTAAGCAGAGAGCTTTCAAAACATGGAACAACCAAAACTTTGTATTTATTGGATGAACCGACAACCGGACTTCATTACGACGATATTAAAAAATTGATTGTTTTGTTGCAGAAATTGGTTTCTCAGGGAAACACAGTTATGGTCATTGAGCACAATCTGGATTTCATCAAATGCGCTGACTGGGTTATCGATTTGGGTCCGGAGGGAGGAGATAAAGGAGGGAAATTGGTCGGAGAAGGAACTCCCGAAGAATTAAGCAGGATGCCGACCTGGACCGGAAAGTATTTAAAAAGAGTTTTAAAAAATGGCTAACTGGAAAAACAAAATCAAAGATATTCCCGACTTGCCCGGCATTTATCTTTTTTATAAAGAGAAAGAGTTGGTGTATGTCGGGAAAGCCACTTCTTTGAAGAGCAGAGTGAAGAGCTACTTGAATCCCAAGACATTGAGGCCGATTGAGGTTTTAATGAAAGATGTGACCGACGTCAAATGGGAAATTGCCGATTCGGTTCTGGAAGCGGTGATTCTTGAAGCCAATTATATCAAGCAGTTCAAGCCGAGATATAATGTTGAAGGAAAAGACGATCGAAGTTGGAACTTTTTTGTCATCACCAAAAATGAATTTCCCAAGCTTTTGGCAGTGCGGGAAAAGAATTTGAGGAAAAGCGATTATGCTCATTCTTTCGGACCTTATGCTGAAATGAAAACTTCTCAAATATTGAAAATACTACATTCTTTATTCAAGGTTTCCAGATGCTCTCCCAACCAGAAAAGGCCTTGCTTTGATTATCAATTGGGCCATTGTTTGGGAGTGTGCACCAATGAAATATCGGTTAAGGAGTATAAGGACAAGGTCATCAATCCTTTGGTTTTGTTTTTGAAAGGCAAAAAGAAAAGATTGATAACTTCTTTACAGAAGAAAATGAAGGAAGCTTCCAAGATGCAGAACTTTGAGGAAGCCAAAAGGTTGAGGAACCAGATTTTTTCTTTAGGAAAGATTCGCGACTTTGCTTTGCTCGACAAGACTTTTTTGGAAGAAAAGATGATTAATCCGATTAGAAGAATTGAAGGGTATGATATTTCCAACTTGGGCAATGAAGCGATGGTCGGAAGCATGGTTGTTTTTGACGGCAACGGTCCGGTTAAGAATGAATACAAAAAGTTTAAGATAAAGGGAGTTTTGGGGCAGAGCGATGTTGATTGCCTGAAAGAAGTTTTGGAGAGGAGGATAAAGCATGTTGATTGGCCGATACCGGATTTGATATTGGTTGACGGGGGTAAGCCACAAGTTAGTGCGGTTAAGAAGATTATAGAAAAAAAGGTTCCGGTTGTGGGCATAGCCAAGGGACCGGACAGAAAAAAGAACGAATTTTTCTTTGATACGGACAAAGTTTTTATCGAAAGGAATAAAGAGCTTTTGATTAAAGTCAGAGATGAAGCGCACAGGTTCGCTATTAATTATCAAAGGGACTTAAAAAGAAGGAGCTTGTATGAAAAATAAAATTAAAAAATTAGAACTTTTGGCTCCGGCCAAGGATTTGAAAGTCGGGATAGCTGCCGTTAATGCCGGAGCCGATGCCGTATATATCGGCGGGCCAAAGTTCGGAGCGAGGTCGGCTGTGGGAAATTCATTGAAAGATATTGAAGAGCTGGTTAAGTATGCTCATCAGTTTTATGTTAAGATTTATGTCACCATTAACACCATTCTTTATGACAAAGAGTTGGATGAGGCCAAAGATTTAATTTGGAAGCTGTATGATTTGGGAGTCGATGGAATAATCATCCAGGACATGGGAATACTGGAAATGGATTTGCCTCCGATTCCTCTGATTGCAAGCACCCAGATGGATAATTATTCTTTGGAGAGGATTAAGTTTTTAGAGAAGATAGGGTTGAAGAGGGTTATTTTAGCCAGAGAGCTTTCCTTGGAACAGATAAAGGAAATTAAAGATAATACCGACTTGGAATTGGAATCCTTTGTTCATGGAGCTCTTTGTGTGAGTTTTAGCGGTCGCTGCTATATGAGCCAGTTTTTAAGCGGAAGGAGTGCTAATCGCGGCGAATGCATTCAGGCCTGCCGATTGCCGTACACTTTAATTGACGGAGATGACAAAGTTATTGTTAAAAACAAGCCACTTCTTTGCTTGAAGGATTTTAATCTTTCGGAAAACCTGGAAGAACTGATTGACGCCGGAGTGACTTCTTTTAAAATCGAAGGCAGGCTTAAAGATGAAGACTATGTAACTAATGTTGTTTATTATTATCGCAAGAAACTGGATGAGATTATTTTAAGAAGAAATGATTTGGAAAAGTCTTCTTCGGGAGTCGTTTTATCTGATTTTGTTCCTGATTTGGAAAAAACGTTCAACCGTTCGTATACCACATATTTTTTGAAGGGAAGACAGAAAGATATTCTTTCTTCTTCCCCCAAATCGAAGGGAAAGCTGCTGGGGAAGGTTAAATCGTCTTTCAAGGATTATTTTATTTTGGATAACGACGCGAAAGTTAATAATGGAGATGGAATTTGTTTCTTCGGCAAAGACGGGGAAATGAAAGGAAGCAACGTCAATGTCGTCGATGGCAAAAAGATGTTCTTAAACGATATGTCGGGATTGTTTGAAGGAATGGAGGTGTATCGCAATCTGGATACGCAATTTTTGAAAGACCTGCGAACGGAGAGAAAAATATCTATTTCGTTTTTGTTCAAAGAAGACGAAGAAGGATTTTCTCTCAAAGTTTCAGATAAAGAAGGGAACAGTTTTGTTTATAAGATATTGATTGAGAAAAAAGAAGCCGAGAAAAAGGAGTTAGCCGAAGATAATCTGAGAGTTCATTTAGGTAAATTGGGAGGAACTTCCTATATGGTCAAGGATGTCAAAATTGAGTGGTCGAAACCTTATTTTATTCCCGTTTCTGAGCTAAATAAAATGAGAAGAAAAACAATTGAGGGTATTTCTCTTGAAAGAGAGAAAAATTACAAAAGGGAAGAGTTTAAAATTGAAAAGAATGATACCCCTTTCATAACTAACAAGCTTTCCTGTGAGTTTAATGTTTCCAATAAATTGGCCATGCAATTCTATAACCGTCACGGGGTAAAAGAAATTGAACCGGCGTTTGAGATAGGGAAAGGCAAGAAATTAATGACGACCAAGCATTGCCTGAAGTATTGTTTGGGGTTTTGCCCCAAAGACGGCGGAAAAGTGAAGGAGCCACTTTGCTTAATTAATGAAAAAGGCCGGAAGTTTCTGCTTAAATTCAATTGCATTGATTGTCAGATGGAAATTCAGGTTGGCAATTAATGTTGACAAATTATTTAAGCCGTAGTACTATTAATTTATACAAATTGATATAACTACATATTATTTAATTTATGATAAAAACAAGAATAATTAAGGATCAAATAATAAAAGAGCTTGATTCTTCAAGTAAAAACGTTATTATTATTTATGGTCCCAGGCAGGCTGGAAAGACAACTCTTATCGATTCAATTCTTTCAGAAAGAAAGGAAAAGATGCAAAAGTTCATAGGCGACGACGTTTTTACTCAAGATTTATTCGGTAAAAATGAGCTTTCTTTGATAAAAAGAACTCTCGAAGGAATAGAATTGTTGGTTATAGACGAGGCTCAAAGAATAGAAAACATAGGGCTTGTTTTAAAACTAATTATTGATAATTTGAAAATTAAAGTGATTGTTTCCGGATCGGCTTCTTTCGATTTGGCCAATAAGATAAATGAGCCGTTGACGGGAAGAACTAAAACTTTTCATTTATACCCTTTTTCTTATGCTGAAATTAAGGGCGATTATTCTTCCATTTCAAACGATTCTTTTATAGAAGATGTTTTGAGGTTTGGCATGTTTCCGGCCGTGCACAATTTAAAGGGAGATAAAGAAAAGCAGGACTACCTTATTGAATATATCAATAATTATTTATATAAAGATATTCTCGTTTTCGGGAAAGTTAAGAAGCCTAAAAAAGTTTTGGATTTATTAACCCTCCTCGCTTTACAATCAGGAAAAGAAGTCAAGATGCCGGAATTAGCCAGCAGTCTTTCTATTAGCCAGAAGACAGTTGAAAACTATTTGGATATTCTTGAAAAAATGTTCGTTATCTTCAATTTAAGAGGGTTTAGCAGGAATTTAAGAAAAGAAGTTTCTAAAATGTCCAAGTATTATTTTTACGATATTGGAGTAAGGAATGCTATCATCCGTAATTTTAATAACTTAAAAATAAGGGGAGACGCGGGAGAATTATTTGAAAATTGGTTTATTGTTGAAAAAATGAAGACTGAAAATAATAAAAGAGAGTTCCCTAATTTTTATTTTTGGAGAACATATGACCAGCAAGAAATAGACTTAATTGAAGACAAAGACGGCAATCTTTTTGCCTATGAGTGTAAAATAAAAGAAAAAGGGGTCTCTGCTCCTAGAGATTGGAAGAATTCTTACCCTAAAGCTTCTTTCAGTGAAGTGAATACCGGAAATTATTTTAATTGGTTGTAGGAGATTGAAAAATAGAAGAAGAGATGTTAATATTAAAAAATAAATAAAACAGATATGAAAAAATTAAAAATCAATTTTAAACAAAAAAGGACTTGGATTGTTTTAATAGCAGCTATTGTTTTGATTTTTGTCGGTTTTTCTGCTTTTAATGGCAAGAAAGCTTCGAAATACGAGACAGTCAAGGTTGAAAGAGGCAATTTGGTTCAGACAGTTGATGCTACCGGAAAGATAGAGTCTTCCAATGATTTGTCTTTGCATTTTGATGGAATGGGAATCGTTGAAAATGTGAGAGTTAAGGAAGGCGATACGGTCAGGGCCGGACAGTGGTTGGCCAACCTGTCTTTATCTCAGTTGAATGCGGCCGTGGCTCAAGCTCAGGCTTCTTTGGACCAGAAATTGGTTGGAGCGACAGTCGAACAGATAGCGGTTTCGGAAAAGCAGGTTGAATCGGCTCAGATTGCTTTGACCAAAGCCGAAGATACCCTAAAGGATACGACTTCTTTGGCTGATAAGAATCTATCGGCCAAGTATGACTATGCTTTGACGGTTTTGGATGATTCATACATTAAGATGTATAATGCCTATATCGCCGCTAAAAATATCCAAACTACTTATTTTACCGGATATGATCAAGAAAGTTTGATTGTGCGAAATAATTTGGAAAGCAACATCTTGAACCAGAAAGACTACACCAAGACGGCGATTGATTTGGCAAGGAGTACCAAAAAGATAGAAGACATTGATACTGCTGTAGCTCAGTCGAAAGATTCTTTGATTAAGATGCTCTCGGGTTTGACCGCCATCAGAGATGCTTGCGACACTGATTCGTATAAGAATATCGTCACTTCGACCGAAAAAACTTCTCTTGATGGTCATAAGGGATACATTAACACTTCACAGACATCAGTTTCTTCTTTGCAGAATGATATTTCTATTTTAAAGACTCAAAACGAGAACAATATCAATTCCGCCACTGCTTCGGTTGACGCCGCCAGAGCTAATTTCGAATTGCAGCAGGCCAACTATGATTCTTTGGTGGCCAAACCGAGAGACATCGACATCGCCTATTACCAGGCTGTTTTGGACCAAGCTGTTGCCAACAGGAGCAAGGCCATAATCTACGCCCCGATTGACGGAGTTGTTACCAAGGTCAATAAGAAAAAAGGGGAATTGATCAGTTCTTCGGAAGCCATGATTGAATTGTTGTCTCCTCACTACGAGATAAAGGTTGACGTTCCGGAAACAGACGTGGTTAAAGTGAAAGTTGACGATGAAGCAACCGTCACTCTTGATGCCTTGGGTTCGGATATTAAATTTACCGGAAAAGTTCTAACCGTTGATCCGGCTTCAACCGAAATCCAAGACGTCGTTTATTACAAAGTCAAAGTGGCCATCAATGATAACGGAGACGAAACGGTAAAGCCGGGAATGACCGCCGATGTTTTAATTAAAACCGATAACAGAGATAATGTTTTCTTCATACCTTCAAGGGCGGTCTTGACCAAAGTTGAAACCGATGAGAAATACGTGAGAGTTCTGAAGGATGAAAAGATTGAAGAAAGGATAATTAAGTTGGGATTAAAAGCCGATGACGGGAAGATAGAAGTTCTTTCCGGTCTGAATGAAGGCGAAGAAATAGTTTTAAGAGAGATAAAGTAATATGTTAATCAGAGTTAAGGATTTAGAAAAAGATTTTATCAACGATGAAGTGGTCACCCCCGTTTTGAAGGGAGTGACCTTTGACATTGATAAGGGAGAATTCGTTTCCATTATGGGTCCGTCCGGATCGGGAAAATCAACCTTAATGCATATTTTGAGCTTTTTGGACAAGCCGACCGGAGGAACCTATTTTTTTGAGGGAAGGGATGTTTCTCAGTTAAGCGATGATGAACTGGCGGAAATGAGAAGCAAGAAAGTGGGATTCATTTTTCAATCATTCAATCTTTTGAACAGGTCTTCGGTTTTGGAAAATGTTATCTTGCCTTTGGTCTATACCGACACTTCGGCATCGGAAAGAGACAGAAGGGCCAAGTCTTTATTGGAACAGGTCGGATTGAGCCACCGTTTGAATTATTCCCCTAACAAGCTTTCGGGAGGAGAGAAACAGAGAGTGGCCATTGCCAGGGCCTTAATCAATGACCCGGAAGTTATTTTTGCCGATGAACCGACCGGAAATCTGGATTCCAAGTCAGGTGCCCAGGTAATGAAAATATTGCAAGACTTGAACGACAAAGGGCACACGATAATTTTAGTTACTCACGAAAAATCAACCGCTGAACATGCCGAAAGGATAATCCGCGTTAAAGACGGAAATATTCTTGATGACTGCAAAGTTGATTGCAGGTTGAGGGCTGACGACGAAGAAGAGCTTAGAAAATAATATGGACATATTCGAGTCAATGCAAAACGCCTGGAAAGTGATTGTTCGCAACAAGATGCGTTCTTTTTTAACCATGCTCGGAATCATTATCGGAATTACCGCGGTGATAATCGTTTTATCAGTCGGAGAAAGTGTCCAGGGATTGATTTTGAATGAAGTTAAAAGCATCGGCTCCAATTTGATTGGAATTTTACCCGGCCACGCCGAAGAAGACGGTCCGCCCTCGGCGGCCTTCGGAGTGGTGATTACAACTCTCAAATACGAAGATGGGGAGGCGATTTTAAACAGCGGCTACGAACATATCGAATCTTTGGCTATGTATGTTTCGGGTAGCGACATCATTTCTTTGAATGATAAAAAGGCGAGTGCCACTTTTTACGGTACGACGGCCAGTTATCCCGATGTCCAGAATTCCATCGTCGAAAAAGGAAGATTTTTTACCAAAGAAGAAGAGATAGGTAACGCCAAGGTTGTTGTTTTGGGAAGCAAGGTGGCCGAAGATCTTTTCGATGACCAGGAACCTTTGGGTATGAAAATCAAAATCAAGAAAACCAACTTCACCGTTATCGGAGTTTTAAAATCAAAAGGAGGCGGATTGATACAAAACGAAGATACCAATCTTTTCGTTCCAATTAAGACCGCCCAGAATGTTCTTTTGGGAATAAATCATTTGGGGTTTATAAGAGTCAAAGTTGATAAACCGGAGAATATTGACGGAACAATGGAATATATCAGTGGAATATTGCGAGACAGGCATAATATTGATAATCCCAGCGAAGACGATTTCAATGTCAGGTCTGTGGCTCAGGCACTAGAAACCATCGGTAGCATTACCAATGCTTTAAGATTCTTTTTAGCTGCGGTAGCCGCTATTTCCTTGGTTGTGGGAGGGTTTGGCATTATGAATATTATGTTGGCTACGGTTCAAGAGAGAACCAAGGAGATTGGACTGAGGAAGGCCATCGGAGCCAAGAATGCCGACATTGTCAGACAATTTTTGATAGAAGCAGTGACCATAACTTTTATTTCCGGAATTATCGGGATAATTACCGGAGCCTTGCTTTTGTTCTTGATTTCGACCGTTGTCAATGCGATGGGATATTATTGGGAATTAATTATTTCTCCGTGGTCGATTATTTTAGGATGTTTGGTTTCGATAGGTATCGGTTTGATATTCGGAATAGCTCCGGCTCAAAAAGCAGCCACGCTTAATCCGATAGAAGCTTTAAGATATGAATAAAATATTTTCACAAATTGAATCGGCTTTTATCAGTTTGATGCGTCAGAGGTCGCGTACGATTTTGACTATCATCGCGGTGGCTATCGGAATAGCTTCTCTAATTATCATGATTGCCGCCGGCAACGGACTCAAGTCGATGGTTTTGAGCGAATTGGAAGTTTACGGTTCCGATATGATTAATATCGAAGTCCGTGTCCCGGGCAAAGGTTCCACCGGAAGTGCGACCAGTTTTGCTTCGGGAACAACCATCACCACTTTTAAAAATAAAGACGTGGAGGAGATAAGAAAGGCTGATAATGTTGAAACTCTTTATTCCTATGTTACCGGACAAGAGATAATCAAATATCAGGGAGAAGCTAAGAGTGTGATTGTTTTCGGATACGGGGCCGATGCACCTCTAATTGAAAAACTTCCGGTTGCAACGGGACGTTTTTATTCGGTTGATGAAGAGAATTCATTATCCACGGTCATTGTGATAGGAAGCAAGGTAAAGGAAGACTTATTCGGAGATGATGATGCGGTGGGTAGATCGGTCTATGTCCGCGGGAAGCCGTACCGGGTAGTCGGGGTGATGGAAGAAAGAGGAGCCTCTTTCGGTTTCAATATGGATGAGGTTGTTTATATTCCCACCTTAACCATGCAAAAAAGATTGCTGGGAACCGACTATGTTATCGGGGTTTCGGTTAAGGCGGCAGACCCTGATAGGATTCCGGAGACAAAAGAAGAATTAATATCTTTAATGAGAGAGCTTCACGATATCAATAATCCCGACGAAGATGATTTTGAAGTGATGACGATGGCTGATGCACAAAATATGGTGGGAACGGTTTTGTCGGCTATCACATTATTGCTTGCCGTTATCGCCGCCGTGTCTTTGTTGGTGGGAGGAGTGGGAATCACCAACATCATGTACGTTTCGGTTATTGAAAGGACCTTTGAGGTTGGATTAAGGAGAGCGGTCGGGGCCAAAAAGCAGGATATTCTTTGGCAATTTTTACTGGAAGCGGGAATATTGACCTTCTTGGGCGGGTTATTGGGAGTCATTATCGGAGCGGGAGTCTCTTTCTTGATATATTATGTCGCCATTTCATTCGGCATTAATTGGAGCTATGCCGTTTCTCCCTTGTCGGTCATTCTTTCTTTGGTTTTCTCGACTGTTATAGGAATGTTTTTCGGAGTTTATCCGGCCAGAAAAGCGGCCAACATGGATCCGATTAACGCTTTGAGGCAGGAGTAATTGACAAAAATATTTTTAGCGGTTATCATTCTTCTGGTTACTTGTCATGATAACCATAAACCAAAACAGCAAAATCAAGGAAATTCTTTCCTTGATAGAAGGGCCATACTTTGGCCTTTGCAACCGCTACGACTATGACGTAGCGGAGTGGATTGAGAAAAACTGTCGTTCCTATGACAGCAATGCCCGACGCATCCTTGAAAAAGTATCAAGACTCTGTCCGAGGGAAAATGATCTCTCTCCGACAATTTCCAAGATTCTTGGATTAATAATCCTTGAACCGAGGAGATTTGTCGGCAAAGACAGCGATGTCTATGAGACGATGTTGTCTTTCAGGTATAAGGCTCCTCAGGCCTGGGAAACTTTTCTCAAGAATGCAGAGAAAGTTAACCAGTATGAGGATTGGGATCAGTTGGCTCACGACTTTGGTTATTATGGTCCCAGGGATTATTGGGAGCTCGAATATTACGATTACGTGATGAGAAAGCTCCAAGAAACAGCCAAGCATTAAATCTTTTTATCTTTTTAAAGAAAGAAAAAGAATTAATTGTTGGGCTTTTTATTTTATAAGATAAAGTATACCGACCAAGATAAAGATTATGGCGACCAAAGATTTGGCCGTTGTTTCTTTTTGTTCCAGTTTTTCTAAAAGTTTTTTGGCTTTATTAGGATTGAATGAAAGAAGTAGCGAAAAGAATATTATAACCGAGCTGGCTCCCAGAGCGAATATTATCGGTAGTAAAAGATTGAAATTAGATGTGGTTAGGGGGATAAACATTCCGAAAAAGATTGCTCCGCTGTGCGGGCAGAAGCCCAATGAAAAGACAAGTCCCCAGATGAAAGAGCCGAGCAATGTCTTGTTGGCTAATTTTTTTTGCGAATCGTGTTCGCAGCAATGTTTTTTTGTCGTTAAATTCATTAATCCGAAGAAGATAAGGGCGAGACCGATAATTAATTCCCCTTTTTCTTTAAAAAGAGAAAGGTCTATCTGAGACAGTCCGAAAAACAATATTACGGTTAAAAGCGTATAGGCGATTATTCTTCCGAAAGTATAGAAGACGACGTGGCCGAATGTTTTCTTGAAGCTTTTCGCTCCATTGATTATATACGAAAGGATGGCAAAATCTCCGGTCAAGGGGCAGATGTCGAAATTAATAGCGAGTCCCATCAAGAAAGCGTACAACAGGGCTGTTTGGTTGTTTAACAATTCAATCATATTGAAATTCTATCACTCCTTTGCCAGATTTTCAATTTAAGGTTAAAATATCAGTATGAAAACATTGATTATCTGCAGTTCGACCCACCGTGGCAATACGGAGAAAATAGGAAGAGCGATTGCTGATGAACTTAAAGCCGAGATGGTAAAGCCGTCGGAATTGAAAGATTTTGATTTGAAGCAATATGATTTGGTCGGGTTGGGTTCGGGAATATACGGAGGCAGGCACCATGCTTCTATTTTGGAATTGGCGGATAAGTTTGAGAATGCGGAAAACAAAAGGTTTTTCATTTTTTCCACTATCGGTTTCAAAGATAATGAAAAAAACAGCCACGACAAGCTGTTGATTGAAAAGATTGTCGCTAAAAAAGGTAAAATTGTTTCTGTTTTTAATTGTCCCGGTTTTACCGATTCGGGACCTCTTAAATTGTTTGGAGGGATAAACAAGGGGAGGCCGAACGAAGAAGACATTAAAAAAGCTAGGGAATTTGCTGAAGGATTGAAGCCCAAGGTTCTGACTCTTTGTTTGACCTTAAAAGACGGTGAAGTTCTTTTGGGTATGAAAAAGAGGGGATTCGGAGAGGGGAGATGGAACGGGTTCGGAGGAAAGCTGGAACACGGAGAAACCATTATTGAAGCGGCCAAAAGAGAAATGTTGGAAGAATCGGGATTGATAATTGAAGAAATTGAAGAAGTGGGATATATTGATTTCCATTTCATGGATACGGGAAAATTAATGGAGGTGCACATGTTTGATGTTATTAAATATACGGGAGAGCCGGTTGAAACCGAAGAAATGAAGCCGCAATGGTTTAAGTTGGACGAAATACCTTTTGAAAACATGTGGGCCGATGACCCTTACTGGTTCCCTTTGTTTTTAAAGAAAAAGAAATTCAAGGGCAGGATTATCTTCAAAGACAATGATGTAATATTGAGTCATGAGTTGGAGACCTTTAATTGACAGGTCGGGATCAAAAGAATAAAATCAGAATAATATGAAATTGGAGAAAAGAAATACAATCATCGGAATAGTTTTTCTTCTATTGTTGTCGGTTGTCGCCTTTTCTTTTTACATCTTTAAATATAATGGAAACAATCAGGATGAAGGAAGGATAGAAGTCTATGGAATAGAGCCCGGGCAAAAGATAACATCACCATTGTTGATCAAAGGAAGGGTGACTGGAGGAAATTGGATCGGGTTCGAGGGTCAAGTCGGAACGGTTAAGCTAATTGGTTCAAACGGCGAGATATTGGGATCGTCGGTTTTAACGGTTGCTTCCGATTGGATGAAATTACCCATTGATTTTGAAACGAATCTGAGTTTTAAAAACCCGCAAGACAAGAATGTTTTTCTGGTTTTTTATAATGAAAATCCCAGCGGCCTTCCCGAAAATAATGAAACAATGAGTATATCATTGGAAGCCGGAAAAGAGACGGTCATTGTTAATGTTTATTTTGGAAAGAGCGGGAATGACGATACGTGCACAAAGGTTTTTTCTTTGGATCGCGAGATTGAGAAAACCGAAGCGGTAGCCAGAGCGGCTATTGAAGAATTGATAAAAGGGCCGACCGCCGAAGAAAAACAGGCAGGTTATTTTACGGGAATTAAAAGCAATACTAAGATAAACAAACTGACCATAGTTGATGGGACGGCCAAGGTTGATTTTGACGAAGCTTTGGAAGAGGGTGTTGGCGGATCTTGCATGGTTTCCGAAATCAGGCAGCAGATAATTCAAACATTGATGCAATTTGAAACGGTAAAGAAAGTTATAATTAGTATAAACGGCAGAACGGAAGATATCCTTCAGCCATAATCAAAATGATTGAAACAAACAAAGGAGTTTCTTTGGTAGTCATGATTTTAAGCGTGATAGTTGTAATGATTATAGGATTTTTTGCCTATCAGCAGTTTTTTTCTCACGGAGGATCTAAAGAAAATATCAATTTTTCAAAAACAGGAAATTTAGTCATCAATAATCCGGGAATGGAAAGCGATGTTTGGTATTTGATTTATGAAATTCCCGGAAGTCCGGCTATCCCGGCAAAGCTTTCTTTTGATGCGAAAAGCGTTTGTAAAAACCAAAGCAATTCGTGTTTGGATTTGATTGTCGGAGAAAGGGTCTCAATCAAAGGAATTGAAGAAGGGGGAGAAATTACGGTCAGAGAAATGGATTTTTTAGATAGTTCCGAAGTTAATGTTTCCGGCCCAACCGGAATCGATTGGGATATGGCAATAGGTTTTTTAAATAATTGTGAGGTGGTTAAGGTTTTTGCCAACCACAAGAAAGAAGTTTATCTTACCTTAAAAGACGGGAGAGAAATGTTCACTGTTGAATCTGATGATGTCTCTGTTTCTGCCAAAATAAAGGAAGCCGAGAAGGTTTGCGGTAAGATTCCTTTTGCGACCGAATAATTGTGGATAATTTTATTGCCAAGGAAAATCGAGGGCGATAAAATATACATAGTACATGAAAGGTCGGATAACAAACCAAGAAACAAAAAATGCAAAAACTAAACGCTTTGGGTTTGATTGCTCTAATACTTGTAATTATCGGAGGGTTGAACTGGGGATTGGTAGGTTTTTTCAGTTTTAATCTTGTTACCGCGTTGTTCGGAGCATCGTCAATGTTGACCAAGATAGTATACGATCTTGTTGGATTGTCGGCGCTGTATGTAGCCTTTGTCTATTTCATGGACAAAGAATAAAGAAAATATTTTTATGGTAGAAAATCGCCTCTGGCGGTTTTTTACTTTTAAACTTTGTGATATAATAAAAACATAATAAGTTAAAATTAAAAAAATGAGCAATGCAAAAAAACTCTATCGCTCTAAAACCAACCGCGTCATCTTCGGAGTCTGCGGCGGCTTGGGCGAATATTTCGAAACAGATCCTTTGATAGTGAGAATTCTGTTTGTTGTTTTGTCTCTTATTAACGGAGCCGGAATTATCGCCTATTTGATTCTTGCCGTTGTCGTTCCCGAAGACGACAAAGAAAAGAAAGTCAAGAAAAACGGCAATACCGTTGAAGAAGTCCAAGAGAAAACTCAAGAATTGGCCGAAGAGCTAAAAAGCGGCAATTGGCTTAAAAGCACCAAGAACATTTTTGGTCTGATTATAGTTTTAATCGGATTGAATGTTCTTTTTGAGCAGGTTTTTCAATACAGTCCTTTCGCCTGGATTAACTGGGGAATCGTCTGGGGGTTGATTATCATCCTTATCGGTTCGAGAATAATTCTTGGTAGCAACAAAAAATAAAAAACATGAAGAATACAAATCTAAAATCTGTCGAGTCGATTGAGTACGGCTTTAATAAGGTTTTTTTCGGATTGTTTGCCGTTATTTACGGTTTGGCTTTTTTGATTAACTGCACGGGACTTATTTATCTGAACATCAATCTTTATTTAATCTGGCCCTTATTAATTATTTTTATCGGTTTGTCTCTTTTTAAGAAAAGAGACGCCATTTCCACTTCTCTCGGTTCGACAATTTCGACTCTTTGCGTTGCTTTGGTTTTTATTTCTTTTATGTCTTCTGTTCCGATTAGCTCAAATGCTGTTTCCATTTTTCCGATAAGCGTTGAAAAAGAAGAGGGAATTAAAAAAGCAAACATTAATATCAATGCCGGAGCCGGGGAAGTGATGATTTACGGAATTGACAGCGGCAGCTTGATTAAAGGAGAAATGCAGACCAATTTAATGGAAGCCAGGATAGATGCTCAATTTAAAGATTCCGTTCAAACCATTGATGTCAGTATGTCCGAAGCTAAAAAATGGTTTAATTACGAGAAATTAAAGAACGAATTATACATCGGGATAGATAAAAACATTCCAATCAGTCTTAATATAAAGAGTGGGGCATCAAACAATAATATTGATTTGGCTGAAGTTAAGGCCGAATCGGTCGTTCTTCACACGGGAGCTTCGAATGTTAATTTGACGATGGGTGAAGAATTGAGCAGTGCCGATGTCGTTATAGAAGCCGGAGCAAGTTCAATTAATTTGAATTTTCCCAAGACGGCGGGAGTGAAGATATTCGTCGAGTCGGGAATGTCTTCTCAGGAATTGACCGATTTTGTTTCTCTGGACAAGAACACTTACCAATCATTGAATTACGAATCTTCAGATAAGAAGATTATCGTTAATGTTAAAATGGGAATGGCCAGCTTAACTGCCAATTGGTATGAACCACAGAAAAAAGAAAAAATTGTTTTGTATTATTACAATCAATCAGAGGACGAGGGAAATACTTGCGCTTTTACGTTTATTAAGCCGGTGGAGAGGGAAATTTCTTCCGGGGGAGATATTATCAGGCAGACAGTTGAATTATTGATTAAGGGACAGTTGACCGAAGAAGAGAAATCAAGCGGATTTACAACCGAATATCCCAATCCCAATTTTAAATTATTGAGTTCCAATTTGAGCGGCAATGGAACATTAACATTGGAATTTACCGAAGTCCCCGGCTTTACCAGCGGAGGTTCTTGCCGGGTCGGTATCATGATGCAAGAGATATTGAAAACAGTGAGACAGTTTCCGCAAGTTAAAAGAATAGTATTAAAGCCGGATTCGTTATTTGAGCCATAGACATGAAGATTTCTTTTCACGGAGCCTGCCGGGAAGTAACCGGGTCGTGCATTTTGGTGGAATCGGAAGAAACCAAGTTTTTAGTCGACTGCGGAATGTTCCAAGGAGAATCTGAAGAAAAGAATACTAAAGATTTTTCTTTTGACCCGAAGGACATTGATTTTGTCCTTTTAACTCATGCCCACCTTGATCACTGCGGAAGATTGCCCAAGCTTTTCATGGATGGATTCAGGGGCCGGATATATTCCACCGCTCCGACCAGAGATTTAACGGAGATTATTTTATTGGATGCACTGAAAGTTTCCAGGGAAGAGGGAAAGGTCTTCGTTGCTCCTTTGTGTACCGAAGGGGACATTTTTTCTTTAATGAAGTTTTTTACCTGTTTGTCTTACGGAGAACAGAAGAAAATTAATGACAGCGTGTCTATAAGGATGAGGGATGCCGGACACATTCTCGGTTCTTCCATCTTTGAGGTTTGGCTAAAGGACGGAGACAAAGAAAAGAAACTGGTTTTTTCGGGAGATTTGGGCAATCCTCCGGCACCGATTGTCAAAGATCCGGAGCTTATATCCGGAGCCGATGTTGTTTTTGTCGAATCGACCTACGGAGATCGTCTCCATGAACCTAAAGAAAAAGGCAAAGAGGTTTTGAAGAAAAAAATAGAAGAGGTGATTGAAAAGCAGGGGGTTTTAATGATACCGGTTTTCGCTTTGGAGAGAACGCAGGAATTATTATATGAACTGAATAATTGGATCGAGAATCAGAAGATTCCCTATATTCCCGTTTTCTTAGATAGTCCTTTGGCTATTAAGGCGACAGGAATATACAAGAGATATCCCGAACTGTATGACAGGGAAGCCAAAGCTTTGATTGAAAAAGGAGATGACTTATTTGATTTTAAGGGGCTGTTGATGATTAATAATGTTTCGCAGGCAGGAATTGCCGAAAGGGCCGTTCCGCCTAAGATTATTCTTGCCGGGAGCGGTATGTTTGAAGGGGGAAGGATAAAGAGCTATTTGAAAAAGCATTTGGGAAATTTTGCCAACACTCTTTTGATTATTTCCTATCAGCCCGAAGGTTCTTTGGGGAGGAAGTTGATTAGTGGAGAAAAGATGGTTGAAATCGAGGGAAAGAAAATCCAGATTAAGGCCGAGGTTGCTTCAATTCTTTCTTTTTCTTCCCATGCCGACCAGGTAACTCTTCTTAATTGGGTTGATGTGATGAACAATCCTAAGCCCAAAAGAGTTTTTATCGTCCATGGAGAGCAGGATGCCGGGCAGTCATTCGCCACTATTCTTAAAGGGGTTATTAAGTCAGATATCATTCTTCCTTTATACGGTAATGAGTACGAGGTGTAGTAAAAATATTGACAATGGGGTTGTATAAGATAAAATAGACTTAAGAAATATATGAAAAAACAACGTTTATTCATCGTCTCGGCAATAGTTTTTCTCGGATTGATATTTTCAACATATCAGTATTACCAAGCTTTAAAAACCGAAGATGTTTCCGCGGTTACCGTCGGTATTCCTAATCCTGGGCACTCGTTGTCCGGACTTGAATGCAGTGCTGATTCCCTTTGCGTTGATACAGTTAATAACAGGGTGGGGATAGGTACCAATAATCCGACTAAAAAGATTGATGTGATAGGAGATGTGAATATTACTGGGGAGTTGTATGTGAATGGTTTTGCTCAGTCCTCTTTATCGTCCTACCCCTTGACCTGTCCTGCCGAATGGATTGATTCCGGGCACGGTTTTTGTGTCATGCAATACGAAGCCAGGAATGTCGGCGGAGTAGCAACCTCTACCGCTTCTGGTACTCTTTATATTTCTATCACTCAAACCGCTGCGGCGTCTGCCTGTTCAGCATTGGGTAGTGGATATCATTTAATAACTAATACTGAATGGATGATGCTTGCCAGAGATGCCGAATCGGTAGCCAGCAATTGGAGCGGTGGTTCAGTTGGTAGCGGAAACTTGGCTCGTGGCTGGGCAGCCAATACTGGTTACGGTGATACTTGGACTAATACTGCCGCTGCTTCTTCGACCGGTTCTTCTTGTCTTTACAATACTGCCGCCAATACCTGCGGTAGCACCGGAACTTTCCTCTATCGAAGAACTCATATCTTGAGCAATGGACAGACTATCTGGGACATGTCAGGTAATGTTTGGGAGTGGACAAACGATACTTGTATGGCGGGAACCGGAACGGGCTATTGGCAAGGGACTGGCTGGATAGAATGGACCGACTCCACCTTATCAGATTACGAAAAGTTAGTTGCCGGGCCTGCCGGAGCATATACTGCTGCCAACGGAGCCGGGCGTTACTATGGCTGTTCAGCCAATGGGAACGGCTTTTTGCGTAGCGGGAGTTGGGACGACGGCTCGGTCGCCGGGCTCTTCAATCTGAATTTGGGCGGTGCACCGACGTCTTCGGGCACGAACCTCGGTTTCCGTTGCGATAGGTAGTTTCCTAATATCTTTGGTGATATTTCAAGAACATACGATTTGATTCGGTCGTTTTTAGCCTAAATATCTTTACAAATATTTTTGCGGTGCTAATATATGATTATATAATAATAAATTTTTAAATATGGAAATTTTAGAGAAAAACTTGATTAAGAATTCATTGATTCTGGGAATCTGTTTCATCATCGGATTATCTTTGGTTTCTTACACCTTGTTCCAAATAAAGGAAGCAGACAACACTTTGAGTGTTACCGGTTCAGCCAAACAGGCAGTTACAGCCGATATGGTTAAGTGGAATTCCAGTTTTAGCAGGACGGTTTTGGCTTCAAATTTGAAAAACGGGTATACTCAAATGAAAAATGACGAAACCATTGTTTCTAATTTTTTGAAGAGTAATGGAATTACCGATGCCGAGATGACTATTTCTCCTGTTTCCATGCAGAAGAATTATAACTATGACAAGGCTAATGCTCCAGAAGAATACACTTTGGCTCAGAATGTAATGATTCAGTCTGCAGATATTGAAAAGATTAAGAATCTTTCCAAGAATGTTCAGTCGGTTATTGACCAAGGAGTTATTTTTTCAGCTTATTCACCCGAATACTATTACACCAAGCTTCCGGAGGTAAGAGTTACCCTGTTGCCCGATGCCATGAAAGACGCTCAGAATAGAGCGGGGAGTATCGCCAAATCAACCGGAAAAAAGGTTGGGAGCTTGAAATCAGCCAGCATGGGCGTGGTTCAGGTGATGCAACCCAACTCAGTTGATATTTCCGACTATGGCAACTACGACACTTCAACAATAGAAAAAGAAATAATGATTACCGTCAAAGCTTCGTTTTCACTAAGGTAAAAACTTTTGAATCAAGGGCAAGAAGCTGGGGCGACCTAGCTTCTTGTTTTTAAGATTATGACAGAGGTAAAAATAAATGAAGAATCAATCTGGAGGCAGTTTTTTAAATTATCCATCCCGATTGCCATAGCCAATCTTTTAGTTTCGGCCTATTCAATTACCGATGCTTTTTGGCTTGGCCGTTTGAATGCGGAAAGTCTGGCCGCTGTCTCCGTTTGTTATCCCATCATCTTTTTAGTCATTTCTTTCGGTGCTGGCTTGTTTACCTCGGGAACGGTAATGGTTTCACATCATAAGGGAAGGGAAGATCAGGAGAAGATAAACCACGTTTCGGCCCAGCTGATATTGTTAATGGTTTTTGTTTCTTTTGCTTTGTCTATTTTGGGATACTTTGCTTCTCCTTTTTTAATAAAGATGATCGGGGCGGAAAATCTGATTCCTTACGGAGCGGTTTCTTATCTGGAACTGTATTTCGCTACCATTTTTGTTGTTTTTGCCTTTGCCGTTTATCAATCAACAATGAGAGCATTGGGCAATGTCAATCTACCTCTTTTTATAATGGTCGGTACGGTTATTCTTAACTTTTTGATTGACCCCATTTTTATCTTCGGGTTTGGGCCGATTCCGGCAATGGGAACCTTGGGAGCTGCTTTGGCCAGTGTTTTCTGCGAGATAATCAATGTTTTGATAGCTCTTTGGCTTATCTTAAGCGGTAAGAGCGGAATTACTTTCAAGAAAGAATATTTCAAGCCGGATAAAAAAGAAATAAAGAAGATTTTAAAAATAGGGATTCCCAGTTCGGCGGAGCAGCTGATGCGTTCAACCGGGTTATTTCTGGTCAATGTTATCGTGATTAAATTCGGGACTTCGAGTATTGCCGCTTACGGAGTCGGAGGAGACGTTATGAGTTTAATCATGATTCTTTCTCTTTCTTTCATGATGTCAACTTCAATAATGGTGGGAAGAGATATCGGAGCGGGCAGGATGGAAAGAGCCGAGGCGGTTACCAAGTCGGTAGCCAAGATATCTTTCTGGATTTTAACTGTTGCCGGAACATTTATCTTCCTTTTTGCCGAGGATATCGCCACCATTTTTATCCCCGGCGACCCCGAAGTGATACGCCAAAGTACTCAGTATATCAAAATAATAGCCCTGTCTTTCGGCTTTTTTGGCTTGCAGCAGATATTTAACGGAACTTTTATCGGAGCCGGAGATACAATAACTTCGATGATTTTGTCGATTTTCGCTTTCTGGGTTTTAAGACTTCCTTTGGCATTTTTCTTGTCCCATACATCTTTGGGATTTTACGGAGTTTGCTGGTCTTTCCCCATAACCATGGTTATTTCTTCTTTTATAGGTTATTTCGTTTTCACTTCAGGCAGATGGAAAGAAAGAAGATTAAAGCATTGAGCTTAAATTTACACAACGCTGGTTTTTTGGTATAATTGAGGTATGAAGACCGTCCACAATATTATAATAGGAGATTCTCGAAGAATGAAAGAGTTGCCCGACAGTAGTGTTCATTTGATTATAACGTCTCCTCCTTATTGGCAATTAAAAGATTACGGAACCGATAATCAGATCGGTTTTCACGATTCTTACGAAAAATATATAAATAACTTAAATTTGGTTTGGAGTGAATGTAATCGAGTTTTACATGATGGCTGTCGGCTCTGCATAAACATCGGCGATCAATTCGCTCGTTCCGTTTATTATGGTCGCTATAAGATAATTCCTATAAGGACGGAAATTATTAAATTTTGCGAAACAATCGGTTTTGATTATATGGGAGCCGTTATTTGGCAAAAAACTACGACGACGAATACGACGGGAGGAGCCACAATAATGGGCAGCTTCCCTTATCCGAGAAATGGAATTATTAAATTGGATTATGAGTTCATTTTGATTTTTAAGAAACAGGGAGATGCTCCCAAAATTGATAAAAAAATCAAAGACAAATCAAGACTCAGCAAAGAAGAATGGAACGAATATTTTAGGGGGCATTGGAATTTCAATGGTGTCAAACAGAACGGTCATGTCGCTATGTTTCCAGAAGAATTGCCCAAAAGATTGATTAAAATGTTTTCTTTTATGGGCGATACTGTGCTCGATCCATTTTTAGGAAGTGGAACAACCTCTTTGGCTGCTAAAAATTTTGGACGCAATTCTGTCGGTTACGAGATTAATCAGCAATTTTTGCCTATTATAAGGGAAAAGATAGGTGCCGAAAATTCTTTAAATTTTAACCAAGACACGGTTAAATATTTTCGTCAAAAGGAAAAAGGTATTGATTTTGAAAAAGAGATTAGCCAATTACCGTATATTTTTAAAGATTCACATAAGTTGGATAAAAAAATAGATCCGAAAAAAATGCAATTTGGATCAAAAATAGATGGGAATGGATCAAGCAACAAAGAGAAATTATTTACGGTAAAAGAAATAATAAACCCCGAATTGATTAAATTGAACAACGATATATCGGTCCGATTGTTGGGAATAAAGAAAAATCCGAAAACTATTGCCAAGGCCATTGATTATTTAAATGATAAAATAAAAGGGAAAAGAGTATTTTTAAAATTTGATTCAATAAAGTACGACGAGCAAAACAATTTGCTTTGCTATTTATATTTACAGAACAAGACGTTTATAAATGCACACTTGATTAAGAGCAAGTTAGTCGAGGTGGATAAGAATACTAATTATAAGTATAAAGAAAAATTTATCAATTTAAATAAATAATTAATATGGCCAAAGAATGGATATTGAATTCGGCAACCAATAGATTCCAGTTTAATTATAAGAGAAATGTAGGTGCAGTTTCTGAGGCAATAAGGATGTGTGCCCCCAAGGACGTTAAAGAATGGGAAAGGTATTATTTCGATAATGTTAAACCCAAGAAACATATAATTGAGCTTGGAAAGAAGCTGTACATTAAAATTACCGAAGTTATATCAGCGGAAGTCGATGTTATAACCGAAAAAGATTGCGTAGATTATGTCATTGATTTAGTGATAAAGAGAACCTTTGATGGATACGACACGGAAAGAAAAACAGTTTATGGTCAGTTGCAAAACATTTTAAACGTAAAAATAGAACCTGCTTCCGACGAATGGGATAGAAAATTTAATGTAGATTTTTTTATCAAAATAAAGAATAAATACATTGGACTGCAAATAAAACCAGCCGGTGGAACATCTCATATATCGCAGATTTTTAAAGAAAGAGATTTGCAAAAAAAGACCCATGAGAAATTCACAGATAAATATGGCGGGGCTGTATTTTATGTAGTATCAATTAAAGACGGGAAGAATAAGAAAATATATAATCCCGAAGTTATTGAAGAAATTAAAAAAGAAATAAAAAAATTATCAAAGTAATTTTTATTTTCTTTTTTTCTGGTTTAAAAGATAAATTGATTTTATAGAAAGATCGGAAATGGTCTGGATGTTTTTCATCGGGTTTTTGGCTTTTCCGATAATATACTTGGCAATGCTTTCTCTCGGTTCGGTTACCAGTTCGCAGAATCCTTTTCCCGAAACTTTTTCATTATTCATTGTTCCTTCAATGCTTATTCCTCCTTCCCAATATTTTATTGTTTCAAAAATCATTTCCTGTTCTTTTTTGAAGGGGGTGGTTTTTATTTTTATTTTAAACTCGGGAATGTTTATTTCGTATTGAAGGTCGTATTCATCACCGGTTTTTTTGCTCTTGTATTTTATGCCCGTCGGAATAATATCTATTTTGTTTGTTGTTTTTACAATACAGTTTTCGTCAATCATGCTGGCGTGGCCGGTTTTTATTTTGTCGCCGTAGACGAAACAGACAATATCGCAATCGTTTTCCAGTTGAATGGAAAACCATTTCCACTTGTCGTCATCGGTCAGGGGGGTTTGGGCCCATTGATGGTCCATCCAGGAAAGTCCTTCAACCGGAATCCATTTGTTTTTTTCTTTAACCAGTCCTTTGGTTCTCAGTCTGGTTAAGGAATAATAATAAGTTGTCTTTATTTTCAAATCAAGAAATCCTTTTTTATTAACCAAGAGAGGTCTTTTATCCGATTCCAAATAAAGGTCAATGAAATCATTGACAATGTGGTATTTAAACGGTTCTATTTCTTCAATCAGGCAGGAATTGTCATAGTTGACCCAAAGCATCGGCTTGGTGAAGCTGTTGGGGTCGATTACGCAAAGAGGGTTGGTTTTGTTTTTGAATTCTTTTTCGTTGTTGCTTAAAAGATAATGGGAGAAAAAGAGTTCTTTGATAAAGCCGTTTTTAAGAAAAGGTATGTCCACCTTATCCGGTTTGGCTGCGAAAAGGCAGTCCATATAGGAGAAGGTTTTTCCGTTCTTGGCTTTAAGGTTACCGTTGAAATACCACCATTCGATAATGTGGTTATGCTTTTGTCCGTCCTTTGGGAACTTGATGGGACGGTATTTTTCTTTGTATTTTATCTCTTTTTTAGCCATGGCCACATTTTACCATTTTAAGGGTTTCCCCTCAAGGCCTTGTATGATATAATTGGACTATGAAAGGGAAGATAATCCTTGTCTTATTTATAGGTTTTTTCTTGTTTTGCGCCGGACAGATTTTCGGCGGATTTAATCTTAAACCGGCCTCAGCCGATCTTTCTTCGGTAGTCGATGAAGCGCTCAAAAAGGAAGAATATGTCCCGGAAAAGATGGTTTTTGTAGGCGACATGATGTTTGACCGGGGAGTCGAGGATATGATGCAAAAAACCTCTTTTACCTATCCGATGGATATGATCGCCGACTTCTTGAAAGGTTTTGATTCTTCAATAGGTAATTTGGAGGGTCCTGTTAACGAAACTCCGAAAGATTTTCCCGATTCATCATTGACGTTTTCTTTCGACAAGAAAATCATCGATTCTTTAAAATTGGGAAATTTCAAACTGGTTTCTTTGGCCAACAATCATACTTTGAATATGGAAAGAAAGGGACTTGAAGAAACCAAAAGCATTCTTTCTGAAAATGGGATTAACTATTCCGGAGATCCGATTGAATGCGATGCGGATTATTCTTATCAGAAAGACGGCATCACTTTCTATTCGGTCAATGTGACTTATCCCAGCAATTGTTCAAACAGCGTCATAGCCGATTGGATAGAAGAGACCAAGTTTTATAATCCGGAATCATTTTTGGTGGTTTTGGTGCACTGGGGAGTTGAGTATGAATTAGAGAACTCGAAAGCTCAGAAAGATTTGGCGTACAAGATGATTGATGCGGGAGTAGACTTGATTATCGGAGGCCACTCTCATGTGGTTCAGAATATAGAAGAGTATAATGGTAAATTAATATTCTATTCTTTGGGCAATTTTATTTTCGATCAGTATTTTTCAAAAGCAACTCAGGAAGGATTAGGAGTGGGAATGGAAATATATCCGGACAAGAAAGTTTATAATCTGTACGGAATTAAAAATAAAATGGCCCAGCCACAGTTGATGGAAGAGGAAGAAAAGAAATTATTCTTAGAAGATTTGGCTGAGAGGTCAAGCGAAGAGTTGGCTGAAAGCATTAAGAACGGAATCATTGAAATTAAAAATTAGAAATATGAAAAATAAATTATGGATAGCTTGTTTGGTTTTAATAGTTTTGGTGGTCGCCGTTTTCTTTTTTCTTGACGGCAAGGTAGGGGTTCCGCAAATCCCCGGAATCAATGTTTCTTTGGAATCAAAGAATTGTACAGACAAGGGTGGCTTTGTGGAAACGAAAAAGAGGGGAGACGGAAAAGAATACGAGGTTTGTTTTTTTGAAGACAACCGACAGTGCGAGGCTTTGTCTTTGCTGAATAACGAGTGTCCAGTTGGCGGGAGGAAGATAACCGGATACATTACCGAAGCCGCTGTGTATTGTGCGATATTGGGTGGCAGTTACGAAATTACGGGAAATACCAATGATGTTGAAGACGGTAACTGTTCTTTCTTTTCGGGAAATGTCTGCAATGTCTGGGATTTATATAATGGCAAGTGTGAAAAAGGAGTGGTTAATCCCATTGTTTATACCAATGATAAATTCAGCTTTTCTTTGAAGCTTCCTCGCGACTGGGAAAACAAATACCAGGTTAAAGAAGAAGAGGGTTATGTTTCTTTTGATTATAACGATGCCAATCTTTTCAAGATGGCAATCGTTCCTTATTCTTCTTGGGAGAAAGAACAAAAACATGTGGGAGAATATTTAAACAGAGATAATAGCAATGTCTTCGCTTTTGTTTATTCCAAGGATCCCTTGAGGAGCGACAAGCAGTGGGGGGAAGAATACATTTCCATGGTTTCAAGAGTCAATGATATTAAGGGAACCTTTAAAATAACCAAGCCGTATGTGTTTTTGGAAAAGAAAAATGAAGAAGGAAAAAATTATTCAATTGAGATAATGTATCCTTATGTCGGAGCGGTTGAAAACGGAGAGGTGAATATCGAAATCAGCAATTTTGTGGAAAAGATAATTTCTTCCTTTAAAGAAGAAATGGCAAGTCCCGATGCTTGGGATGGAGAAAATAGTCTAAAAATATTTTATGATCCTTTTGAGGTTAATAACGATTTTGTCAGTATCAGATTTGAAATTTCAAAATATACCGGATGGGCTCATCCATTCAATACTTCTCAAAGCTTCAATTATGATTTAAAGAACAATAAAATGATTTCTTTGTCTGATTTGTTGTCGTCTGGATATATTAATAATCTTTCCGAACGTTCAATACAATATTTATTGAAGATAAACAAAGAGAGTGAATTCAGCGACGAAGAAACAATAAGGGAAGGAGCCGGTCCCAAGGAAGAGAATTATTCTATTTTTACTTTCAATAAAGAAGTAATAGTTTTCTATTTCGATCAAGACAAAATAGCTCCGTATGCTGCCGGGAGACAAGAAGTCGTCTTTCCTTTAAGTTCGCTAAGAGATATATTGAAAAAAGAGGCGGTTTCTCAATATGAATTGAAGATTTAGCCTAAAATACTTCCACTTTATGTCAAGTTGTATAATCGGATAAAAAGAAATATAATTTAAGAGATATGAAAAAGAAGACAAATCAAATCCTTTCTCTGCTCTTTTTTATCGCCGTTCCCTTGCTGGGTGGATATTTAAGTTCCCAATTCTCAATGGTGGGCACCTATTCGCAGATATATAAGCCGGATTTCTTTCCGCCCTCATGGATATTTGCTCCGGTTTGGACCATTCTATATATTTTGATGGGAATAGCCGCTTATCTGGTTTGGAAGAAGGGCGAAGCCAAGAAACAGCTGTCTTTATTTTCTGTTCAATTGATTCTTAATCTGTTGTGGACGCCGATATTTTTCGGACTCCATCAGTATCTCTGGGCTTTTGTTGAAATATTGATATTATTGGTAATGATAATTTTGACAATCAAATCTTTTAATGAAAAATCCAAAACAGCGGCCTATTTGATGCTTCCTTACCTGTTCTGGGTAATCTTCGCTACATTTCTTAATTACGTTATTTTTATGAATAATTAATATGAACTTGAACAAGCCGAACAATATAATAATGTTTTTGTTCTTTATTGCCATTGTTCTTTCCGGATTAATGATGCTGTACGGAACAAGAGGGAATGGTTTACATGCTTATTGGAAGAACGTTCATCTTTTTTCGGCGGGAGTTTTTGTCGTTTTGACTGTTTTCCACTGGATTTTGCACGGTTATTGGTTTAAGAATTTTTTTAAAAAACAATGAAAGACATTATCGAAAAATTAAAAGAGGCCGGGTTGAAGGGCCGGGGAGGGGCTGGTTTTCCCACGGCGACAAAGTGGGAACTAGTCAAGAAAGCCAAGGGCGACAAGAAGTATGTTGTTTGTAATGCTAGCGAGGGAGAGCCGAATGTTTTTAAAGACGGATATATTATTGAGAAGTATCCGGAAGATTTGGTTAATGGAATCGATATTGCCATGCAAGCAATCGGAGCCGATACGGGATATATTTACATCAACAAAGACTATTACAAGAAATTCAAAGACAGACTGCTTGAAGTTATCGGCAAAAGAAACATTATCCTTTTTGAGAAAAAAGCCAGATATATCGGCGGGGAAGAAACTTCCGCCATTGAATCAATTGAAGGCAAGAGAGCCGAGCCGAGGAAAAGACCTCCTTTCTTAACCGATTACGGTTTGTTCGGCTGTCCGACTTTGATGAATAACGTTGAAACTTTCTATTATGTTTCAAAGATTGATAAAGGAGAGTATCAGAAGACAAGATTCTATTCGGTCAACGGAGACGTTGCTAATTCCGGAGTTTTTGAATTGCCGGAAGATATGACCATTTTCCAGGTTTTAAGAAAGACGGAGAATTATCCCGATTTTAACTTCTTCGTTCAGGTGGGTGGAGGAGCTTCGGGAGAAATCATGTTGCCGGAAGAGTTGAATAAGCCGGTGACCGGAGCCGGTTCAATTACAATATTCAACAGGAATAAAACAGACGTTTTCGATTTAATGCAGAAATGGGCCGAGTTTTTCCATATCGGCAATTGCGACAAGTGCGTTCCTTGCCGAGAAGGGGCTTACAGGATATATGAAATGGTCAAGAGCAGAAAGCTTGATTACGAAGTATTGGACTCTTTATTTTTGAGTTTGAGAGAGTCGAGTTTTTGCGCCCTGGGAAGAGGAATCCCCATTCCTTTTCAGAGTTTAATTGAAAAAGTTATTAAAAGATGAAAAATATTAAATTAAAAATCAACGGCAAGGAAGTTGAAGGAGTTTCGGGAGAAACCGTTCTTCAGGTTGCCAGAAGAAACAATATCAGAATTCCTTCCGCCTGTTATCATTCCGATTTAGAGCCGGAAACCAGCTGTCGTTTGTGTATGGTTTCAATTGCCGGAAGAAGGGGACTGCACACATCGTGTTCGGTTGAAATAGAAGAAGGGATGGAAGTTATCACCGATTCTCCGGAAATAAGGAAGATAAGGAAGACCAATCTTGAACTTATCTTCTCTCAACACATTGAAAAATGCGGAACGTGCGTCAAGCAATACCATTGTCGTTTATTGGCTTTGGCCAAGGAGTGCGATATAAAGATATCGGAGTTTAAAGACAGGAAAGGGAATTTTCCTAAATATCAATTCGGTCCGTCGATTATTTTCGACAGCTCCAAATGCATTGACTGCCACAACTGCGTGGCTATGTGTAAAAAGCAGGGAGTCGGATTTTTAAACATTGAAGAAAATGGAAACTTTTGGGAAGTTACTCCTTCAAAAGACGAGAAAACAGACTGTATTTATTGCGGACAATGTTTAATCCATTGTCCCAGCGGAGCGTTTGAAGAAGTCAATGCGGTTAAAGATGTTGAAAAAGCATTGGAAGACGAAACCAAGTTTGTAGTTTTCCAGTTTGCCCCTTCAATCAGAAGCAGCTTAGGAGAGGAATTCGGTTTGGACTACGGATCGGTGGTGACGGGAAAGATGGTTGCCGGAATCAGAAAATTGGGAGCAGATAGAGTATTTGATGTTTCAGTCGGAGCCGATGTTACAACCATTGAAGAAGGAGGAGAGTTAATTGAAAGATTAACCGAGAAAAAAGGTTTGCCCATGTTCACTTCTTGCTGTCCTTCTTGGGTCAAATACGTTGAATTGAATTATCCTCAGTTTATTCCTAATTTGACTACGGTCAGGTCGCCACAGATAATTTTGGGCGGATTAACCAAGACTTATTTATCCGAGAAAGAAAATATTGATCCGAAGAATATCGTCGTTGTTTCTATTATGCCTTGCACTTCGAAAAAGTTCGAAGCAACTCGGGAAGAACTGAATGTCGACGGGATGAGGCCGATTGATTATGTTTTAACGACCAGAGAGCTCGGATGTTTGTTGAAGAGAAAGAAAATTGATTTGGCCGGGTTGAAAGATGAAGAACCGGACAGTCCTTGGGATAAATATACCGGAGCAGGAGTTATTTACGGAGCGACCGGAGGAGTGACTGAATCGGCCTTGCGCACCGTTTATGAAAAAGTCACCGGAAAGAAATTGAAACAGATTGAATTTAAGGAAGTCAGGGGAATGGAAGGATGCCGGGACGCTGTTGTTAAAATAGGAAACATTCCCGTCAGAATAGCGATCATCAATGGGTTGGGAAACGCCAAATGTCTTTTGGAAAAACTGAAAGAAACCCCCGATTTATATGATTACGTTGAGGTAATGGCTTGCCCGGGAGGCTGTATCGGAGGAGGCGGACAGCCGATGCCCACGGATAAGGAGATAAGGAAGAAGAGGGCTGATGCCTTGTATGATATTGATAAAGGATGGGGAATGCGTTTGGCCCACGAAAGCCCGGTTGTTAAATTATTGTACGATGAATTCTTTAAAGACAAGAATATCATCCACAAGATTTGCCACACTCATTATTCTCCCAAAGAAAAAGACAAGATTAAAATAATCAAATAAAATATGGAACAGGTAATATCATTAAACAGCAGGGCGTTATTAAAATCTTCCCAATTTTTATTGGCCCTTGCTTTGATTCTTTTCGCACCGTTAATCGGCAATCAGTTTATCACCGGAACGATAGTCAATGCTTCTCTTTTGATGTCGGTAATATTATTCGGTTTTCCGGGAGCGGCTGTCTTATGTTTCGTTCCAAGTATTATTTCTCTCTTCACCGGATTGCTTCCCTGGGTAATGGCACCGATGGTTCCTTTTATCATCATGGGTAACATTCTCTTGGTTTTAATCTTTGATTTATTAAGAAAGAGAAATTTCTTTTTGGGGTTGTTCCCGGCGGCATTGCTTAAGTTTTCTTTTCTGTTTCTAATTAGTAACTACTTAATACGCTTTTTTGTGAAAGAGGCGGTTGCTTCAAGTATTGCAGTGATGATGAGCTGGCCCCAGTTGGTTACAGCATTATTGGGCGGAGTTGTTGCCTATTCATTGTATAATTCTTTAAGAGATAATAAATAATAACATGAAAAAAATAAACATATCCGTGTCAAAGGTAAGAAAGGAAATTTTTAAAATAGCGGATATTATTCAGAAAAAAAGTATTTATTTTTTGATTACTCGTTATGATAAACCCAGTTCAGTTATAATTTCTTTTAAAGAGTTTGAGAATTATAAAAAGCTTTTACATTTATCTATATAATTTTAATAAATAATAATAAAAATATGACATTTCAAGAATATCAGACAGAATCAAGGAAAACAGCAATTTATCCAAACAAAGACAATAACTTTATTTATCCCACTTTGGGATTAGCCGGAGAAGCCGGAGAGGTGGCCGAAAAGATTAAAAAAGTTTTAAGAGATGGGAACGGAATAGTTTCCGACGAGAAGAGAGAAGAGATAACCAAAGAATTGGGAGATGTATTGTGGTATGTTGCTAATCTTTCAACCGAATTGAAGATTAATTTAGAAGATGTCGCTTCAAAGAATATCGAGAAGCTTCAATCAAGACAACAGAGAAACGAACTCCACGGAAGCGGAGATAACAGGTAATTATAAAAATATGGAAAACAAATCAAGATTTTTCATAGTTAACGTTATCGATAACTATGTAAAAGAAGTCAGCGGAAACTGGTGGATATTGTTTGTGACCGGAGTTGTCGCTATTGCCCTAGGAGTTTCTTTTATTATCTATCCGGTTGAAGCTTTGAAGATATTCGCTTATTTTGTCGGAGTGATTATTATTCTTTTCGGTCTTGAATACATCAAGAACAGCTTCAGGGTTAAGAGATTGGAAAAAAACTATCAAAAGGTAAAGGAAGATATTAAATCAAAGTTTGAGTAATATGCCTTCTTTGATAAAGGTTATAAAATATAATGGAGAGATAGAACCATTCTCCGTGAAGAAAGTCTACAATTCAGCGATGAGGGCGGGTGCGTCCTCATCTTTAGCTAAAGAAATCAGCAGGGAGATAGAGAAAGAAGTTCATCAGAACATTACCACTGCCGAAATCTTTAAGAAGATAAGGGGAAGGTTGAAAAAAGAAAATCTTCAATTGGCCATGAGGTTCAGCTTGAAAGATGCAATGAAGAAATTGGGTCCGGCTGGTTTTGTTTTTGAAGATTTTGCGAGAAGAGTTCTTTCTCACTATGGAATGAAGGTCGATTCGAGTATGATTATTAAAGGAAAGTGTTCTCAGTACGAAATAGACTTTTTGGCTTTTAAGGAAGAGTTGGTTTATTTGGGAGAATGCAAGTACAGGAATAAATCGGGAGACAGGGTTGATGTCAATGTTTGTTTGAAAAGCTTTGCCATTTTGGATGATGTTAAGAACAGCGGAAGATTTAAGGACAAAATTGTTAATTTCTTAATTGTCACCAATGCCCAGTTTACCGACGAGGCGATAAGGTATTCGTCTTGCAAGGGATTGGAATTATTGGGATGGAATTATCCCAAAGATGAAGGATTGGAAGACATGGTTGAAGCTAAAAAACTGTACCCGATTACCATTTTACCTTCTTTCAGGGGATATCTGGCCGAAGCGTTGAGAAGGGAAAGAGTGATGCTGGTTAATGATATTTTTTCTTTAAACATTGAAAAATTCGGGAAAAGGGTTAATATACCAAAGAAGCAGTTGGAATCATTGAGAAGAGAAGCGGAAGTATTAATTGATAAAAAATAATGTCATTGCATATCGGAATTGTCGGCTTTCCCAACGTGGGAAAGTCGACCTTATTCCAGACCATAACCAAAAAGCAGGTGGATATAGCCAATTATCCCTTTTGTACCATCGAACCCAATGTCGGTGTTGTTGCCGTTCCCGATGAAAGAGTTGATAGATTGGCCGAATTGACTCATTCGGCTAAAAAAATATACACGACGATAGAATTCGTGGATATTGCCGGATTAGTCGAGGGAGCAAGCAAGGGAGAAGGACTGGGAAACAAGTTTTTGGCCAATATCAGGGAAGTTGACGCCATCGTTTACGTTCTTCGTTGTTTTAAAAATGACAACATTGTTAACACAAGGCAGGGGATAGATATTTTGAAAGACAAAGAGATTTTGGATATGGAAATGATATTGAAAGACTTGGAAACGGTTGAGAAGAGATTGTCTTCTTTGGAAAAAGAGATAAAGTCGGGAGACAAGAAAGCTCTTAAGGAAATGGAAGTTTTGAAAAGAGTCTATGTTTTGTTGAAAGACGGCAAGATGTTGTCGGATTTGAATTGGGAGGAAGAAGAGGGGAAGATAATCAAAAGCTATCAATTGCTTTCTTCAAAGCCTCGATTGTATTTATTAAACGGAGAGGAGAAGGATGTTTCTTCAGAGGTTTTGGAATCTTTTAAGAAGAATAATTGGTCATATCTTTTTATGGATGTTTTGACCGAGTCGGAAAGCAGTGAGATGACCAGAGAGGAAAGAGAGGCTTTCGGTCTTTCTCCCGAGCCCAAGCTTAACGAACTGATTAAAGAATCATACAAGTTGTTGGGATTGATAACATTTTTGACTACCGGTCCGGACGAAACTAGGGCTTGGACGATTCATAGAGGAGACAGGGCTCCGCAGGCCGGAGGAGTCATTCATAGCGATTTTGAAGATACCTTTATCAGGGCCGAAGTCATCAATTGGGAAAAATTGATTGAGTGCGGAGGATTTGCCGGGGCCAGAGAAAAAGGATTGATTAGAACCGAAGGAAAAGAATACGTGGTTAGCGACGGCGACGTTATTGAAATTAAAAGCGGAAAATAATATGGAATACGATGTTGTTGTAATCGGAGGAGGCCCGGCCGGCATGATGGCGGCTGTTTCTTCTGCACAATCCGGAGCGAAGACTGTTTTAATAGAAAAGAATCCCAAGCTGGGAGTCAAGCTTTTAATGACCGGAGGCGGGAGATGCAATTTGACTCATATTGAAAGTATTCGTGATTTTTGTTCTAAATTCGGAAAAGAAGGAGATTTTCTTTTATCTCCTTTTTCTGTTTTCGGGGTTAAGGAAACCATGGAATTTTTTGAAAACTTTGGCTTGGAATTGAAAGAGGAAAAGGGAAAGGTGTTTCCTTCTTCGGAAAAAGCCAAAGATGTTTTAAATCTTTTGGTTTCTTTATTGAAGAAGAATAAAGTCGACATCCTGACTTCTTTGGAAGTCAAAGACGTTAAAATGGAGGGGAATGGAATATCTTCCGTTTTTTTATCCAATAAAAAGGAGGTAAGAGGAAAAAGATATATCATTTCTGTCGGAGGAAAATCATATCCGGTTACCGGTTCAACCGGAGAGATGTTTAATTTGATAAAGAAGATAGGGCATAAGGTTACCGAATTGAAGCCAGCATTAACTCCAATAGAAACTAAAGAGCCTTGGACAAAGAATTTACAGGGGATTTCATTGGACAATGTTTCCGTTTCCTTAATGCAAGGCGGAAAAAAGGTTAAAGAAGAAAAAGGAGAGATATTGTTTACTCACTTCGGATTGAGCGGTCCACTGATTTTGAATATGAGCAGGTCAATCGGCGATTTGTTAAGCAAAGGAAAGGTTAAGATTGTTCTAGATTTATTCGGAGGAAAGAAAATTGAAGAAAGCGATAAGTATCTGCAGAGAATTTTTAATAAAAACAGGAATAAGCACGTTTTAAAATGTTTAGGTGATATTTATACTGAAAAGCTGTCAGCTTTTATTATGAATTTTAGTGGAGTTTCTTTGAAAAGAAAGCCTAAGGACTTGGCTAAAGAAGAAAGAGAAAGATTGATTAAGTTTATAAAAGGGGGAATTGAATTGAATATTATCGGGCTTCTTGGTTTTGATAGAGCTATGGCTACTCACGGCGGTGTTTCTTTGAAAGAAATAGATTCTAAAACAATGAAATCAAAATTGATTAATAATCTTTATTTCGCCGGGGAGGCGATTGATTTGGATGGTCCTTCGGGAGGATACAATCTGCAGATGTGCTGGACTACCGGATATGTGGCTGGGCAAAATTCAGCAAGTGGTGTAAAATAGTGCTATGGTTAACCTTGATAAAATATCCAAATACATATTTTGCGTATTTGTATTCTTATTACCCTTCTTTTTTATTCAACAAATAGGCGTTCCTCAGGTTTTAAACGAGAAAGCCCTTCTTTTGATTTTCGCTTTCATTATTTTCTTTATCGAACTATTGGATGTCTTTAATTCAAAGAAGGTTGTTTTCAGAGACAGTCCGATTCAAAGACTGGTATTGTACCTTTCTTTTTCTTTTTTTATTTCCTTTATTTTTTCAAAGAATTTCTTTTTGAGTTTTTGGGGAAAACCGATCCAGGCAGATTCTTTTGTTGTCTTTCTGGCCTGTTTGGTGGTTTTCTATTGCGCCAGCTGGCTTAAGAGAAGGGATGTTTTGAAAGTATTGGAGTTCTTTGTAACCGGTTCGGTTATTTTATCAATTATGTATTTGATAAGCAGGTTTACCGGTACCAAGCTTTCTCTTTTTGATAATATTGCCGCATCTTCTATTGTTATTTCAATAGCTTTAACGCTCCTTATCTCTTTCGTTTTCAATAATCTCAATTATTTTAAAAAAGGGAAAGGATATAATTGGGTTAAAGTTTCTTCAATGGGAGTATTTTTCATCATCTTTTTTATTTCTTTATTTTTGATTGATTTTAAACTGTCTTGGTTTTTTGTGGCTACGGGAACCTTCTTTATTTTTTGGAGGAGTATTATCGAAAGCGGCTTTAAATTCAAAAGAAAGAAAGCGGTTTTTTCATTGTCTTTGCTTTTAGTGTTTTTAACTTTATTCTTCTTGCCCAATTATTGGGGAGGAAACTATGCCGAGCCTCGTCTTTCCTATGAATCAAGCTGGGGCATTGCCGAAAACAGTCTGACCGAGAGTGTTAAGAATTTTTTCATCGGTTCCGGACCATCAACTTATCAATATCAATTTGCTTTGTATAAGGATAAGGCGATCAATCTGGCCGGGTCTTCTCTGGTTTTTAACGAAGGAGCGATTCCTTTATTGACTCTGCTCGTCACCATCGGTGCCGCAGGAATGTTGCTTTTCTTGCTCTTGATAATATTTTTCTATTATCAAGGATTTAAATATTTTTTGGATTTTAAAAGAGAAAGAGATGACAAGACGGTTAATGTGAGGGATATATTGTTTCCGGTCGTTTTCTGTTTGTCCTTGCTTATGTTTTTTTACAGAATCGATATTATTTCTTTAGTTTTATTGTTTTTTGTTTTGGGGTTATGGGACGGACAGCAAAAAGGAGAAGAAAGAGTTTTTGAAATATCGGGAATGTCAAAGAACGTGGCCAAAGCGGTTTTCTCCTTATTTTTTATATTTTTAGGATTAATAGTTTTTAATTTCATCAATTATTACAGAGCGGAGATATCATATCAGAAGTCGATAAAGAATTTTGAAAACAATGGGGCAATCATTGAGTCGATTGACAGCATGGAGAAAGCGACACGGCTATGGAAATCAAGCGAATACGAAATAGGCCTTTCTCAATTGTATTTGATAAAGGCGAGTGATGACTTTGAGCAGAGATGGACGACCAAGGACAAGAAAGATGAGCAGAGGAATTCAATCAAGGAAAATGCCTCCAAAGCGGAGGGCTCGGCTAAAGTTGCTTGCGAGATAGATAAGAATAATTTTCAGAGCTGGCAGAATTTAGGATTGGTTTATGAAAACACCAACTACCTGGTTGAAGACAGGACGGAAGATGCTCTCAATGCCTACAATAAAGCCAAAGCTTTGGCACCGCAGAACTACGATATATATGTAGCGGTCGGAAGAATGCTTGAAAAACAGGGCAAGACGGAAGAAGCTTTGAAGTCGTATGAGAAAGCATTTGAGCTTTATCCCTTAGACAATCAATTGACTAAAAAAATCAAGGCGTTACAATAAATTCATGGTATTTGAAGATTTGAAAAATGAATTTCCCAGATTGGAAGAGGATGTAATGCTTAAAGATTACACCACTTTTAGAATTGGCGGACCGGCTAAGTATTTTTTAAGGACTTCGGATAAGAAAGAGTTGAAAAAGGTGATAGAAAGAGCAATCAAGGAAAATATTAATTTTCTTGTAATCGGAGGAGGAAGCAACACGCTTTTTTCGAGCAAAGGTTTTGACGGACTGGTTATTGTATACAAAGTTGAGAACATCAAAGAAAGGCCGTTAATCGAAAAAATAGGTGATGATTATTTTAAAGTCGATGCGACCATTCCTTTGTCTTTCCTAATTACGGAAATGAGAAGTTTTTCCGGTCTCGAGTGGGGGGTCGGAATTCCCGGAACTTTGGGAGGGGCGATTAACGGAAATGCCGGAGCGATAGGAGAATCAATTGCCGATTCGGTTGAGAGTGTCGATGTGCTGGAAATTAAGAATGGAGAAGTTTTAGAAAAGACATTTAATAAAAAAGAATGTTGTTTTGGATACAGGACAAGCATTTTTAAAAACAATCAAGAATTGCTGATAGTTTCAGGCGAGTTGAGACTTTTTAAAGGAGAAGAAAATGAAATCCAAGAAAGAATTAAAAGCAATTTGGAGATAAGAAAGGCAAAGCAGCCGAAAGGTTTCTCTGCCGGTTCTGTTTTCAAGAACTACAACGGTAAAATTAGCGATTCGATTGTTTCCAGCTATCCGGAATTGAAATCTTTTAATGAAAAAGGAATAATTCCGGCCGGACTATTGATTTCATTGTCCGGATTGAAAGGAAAAAAAATTGGCGATGCAAAAATTTCAGAAGAACACACCAACTTCATTATTAATTTAGGAAACGCATCATCCGATGACGTGATGAGTTTGATAAATTTGATAAAAAAAACAGTCAAAGAAAATTTTTCAATCGACCTGGAGGAGGAAATTAAGATTTTTTGAGCCGAAACTATTGACAAATTTTTTAATTAAGAGGAAAATATAATTAGTAGTAATTAATTTGGTAAAGAAAAAGGTCGACTAATTAAAATATAAAACTTTTTCTAAAAAAATGGCCACAAAAAAGAAAGCAGCCAAAAAGAAAGTTGCTAAAAAGAAGCCAGCAAAGAAAGCTGCAAAAAAGAAGACTGCAAAGAAGAAGAGATAGTCTCGTTAAAACAACTCCTAAAGAGTTGTTTTAATTAGGGCGTTAAAATATATCTATGAAAACAAAAATCAAAGCAACAAATATCAACCTTACTCCTTATTTGGAAAAATTAGTGAAAGAAAAGATGGCGGATATAGCCAAGCTTCTGAGGGGAGAGAGAGTAATCATTGCGGAGATAGAAGTCGGCTTGACGAGTAAGCACCATCAGAAGGGAGATATCTACAGGGCAGAGATACAAATCGAGGTTCCCGGTAAATTATTTCGGGCGGTTTCCGAGAAGGAAGATTTCCGTTCAGCTTTGACTGACGCTAAAGACGAAATAGAAAAACAGATAATAAAACATAAAGATAAAAAGGTAGACAAGAAGAGGAAGGTCATTAAGAAGTAAGAACAAAGGGGCCGAAAGGCCCTTTTGACGTTTTATATTTCTTAATATAGTATAGAGTGGTATAATAATAGAAACAGATATGAGTTTTTTAACCGGATTGTTTGGCAATGCCAATGATAAATACGCGAGAAGTCTTCAGCCGACCATAGATAAAATCAATGCTCTTGAGGCTAATTTGGTTTCTTTAACCAATGAGCAGATAAAAGAGAAAACAAATGAATTAAAGGAGAGATTAAGAAAAGGAGAAGCTTTGGACAGTATTTTGCCTGAAGCTTTTGCTTTGGTGAGAGAAGCGGGAAAGAGAACTTTAAACCAAAGGCATTTCGATTGCCAATTAATCGGAGGAATCGTTTTGCATCAAGGAAAGATTGCCGAGATGAGGACTGGAGAAGGAAAAACTTTAACCGCCACCTTGCCGATGTATTTGAACGCTCTTGAGGGCAAGGGCTGTCATTTGGTCACGGTCAATGATTACTTGTCCCGTAGAGATGCGGTTTGGATGGGACAGATATATAATTTCTTAGGGCTGTCGGTGGCTTGCATCAATCACGACCAGTCTTTCATCTACGACCCTGAATTTAAAAAAGCCGAAGAAGAAAAGGACAAAGAAAGGGATGAATTGGGAGGATTCTTGGTTGAGGAGGACTTTTTAAAGCCTTGTTCAAGAAAGGAAGCATATGATGCCGATATCACTTATGGAACCAACAATGAATTCGGTTTTGATTACTTGAAAGACAACATGGCCTATGACTTTAGCAAAAAGTCACAGAGAGGATTCAATTTTGCCATCGTTGATGAAGTAGATTCTATTTTAATTGATGAGGCTAGAACGCCTTTGATTATTTCCGCTCCCGACGAAGAAAGCTCCAAATGGTATGACGAGTTTTCAAGAATAATTCCCAGATTGAAAGCCGTGGAAGATTACGAGGTTGATGAAAAGATGAGAGCGGTTACCCTGACCGAAAAGGGAGTTGATAAGATAGAGAGTATTTTGAATGCCGGAAACATCTATGACGAAAAAGGAATCAAGTATCTCCATCACATGGAAGAGGCCTTGAAGGCCGAGATTTTGTTTAAGAATGACAAAGATTATGTGGTTAAAAACGGAGAAGTCATTATTGTCGACGAATTCACCGGAAGATTAATGCCGGGAAGAAGATGGTCGGGAGGCTTGCATCAGGCGATTGAAGCCAAGGAGGGAGTGAGGATTATGCCGGAGTCAATTACTTTGGCTTCTATTACTTTTCAGAATTATTTCAGGATGTATAAGAAGTTGTCTGGTATGACCGGAACAGCTGAAACTTCGGCCGAAGAGTTTGATAAAGTATATCATCTGGATGTTATTGTTATTCCGACCAATCGACCGATTGTCAGAAAAGATTTACAGGACAAGGTGTATAAGACGGAAGAAGCTAAATTCAGGGCCGTGGCCGAGGAAGTCAAAGAAAGGAATAAAACAGGCCAGCCGGTGTTGGTCGGTACAACTTCAATCGAGAAGAATGAATATTTGAGCAAGCTTCTTTCAAGAGAAGGAGTGATCCACAAGGTTTTGAACGCCAAGCATCATGAGGAAGAAGGTGAAATCATCGCTCAGGCGGGAAGAAAAGGCTCGGTTACAATCGCCACCAATATGGCTGGCCGTGGAGTTGATATATATTTGGGAGGAAAGCCTTCAACTCCGGAAGAAAATGAAGAAGTTAAAAGATTGGGCGGGCTTTTCGTCATCGGAACGGAAAGGCATGAGGCAAGGAGAATCGACAATCAATTGAGAGGAAGAACGGGAAGGCAGGGAGATCCGGGAACAACTCAATTCTTTGTTTCTTTGGATGATGATGTTATTAGGATATTCGGAGGAGATAGAATAAAGGGTTTAATGGAAAGATTCAATATTCCCGAAGATACTCCGATTGAAAACGGAATGATTTCATCGAGCATTGAATCGGCCCAGGGAAAGATAGAGGGTTTTAACTTTGACGCCAGAAAGCATATCTTGGACTATGACGATGTTTTAAACAAACAGAGAGAAACCATTTATTCAAAGAGAGACGATTTGCTTCAAAGAAAGGATTTAAAAGAAATGTTTTTGCCTTTGCTTGAAAAGTACGGGCATTCAGTTGAAGAGTACGAAAAGAAAGAACAGGAAGTCGGTTCGGACAATATGAGGCAGATAGAAAGAGTGGCGGCTTTGAGAGTAATTGACAATCTTTGGATAGAGCATTTGGAAAACATGGACAGCCTTAAAGATTCGGTCAGATTGAGGGCCTACGGACAGAGGGATCCTTTGGTTGAATACAAAAAAGAAGCTTTGATTATGTTCAAAGAGTTGTTGGAGAACTATGAGAAGATGGTTGTTGAAAGCATTTTGCATGCTACCATAAATCAGAGGCCGGCTACCCAGATACAGGCTGTTTCGGAAAATAGGAATACTGCCGGAGCAAAAGATGAGATAGGAAGAAATGACCTTTGCCCTTGCGGGAGCGGAAAGAAGTATAAGAAGTGTTGCGGGAAGCAAGATTAAATTGATATGGAGAAAGAGGAAATAATTAAAGAATTTGAAAAGATAAGAGATATTCCTTATCGCATAGCCCTGTCTCCAGAAGAATCATCTGATGATTGTTTGGGCAAGGCAAATAGATTGTTTAATGTTCTTAAAAAATATGGATATGAAGTTAGATACAGGATTTGCAAGATAAAATGGAGCACAATTAGTTTGCCCAAAGAGATTGCAGCCTTGCCTCACAGCGATGATTGTTCGCATGCCTATTTGGAAGTTAATATCGAGGGAGAATGGAAAATAATCGATCCCACTTGGGATAAGGGATTAAAAAATATCTTTCATGTGAACGAATGGGATGGAAAATCGGACAATGAGTTGGCAATTGCTTCTCTTGGCTACTTGTCTCCCGAAGAAAGCATTAACCATATAAAGAATATAACAACAAGAGAAGCGATTCTTTCTGATCTTAATGAGAGTGCAGAGTTTTATAGAGCTTTAAATAATTGGTTGGAAAAATGTAGAGATTCTATAAATTATGAAAATAAGTAACAAGACAATAAAAGAAGTCAAAGAAAAAGCCAAATCGTTTTTCGTTGACGCCAGCGGTTGTCACGATTGGGACCATGTGGAAAGAGTCTATAATCTGTCTTTGAAGATTGCCGAAAAAGAAAAGGCTGATGTTAATATAGTTAAGCTGGCTGCCTATCTTCATGATGTTGGGAGAAAAGAAGAGATGGATAGCGGTGGAAAGATTTGCCATGCTGAAAAAGGAGTGGTTTTGGCCGAATCAATATTATCGCCATATAATCTTGATGAAGAAATTGTTGAGAATATTAAACATTGTATTTTGTCTCACAGATACAGGAATGAACATAAGCCTACAACAATTGAAGCCAAGGTTTTATTTGATGCCGATAAGCTTGATTCAATCGGAGCGGTCGGAGTGGCTAGGGACTTTCTCTTTGCCGGCTATTTAGGGGCCACTCATCTGTACACTGGAAACGAAAAGAAGCTGGCTAAAAAGGCAGAAGATTACCAGTATACCGAAGAAGACACTGCTTTGTTGGAATATTATTATAAGTTGAAGAAGGTCAAGTCAAAGATTATGACGAAAACAGGAAAGAAAATAGCCAAAGAAAGAGATGAATACATGGCAGACTTTTTCAAGAGGTTTGATTTAGAAGTTAAAGGATTATTATAATATGGCAATAATCAAAAAGAAAATTCCCCCTGAATATTTTGATTTAGTCAATTCCGGAAAGAAGAATTTTGAAGCGAGAGTCGCTGAATTTGAAGTTAAAGAGGGGGATACTATTATTCTTGAAGAATGGGATTCTAAAACAAAACAATATACGGGGAGAACGATAGAGAGGGAGGTCGGGTATGTTTTGAATTTTGATTTGAACACTTTCGGGCAAAAAGACCTGATTGAAGAAAAGGGGCTGGTTATTTTCTCTCTTAAGAAAAAATCATAGCTATTTGAATAAAAACAACCTCTGGTGTATAATTTTATTAGTATTTTGGAGTTGTTACAATGAAAGCAACCTACTTTATAGCAAAAAATATGTGCTGTAACTGTTGCCTTCGTTGTTGCAATGGTTCATGCGAATCGTATGGTAACGATAAAAAATGTTGGAAATGTTTAAATCTGGATTGCATTAACAATCCCAATTCCGACAAGGGTTGTGATGGAGACTGTTTGGCATGTTCGAACAGAAAATGCTTCGGCCACAAAAGATTTAATGTCGTCGAAAATCTTTTGAAGTATTGCTAGTACAGCCACAAAAACGGCTGTAATTTTTTGACAAAATTGCCTTTCTATTATATACTACAGACATCTTAAAGCTTTCTGCTTCGGCAGATTTTTTAAATTATGGAAATAAGAAATATAGCCATTATAGCCCACGTAGACCACGGCAAGACAACCTTGACCGATGCTTTGATGAAGCAGACCGGAGTGGCCGAAGAGGGCTTTACAATGGATACAAATGAATTGGAAAAAGAGAGAGGTATTACCATTTATTCAAAGAATGCCTCAGTTTTCTATAAAGATACCAAAATTAATATCGTGGACACTCCCGGACACGCTGATTTCGGTTCGGAAGTGGAACGTGTCTTGAGGTCAATTGATTCTGTCTTGTTGGTTGTTGACGCTCAGGAAGGACCGATGCCTCAGACCAAATTCGTTTTGAAGAAATCATTGGAATTGGGATTGAAGCCGATTGTTGTGATTAATAAGATAGATAAGCCGGCAGCCAGACCGGAGGATGTTAAAGAAATGGTTTTGGAATTATTTATGGACTTGGGAGCTAATGATGAACAGCTTGATTTCGAATGCGTCTATGCCATCGGCAGAGACGGCATTGCCAAGAGAAAAATGGAGGATGAATCAAAAGACCTGACTCCATTATTGGATTTGATATTGGAAAAAGTTCCCCCGGCATCATCTGAAGAATTGGTAAATAAACCATTAAGAGCCCAGCCTTTCAATTTGGCCTATGATAACTTCTTGGGCAGATTGGCTGTTTGCAGAATATATGAAGGAAAGATAAAGAACGGAAGCGAAGTGTTTGTAAAAGGAATTAAAGATGAACCGAGAAAAGGAAAGATCACTAAGATTTATACTTTTTACGGTTTAGACAGAAGAGACTCTGACGAGGCCAGTGCCGGAGATGTAATTATGATTGCCGGTATCCCCGACATTTTTATCGGAGAAACCATTTGCAACAATCCGGAGCAAGAAGCATTGCCGGTAATCAGCATTGATGAGCCGACCATTTCGTTAAACTTTTTGGTTAATAATTCTCCTTTTGCCGGACGCGATGGAAAGTATGTCACCAGCAGGCAGATAAGAGAAAGGCTGGAAAAAGAATTGGAAATCAACGTTGGTTTGAAGATTGATTTTTCGGCCGGTGATTTTTATAAAGTATACGGCAGAGGTGAATTGCATATTGCCATTCTTTTGGAAAAAATGAGAAGAGAAGGTTTTGAATTACAGATTTCACAGCCTCAGGTAATCATTAAGGAAGAAAACGGAAAGAAGTTTGAACCGTTTGAAGAGGTAATAATTGATGTTCCCAACGACATGTCGGGAGTGGTTATCGAAAAGCTTTCCAAGAGAAAAGGAATTATGACCGAGATGAGGCCGGAACAGGGACACACCAGAATCGTTTTTGAGATGCCGACTAGGGGCCTGTTAGGATATAAGCCGGACTTTGTCATGGATACCCGCGGAGAGGGCATTTTAGCCAGCCGAGTGATAGGTTTCAGACCATACGCCGGTGAAATTGAGATGAGAAATGTCGGTTCTATGACTTCTATGGTGACTGGCAAGTCTTCGGGATTTTCTCTATGGGGATTACAGGAAAGAGGAGTCTTGTATATCGGACACGCTGAAGAAGTCTACGAAGGAATGGTCATCGGAAATGTTTCCAAGGGAAACGACATGGCGGTTAATCCGACCAAAGGAAAAGAGCTTTCAAATATGAGAGCTTCCGGTTCCGATGAGGCGATAAAATTAACTCCTCCCGTCAGAGTCACATTGGAAGGAGGAATGAGTATTATGAGCGATGATGAATATTTGGAAATTACACCCAACAATGTCAGATTGAGAAAACAGTATTTATCAGAGATTGAAAGGATAAGACAAAAAAGAAAAGAAGGTAAAGCTGATTAAAAAAAGGAGCCGAGAGGCTCTTCTTTTTTATTCAATAATAGTAAATTCAATTTTTTCTCCATTGTGATCAAGCAGCTGGGCCCAAACTTTTTCAACAATCATATCGGGAAAGTTTTCTTTGATTACCGCCTCGGACTTTTTCATGTCTTCAATTTGTTTTTGTTTTTCTTCTTCAGTAGAATTAAATTGATAAGTATTGTTGTAGACTCCGCAATCGCTGTGGTGAATAAGGATTACATTCCTTGATTCGTGAAGGTCGTGGGACAATTTTATTTGTCTTATGAGATAGTTCCTGAATATTTCATTGCTGTCGGCAATTCCTTTTCCTGATCCGGCTACGGAAACGATGTCACATTTTCCTAAGCCGCACTTGTTATCTAGAAATTTCATTGTTTCTTTAATTGTCCTGAAATCAATGCAATGGAAAGCGATGGTCGAACAGGTGTGTTTACTCATAAGAAAAATATTATGTTTATTATTGCCAACAATATATCTTATTATTTTTATTTTGGCAAGAAGCACAAATATTTATAGATTCCCCAGAAGTGGGACATTGTTCCCAGGAGGACAAGAATGTGGAAAATTTCATGGAAGCCGAAATCTTTGGAAATATTGGGTTTCTTTTTTGCGTAGATTACTGCTCCGACGGTATAAAAGACGCCTCCAATCAAAAGCCACAGAATGGTTTCCATATTTGTTGCTTTGTACAATGGATAAATAACAATAACCACCAGCCAGCTCATGAACAGGTAAAGGGAAGTGGCAAACCATCGGGGAACCTTGGTCCAGAATGATTTAAAGAAAACAGTTGATGTTCCAGCTGTGGCCAATACCCAGATGGTTATCAGAGTGGATATTCCCCAGACTCCTTTCAAGGCAATCAGGCAGAAAGGAGTATAGGTTCCGGCAATTAAAATATATATCATCGCATGGTCTATTTTTCTGAAGACATCAACTTCTTCGGGAGAATGTCCGAAGAGATGATAGATGGCACTGGAAGTGTAGAGAAAAAGCATGCTGAACCCGAAGATGAAGAAAGAAACAATTTTTATTACGTCCTGTTGCTGGTAAGCAAAATATAAGAGAACGATTGTTCCGAACAAGGAAAGCAATGCTCCGATTAAATGACTGATTCCGCTGATTGGGTCTTTGATTTTCATTTTATATTGTATTTATTTTTCAATTCCTGAATTCTGTTGTATGAATCGTTGATTTGTCTTTCAGATATCTCTCCCTTTTTTACCGCTTTTAAAATAATATTGACGGCGCTGTAAGGAGCTTGCTCGTCATATGTTTTTCCATTATTGGAAAGAATCAACATGTCGCATCCGGCATTGATTGACTTAATAATTGCTTCTTCGAATCCGTAGTTGTCGACAATGGCTCCCATTTGCATATCGTCGGAAACGATAACCCCCTTGAATCCCAATTGTTCTCTCAAGATGTTTTTTATAAACAAGGGAGAAAGAGTGGCGGGATAGGTCGGGTCAATATTGGTATTTACAATATGAGCGGTCATTACCATGTCGGAATAACCGTTCTCAATCAGCTTTTGGTAAGGAATCAATTCTTCCTGTTGATAAGTGTTAGTTACATCCACCATTCCCAAATGCGAGTCGGAAGTCGAGCTGCCGTGCCCGGGGAAATGTTTGATTGCGGAGATGATATTGTTTTCGTGGAGTCCTTCGATAAAAGCGGAGGCATGTTCGTAGACTGTATCGGGTTCACCGGAAAAAGACCTTTCCAATTGTCCAATGACCGGATTTTCCGGATCGACATTAACATCAACATCGGGAGCGAAATCGATGTTGAATCCCAGCTCTTTCAATTCCTGGCTTAACATCAAAGCATTGTTTTTTGTTTCTTCAATGGTTCCTTTTCCCATTTGTTCGGCTGAAGGAATGTTTTTGAATCCGTATTTTTCTTTCAATCTGTTAATCCATCCTCCTTCGGCGTCAACGGCAACAAAAAGAGAAGAAGGAGAGTATTCTTTTAAGTCTTCAATCAATTGTTTGGTTTGGGAGGGGTCGGTGATGTTTCTCGGGAATTGACCGGAAGGATTGTCTTTGTCAAAAAGAATCACTCCGCCGAGATTCAAGACATTCATCGTCTTGCTGATATACGATGTTCGATTGATTTCGGTTCCTCTGAATCCGACAATCAGCATCTGTCCGATTTTTTGCTTTAGAGTGTAGTCGTCTTGTTGGCTTTGATAATATTTATATCCTCCCAATCCTATAATAATTAAAACAACTATCGCTAAAACAATTTTAAATATTTTATTCATGTCTTTTTCTTATTTTTATAGCCTAATAATATCACGAAAGAGGTGGATGAGAAATATTGACATTAAGAGGCATTTAATGTATCCTTGGTATAAACACACATGGTGTCGTGCTCTTCTCTACAGAGTTAGTGAGAGTAGGTCGTTAATTAATCAATTTTCAAAATCAAATGGAAAAGAAGTTATACGTAGGAAATCTTCCCTACAGCGCAACAGACGCATCTCTTAAGGATTTGTTTGCAGCAGCCGGCAACGTTGCCGCAGCTAGCATCATTGTAGATAAGTTTAGCAAGAGATCAAAAGGCTTCGGTTTTGTAGAAATGGCCACAGAAGAAGAGGCTGCTAAAGCCAAGGACATGTTCAACGGAAACGAAGTAGAAGGAAGAAAGATTATTGTTGACGAAGCTAGACCGATGAAGGAAAACAACTTCAGAGGCGAATAATTCGCTTACAATTAAGGAGCCCCTCTCGGGGGCTCTTTTCTTATTTTCTTTTCAGTGTTAAAATATTTCTATATGACAAAACAAAAACAAATATACAGATGTAATGTTTGCGGAAATATTGTCGAAGTTCTTCATCCGGGAGCGGGAGAATTGGTTTGTTGCGGACAGCCGATGGAATTATTGGTTGAAAAAGAAACCGATGAGGGTAAAGAAAAACACGTTCCGGTGGTCAGGGGAAACAAAGTTGTGGTCGGAGAAGTTCTTCATCCGATGGAAGAAAAACATTTTATCGAATGGATAGAAGTTGACAATTGCAAGGTTTTCTTGAAGCCGGGAGATCAGCCGGAAGCGGAATTCAATATTAAGGAAAATTCTTCAATCAGAATATATTGTAATATACACGGATTATGGAAATTAAAAGCGTAATAAACATAGATGAATTTGATAAAGCTGACTTGAGGGTCGGAAAGATTTTTGAAGCGGAGAGAGTTGAAGGTTCGGACAAGCTCTTAAAACTGCAGGTTGATTTGGGAGAAGAAAAAAGACAGATATTGGCCGGAATCGGCAAGGCATATCTCCCCGAGGAATTGATTAATAAGAGCGTTGTTGTTATAATCAATTTAGAACCGCGAACCATGATGGGATTTACAAGTCAAGGCATGGTCTTGGCGGTCAAAGACAATAATAATTTATCAGTTTTGGGTCCGGACAAAGAGATTGCTTCCGGTTCCAAATTAAGCTAAAGGTCAAATAATAAATTAATTAATAAAAAAATGGAAGCACAATATTTCGAAAAAGAAGCCAGAACGGAAAACCCCGTTATTAAAATTTTAATGATAGTGGGAATTGTTTTTTTGGCTTTGTTGATTATCTACACCGTTTTTGCAATTCAAAAAACAGCCAAGGAAACTCAATATGTCGGAGCTAATGGAAATCAGAATACGATAAACATTTCCGAAACAGGAACAGTTTATGCCGTTCCCGATATCGCTTTAGTGACTTTTACCGCCATTACCCAGGAATCAACGATCAATCAGGCATTGCAGAAGAATAATGATAAGGCTAACGGTATTATTGATTTCTTGAAGAGACAGGGAATCAATGATGCTGATATGAAGATAGTCGATTTCAATATTTACCCTCAATATGAATGGCAGACCAAAGGAGTCGACTTGACTATTTATCCTTTGGGAAAGAGAGTGATTACTGCATATCAGGCCGTTGAATCGGTCGAAGCCAAAATGAGAGACACCGATTTGATCGGTAGGAACATTCAAGGTTCTCTTGAGGCAGGAGCCAGCCAGGTCTCTGGATTGCAGTTTACAATCGACAAAGAAGAAGACTTTAAGAAACAGGCAAGGCAAATAGCCATGACCAATGCCAAGGCCAAGGCTCAGGAAATAGCAGATGGCATGGGCGTAAGATTGGGAGAGCCGGTTAGTTTTACCGAATCATATTATGCCCCGTCATTTAGCGCCACAGACAAGGCGACTGCCGGAACAGGAAGCAATATGCAAATCGTGGTCGGAGAAAATAAAATTGAGGTAACGGTTAACGTCTCGTACGAAATTCAATAATATGGAGGGAGATATCAAAAAAGAAATTATTACTGTAATAATTATATTACTGGTTATTGCTTTGGCTTTCTTCCTTATGATGAGGCCGAAAGAATTGAATGCACCGACAACAGAGCAGAACAGTACAACAAGTATGAACGATTTAAAAATAGAAGTGTTGCAGGAGGGAACAGGCGAACCGTCAAAGAACGGAGACGAATTGACCGTTCACTATACCGGAACTTTGGAAGATGGAACAAAATTTGATTCAAGCGTGGACAGGGGAACTCCTTTTTCTTTCACTTTGGGAGCCGGACAGGTTATCCAAGGCTGGGAACAGGGAATGCTTAATATGAAAGTCGGAGAGAAGAGAAGATTGACTATTCCTTATTCTCTCGGCTACGGAGAAAACGGATATGGCCCGATTCCTCCCAAAGCCACGTTGATATTTGAAGTCGAACTGTTGAAGATAAACTGATTCAAGAGCCCCTTCGGGGGCTTTTTTGTTATCTTAAATTATGTTAATATTTTCCTATGCTTACTAAAAAGGAAAAAGAATTGAAGAAGTTGGAAAAGGATGTTTTGGTTTGCAAAAAGTGTGTTTTGTGTAAAAAGAGAATTAATCCGGTTATCGGCCAAGGAAGCTTTAAGGCAAAAATAATGTTTGTCGGAGAAGCTCCGGGAGCCAAAGAAGATGCAACCGGAATTCCTTTTTGCGGAAGGTCGGGAAAGTTTTTGGACGAATTATTAAAGTCGGCCAAGATAGACAGGGAAAAAGTATACATTTGCAACATCATTAAATGTAGGCCTCCTTTAAACAGGGACCCTAAAGACAAAGAAATAAAAGCGTGCAGTGATTATATTAAAAAACAGGTTGAAATTATTTCTCCCAAAGTGATTTGTCCTTTGGGCAGATATTCGATGAATTTTATTATGGAAATGTTCGGATTTTCGGAAGATATTGATGTCATCAGTAAAGTTCACGGCAAGATTTTCAAAGGAAAGAATACGGTTATCCCTTTTTATCACCCGGCCGTGGCCATCTACAATCCGAATATGAAAAAGGTTTTGAAGAAAGATTTTAAAATATTGAAGAAATATGCTGATTAAGGTAAAAGCTTTTCCTTGTTCCAAGGAAGATAAGGTGGTTAAAAAGAAAGAAGACAGCTTTGATGTTTTTGTCGAGGCGGAAGCGGAAAGGAATATGGCCAATAAAAGAATCATCGAATTGTTGGCTGAATATTTTAATTTGCCTCAGACCAAAGTCAAGATGATAAAGGGATTCAAAGAGCCGAGTAAAATCTTTGATATTAGGGATAAAATTTGATAATATATCAATATGATAATACATATAGATGCAATACGAGAATTGTTAATGAATAAGCCGTTCAACGCAGCTCTTTTATCCTGGTTTTTAGCTCAAAGCATGAAAGCTTTGCTTTTGACTTTTAAGCAGAAGAAATTCAGGTTTGATTTGTATTCTTTGCCGGGAGGATTTCCTTCTTCGCACAGTGCTACCGTTTCCGGATTGGCCGCTTCGATAGGTTTGTTATACGGATTTGATTCCGGACTTTTTGCCATTGCCATTATTCTCGCCTTTTTCATGATATATGACGCCAAGGTTATCAGAGGTGCGGCGGGAAAGCAGGCACAATCATTAAACAGGCTAATTGAAATGTTTAATGAGGAAGAAGGACAGGATATGGCAAAATTAAGGGAAGTTTTAGGCCATAGTATTTTAGAAATAACGGGAGGGATTTTGATAGGTATTTTAGTCGCCATTTGGATTGTTTAAAATGGAATTACCCGAAGACTACAAAAGAGGCTTTAAGGAATTTTTAGGCGTTAAGGTTGATTTATCTTTTCGTCCCTTAATTCCTAGGGAAGAAACGGAGGAATGGGTTAAGTATGCAATTAAAGAAATAAAAGGAGAATGTTTGGATTTGTTTGCCGGTTCAGGATGTATCGGATTGTCTGTTTTGAAAAATGTTCCCAATTTAATTTGCGACTTCGGAGACAAAGAACCTTCTTTTTTAAAAGGAATTGAGAAGAGTGCGGAAGAGAATGGAATTGAAAAAGAAAGATTCAACTTGATTGAAACTGATATTTTTTCTAATATTTCAAAAAAGTATGATTATATTTTAGCCAATCCTCCCTATGTCGCCGAAAGCAGAAAAGATGAAGTCGGAGAAGATGTTAAGATGTTTGAACCGGCGATTGCTCTGTATGGCGGTAATGACGGAATGGATATAATCAGAAAGTTTTTAAATGAAGCCAAGGGTTATTTAAAAGAAAAAGGAATCATTTATATGGAATTTGATCCGGGGCAGAAAGAGTTAATCGAAGAAATCATTAAAGAGAAATATTCGAAGTTCGAATTTTTTAAAGATAAATATAATAAATACAGGGTTGTTAAAATAGAAAAGTAATATGTGGGAATATATTTTATTGGGTTTTTTGCAGGGGGTGTTTGAATGGATACCGGTTTCGAGCGAGGGGGTGGTTGCTTTGGTTTCCAGTTTTTTGATTAAAGATTTCAATAGCGTTGATTTGGCTTTGTTTTTGCATATCGGAACGCTTTTGGCGGTAATCGTTTATTTCTGGAAAGACTGGATTGATTTGATTTCCTTCAAGGACAAGGAGTTTTTGAGATTTTTTGTGATTGTAACAATCATTTCCGGAGGACTGGGATTTTTTGTTTATAAGCTTGCAGAGAATGCTTCGATGGGTTCAGGACTGTTGGCTTTGATGGGTTTGGGATTGTTGCTGACTTCCTGGTTCCAGAAGAAGAATATCAAATTGAAGATTAATAAAGATTTGTCTTCGGTGATTGTCGGATTATTGCAGGCTCTATCGGCCATTCCCGGAGTATCTCGTTCCGGTTCAACCGTTTTCGCTCTTTCTTTAACCGAAGACAACCCCTCGGAAATATTAAGGAAGTCTTATTTGATTTCGGTTCCGGTAGTGCTTGGTTCCTCCCTTTATCTTTATTTGAAGAATCCGGCGATGGTTGTTTTTTCTTGGCCGGCCCTGATTGCCAGTTTTGTTTTCGGACTTTTATCTTTGAAGCTTTTGTTGGATTTTTCCAAGAAAGTCAATTTTTCCAAATTCACTTTGATTTTTGGTATATTATGCTTAATCGGAGCCCTATGGCAGTTTCTAGCGTAAAAAAAGAATTATTGAAGAATCGAAATAAAGAGCAGGCAAAGCACTTGTCGCGCTTTTTTAAAACCGGGAAAGGACAATACGGAGAGGGCGATGTTTTTTTGGGAATAAAGGTTCCAGTCCAAAGAGAAGTCGTTAAGAAATTTAAAGACATTGATTTAAGGGAGATTCAAGAATTGCTGGACGATGAAATTCATGAATGCAGGCTGACCGGATTGTTGATTTTGGTCAACAGGTACAAAAAGTCTGAGAATAAAAAAGAAATCTTTGATTTTTATTTGAAGAATGCAAAAAGGATAAACAATTGGGATTTAGTTGATTTGACCGCTCCCAATATCGTCGGAGATTTTCTTTTGGATAAAAAAGGAGAAAGAAAGATTCTGTATTCTTTGGTCAAGTCAAAGAATCTTTGGGAAAGGAGAATTTCCGTTCTTTCCACCTTCACCTTTTTAAGGAACAAAGACTATGATGATATTTTAAAAATTGCCGAAATATTATTAAAAGATGAACAAGATTTGATTCATAAGGCGGTTGGCTGGATGCTCCGGGAAACGGGGAAGAGAGACAAAGATGTGGAAATATCTTTTTTAAACAAGCATTATCAGAAGATGCCGAGGACGATGTTGAGGTATGCGATAGAGAAGTTCAACGACAATGAAAGGGCTTTTTTCATGAAAAAACAGTAATCTTTTTCTTTACTTGGTTTTGGGCTATAATCAGTATATGGAAAAAGACCTGTTAAGCAATCTGAATAAAGAACAAAAAGAGGCGGTCACCTTTGATAAAGGCCCGCTTTTAATCGTTGCGGGGGCCGGAACGGGTAAAACAACGGTTTTAACGCACAGGATTGCCTATCTGATAGAAAAAGGAATCAAGCCGGAAGAAATATTGGCGGTGACTTTCACCGAGAAAGCAGCCAGGGAAATGGAGGAAAGAGTGGAAAAGCTTCTGCCTTTCGGCTATTACGATTTATGGATTTCGACTTTTCATTCTTTTTGCGACAGGATTTTGAAAAGATACGGATTGGGAATAGGGATACCGACCAATTACAAATTATTGGAACAGACCGGGAGCTGGATTTTAATCAGGAAGAATTTTGATAAGTTTAATTTTTTGAAAGAGTACAGGCCCTTGGGAAATCCGACCAAATTTATTCAGGCCTTGGTTTCTCATTTCGGCTATTGCAAGAACGAGGGCATTTATCCGGAAAATTACTTGGAACACGCCGATTCTTTGAAATTAAACATGGACGATATCCCTGTCGGTTCCAAATCGGTTAAATCAAAAGAGAAGAAAGATTTAAGCGACAAGCAGAAAGAATACGAGAGGATAAAAGAAGTGGCCGAAGCATATCATGTCTATCAGAAATTATTATTGGACAATAATGTTCTTGATTTCGGTGATTTGATTAATTACACTTTGAAACTTTTTGACAAGAGGCCGGAGATTTTAGAAAAATACAGAAAGCAGTTTCGATATATTATGGTTGATGAATTCCAAGATACCAACTGGGTTCAATACGAATTGGTGCAGAAATTGGTTTATCCTGAAAACAATATCACCGTCGTCGGTGACGATGACCAATCAATCATGTCTTTTCAAGGAAGTTCTTTTAATAATGTGCTGAGGTTTAAGTATGATTATCCTAAATCAAAAGAAATAGTCCTGACCGAGAATTACAGGTCTTTTCAAAACATATTGGATTTAGCATATGATTTTATCCAGTTGAATAATCCTAATCGTTTGGAATATCAACTTAATGAAATAGAAGGGATTGCCAAGAAGGCGGAAGAAAGAAATATAGATTTGAAGACATTTAAAAAGGTGGATAAAAAATTGAAGAGCAATCAGGGCAAATCGGGAGCGATTGAGCTTTTGGGTTTTGAAACTCTTGATGATGAATTGACAGGAGTAATCAGCAAGATATGGGAAATCAAAGAAATAGATAAAAAGGCAACCTTTTCCGACTTTGCCGTTTTGACCAGAACCAATGATTCGGCCAACGGATTCAGCCGGGCGATGGAGAGGGCCGGCATTCCTTATCAATTCGTTTCCTCAAAAGGACTATATACCAATCCCTTGATACTTGATTTGATTTCTTATCTCAAAGTTGTTCTTGATTTTTACGATTCCCCCAATTTTTATAGAATTTTGAGAATGATGGATTTTTCTCCGGAAGAAGTTTCAAGGATAATCCAATATAGCGACAAAAAGAGCATTCCTGTCTTTGAAGCGATAGGAGATGCTCATTTGTTGAGTAAGTTTACTTCGGAAACGAAAGTTAAATTGAGGAAATTAGCTGATAATTTGAGAAAGCATTATAAATTGGCAAAGGAAAAGAGTGCGAGCGAGGTTTTTGTCAATGTAATCAATGATTTGGAATATGCCAAATATATTCCGGAAAACAGCGAAGAAAGTTTGAAGAAGTGGGAACTGATTGATCAATTCTTTGAAAAGATTAAGAACTTTGAAAATTCTCAGGTTGATGGCAAGCTCCTTTCTTTCATTGAAAACTTGCAGATGGAACTGGAGGCCGGAGAAGAAGGCTCTTTAAGGATGAGCATTGATTCCGATTTTGATGCAATCAGAATAATGACGGTCCACTCTTCCAAGGGTTTGGAATTTAAATATGTATTTTTGGCCAATTTGGTTTCTCGAAAATTTCCTTCCGACCAAAAAAGAGACCCGATAGAGATTCCCGAGGCGTTGATTAAAGAAGTTTTGCCCGAGGGAGATTCTCACATTCAAGAGGAAAGAAGATTGTTCTATGTCGCCTTGACCAGAGCCAAAAAAGGATTGTTTTTAACCTGGGCGGCTGATTATGGGGGGAAAGATTTGAAAAAGCCATCGAGATTTTTGATAGAGGCGGGATTGATTACCGAGGAAGTTTTGAATAAGCAGAAGTTTGTCAGGGGTTCGGGATTTTGCATCAAGCGTTCATTGAATAACGGCTTCAAAATTGAATCAAATGAGACCAATGGTTCGGGCCGAGACTTGAGGTCATTTTTGCCCGACCATTTTTCCTATTCTCAATTAGAATCTTTCAAGAGATGTCCTTTGGGATATAAATTCGGAAGCATTTTTAAAATTCCGATAAGAGGAAAGTCGGTTTTCAGTTTTGGCAAGACCATTCACGCCACTCTGCACAGGTTTGTTGATGAATCGTTGAAATCGTCTCAACAGAAAGATTTATTCGGAGGGGGAGAGAAGAAAACTTTGAGCTTTGATGATTTATTGAAGATATATGACAAGGAATGGATTCCCGATTGGTATGAATCGGCTTCAATCAAAAAGGAGTTTTACGAAAAAGGCAAAGAGGTTTTGAAGAAATTCTACGATGATTTTGTTGAAGAAAAGCACAAAATATTGCTTATCAATACTGAGCCGGCTTTGGAGAAGAGCTTTAATTTGAAATTAAATGAAGATGTTTTCATAGGAACGATTGATAGAATTGACGATTTGGGGAGTGGAGTTGAAATCATTGATTACAAAACCGGATCTCCCAAGACCAGTTTGGGAAAAGATGAAAAGCTGCAATTGATGATTTATGCCGTTGCCGCCAAGAAGGTTTTGGGTTTAAATCCTTTGAAAATGACCTATTACTACATTGAAGACGGTTCTTCCATGTCTTTTGAAATGGACGAAGAAGATATTTTAAAGATAGAAGAAGACGTTAAAGAATTGATTCAGAAGATTAAGAGAAGTAATTTCAAGCCGACTCCGGGATGGCATTGCCAGTATTGCGATTTTAAGGATATTTGCGCCCATAGGAAGATTTAGGGTATAATTTAAACATATGAAAAAAACAAAAATAACAATTTTGGGAGATGGAGCATGGGGAACAACCCTGGCTATCTTACTTTCTAAAAATGGTCATGAGGTTACCGTCTGGAGTGCTTTTCCGGAACACTTAGACGCTTTAGATAAAGAAAGGGAAAATGCAACATACTTGAAAGGGATAAAGATTCCCACAGATATTGTTTTTGAAAAAGACTTGGGTAGGGCTATTGAATTCGGAGAGTATATAGTTTTCAGCATCCCTTCGAAATTTTTCAGAGAAGTCGCCATGAAGATAAGGAAAGAAAATCTTCCTTTGAAGCAAAAAGTCTTTATCAATGTTGCCAAAGGGATAGAACAGAAAACATTGAAAAGAATGACAGAAATATTAAAAGAAGAATTGGGAAATGTTCAGGTTGCTGTTTTGTCCGGTCCGACTATCGCCATTGAAGTGGCAAAGGAATTGCCGGCCTTGGTTGTTGTTGCTTCAAGGAAACAATCCGTTGCTAAAAATATTCAAGATATTTTCAGTAACGAATATTTCAGGGTTTATACCTCTGCAGACGTTATCGGGGTCGAATTGGGCGGACCGTTGAAAAATATCATTGCTGTGGTTGCGGGAATATCCGATGGTTTGGGATTCGGTTCAAATGCCAAGGCAGCCATATTGTCTCGAGGAATAGTCGAAATACAAAGATTGGGGGAAAAGATGGGAGCCAAAAGAAAGACTTTCTATGGTTTGGCCGGTTTGGGAGATTTATCCACTACCTGCATTAGTCCCGAGAGTAGAAACAGAACTCTGGGAGAAAAAATTGCTAAGGGACAAAAATTAGAAGACATTGTTAATTCAACCTCCAGTATTATTGAAGGAGCGACTACCGCTGAAGCAGTCTATCAATTAAGCAAGAAATACAAAGTGGATATGCCAATTGTTACCTCGATTTATCATATTTTATATGATGGCATGAGCCCTATAGATGCTTTGACTCAGATGATGCGAAGAGAGAAAAAGTCGGAATAGGATTGCATGGGAGACCATCTTTTGCTACAATATTTGCGTATAGTTTAAATCTATAATTCATATGGATCAAAGTATATTGTTAGTGTTTTTTATTGCTTTAGGTTATTTTTTGGGTTCCGTTCCCTTTGGATACATTATTGCTAAATTAAAGCATATTGATATTCAAAAACAGGGAAGCGGCAATATAGGAGGAACCAATGTTTTTAGAGTTTTGGGACTTAAATACGCAGTATTAGTTGCCCTACTGGATGTTTTAAAAGTTGTGTTGCCGTCTCTTATAGCCAAACAGTACTTAATCAATGAGTGGTATGTTTGCTTGGCGATTCTCGCAGCCGTCTTGGGGCATATTTTTCCAATTTGGCTCAAGTTTAAGGGGGGTAAAGCGGTATCGGGAGTTTTCGCCTCAATGGTTGTGGTAATCGGTTGGCAATATTCATTGATTTTTCTTTTAATCTGGGTCGTTGCCTTGAGAACGATAAAGATAATGAGTTTGACCAATTTGATTGTTGTTTGGTTCATCCCTTTGGTACTCTATTTTTGCACTCATTCAATCGCTTATACGGTTTTGGGAGTAGTATATATACCCATACTGTATTGGAGTCATCGAGAAAATATTAAAAGATTAAAAGAAGGAACTGAGAAAAAAATAATAAAATAATATAAATATGAAATTAAACATTTTTATTGAAAATCCGAAAGGAACATCAAATAAGTACGAATTAGACAAGGAGTCGGGAAAGATAATGCTCGACAGAGCTTTGTATTCTTCCGTTTTTTGGCCCTTTGAATACGGTTTTATTGAGAATACCTTATCTGAAGACGGAGACCCCTTGGATGCGGTAGTTTTGGTCAATGAGCCGACTTTTCCCGGTTGCGTTATTCCCTCTAAGATTATCGGAATGTTTAATATGGAAGACGAGAGCGGAATTGATTACAAAATTATTGCCGTTCCCGACGACAAGATTGATCCGAGATTCAAGCACATTAATAGTGTCGATGATTTAACAGAACATCAAAGAAAAGAAATCCAAGAGTTTTTCGAAATATACAAAAGATTGGAACCGAACAAATGGGTTAAAGTAACAGGGTTTGAATCAAAAGAAAAAGCGGAAGAAATAATTGAGAAGTGTAAAAAATAAAGAAATGGAAGAATCAAAAAAAACATACAAAGTTAATAAAGAAAAATGTTTGGGTTGCGGAAGTTGTGCCTTGGCTTGTCCGGAAGGCAGTGAAATTGATGTTGACGGCAAGGCAAAAATTATCAGTTCGGCCAAGGTTGAGGAATGTGGCGGAGTGGACCTTTGTCCCTACGGTGCCATTGAAGTGATTAACGGAGACGAGTCGGAAGAGATAGATGAATAATTTAAGCGATAACTGATTATTGGTTAACCCAAACTCGCTTTGGGTTAATTTATTAAAATGAACTTATTGAAAATAAAAAATCTATCGGTAGAAATTGAAGGGAAAAAGATTCTTGATTCTTTGGATTTGGATATCAAGCAGGGAGAAATTCATGCTCTTTTGGGCCCCAATGCCAGTGGGAAAAGCACTCTCGCCAAAGTTATTATGGGTCTCTCTGAATACAAAGTTAAAGCAGGAAGTATTTTATTTTTAAATAAAGAAGTGAAAGGATTGGTGCCGGAGAGAAGGTCTAAAATGGGAATAGCTTTGGTTTTCCAAAATCCTCCCGCCATAGAGGGAATTAAGTTAAGCAAGCTTTTGGAAAAGATTTCAATCAATGAAGTCAGAGAAAAAGAAAAATACAGTCATCTTTTAGAGAGAGATGTTAATGTTAATCTTTCCGGAGGAGAAAAGAAGATATCCGAGCTTATCCAGGTTTTGTCTTTGAATCCCAAGCTTTTGATTTTGGATGAAATTGATTCGGGATTAGATATGAATAAGAGAGAGGAGGTTGTAGAAATATTGAAAAGAGAAGCGAAAGAAAAGAAAATGGCAATCATTATCATTACTCACCAAGGAGAGATATTGAAACGATTCAATCCGGACAAGGTGAGTGTTATGATTAACGGAAAGATAGCTTGCCAGAGCAACGATTACAAAAAGATTATAGAGACAATTAAAAAGAACGATTATGCCAAGTGCAAACATTGCAAAAAATTGTAAGCACGATTTTCTGCAAATAGACAATGAAATAAAGGAGATAGCCAAGAATGATAAAATGGTTATTCTTCCCAGCTCCGAAGCATGGAAAAGTTTACCGTGGACTAAAGAGTATTTTAACGGAAAGCCGAAAGGAGGATATTTCATCTGGATTAAAGAGCAGGTTGATTTTCCTTTATCCACTTGCGTCAATATTGCTTCTCCGAACGTAAAGCAGGATTTGCAGAATCTGATGGTTATCGAAAAAGGGATAAAAGCCAAGGCGGGGGTTATTTGCAGTTCTTTAAAGAACAATCTTTCGGGAACACACAAGGCGAGAGGAAAATTGATTCTTAAGGAAAATGCTTCATTGGAATACAACCATGTTCACAGGTGGGGGCATAATGACAACGTTTCTCCCGATTACGAATTCATTTTAGGAAAGAATTCTTCTTTAAAATATAATTATTCCAATTTGTTTCCTCCGAAGAATTTGGATATTAAGAATAAGATAATCTGTGGAGAAAAATCATCGGTTAATTTGAATATTTCGGTCAACGGAATAGATTCTTTAATTAAAATAAAAGAAGAGGTTTTCTTGGAGGGAAAAGATGCGCAGGCGGTTTCCAGATTGAAATTGGTGGGAAGGAAAAGGAGCGATATAACTGCCGAAAGTTCCATTATTGCCAAGGTAAAATCTAAGGGTCATATTGATTGCCAAAGCTTGATGGTTGATGACGAATCAAAGATATCTTCCATTCCTTTGCTTGTTTGCGAAAGCAAGGAGGCCCAAATAACTCACGAAGCCTCCATCGGAAAAGTTTCGGAGGAACAATTAAACTATTTAAGATCAAGAGGTCTTAGTGAAAAAGAAGCCATTGATTTAATCGTCTCGGGATTTTTAAGTGTATGAAAAAAGAAGGCAAAAAAGTAGTAGTTGCTTTTTCGGGAGGAGTTGATTCAAGTACCTCCGCTTTTTTATTGGAAAAAGAAGGATTTGAGGTAACGTCTCTTTTTATGAAACTTTTTGATTCTAAAGATTTGGAAGATAGAGCCAGGAAATTGGCCAAAGCAATGGGGATTGCTTTTAAGATGATTGATTTGAGAAAAGATTTTAAAAAAAGAGTGATAGATTATTTTATTAAAAGCTACAAAATGGGCTTAACTCCCAATCCTTGCGTTGTTTGCAATGAGGAGATAAAGTTCGGATTGTTTTTGAAAGAAGTGGATAAATTAAAGGCTGATTATTTTGCCACCGGACACTATGCTAAAGTTTTAAAAAGAAAAGATGGTTTTCATTTATTGAAAGGTGATGATTCCAATAAAGACCAATCGTATTTTCTTTACCGTCTTTCTCAAAAGCAATTATCAAAAGTTGTTTTTCCCTTATCTTCATATACAAAAGAAGAAGTTAGGAAGATAGCCAAGAAAAACAAAATGCCTTCGTTTGATTTTTTTGAGTCGCAGGAAGTTTGTTTTGCTCCCGATTTTGCAAAGTTTTTTAAAAAACAGTTGGGAGAAAAGAAGGGCGAGATTGTTGACAAAAAGGGAGTGGTTTTGGGATGCCATAACGGTCTTTGGTTCTATACTGTCGGACAAAGAAAGGGAATAGGATTGTCGGGAGGTCCTTATTTCGTAATTAAAAAAGATTTAAAAAAGAATCGCTTGGTGGTTTCCAAAGAAGAGAAAGATTTATCGGGTAAGGAATTGAAATTTGGAAAAACAAGTTGGATTTTGAAAGAGCCGGCATTTCCTGTTAAGATAAAAGCGAAGATAAGATACGGGCATAAGCCCGCCCTTGGGGTTTTAAGTAAAAATAAGTTTGTTTTTAATAAATTGCAGAGAGCCATAACTCCCGGACAATCAATCGTTTTCTATAAAGGAAACGAAGTAATTGGCGGAGGAATAATAATATGAAAATAACTAAAAAGACAAAACTGTCAAAGGTAATAGACGAGAAGAAATTTGCGAAGATTTTAGAGAAATACGAATTTCCCTGCATTTCTTGTCCTTTTGCCAGAATGGAAATGGAGAATCTTGATTTGGGAAGCATTTGTGAGATGTATGATGTTGATGCTAATTCATTGATTAAAGAATTAAACGAAAAATTGAACAAGAAATGAAGAAATCAATTCTTTCACTTTTTATTTTATTGTTTTTAAATGTTTTAGCTTTCTTTTTTTCTTTGTCTTTTTACAATACTTGCCTTGAGGTGAGTTTTTTTGATGTCGGACAAGGCGATTCCATTTTTATCCAAACCCCGCAGAAGCATCAGATTTTGATTGACGGCGGTCCTAGTTACACCAAAATTCTTGATAGTCTATCCTCTGAGATGCCTTTCAACGACAAGGAAATAGATTTGGTTATTTTAAGCCATCCGGAAAGCGACCATATGACCGGACTACTTTCTGTTTTAGAAAATTACAAAGTCGACAATATATTATGGACGGGAATAGAAAGAGATGGGGAAAAATTTGATTCGTGGAAAAGGATGATAGCGGAAGAAGGAGTCAATATTTATTATGCCGATAAAGGCGATTCAATTGTTGCGGGAGATGTTTCTTTGGCCGTGCTTTCTCCTTTTGAATCATTGAAAGATAAAGAATCCAAAGAAAGCAACGATACTTCGGTTGTGGTGAAATTGTCATACAAAAACAGCTCTTTTCTTTTTACAGGAGACATATCTTCAAAAACTGAAAAATTAATTAATGATGCGGATGCAGATGTCTTGAAGGTTCCGCACCACGGTTCAAAGTATTCAACTTCTGAAGATTTATTAACTAAGACCAGCCCCTTGATGGCGGTGATTCAGGTGGGCAAGAATTCATACGGCCACCCGACCGAAGAAGTTTTGACACGTCTTAACAATTCTGGTATTAAAGTATTAAGGAATGATACTAACGGAAAAATTAAAATAGTTTCCGATGGAACAGATTACAAAATAATAACTAGTAAATAAAATATATGGATTTTCCAATTTTTAAAACTAAGATGGGAGGAGACAGGAAGTTTAATTTATCCAATCCCAAAGAAAGAGAAGAGTATTTTAAATTGAAATGCGGTCCGGAAATTGAAAAATTGAAAGACTATTTAAAAACCAATACTTTCATTGCCTATTTGTTGGGCAAGAAGAATTCGGGAAAGGGAACTTATAGTAAAATGCTGGCTGAGGTTTTGGGAGCAGAAAAGATAGCCCATTTATCTGTCGGAGACATGGTCAGAGCTCTTGATTTGGAAATCCAGGACCCGGAGAAGAAAAAAGAATTGGTTGAATTCTTGGAAAAGAATTACAGAGGATTCTATCCCTTGGAAGAATTGATTAAGAGTGTGGAGAGCAGAGACACTAAGACTCTTCTTCCCGATGAATTTGTTTTGGCTTTGGTAAAAAGGGAGATTGCCAAAAGAAAAGGAAAAGTTATTTTGTTGGACGGTTTTCCGAGAAATATGGACCAGGTTAGCTTTTCTTTGTTCTTCCGTGACTTGGTTGACTACAGAGACGACCCGGATATCTTTATCATGATCGATGTTCCGATGAACATCATCAACGAAAGAATCAAATGGAGGAGAATTTGTCCGAAGTGTAACGCTTCAAGAAGTTTGAAATTATTGCCGACCTCCAAGATTGGATACGATGAAGCTTCCAAGGAATTTTACTTGATTTGCGATGAAGCTGGTTGTGACGGTGGAAGGATGGTGATGAAAGAGGGCGACGAGAAAGGAATCGAGCCCATTAAAGAAAGGTTGATGATGGATGAGGAGATATTGAAAAAGGCCGATACTCTGTACGGAATTCCCAAAGTTAAATTGAGAAACGCTATTCCGGTTGATGTTGCTGGCGACTATGTTGATGAATACGAAATGACCCCCGGATACACTTTTATTCAAGAGAGCGGGGAAGTCAAAACCATTGAAGAGCCGTGGATTGTGGCTGATGACGAGGGAGTCCAGTGTGTCAGTCTGCAGGCCGCTCCGGTAGTGGTTGCAATGATAAAACAGTTGGTTGAAGTATTGAAGATTTAGAGGTATAATATACTTGGTCCTATCCTTCAAATTCCGAACAACTTTCAATCGGGAGGCCATATATTTATTCGCCTTGGCGAACGAATGAGGCCACCCACGTGGATTCATTCGGATTCACTTGAAAGTGGTAGGACCTACAAAAAACACCGTTTGTTTACGGTGTTTTCTGTTTTATGTCGGGCTGCTGGGAGTTGAACCCAGGTCTTACGCACCCCATGCGCAAATACTACCACTATACTACAGCCCGAAAAGGGCTAGAAATTATTTCTTTCCCAAAGATTTGATGCACTTGGTGCAGGCCAAGATTCTTTTCCCGGCAAATTCCTTGAAGTTTTTGTTGGTTGTGTTAGCGGGAACAATCACCCATTGTAGATTGGGCTTGATTCTTCTTTTGGTGGAAGGGTTGTATCTTGAGATAAGCTTATACCAGCTGCCTCCCATTGAAGATGATTTTCCGCAAATTGTACATTCTTTTTCCATATGTAATGTATCTTACCAAAAAATTAAATAATTGCAACCCCTTGTTATTTTTGGTATCATTGACTCATGGAAGTTGTAACAATTTTTACCTTATTAATACTTTTGTTTTCGGTAATCATCCATGAGGTTTCTCATGGCAGTGTTGCCTATGCTTTAGGCGATTCAACAGCCAAAGATGAAGGAAGATTGTCTTTGAATCCTTTAGTCCATCTTGATTTGGTTGGCTCGATTCTTTTACCCATGCTTTTATTGTTTTCGGGTATGCCCATAATCGGATGGGCCAAGCCGGTTCCGATCAATCCCATGAATTTCAGCGATAGGAGATGGGGAGATTTGAAAGTTTCATTGGCTGGACCTTTGTCTAATTTTACCCTTGCTTTGATTTTCGGATTGATTATCAAGTTCATACCTTCTCTGCCGGAGAGTTTTTTAACCATTGCGGCAATAGTCGTTTTATACAATATAGTTCTGGGATTGTTTAATTTAATACCGATTCCTCCTTTGGACGGTTCCCATATTTTGTTTTCATTGTTGCCGGACAGTTTTGAGGGATTCAAGGTTTTTCTTTGGCAGTACGGATTCATCCTTCTTATGCTTTTGATTTTTATCATTCCCGGAGGACTTGATTGGATTTTCAATTTAGCGCAAATAATATTATCTTTTTTTCTTAAGCAATAAATAAATTAACAAACATATGAAATTGGAAAACAAGGTAGCCATAGTCACGGGAGCTTCTTCGGGAATAGGAAATGCCATTGCCGAGAAGTTTCTTTCGGAAGGAGCTTCGGTTGTTTTTTCCGATATTAATGATTTCGATGTCAGTCGTTTTGGGAACAAAGCGATTTTTATTAAATGCGATGTTTCCAAGTCCGATGAAGTTAACAATCTGGTCAAAGTTTGCCTTGATAGATTTGGCAAGGTTGATGTCATGGTTAACAATGCCGGAATCGGAGGGCTGGGAGATATTTTAATGACAGAAGATGGTGCTTGGCAGAAAACAATAGATATTAATTTGTCCGGTGTCTTTTACGGCATTCGGGCTGCGGGCAGAGCAATGAAAGAAAAGGGAATCAGAGGATCAATCATCAGCATGTCTTCCATTCTCGGTTCGGTCGGTTTTACCGGTGCCATCTCTTATTGTGCTAGTAAGGGCGGGGTCAATCAACTGACAAAGACAGCAGCTCTGGAGTTGGCTTCTTTGGGGATAAGGGTCAATGCCATTGCTCCGGGATTCATTAAGACCAATATGACCAAGGGCGTACAGGAAGATGAAAATATTTCAAAATTCATTAATGGAATGACTCCTTTGGGATATATGGGAGAACCGGAGGACATTGCCAATGCCGCGGTTTATCTGGCTTCCGAAGATTCCAAATATGTGACCGGCTCCGTTCTATATGTTGATGGAGGTTGGACAGCACACTAAAATGAAGAAGATAAAAACAATCTCTGAATTGAACAAGCTTAAAAAGAAGGGCAAGACTGTCGGGCTTATAACCGGAGTTTTTGACATCTTGCATTACGAGCATGTGCAATTTTTGTGTTTTGCGAAAAAGAAAGCAGGCGTATTAATTGTCGGGATTGAATGTGATAACAACGTTAAGCTGTTTAAAGGAAGTAAGCGGCCCATTTTCAATTTCAATCAAAGGGCGTTAGTTATGTCGTCCTTGGAATGCGTCGATTTTGTTTTTAAGATTCCGGAGATTAAAAATGATAAAACAAACTGTTCGGAATTCTATAAAAATATCATCAAGAATATCAATATAGATGTCTTGTTTGCGAGCACCGCTAAGGATGGTTCTTGGGAACAAAAGAAGAAGAGTTCTAAAGAATTAAAAATCAAATTCATCGGATATAATAAGAAATCCAAAGTTTCTTCTTCTGAAATTATTTCAAAGGTATTGGATAGCAAGTAAATATTTGACATTTCGTCTTTTATTTGATAACTTTATCACAAGCGATTTTTCGCTTGCGATTTATTATTGTTACAAATATGCCAACAATCAGACAATTGATTAAGAAGAATAGAAAGCCGTTGAAAGCCAAGAGCAACACTCCCGGTCTTAGCTTTGGATTTAATCCTTTAAAGAATAGACCCAAGGAATACGAAGCACCTTTCAAGAAGGGTGTTTGCTTGAAGGTTTTTACCACTACTCCCAAGAAGCCTAACTCGGCTTTGAGAAAGGTTTGCAGAGTTAAGTTGAGCAATGGAAACGAAGTTACCGCATATATTCCCGGAGAAGGACACAATTTACAGGAACACTCAATCGTCATGATCCGTGGAGGCAGAGTTAAGGATTTGCCCGGTGTGAGATATCACATTGTCAGGGGAATCTTTGATTGTGCCGGAGTTGAAGGAAGAAAGAAGCAGAGAAGCGCCTACGGAGTTAAAAGACCAGTTAAGAAATAAATATGGCAGGATTAAAATTCAAAAAGAAGGTAATAATGCCCGACTCAACATATAATGACATTATGGTTTCAAAGTTTATCAACCAGGTGATGTCAGACGGGAAAAAGACCATAGCTCAGAAGATTGTCTACGGAGCTTTTGATTTGATTAAAGAACAGACCAAGAAGGACCCCTTGGAAATTTTCAGATTGGCCATTCAGAATGTTTCTCCGGTCTTGGAAGTTAAACCCAAGAGAGTCGGAGGAGCCACTTATCAGGTTCCCATGGAAGTAAAGGGAAACAGGAGATTAAGCTTGGCTATGAAATGGATGATTAATTCAGCCAAGGACAAGAAAGGAAAAGCCATGAAATTCAAATTGGCCGAAGAATTGATCGAAGCTTCGGAGAATAAAGGAAACTCAATTAGAAAGAAAGAAACCGCCCACAAAATGGCCGAAGCCAACAGAGCTTTTGCACACTTCGCATGGTAATTTAAACCTTAACCTATTTTCAAGCCAAATAGGTTTTGTGTTCTAAAACAATAAAAATATATGAGCCGCCAATATCCAATAGAAAAATACAGAAACATCGGAATCATCGCTCACATCGATGCGGGAAAAACCACTACCAGTGAGAGAGTTTTGTTTTATACCGGAATTTCACACAAAATCGGTGAGGTTCATGAGGGTGCGGCTATTATGGATTGGATGGAGCAAGAAAGAGAAAGAGGTATTACCATTACTTCAGCTGCGACTACTTGTTTCTGGTCACCCGGCGATTATTTAAAGAAAGACAAAACAAACGAACACAGAATCAACCTTATCGACACTCCCGGACACATCGACTTCACCGCCGAAGTGCAAAGAAGTTTAAGAGTCTTGGACGGCGCTGTGGTTGTTTTTGACGGAGTAGCCGGAGTGGAAGCCCAGTCGGAAACCGTTTGGAGACAAGCGGACCGATACCATGTTCCCCGAGTTTGTTTCATCAACAAGTTGGACAGAATGGGAGCTTCTTTTGAGAAGTCTTTGCAATCGATTTGGGACAAGCTGACCACCAATGCGGTTGCCTTGCAGTATCCGATTGGAAGTGAAGAGAATTTTTCAGCCATTATTGATTTGATGGAAATGAAGGCGGTTAAGTTTGAGGGAGAAATGGGAAAGGATGTCATTAAGTTTGACATTCCCGAAAACATGATTGAAGAAGCCAAGAAATGGAGAGGCAAGATGGTTGAAAAAATCGTTGCCGAAGACGAGGCTTTAATGGAGAGATATTTGAATGGTGAAGAAATTTCTGTTGAAGATTTGAGGCATGCTTTAAGAAAAGCAACTATTGAATACAAATTAATTCCGGTATTGATCGGAACATCTTTAAGAAACAAAGGAGTTCAGTTGGTTTTGGACGCCGTTGTCTATTATTTGCCCAGCCCCCTGGACGTTCCTTCAATTATGGGAACCGATCCCAACGATGAAGAGGTAAAGATTGAAAGACATCCCAAGGATGATGAGCCTTTCGCCGGATTGGCCTTTAAGATTGCCACCGATCCTTTTGTCGGAACATTAACATATGTCAGAGCCTATTCGGGACATTTCACCAAGGGAGGTTATTTGCTTAACACCGTTTCCAGAGAAAGAGAAAGAATCGGCAGAATACTCCGTATGCACTCCAATGAAAGAGAAGAAGTGGAAGAAGTATACGCCGGAGATATTGTTGCTTTTGTCGGATTAAAAAATACAACTACCGGACACACTCTTTGCGATGAAGCAGCCCCGATTGTTTTGGAAAAGATTGTCTTCCCCGAACCGGTTATTTCAATTCAAGTTGAACCCAAGGTGAAGGGCGACCAGGAAAAAATGGGAGCTTCCTTGAAGAAGTTGCAGGATGAAGACCCGACCTTTAGAATGGAAACCAATCAGGAATCCGGAGAAATGGTTTTGTCCGGTATGGGAGAATTGCACTTGGAAATCATTGTTGACCGATTAAAGAGAGAGTTCAATGTTGAAACCAATGTGGGAAGGCCGCAAGTTAGTTACAGGGAAGCGATTGAAAGAATTGCCGAAGCTGAATGCAAGTATGTTAAGCAGACTGGAGGCAGAGGACAATACGGACACGTTAAGATTAGGCTGGAGCCTCTAGAAAAAGGAAAAGGATTTGAATTCGTTAATGAAATCAAGGGAGGAACCATTCCTCGAGAATATATTCCTGCGATTGAAAAAGGAATCAAAGAAGCGATGGCGAAAGGAGTTGTCGCCGGCTATCCCTTGGTGGATATGCGAGTGGCCTTGTATGACGGTTCTTTCCACGAAGTTGATTCTTCGGAAATGGCCTTTAAGATTGCCGGTTCAATGGCTTTGCAAGACGGAGCTAAGAAAGCCGGTGCTCACTTGCTTGAGCCGATCATGAAATTGGAAGTGGTTGTTCCTCCGGACTTCTTAGGAGACGTCATTGGTGACGTATCAGCCAGAAGGGGACAGATTGATGAAACAACCGATAGGCCCGGAGTCAAAGTCGTGTATGCCAAGGTGCCTTTATCTGAAATGTTTAGTTACACAACCTCTTTAAGGTCATTGACTCAAGGAAGAGGAACATCTTCAATGGAGTTTGACCACTATGAAAAAGTCCCGGGAAACATTGCCCAAGAGATAATAGAGGGTAAAAGGAAATAATATGGACTTGAAAGAAATCAAAAAGATAATAGAGGAAGAAGGAGGCAAGATAATCGTCACTTCTGAAGACGGACCAGCCTTGGTAATCATGAACTTAGCCGATTACAGAGGTAAGAAAGAGGTGAAGATAGAAAACAAGGTCGAAGTCGCTCCCAAAGTTCCCAGGGAACTGGAGTCGGAATCTTTGAAGATAGACGACCTTCCTTTCTAGACAGGCATTGACTTTTTTCCAAATTTCGTTAGAATAGATTTGTTAATTACAAATATTAATCCTCTTTTTTATTGTACGTCGGAACAATATAAAAAAGGCTTAAAAAACATAAATAAAAATAAATAATATAAAAATATGGCAGAAGTTTTTACAAGAACAAAACCGCACTTAAACGTCGGAACCATCGGTCACGTTGACCACGGCAAGACCACTTTAAGTGCCGCAATATTACACTGTTTATCTTTAAAAGGAGGAAAGGTCTCTGAGAAATCAGTTGATCAGATTGACTCGGCTCCTGAAGAAAAAGCAAGAGGTGTTACCATTAACATCGCTCACTTGGAGTACGAAACAGACAAGAGGCACTATGCTCACATTGATTGTCCCGGCCACGCCGACTACATTAAGAACATGATTACCGGTGCCGCTCAGATGGACGGAGCTATTTTGGTTGTTGCTGCGACTGACGGTCCTATGCCTCAAACCAGAGAGCACATTCTATTGGCTCACCAGGTAGGTTTGCCTTCAGTAATCGTATTTTTGAACAAATGCGACATGGTTGAAGATGCTGAAATGATTGACTTGGTCGAAGACGAAGTCAGACAGCTATTGAAGAAGTACAACTTCCCCGGAGACGAAGTCCCCGTAATCAGAGGTTCTGCTTTGAAGGCCCTGGAAGGTACATCTGTTGATGATCCTTGGGTAGCCAAAGTTTTGGAATTGATGGATAAGTTGGATGAATACATCCCTGAACCGGTTAGAGACACTGAAAAGCCTTTCTTGATGGCTATTGAAGATGTTTTCTCAATCGAAGGAAGAGGTACGGTTGCCACAGGTAGGATTGAAAGAGGTATCGTCAACGCCAACGAAGAAGTTGAAGTTGTCGGTATCAGACCGACTCAGAAATCAACAGCCGTTTCCGTTGAAATGTTCAACAAGTCATTGACTTCAGGACAGGCCGGAGATAACGTTGGTATTCTTTTGAGAGGTTTGAAAAAGGAAGACATTGAAAGAGGACAGGTTTTGGCTAAGACCGGAACAATCACTCCTCACACTGAATTCACAGCCAACATCTATGTTTTGACCAAGGAAGAAGGCGGAAGACACACTCCTTTCTTCACAGGATACAAACCCCAGTTTTTTATCCGTACAGCTGATGTTACCGGAGATGTAATCTTGGCCGCCGGAACAGAAATGGTTATGCCCGGAGACACTGTCGAAGTGACAGTTAAGTTGATAGTTCCCGTAGCTTTGGAAGAAAAGCAAGGATTTGCTATCAGAGAAGGAGGCAAGACTGTCGGAGCAGGAACCATAATCAAGATTATTAAATAGATAGAAATAAGATGTCAGCAGCCCTTAAAAAAACTGAAAATAAGGAAGTGGCACCCAAGTTGAGGATTAAATTGCGCGCCTACGACCACAAAGTCATCGACAAATCTGCTCAGCAGATTATCGAGATGGCTTTAAGGTGCGGAGTTAAGATTGCCGGACCGATTCCTTTGCCGATCGAGATAAACAAGTTCACTGTCAACAGGTCAACTTTCGTTCACAAGTCGGCTCGAGAACAGTTTGAGATGAGAATTCACAAGAGGGTTATCGACATTTTGAGTCCTAACCAGAAAGTGGTGGAGTCATTGAAATCATTGACTCTGCCCGCTGGAGTGGATACGGAGATTAAGAGTATATTATAAGACAACACACGTTGAAGAAAAAGATTTAAAAAAGAAAATATTAAGAACGCAGCTTTTACTGAGCTGGTTGCTCAGTTTTTTCTTGTCAAAGGTATGAAATTCATATTAGGTAAAAAAATTGAAATGAGTCAGGTTTTCAAAGAAGACGGAACAGTCGTTCCCGTCACTTTGGTTTCGGCTGGCGAATGCGGTGTTGTTCAGATTAAAACGAAAGAAAAAGACGGATACGAAGCTGTGAAGATCGGGTATGAGAATTTGCCCGAGAGAAAGATTAAGAAGAGCGGAACTCCATTCAGGCATTTGAAGGAATTTATAGGAGATACATCTGCTTTCAAGCAGGGAGATAAAATCGCAGCCACAGTATTTAATCCGGGGGATATGGTAAAGGTTTCCGGAGTATCTAAAGGAAAGGGATTCCAAGGAGGTGTCAAGAGATGGGGATTTTCCGGAAAACTTTCTTCAACCCACGGTAACAAGCACGAACACAGGACATTGGGTTCGACCGGTTGTTCTATTCCGGCCAGAGTTATTAAAGGAAGAAAAATGCCCGGCAGAATGGGAAGTGCCAGAATTTCAGTTAAGAATTTGGAAGTCATTAAGATTGACGCAAAGAATAACATTATAGCTTTGAAAGGAGCCGTTCCCGGCAGAAGAGGAACGCTTTTGGAGATTAGAGGATAATTATATGGCTAAGAAAGAAACAAAAACTAAAGAGGTGAAGATCGAAACAGTTAAGACCGACTTGCCGAAAGAAATCTTTGAAGTTCCGATGAACGTTGATTTGGTACACCAAGTTATTGTTTCTCAGACCGGAAACAGAAGAAAGGTTATCGCTCATGCCAAAGGAAGAGCCGAGGTCAGCGGAGGTGGTATCAAGCCCTGGAAGCAGAAAGGAACCGGCCGTGCCAGAAGTGGTTCCAATACTTCTTCTATCTGGGTTGGTGGAGGTGTCAGTCACGGACCGACAAAGGACAGAAACTTCAAAAAAGTTTTGCCCAAGAACATCAAGAGAAAGGCCTTGTTTATCGCCCTATCAGACAAAGTCAATTCAAAGACAATGTTTATCGTTGAAAGTTTGGTTATGAATGAAATAAAGACAAAGACAGCCAGAGAAATGTTGAAGGGCGTCGGAGTTGATGCAAGCTGTTTGGTTGTTTTACCGAAGGTGGAGAAGAATACAATTTTGGCGATGAGAAATTTGCCGAAAGTGACAACCATTCAGGCCAAGGATTTGAATTGTTTGGATGTTGTTTCATCAAAATATTTATTGATTGACAAAGCCGGAATAGAAGAGATTAAGAAAACATTTTTAGACTAGTATGGCATTGATTAATTTCAAAAAAGAAAAAGAAGTGAAGGCGGAAAAGAAAGTGACTGCCAAGAAAGAAACTGTTAAAAAAGAAAACAAGGAAGTTTTGACTACCGGAAAATGGAATGTATTGAAATCGCCCTGCATTACCGAGAAGGCGGTTAATATGTCGGCCCAAGGCAATTTCTATGTCTTCCATGTTTCAAGCGAAGCCAACAAGGTTGAAATCAAGAAAGCGGTTGAAGAGAAATACAAAGTTAACGTTTTGGAGGTCAGAACCGTTAGCATTCCCAGAAAGAGATTAGTCAGAGGAAAGACCGAAGGTTTTAAGAGCGGATACAAGAAAGCCATTGTAAAGGTCAAGACCGGACAGAAGATTGAAATCAGCGCACAATAATATGCAGAGAAAAACATCAAAACTTAAGAATTTGCTTGTCTTAACCAAAAAGAAACCGGAAAAGAATCTTTTGGTCAGGATTAAGAGGACCGGAGGCAGAGGCAGTAATGGCCGAATCACTTCCTGGCAGAAAGGAGGCGGAGCCAGAAAGCTCTACCGCGTGGTTGAGTTCGGACAAAAGAGGTTGGATGTTCCGGCAGAAGTCATCGCTTTGGAATACGACCCCAACAGGAACGCATTCTTGGCTTTGATTCAATACGAAGACAACAAAGAAAAGAAATACATTATCGCTCCCGAAGGATTGAAAGTCGGAGACAAAGTTATCTTCGCCGAGAAGGCGGAAGCCAAGCTTGGCAACAGAATGAAGTTGAAAAATATCCCGGAAGGAACTATAGTATATAACATCGAGTTGCAGATTAATAAGGGAGGAATATTGGTCAGGTCAGCCGGAGCCGGTGCTGTCGTTCAGAACCACGAAGGCGGATACAGCAATATCAAGATGCCTTCTTCGGAAATAAGAAAGGTTAGCGGAGAATGTTTCGCTTCAGTCGGAAGTGTTTCTAACTCCGAGTACAGGTTTATCAACTGGTCAAAAGCTGGAAAAAGCAGAAAAAAAGGAATCCGTCCGCATGTCAGAGGTTCGGTTATGAACCCCTGTGACCATCCTCATGGAGGTGGTGAATGCAGGACCGGAATCGGTTTGAAGCATCCGAAGACACCATGGGGAAAGCCGGCCTTAGGAGTTAAGACCAGAAATAAAGGAAAGTGGACCAGCAAGTTAATTATTCAAAGAAGAGTTAAGAAGAAGAGAAAATAATATGTCAAGAAGTCTAAAAAAAGGACCATATATCGACCCGAATGTAACCAAGAAGATAACCGGGAAGAAACCAAGTGAAACAGCCGCCATTAAAACATGGTCGCGCGCTTGTACAATCACCCCCGAAATGATCGGCTTTACTTTCGGTGTGCACAATGGAAAAGACTTCCTTCAAGTTAAGGTTAACGAAGAGATGGTCGGACACAAGTTGGGAGAATTTTCTCCGACAACTAAATTTTCAAGACACGGAGGAAAGATGCAGAAAGAACAGGAAAAAGGAGCAGCAACCCCGGCACCAGCAGCTGTTGCCCCGGCTAAAGTAAAATAATATGGCATACGAAGTTAAATTAAAACATTTGCATATCGCTCCGAGAAAGGTAAGATTGGTTGCCGACTTGGTCAGAGGAAAAAAGGCTGAAGAAGCCCAGACGATTTTGAATTTTGCAATCAAGAGAGCTTCCGATCCCATATTGAAATTATTGAATTCGGCATTGAGCAATGCCAAGGACACCAAGAACGTTCCCGCTTCCGATTTATTCATTTCTAAGATTACAGTTGACGAGGGCCCGGCCGGAAAGAGAGTTTTGCCCAAATCAAGAGGCAGAGGAGAAATCATCAAAAAGAAAACATCCCATGTCACTTTGGTTTTAGATGTGAAGAGAGAAGAAGTCAAGGAAAAGAAAGTCAAGAAAGAAAAGAAAACAGTTGGGAAAGTTGAGAAGAAAGAAGATAAAAAGATAACAAAGAAGAAATAATAAAATGAGTCACAAAGTCCACCCAAAAATTTTCAGAATTAGAGGAATAGAGGATTGGTTGTCCCACGGTTTTTACGGTAAAACACCTTTTAAGAACGTCAGGGAGGATTTTGTTATCAGAAGCTTTTTGACCAAGAAGTTGAATGAAATGAGTGTGGAGAAGGTTGAAATCGAAAGATATACCAACAAGACCAGTGCCGTTATCCATTCAGCCAGACCCGGTTTGATTATCGGACGCGGTGGAGAAGGAATTGAAAAAATACGCGCCGAATTGTTGAAAGAAATTTTCAGAAAGAACAAATTGACATTGAAAGAATTGGCCGATTTGCAGAAGAGATTGAAATTGGAGGTGAAAGAGGTTTCTAATCCTTGGACATCATCGGTTTTGGTCGGACAGTGGATCAGTCAGAAGATTGAGAAGAGAACTCCTTTCAGAAAGACCATCAAGCAAGCCATTGAAAAGGTGATGGGAAACAAGATTGTCAAAGGAGTCAAGGTTGTTGTTTCGGGCAGATTGGACGGAGCCCAGATTGCCAGATCTGAGTGGTTGGAAAAAGGAAGATTGCCCCGACAGACAATCAGAGCCGACATCGACTACGCTTTGACCGAAGCCAGATGCACCTACGGTACGATTGGAATCAAGGTTTGGATATACAAAGGAGATAAATTTGAATAAATAGAACATGTTAGCGCCAAAAAGATTAAAACACAGAAAGCAGCAGAAAGGCAGAGGAGCCGACAGGCTGTTTGAGAGCAAAGGTACGAAGATTTCTTTCGGTAGCTTTGGATTGAAAGCCACTACCGACAAATGGGTAACTTCAAACCAGATTGAAGCTTGCAGAAGAGCCATTATCAGATACTTGAAGAAAGGTGGAAAGCTTTGGATCAGGATTTTCCCGGACAAAGTCAGAACCAAGAAAGGACAGGAGGTTCCGATGGGAGGAGGCAAGGGTTCTCTCGACCACTATGTTTTTCCGGTCAGACCGGGCAGAGTATTGTTTGAATTAGAGGGAATTCCCGAAGCCGATGCCAGAGAAGCATTCAGAAAAGCCGGAGACAAGTTGCCATTGAAGACAAAATTTGTTAAGAAACAGTAATATGAAAAGCAAAGAATTGAGTTCAAAAACTAAAGATGAATTGGTGAAGATGATTGAAGAGACAAGAAAGAGAATTGAAGAGGTACGCTTCAAGGCTGCTTCGGGCGGAATCAAAAACGTCAAGGAGTTGAGAGAAGACAAGAAGAATGTTGCCAGAATCTTAACCGCATTAAATAAATAACATTATGCCTAAAAAGGAATTAAAAGGAATAATAGTTTCAGACAAGATGCAGAAGACTGCTGTGGTTGAGGTTGAAAGAATTAAAGAACACGCCAAGTACAAGAGAAGATTCAAGGTCCACAAGAAATACAAGGCTCATTTTGAGGCCGGTGAATTCAAGGCCGGAGACAAGGTTTTAATCAGAGAGTCTAAGCCTTTCTCAAAGGATACCAATTTTGAAATTGTATCTAAATTAGATAAATAAAGAAATGATTCAAATACAGACATTATTAAAAGTAGCCGATAATTCAGGTGCCAAGATGGCCAAATGCATCCGTGTTTTGGGTGCGACCAGAAGGAGATACGCCACTCTGGGTGATATTATCGTTGTTGCCGTGAAAGATGCCGAACCGAGAAAGGCGGTCAAGAAACACCAGGTTATCAAAGCCGTTATCATCAGAGAATCGGGAAAGGTGAGAAGAAGCAACGGAACATACATCAAATTTGACGACAACGCCGTGGTTATTTTGGAAGGTACTTCAAAAGAACCCAAGGGTACCAGAATTTTAGGACCGGTGGCGAGAGAGGTGAGAGAAAAAGGATTTGAGAAGATTTCAACAATGACAAAAGATTTAGTTTAAACATATGAAGATAAAAAAGAACGACCAAGTTTTAATAATCGCAGGAAACGACAAGGGCAAGAAAGGCAAAGTCCTGAAATCCATTCCCGGAAAAGGCAGAATTGTTGTCGAAGGGATCGCTTTGGTTAAAAAGCATGTTAAGCCGAAGAAGTCGGGACAAAAAGGACAGGTAGCCATTGCTCCTCGATCAATCAACGCATCGAACGTGGAATTGGTTTGTTCTAAGTGCGGAAAAGCAACTAGAGTCGGATACGAAACAGTCGAGGGAAAGAAATACCGCGTTTGCAAAAAGTGTAATGCGAGAATTTAATTAAAAGAATATGGCAACAATCAGCATTAAAGAAAAATACAAGAAGAATGTTATCCCTCAGATGAAGGAAAAGTTCGGTTTGAAAAACGTCATGTCCGTTCCCAAGATTGAAAAAATAGTCATCAATACCGGATTCGGCAGGATTGTTTCTTCTAAGACCAAAGACGAACAAAGAAAGTTCAACGACTATATCATTTCAAATATTTCTGCAATTTGCGGACAGAGACCGGTTTTAACTGCCGCCAGAAAATCAATCTCTTCATTTAAATTGAGAGAAGGTTTTGTTATCGGAGCCAAAGTGACTTTGAGAGGAAAAAAGATGCATGACTTCATGGAAAAGTTGGTCAATATCGTTTTGCCCCGTTCTCGAGACTTCTTGGGTATTTCTTTGAAGAATGTTGACGCCAGCGGAAATTTGAATATCGGAATCAAGGAACATATCGCTTTCCCGGAAATATCTCCGGAAAAGTCTCCCATCATTATCGGAATGGAAGTTACCATTGTCACCACTGCAAAGTCGAAAGAAAAAGGTTTGGAATTGTTTAAATTGCTTGACTTTCCCTTCAAGAAAAGTTAAAGTCAACAAGTTGAATTATGGCAATATCATCACAAATAGCAAAATCAGCAAAACAACCCAAATTCTCAACCAGAGTGGTGAGAAGGTGTTTTAAATGCGGAAGGAAGAGAGGATACATTAGAAAGTTCGGCCTGTGCAGAATTTGTTTCAGAGAAATGGCCAACCGTGGCGAGTTGCCCGGTGTAACGAAAAGCAGCTGGTAATATATATTAAAGAAATGGACCCAATAGCAGACATGATCAGTTCAATAAATAACGCCCAGGCTGTCGGCAAGAAGCAGATAGCTATTTATCCTTACTCCAATTTCAAGTATTCGATTTTGGAATTATTGAAGAAGGAGGGCCTTATCGAGAACTTGGACAAGAAAGGCAGGCTTTCTTTAAGAAAGATAATCATTGATTTGAAATACAATGCTGAAGGAGAACCGGTGATTACAAAAATCAAGAAGGTTTCTAAGCAAGGACAGAGGATTTTTTCTACCCATAATGAATTGAAGCCGGTCAAGTCGGGACACGGAATATCGGTTGTTTCTACTTCCAAAGGTTTGATGACCAACAAAGAAGCCAGGAAAGCCAAGATCGGAGGAGAAGTAATTTGTGAAATTTGGTAATATGTCAAGAATAGGAAAAAAAGAAATTTTAATACCGGCCGGAGTGGAAGTGACTATCAATGGACAGGATATTTCCGTTAAGGGACCCAAGGGTTCGTTAAAGATGGTTTCAGCTCCCGAGATTGCCGTTGAGATAAAAGAAAAAGAAATTCATTTCACTCCCAAGAAAGAAGATTTGAAATCAAAAGCTCTCTGGGGTTTGACCAGAACTTTGGTTTCGAACATGGTTGATGGAGTGACCAAGGGATTTGAAAAGAAAATGGAAATCAACGGAGTCGGTTTCAAAGCCGGAGTCGAAGGAAAGAAATTGATATTATCGGTCGGTCTATCTCACACCGTTGACATCCCCGCTCCCGAAGGAATTGAATTTAAAGTTGAAAAGAACGTCATTACCGTTTCCGGAATTGATAAAGGATTGGTCGGACAGGTTTCGGCACAAATCAGGAGAGTCAAGAAGCCCGAACCGTACAAAGGAAAAGGAATCAGATATGTCGGAGAAATTATTAAGAAGAAGCTTGGCAAGAAAGCCGCAGCTGGTGCATAATTAAGAATATGTTAGAAAAAAAAGCAAAAAGAATAATAAGGCACAAGAGAGTGAGAGCGAAAGTTTTGGGCAGTGAATCAAAACCCAGACTTTGCGTTTTCCGTTCCTCTGCTCACATCTATGCTCAGTTGATTAACGATGCCACCGGCAAGACTATTTTAGCTGTTAACGATGTTGATTTGAAAGGAAAAGACAAGAAGGTTGATTCAGCCAAGAAGATTGGGAAGATGATTGCCGAGAAAGCCGTTGAAAAGAAGATTACCGAAGTTATTTTCGACAGAGGGGGATATCGATACCACGGCCGAGTCAAGGCTTTGGCCGAAGGTGCAAGAGAAGGCGGATTAAAATTCTAAAAACATGGAAAGAAAAAGAAACACAAGATTTGAAAAAAAGAACGAAGTGAAAGATGAATTTGATTCAAAGCTTTTGGATTTGGCCAGAGTGACCAAGGTTACCGGAGGTGGAAAGACAATGCGTTTCAGAGCCGTTATCGTTGTCGGAAACAAAACCGGAAAAGTCGGAATCGGAGCCGCCAAAGGTCTTGATGTTTCTCAAGCCATTGAAAAAGCAACCAGAGTGGCCAAGAAGAACGTCAGAGAAATTCCCGTTCATGAAGGAACCATTCCTTTCGAGGTGGATGCCAAGTTCGGACCTTCAAGAGTTATTTTGAAACCTCAGATGAAGGGTAAAGGTTTGGTCGCCGGAGGAACTGTTCGAGTTATTTGTTCATTGGCCGGAATCCAGGACATTTCTTCAAAGACACTATCAAGAACCAGAAACAAATTGAACAATGCCAGAGCAACCATGAAAGCTTTGTCTAAATTGAAGAAGAAATAATATGATGCAATTACACGAACTACAAAAGAATAGCACCGTCAAAAGAAAGAAGAGAGTGGGCAGAGGCGGAAAGAAAGGAACCTACTGCGGCGGCGGAGGCAAAGGACAGAAAGGAAGGGCCGGAGCCAAATTCAAACCTTTGATTAGAGAATGGGTCAAGAAGTATCCCAAACTGAGAGGATACAATTTTAACGTTTCTTCAATTGTCTCGGTTGTTAATTTGGATGTTTTGGAAAAGGAATTTGAAGCCGGAGCGATTGTTAACCCTGAAGTTTTGGTTTCAAAGAGAATCGTTAGAAATGTTGACGGAAAGATTCCCACTGTTAAAATATTAAGCATGGGGGAGATTAAGAAAGCTTTGACTGTTGAAAACTGTTCTGTTTCCAAGGTTGCCAAGGAAAAGATTGAAAAAGCGGGAGGAACTGTTAAGATTAAAGCGGTTAAGGAAGTTGCCAAGAAAGAGAAACCAGCAAAAGTTAAAAAATAACCTATGTTCAAGAAACTTACGGACATTCTTAAGGCCAAAGACCTCAGATACAAAATACTCTTTGTCTTGGGAATTTTCGCTATTTTCAGATTGATGGCCAATATTCCCGTACCGGGAATCGATGCGATAAAGATTAAGCAGTTCTTCGCCAGCAACCAGTTCTTGGGAATGATGAACCTCTTTACCGGAGGGGCGATGGACAATCTTTCAATCGCCATGCTTGGCCTTGGACCATACATCACGGCTACCATCGTTTTCCAACTGTTGACCATGATTTTTCCCGCTTTTGAGAAGATGTATAAGGAGGAAGGACAGGCTGGCAGGCAGAAATTCAACCAGTATTGCCGAATAGCTTCAATTCCTTTGGCCATGATTCAGGGATACAGCATGCTGTTCTTTTTGAAAGCTCAGGGTGTAATTTCTAATTTTGATTTGCCGACCATTATTGCCGCAGTCTTGGCGATTACCGCCGGTTCGACCGTGATGATGTGGCTGGGAGAATTGGTTTCGGAAAAAGGAATCGGCAACGGAGTTTCTTTATTGATTTTCGCCGGCATCGTCGCCGCTTTCCCGAGTAGCATCCAGCAGATGTTCTTGGCTTTTGACCAGTCTCAAATATTTTCATACATTCTATTCTTTGTTTCTTCTTTGTTGATTATCGCCGGAGTGGTGATGATTTCCGAGGGAAGAAGAAACATTCCCGTTTCTTACGCCAAGAGAGTGAGAGGTAATAAGATGTATGGAGGAGCTTCAACTTATTTGCCCTTGAACATCAACCCGGCCGGAGTTATTCCGATCATCTTTGCGATAGCCTTATTGACCATTCCTTCGATGATTGCGACCGGATTCGGATGGAGCTGGGTTGCAGAATTTTTGAACAATCCCTGGATTTACGGAATTCTATACTTCTTATTGGTTTTTATCTTTACCTTTTTCTATACCGCCGTTACTTTCAATCCCAAAGATGTTTCAACCAATTTGCAGAAGATGGGAGGATTTGTTCCCGGTATCAGGCCCGGCGAAAACACCGCTCAATATTTGCAGGGTATTTTGAACAGGGTTTTGGTTATCGGCGCATCCAGCTTGGGAATAGTCGCCATTTTACCTTCAATTATCCAGGGGGTAACCGGAGTCCAGCAGTTCAGTTTCTTAATCGGAGGAACATCATTATTGATCGTGGTCTCGGTAGCATTGGAGACAATGAAACAGATCAATTCTCAGTTGGAAATGAGAGAATACGATTCTTAATTTTAGAGAATGGAAGGCGGGGAAACCCGCTTTCTTTTTTTTGTTTTAGAGGATATAATGGAACATAAGCATAAGAGATAAAAATATGAACAAATCTCCTTTAATTTTAATATTGCTCGGAAAATCCGGTTCGGGAAAAGGAACTCAGGTGGACCTTTTGAAGGATAAATTGAAGTTGGACTTTTTGGGAACCGGTGCGCTGTTAAGGGAAAGAAAAAACATCCCTGATTTTTCGGGAAAGAAAATTTCCGAAGTCATTGATAATGGAGGGATTGTTCCTCCTCCGGTCGTTTTCAAATTATGGATGGAGAAGTTTGACCAGTTCAAGAACCGGGGAGATTTCAACGGAGTTATCTTGGACGGTTCGCCGAGGAAATTGAGAGAGGCCTGGCTGATGGAAGATGCTTTGAAATGGTTTGAATGGGATAAGAACATTAAAGTCATGGTAATCGATATTTCCGATGAAGAAGCGATTAAGAGAATCGGCAAGAGAAAGATTTGTTCCAGGTGCGGGAACATTGTTGTTGTTCCGACCGGAGAAGAAATGGATATTTGTGCTAAATGCGGAGGGGGTTTGATGGTTCGTCCGGAAGATACGGTTGAGGGAACCAAAAAAAGATTGGAGTGGTTCAGGGAAGAAGTCGGAGAAACCGTTAAATTCTATGAAGACCAGGGGATGCTGATTAAGATTAATGGAGAACAATCAGTGGAAGGTGTTTTTAACGACATCATGAAAGAAATAGAAAAATAATGATAACGATTAAGACAAAAGAAGAGATAGAGGTGATGATGAAAGGTGGAAAGATATTGAAATCCATTGTTGACGCATTGGGAGAAAAGATTGCCGTCGGAGTGACCGGATTGGAAATAGAAAAATTGGCCGAAAAAATGATTGAAGAAAACGGAGGCAAAAGCAATTTCAAAGGACAGGACGGTTTTCCGTCTTGTCTCTGTTTTTCCATTAATGAAGAAGTAGTCCACGGGCTGCCTGATAAGAGGGTTTTGAAGAACGGAGACATTGTTACCATTGATTTGGGAATCTTTTTTCCTTTAGGTAAATTTGTGGAAAAGATTGATGAAAAGAAGTTTCCCAATTTAAAGAAAGGTTTCCATACCGATATGGCCAGAACGTACATAGTCGGGGAGGGAAGTCCTGAAACCCAAAGGCTCGTTAAAGCCAGTAAGAAGGCTTTAAAGAGGGGTATTTCCGCGGTTAAGCCGGGAAACACGTTTGGGGAGTTGGGGGCTGAAATACAGAAGTTTAGTGAGTCTCAGGGATTTGTTGCTATCCGTGATTTGTGCGGTCATGGAATCGGGGCGGATTTGCACGAAGACCCCGATGTTTTGAATTACGGAAAGAAGAACTGGGGCGATATTATGGAAGAGGGGATGGTCTTTTGCATTGAGCCGATGCTCTCAATGGGCAGTCACAAAGTTAAAAGGAGCCAGGGGATAACCTACATTACAGAAGATAAGTCTTTGAGTGCCCATTTTGAAGATATGGTGGCTGTCACTGCCAGTGGAGTCCAGGTATTGACAGAATAAATACACTGTTTTATAATATAGACATGGAAACGATGAATGTTTCTTCACAGGGTATGGTGGCACCCGCCGCCATGGTAAAGTAAGAGCCTGGACATAAAGGTCGAGTATGTCCAGGCTCTTATGAGCCTTGGACGAAACCAGGATGGTTCCCGCCGCTCAATAGCGGGTCCGGCAGATCCTGCTTTCTGGTAGGGTCAGAACTCTTACCAATTTTAGAGGGGTTGGTAAGAGAGTGCTACTCAAACACCCTCTTTTTTACTTTCATTTGATTTTTTATTTTATTCCCGTATAATGTATTTTGTGTGAGGAACGAATAAAGTGCAGAATCTTTTCTACATTTTATCCGTTCCTCAAGTTGTAGCTACTTTAAAACTTGAAGTTCGGTCGTCGCCTATGGGTTACGAAAAGAAAAGAAAGGTGAACAGATTGCTTGAGCACAACACCAACGACTGCTCTTCCTCTTCTGCAGAAGAAGGAAGAATCGCAACGACACCGAGACAAACAGGACCTATCCCACACGCCCCACACTTTTTGGGGCCCGGAAAGAGTCGCTATGGCCCTTATCATAATGGAGACCCGAGAGGGACTGCTTTCTACCATTATGGTTCGAAGTCACCGTGATTGAAAAACATCACGCTCTTTTTTTGTAAAAAACAACATGAAGTGGTAAAATATTTATATGAGTAAAAAAGACACCGAATTCAGATACGATGCTTTGAATGGCGACTGGGTGATAATCTCACCCAAGAGAGCGGACAGATTCAAAGCCAAAGGAGATCCGGCTCATGTCGGAGAGTGTCCTTTTTGCAATATCGAATCTCAGGAGAAGCCGATTCTTGTTTATTCTCACGGAATCAAAAAAGATGTTAAGGATTTGAAAGACTGGACGACGGTTGTTCTTCCGAACAAGTATCCCATGTTTGATTTATCAACCAAGGAGGAAGAAAAGAAAAACGGACCATACAGAAAGGTGAAAGCGGAAGGTTTTCACGAAATCATAGTTTTTAAAGACCATAATAAAGATTACCCTCAGTTGTCTTTGAATGAGATTGAGGAAATAATTGATTGCTGGGAAGAAAGAATCTATGAATTCAAGAAGTGCGATTTTGTGAAAGCCGCTCTGGTTTTTCATAACAAGGGCAACAGAGCCGGGGCAACTCAAATCCATCCTCATTCCCAGATTTTGGGAATTCCCTTAATCGACAAGGAATTCAGAACATCTTTGGAGAATTCGGAAAAGTATTACGAAACCAATGCCGAATGCTTGCAGTGCTTAATTAACAGAACGGAAAAGAAAGATAAAAAAAGAATCGTTTTTCAAAACGATGATTTTGTCTGCTATGTTCCTTTCGCTCCCAAATTCGCCTTTGAGGTGGTCATTACTCCAAAGAAGCATTCTCCTCGGTTTGAAAATATAATGCAGAAAGAAAAAAAGAGCCTGAGTGAAGCTTTAAAGAAAATAACTTCCAAGTTTTATACCGGACTTAATAATCCCGACTATAATTTCTATCTCCGCACGTCTCCTTTTGATAAAGACTACGCGCACTTTCATTGGTATATCGTATTAATTCCCAGGATTAATACTTGGGCCGGTTTTGAATTAGGGACCGGGATGGAAGTATCAACCATTCTTCCCGAAGAAGCAGCCGAATTTTTAAGAAAACAAAAATAATAAATATAAAAATATGAAACCATTAATTGTTGCCAATTGGAAGTGTAATCCCTTAACCTTGAAAGAAGGAGAAGATTTGGTTAACAGAATAGAAGAAGGAGTTGAAGGATTCAACAGCGCCGAAGTTGTTATTTGTCCTCCTTTTGTTTTTCTTCCTTTCCTAATCCAGAGATCGCAGCTACCATTCGGTGCCCAGAATTGTTTTTCCGAAGACAAAGGTCCTTTTACCGGAGAAGTATCGGTTAAGATGCTTGAAGAGGTGGGAGCCAAGTATGTGATTATCGGGCATTCCGAGAGAAGGAAAATATTCAAGGAAACCAGCGAAGAAATCAATTTGAAATTGTTGAAAGCTTTGGATTCTTCATTAATCCCCATTCTTTGTGTCGGAGAAAATAGGGAAGAGAGGGAGCAGGGCAAAACCTTTAATGTTTTGACTGAGCAATTGGAGAAATGTTTTTTGGGAGTCAGCAAAGAAAATTCAAACAAAATAGTTTTGGCTTACGAGCCGATTTGGGCAATCGGAACTGGGCAGTCGGCCAATGTTTCCGACATCGGGGAAGTGCGTGTTTTTATTCGAGAGTTTTTGTCCAATAAGTTCGGCAAGGAAAATTGCGAGAAAATCAGAGTATTATACGGAGGCAGTGTTGATTCCAACAATGTTCACTCTTTTGTGACCGAAGCCAGAATGAACGGAGTTTTGGTCGGAGGAGCATCCCTTAAGTCGGATGAGTTTTTGAAGTTGATAAAAACCGCCTAAAAGCGGGTCGTAATAAAGTGATTCGGGAAATGATTTCCCATAAAAAGAAGTTGATTTTGTCCAGATGTCTTTTCTCGGCCAGACCTACAAAGGTCTGGTCTTTTCATTGCTGCGAATTGCAAGGATGAATTCAAAGATTGAAATAATAAAATCACCTCCGTGGTGTTCTTAATTCATTATACCTATTTTTTGATTTTGGCAAGAGAATTGCAGCCGCAGAGAGTTTTGTTCTCCCTGCGGTTATGCATTTTTCTGGCTTTATTTAATGGCCGGAAGCCATACCGGCACCTCGTCCGCAACAATTAGCAAATGAGTACAACACATATCATGTTGTTCGTTTTCCCCCCTGGTACATTTGTACTAAATAAAAAATATCACGAATTTTTAAATTATTCAAGCAATATTGTGCGACATATATGCCAGAACATATTTTGAAAGGGAAAAGGGAAGATTAGTTTTTCATGTTTTTTCCGCTGTGGAATTGCCTGTGAACATCTTTCAATCTCTTATTGGTCACATGGGTATATATCTGGGTCGTCGCTATATTCTTGTGTCCGAGGAATTCCTGAATGGTCCTCAAATCAACTCCTTGTCCGAGTAAATCCGTGGCATAACTGTGCCTTAAAGTATGCGGAGTGGTAAAGAAAGGGATGTTAGCCAAAGTGGCATACTTCTTGACCATTCTTTCTATCGATCTGGACGTTAAACGGCCTTCTGAGGCGGTTTTAGCCCGATAATGGATAAAGAGAGCTTTATCATCATCATCGCGTGTTTTAAGGTATTTTTTGACCCAATCCAGGGCCCGCTCCGAGAAGTAGACAGTCCTCGGATGCTTGCCTTTGCCGATAATGCCCAGCTCCAGGTCTTTCTTATCACTCAAGGCCTTAAACTGCTCCCGATTCAAGGCAGTTAATTCGGCTATTCGGAGGCCGGTTGAAAAGAGGGATTCCAAAATAGCCCGGTCTCTTAGTCCGTCGGTTTTCAAAACATTGGGAGCGAGGAGAAGTTTTTCTATCTGGTCCAAACTTAAAAACTTTACCGTTTTTTCTTTTTTGGCATCCTTGGGCAGTTGTATCTTATCAGCCGGCAAAGAGATGATATCTTTATCAGTGAAGAAGCTCAAAAGGGCCCGTAGGGCGATCAGATAATAGTTCTGAGTCAGCTTGCTCAGCGGAGTGCCTCTTTTAGAGTCTTTAAATCTAGCCAGGAACAAACGATAGTTCCAAACATCTTCGGGATTTAAATCATGCGGCAACATATTTTCTTTGTTTTGAGCTTTCAGCCAAACAACAAATTTATTTAAATAGTGGCTGTAGTTTTTCTGGGTGTTGTCGGACAGACCTTTTTCTATTTCGCAATAGTCTAAGAAGTCAGGAATCTGTTTTATGATTGGTTTGTTGGATTTTTGCATGGGTTATAAGTCATTGTTATTGTAGAAACGTAAAATAGAGGCTTTCTGTAAAACATTGATTAGTTGTTAAACATTTTATTTTTAATTTTTTAAATTATTTATAAAAATATTTTCAGGGAAGAAGATGAGATGATGTTAGTATCAAATCATTTCTATAAACGCATTTTAAAGGGTCGCGTTTTTAGGCTAAAAAGGTGTAAAACGACCATATATATGTAACACGCTGTTTCAGGCCCCCTATAACGTCGCTTAACCTACATTGTCCGACGTTTATGATTTAATAATATATCAGGGTTTGTGCCCTGTCAAGTACTGTTCCCTTGCAATGTTTTTAGTTTTTTCTTTGGGGGTAAAAAATAATTTAATTTGTAAATATATTTTCTTCTCCCCTTAGACAACACGGGACCGAGAATTTAATCTTGGTCCTAAAATGAGAAATTGAGGGTTGTCTGTTCAAAGGCTTGTCTTGCCAGGTTCTGCTCTCTCATGCTCACGCAGTACCTGACCAGCATGTACTTTAAGTACTTTTCTGCTGCTTGTCGACCCTCCTTGTTCATAATGGTCCTCAGTCTATTCATTGCCCTTTCAAAGGGCGAAATCGGAAGAGCTGTTTCTGTCATGATAATCTACACATCTTATAACATATAGGTCATATTTTTGTCAAGCATTGTATAAAAAAATAAGGAAGATACTTTGTTGGCGATGTAGTATCCTCCGATAATGAATTCTCTCTTGGGTCTGTCTTTTGTCCAGTTCCCATTTTTATCTATCCAGGATATCTTCCTCCAGAATAGCGTTCCCCGCTCGTAGCCGAATGTTTTTTCTCGGCTTATTTCTTTACCACAATGCGGACACTTCCACGTGGTGCTCATTGATATGGGCATTTGGTCCATGTCAATAATCTTACCACAATCTTCGTGTTCACATTTTCCAGTAGCATCCGAATAAATGACAGGTAACTTTTTTTCCAAGGTGCATCACCTTGTTTTTATGTATACCCTATTAAGAGATGAAGTTCAAGAGCCCTTCCTTCTTTTTCTTTCCGAGTAGTCTTTTATCGCCTCCTCGAATTGTTTTCCCTTGAATTCAGGGAAGTACTTTTTAGTGAAATACAATTGGGAGTAGGCGGTATGCCACATCATGAAGCCGGCCGAATTGTGGGGGTCGTCTTCGGTTCCGGTGCGGATAATCAAATCAACCGGAGGCAAGTCCCTGGTCCAGAGATTTTCTTCGATATTTTTTTCATTAACCACTTCCCTCTTTTTCTGTATCTCTTTAATGCAGTCAACCATCTCATCGGTTCCATTGTAGGCCATCAAAAAGGTTAAGAAATATTTATCGTATTTTTTTGTTTTTTGAATTGCGTTTTCAATCGCATCTTTAAGGTCTTCGGGGAAATATTCTCTCCACTTCCCTATTACTTCTATCCTCACCTCTTTTTTGTGGATGTTTTTGTCAATTGCAATCTTTTCAAATTCCTTTTTAAATATTTGGAAAAGATAATCAATTTCTTTTTTTGATCTCTTGGTGATGTTATCCAAAGAAGCACCCCAGATGGTTAAATAAGGGATTTTCATTTGGATGCTCTTTTCAATTATTTCTTCCATGGCAGTACCTCCTTTCTCATGGCCCAAAAAGGTGGTTAAGCTGTTCTTTTTAGCCCATCTTCTGTTGCCATCGGGAATTACCGCTACGTGTTTAGGAATATTCATTTATGCTTGATTTAAGACACTCCCTTCAATTATTCTCAATGGCTGTTTTTCCTGCGTTTTAGCAAAGATATAACCTAAAAAGAAACACAAAAGGGAGATTAGAATTATACAGATAACCAGTACTATTTTATCCTGATTTTCTTTGACAAAATCCAATATTTTTGTTAACATCTGTGTGTTAATAATAAATGCCGATTTAATACCTATATATTAGATTAAAACCGGCAAAGAGTCAAAATGGCAACAACCAAAGCCGCGGGTACAAGCCGCTTGGGAAGAGATTCCAACCCAAAATACCTAGGAGTCAAATTATTTGCAGGCCAAAAAGCTAAAATTGGTTCTATTGTCATACGCCAAAGAGGAAGCAAGTTCCTTGCCGGAAACAATGTCAGAATGGGCAAAGACAATACCCTTTATGCCGTCAAAGAAGGAACTGTTTCTTTCGGGACCAAAAGAAAGAAGAAGTTTGATGGTTCTCAAAGAATAGCCAAGACAGTGAATGTTGATTAATTAATCAAGACAGGAAAAACCAGAGATTTAGGTCTCTGGTTTTTAACTAATTGAGTTTTTTAATAAATGGTTCTGTAGCTTTTTCTAATTTTATCATCGAATCTATCATTTTGTCTTGTAATTCTGGCCACCTGTCTTTATCCTTTAAACCCAAATTATTAATTCTAAAAGCAATTCTTGATGCTCTTTTTTTATCAAGACGTTCCCAAGATAATTTATCGCCAAAAATTTTTTCAATTTCATCTTTATGCTTAAAAAGACTATCAAATCTTGCTTTATTAAGACTAGGAAAATCTTTCCCACGGTCTAAATATACTTCTGTATTGGCAGCATTATTAGCAATAACGTAATTATACCCGATTCCTGCATGCCCAGCACCAGCACCAACCCAAGTATAAATACAGGGAGAAACATTTGCATGAAGTTTTGTTTTTAGCTTTGCTTTTTCTAATAATTCTGTCCAAAATTCCTTTCTTAAATGATGGCGTTCAGCATACTCTTTTTTTTCTTTACCGATTTCTTTTATAATGTCTGTTGGCCCTTCTACGATGGTAAATAATGGAGCAGCTGTTGGATTATTTCCTATTCTTATTGCTTCAAGCTTAACGATATAAAAAGAAATATCGTCTGGCGCCGTTTCATTAAGCCAAGCAACTGCTTTTATATGTTCTTCTATTGGTTCGCTTGTAATCCATATAGCCGTGTTTGCCTCTAGATTTGTAAGATATGTTATAATTTGGCCAAGGTGAGAATGATCCGTTGGTTCTAATTGATTTTCAATAATAACCTTATGTCCGTTTTCATCTTCCCCATACAAATCAACTCTAAATGGCCCAACTTTTTCTTCTCTAGATAATATAGAAATATTAAAACCAAGTACGTCATTTAAATAATCAATGTGTTCTTCTAGCCATTTAGTAAAATCCTTATCCTCTTTTTTCCAAAGCTCTCTTAAGGCGACTTTATTTATTTTTTGAATTATTTCAGATGTTTCCATGAAAATTATTTACTAGCTACTTTTATAAATTCCTTAAACAAAGGATGAGGATATAACGGCCTTGATTTTAATTCCGGATGGAACTGAACCGCTACAAAGAAAGGATGGTCTTTGAGTTCTATTATTTCAACCAAGTCTTTCTTGGTATTGATTCCGGCAACAGTTAAACCTTTACTAACAATCAAGTCCCTGTATCGGTTATTAACCTCATATCGGTGTCTGTGTCTTTCCGATATCTTTTCTGTTTTGTATGCCTTTGAAGCAATTGTTCCTTTTTTAATATCGCAATCCCAAGCGCCCAAACGCATTGTTCCTCCGTAGTTTTTCTTCTCCATCAATTCCTTCTGTTCTTCCATTAAGTCGATAACGGGATTCTTGGCCTTAGAATCGAATTCTCGAGAGGTTGCATCTTTGATTCCACAAACATTTCGGGAAAACTCAATTACAGCCAATTGAAGACCCAAACACAATCCCAAGAAAGGAATTTTGTTTTTTCGGCAGTATTCTATCGCCTTTATTTTTCCTTCCGTTCCTCTGGTTCCGAATCCTCCGGGAACGATAATGCCATCGTATTCTTTCAATTGCTTTAATTCTTCTTTATCTCCGGTTTCAAACTTCTGAGCCGAGAGCCAGTGTATTTCCGGAGTTTTGTTATTGGCCCAGGCAGCGTGCTTAACCGCTTCAATCACGGAAATGTATGAATCGGTAATGGAAAACCCGCCTGATTCAAAATACTTCCCCACTATTCCAATCTTCACTATCGGTTTTTCTCTTTTAATCGTGTTAACCAAAGAATTCCACTCTTTCAAGTCTTTGGTTTTTGATCTCAATTTCAATTTCTTTAAGATTCTGTCTCCCAATCCGTCTTTTTCAAAATTGAAAGGTATTTCATATATCGAATCGACATCGGGAGCGGAAATGACGTCTTTGGGATCAAGGTTGCAGAATACAGAAATCTTTCTTTTGCGAGGTTCGTCCAAAGGAACCGAAGCTCTTCCCAAAATGAAATCAGGCTGGATTCCGGCCTCATTTAACAATCTGGCCGAAGTCTGGGACGGCTTGGTTTTCATTTCCCCGATTATTTTGATGGTCGGTAGATAGGTAACCAAAGCGAAAAGAACACGACCCGGATTTTTCAGTTTCATCATTCTGGCCGCTTCCAGGAACAAAAGATTCTGGTATTCCCCCACCGTTCCTCCGATTTCAATCATCACGAAATCGGCCTTGTCTTTCTTGGCCACCTTTTCTATCCTGGAGATTACTTCATTGGGAATGTCGGGAACGACTTCAACGCAACGGCCATCAAATTCAAGGTTCCTTTCTTTTTGAATAACCGCCTGATAGACTCGGCCGGTCGTCATGTAGTTATCGGTTGATAGGTCGATATTCAAGAATCTTTCGTAGTTGCCCACGTCCTGGTCGCATTCGGTTCCGTCATTGGTCACGAAAGTTTCTCCGTGTTCAATGGGGTTCATGGTTCCGGCATCGACATTGATATACGGGTCGATTTTAATGGCCGAGGCCTTGAATCCCCTGCCCTGGAGAATCTTTCCTATCGAAGCGGTGGCCGCTCCTTTTCCCACACTACTCATCACTCCGCCTGCTACGAAAATATAATATGCCATATCGTTTAAAATTAAAAAGAAGAGAAACTACTCCTCTTTTTTTGAAATTATTATCTTCACCTCCGCTTCCAATCCGTGTTCGAACCTGAGCTTGATTGGGAATTCCCCCGTTTCCTTGATGGGGGTCTTCAAATCAACCTGGTCTTTGCTAACATTAAAGCCCATTTCCTTCAAATGTTCTGAAACCTTCTGCTTATTGATTGATTCGAATAATTGTCCTTCTTTTCCAGCTTTGACCAATATCTCCACTTCCGTTCCGTCCAGTTTGGAAACAATCTTTTCGGTTTCTTTCAATTCCTGTTCGGCTTTTTCAGAATCAGCTTTCTTCTTGGCCTCCAAGTTCTTTAATGATGATTCATCAGCGACAATAGCCAATCCTTTAGAGATTAGAAAGTTCCTGGCAAAACCGGGAGAGACATCTTTGACATCGTGTTTTTTCCCCGTGTTGGGAACGTCTCTTAAAAGTATGACTTTCATATACCTATTTTAGTATTTTTTCTATTTCTTGCAAGGCCCTCTCCATTTGCGGGTCAATTCCCTGTTCGTAGTCTTTTTCAGTGTATTCAACCTTAATATCGGGCTCTATTCCGGTATCCTGTATTCTCACACCGGAAGGAGTGTACCATTTGGCGATGGTTACCTTCAAGCTTGAACCGTCGTCAAAGTCGATAATCTTTTGAACCGTTCCTTTTCCAAAGGAAGTCTGCCCGATCATCAATATTTTCCTGTCGTCTTTCAATGCTCCGGCTAAAATTTCCGAAGATGAAGCGCTTCCTTCGTCAATCAAGACGACCAAGGGAATGGAAGAGAAATTGGAAGGTCCGTTTGATTTGAATTCAATCTTATTTCCGTCTTTTTCTTGTTCAACCAAGATAAGATTTCCGGCATCAAGGAACCATCCGGCAATATCAGTGGCCTGATTGACCAATCCTCCGGGATTGCTTCTCAAATCCAAGACGATTCCCGATACATTTTGATTTAATACTTCAAAGGCGGCTTTTTTGAAATCCTGATAGACCGTTTCCGAGAATTGGAAAAGAGATATTTTGGCAATCTTCTTTCCGTCTTCGGTGGTGATTATTTCGTGCTCCATTGAAGGAACGATGATAACGGCCCTTGTTATTTCAATGTCTTTGATTTCACCGTCTCTGCTTATCGTCAAAACAACTTTGGTCCCCTTGTCTCCCCTAATCATGCTTACCACTTCTTCAACCGAAAGCTTGGCTGTTGCCTTTTTATCAACCGCAACGATAACATCGCCGGGCCTCAATCCGGCTTTCTCGGCCGGAGTTCCTTTAATCGGAGAAATGGCGGTGACTTGGTTGTTTTTCATTCCCAATTGCAAACCGATACCTTCAAAACTTCCGGAAAGATCTTCTTGCAGTTTTTTAGCTTCTTCCGGGTCAAAGAATTCAGTATAGGGGTCGCCGATAGCATCAACCATTCCCGAAACGGCTCCATACATCATTTGTTTGTCGTCTATTTTGTCCGGGTCGACATAGTTGACCGATATTTGGTCCCAGGCTTTTTTCAAAAGAGAAAAGTCCATTCCGTCTATCGAATAGGCCACTTTGTAGTACTGCTGGAACATCGCTTCGTGGAAATAAAATCCGCAAACAAAAGCGATTCCGACAGCTATCACGCAGACGATGTTTTTGGTTTGGTTTGTCATAGTTTGTTTGTTATTCAATACATACAGAATATCATATTTTAAAAATCAAGACAATCTTTATTTTAATTAAGATAAATCGAAATGTTTTAATAAATATTTCTTTGTTTGATTTAATACTTCTTTGTTCGCTACCCCTATTTTATTGATAAAGCGAGAACGATCAAAAGAAATAATATCATAGACCTTGATTAACGAATCGAATTTAAGGCGGTTATTTTTATCCGTCTCAATAATAATATCGTCGGCAATTCTGTTATCCAGGTTAGAAGTTAGAGGCAAGACGGTAACAAGATTGCTTTTCTTGAGCTGTTTGTTTGATTCAATTACGATTGCTGGTCTTTTTCCTTGGTACTCATGTCCAAGTCCGGGATTAAAATTAACCAAGAATAATTCGCCGTATTCAATAGTCATAGATTTTCATAATATTCAACCTCTTCTTTTGATATTTCGCCCAAATCTTTGAGGATGTCGGAAGAAGAGGCATTTATCATCAGCGCCATTTCATCGGGCTTTTTTATGACATCGGTAACCTTTCCGCAAATCAGATAACTGTTGCCGTCTTTCTCGCTTATATATATCGGAGGAAAATCTTGATTGGATTCAGACAAGAGAATTATTTGCTCGTTTTTCTTATCAATATATATTTTTTTAATGTTGGCCGCTCCGTCTATGATAGAAACCACATGGTCTCCGTTTCTAACGATTTCTTTCTTATCGATAATCACATAGTCCCCGTCTTCGATATTTTTACCATTGATTATCGCCCTGTTCATGGAGCTGCCGACGGCTTTTAAAACAAAAATATCCTTGATTTTATTGATCAGATTATTTTTTAATAGTCCTCGGGATATTTTTAAATACCCTTCTATTTTTTCGTCGGCGAAGATTAAAGCCTGTCCGCAATTTGCCGAGCCTAATATCGGCAGAGAAATCAACCCCGATTTTCCGATGCCACCCTTTGTTTTTTTAATCTTTCCGTCGGGTCCCACGATTAACAATCCTTTGCCAATCAATTGGTTTAGGTGGTGTTTTATTTTCTGAGGGCTTTTGGGTTCACCAATGAGTTCGCCTATTTTTCGCAACGTCAAATCAGATAAATTATGACTATCGGCCAAGTTTATTATTTTTTCTTGAATTAAGTGCATATCATTTAAATAAGAAATCTTATTTAAATTATATCAATTGCTTGACTCTTGTCAAGTTTATTTAATTGTTGACAGAGTTTCCAATCAAGTAATTCCACTTATAGTCATTGATTCTAACATTAATCCTTTCCCCCAACTTTCCTTCTTCTAAAACCACTGCCCTGCCCGAATCGGTTCTGGCTAAGTATTTCCCCTTTCTTTTTTCAATAATCAAAACATTGAGTTTCTTGCCTTTGTATTTTTTATTTTTCTCCAGATTGTATTTTTCAAACAGTTCGGAAAGAATTCTTGAACGGTCTTTTTTAATCCTGTCGGGCAGGTCTTTCAAATTAAAATCGGGAGTTCCCTTTCTTTTAGAAAATTTGAAGATATGGACTATCTCCGGCTGAATCTTCTTAATTACCTCAACGGTTTTCTTAAAAGATTCCTCGGTTTCTAAAGGATGGCCGACGATTATATCCGTTGCAACGATGGTTTCTTTGAACTTTTTCCTGAAATTTTTGACAACGTCGACAAAATCGGAAACCGTATATCCCCTGTTCATCTTTTTCAACAACCCATCATCTCCTGACTGTAAAGGCAGGTGAATGAATTTGTATAGCTTATCCGATTCATATGATGATAATAGTTCTTCCATCATTCTTCTTGCTTGTCCCGGATTCATCATTCCCAATTTAACCTTAAAGTCGCCTTCTATTTGAGAAATATCCTTTATTAAATCCGGAAGCATCTGTCTTCCTTTCTCCATTCCGTAGACTGACAAATCCTGGGAAGTCAGTTGTATTTCTTTAAATCCAGAAGCAAGAACACCTTTTATCTCCTTAACGATATTTTCTTTGTCAAAAGAATTAAGTTCTTTTCTGGCAAATCTGGTGGCACAATACGAGCAAGAACCAATGCACCCTTCGGCCACAGAAACAATGGCTGAACAGGTTTCTTTATCCACCCTCTTTTTATTGGAACATATTTCCGCCTTATCAATATTTTCTTTTTCCACAATGAATTCTTTTTTGTTCTGTAATATTTTTTCAATCAATAAATCAATTGAAGAAACATTGGATGGTCCCAGTAATCCATCAGCCACTTCCCTACACTCCTCAAAAGAAATCAAAGGAAGACAGCCGGAAATAATTATTTTTTTGCCTTTTTTCTTTGATTCAACAGCTTCTTTCAATATTTTCCTTTCGGTTTTTTCCACCACTCCGCAGGTATTCAAAATAATCAAATCAGCATCTTTTTCCGATGATTCTTCATGGTTATCCGAAAGAATGCCCCTCATCAGTTCGGAATCGGCTTGATTCATTTTGCAGCCATATGTTTTGAAACAAAACTTCATATGAGCGAGATACCAGAATCGAACTGGCGCCCTCTGCTTGGGAAGCAGATATACTGCCACTATACGAATCTCGCTTATATTAGGCATATTAATGCATTTTATCTCTTTTATCAACAAGAGAGATGTAACAAAAAACCGATTTATGTATTATAATAAGTGTATGGATAAGATAAAAGAACTGGTTTCGAGAGCACAAAAAAAAGATAAAGAGGCTTTCGCCGAACTCTTTGATTTGTATTATAAAAAAGTCCTCAACTACGTATTTCGAAGAACGCTTGATGTCGATTGCTCGAAAGATATAACATCAAATACTTTTATAAAAATCTTAAAAAACTTGGATGGCTTTGAATGGAGAAGCGGCCCTTTCAGCTTTTCCGCCTGGGTCTTCAGGATTGCCGGAAACGAAATTAATCAGTATTTCAGATTGCAGAACAGATACCAAACCAGCATATCTTTTGAATTGGGAGATGACAACAAAGCGGCCGAAGAAATAGAAAAGAAGATAGACAATGACAAGCATTTGATGGTTTTAAACAAGGCGATCAGGCAATTGAAGCCGATATACCAGGAAATCATCAATTTGAGGTATTTTGAAGAAATGTCCTATCAGGAAATATCGGAAATAATGGAAAAGAACGAATCAACCGTCAGAGTGTATTGCCAGAGAGCGAGAGAAGATTTGGAAAGGATTCTTAAGGCAGACGCTTTTAATTTTTTAGAAAAATATGACTTTTGAAGAATTGTTCAAAAAAGCGAATATGGAGGTGGAATTGAATAATCACCAAGCCAAGCTTAAGTCGGCTTTATTGCAGAATGAATACTTTAATGAAGAAAGAGAAGTTTGGGATTGGAAAATTTTTCTACCCTCCCTTGCCCTGTCGGCAATATTAATTGTTTCATCTTTCGGTTTCCCCTTCTTTTCCGATAGTCAGGAGAAAGTTTCAATCGACAGCAGTTTTTATTCAATTTTATCAAATAACAAAAATGTCAGCCCCACTACACAAGGTTCCGGGGTAAACACTTTGGAGATGGTCGACAACAATACGAAAACAGTTTTCTATTTCAATGATAGAAACGTTCTCGTTCATTCAGAAGTAATCAATAATAGATAAAAACATATGAAAATAATGGAAAACAAATTCTTTCAAGCCCTGATTTATATCTTAATGATAGTTGTCATCTTTTTCTTCTTGGCCAGCATTAATGAAAAGGCCGGAGCAAACGACAGCGATGTTATCAGTGTAACCGGAACCGGAGAGATATATGTCACTCCCGATATCGGTTTAGTAAATATGTCGGTTGTAGCCAAGAATAACGATGTTTCAGTTGCAACATCCGAGAGCAGTAAAAAAATGAACGCCATCATCGGATACCTTAAAGGTAATGGCGTTGAGGAAAAGGACATAAAGACGACTTCTTTCAGCATCTATCCTGTTTATGCTTGGGAAGAAAAAACCGGAAGAAGAAATCTTGACGGATATGAAGTCAGTCAAACTATTGAAGTGAAGATAAGAGATTTGTCAAAAGTCGGAGACATTATCAGTAATGCCACCGAACTGGGAGCCAATAACGTCAGTAGCCTTTCTTTCACCGTTGACGACGATGAAAAGGTTAAAGAGGATGCCAAGGAATTAGCCATCAAAGATGCCAGAGCCAAGGCCAAAAACTTGGAAAAATCCCTCGGAGTTAAATTGGTTAAGATAGTTAACTTCTCGGAAGGAACCTATCCTACATATTCTTACGACAGTTATTATAAGTCAGCAAGCGGAGCCACTGAAATGTTGAGCTCGGTTGCGCCGACAATACAAACGGGGCAAAACAAGATTACCTCAACGGTAACGATAACTTACTCGGTGAGATAAACAAAGAGACTCGGCTGACAAGGCCGAGTTTTTTGTTGTATAAAAAAAGAGCGTTGCCAGCGCTAATTGTTTAAGTGTTTCATTGAAGCACTCTTGGCGGGGCGGGCTTTGTGTGCTTACAGTCCAAGCAAGCCAGAGTTTTGTGCTCATTGTCTCCGTAAACCATCATGTTTCCGCAATGACTGCAGCGATAAAGATAATTGAGCTTCATCATCTTTATCATTTTGATAAGAGCCGTAAAGGGGTTTTTCTTAAGTACCATTAAAAGATACCTCCATAAGCAATTTTATGGATATTTAAGAAAAAGTCAATACATGATAAGTTTTGAGTTTGCTCAGGAGGTGGAACGAACTCGGAACCTTTTTAATATTAAATCGTCCCGACTATTTGAATAATCTCTTTTAGGTCTTTGATGGTCGCATCGGGAGAAAACCATTTTGATATTTCTTTTTCACTCCGTTTCCATTGATTTTCTACCCCACTATCCAACCAAACAATCTTCAAACCGCATCCTTTTGCTCCAACCAAATCTTCTGCTATTTCATCAGCTATAAATAAGGTCTCTTCTGGTTTTGCTGAAAACTTTTTAAGAGCGGCTAAATAAATTCTTGCGTCCGGCTTTCTTGCTCCAACCTCGGAAGAAACAATAATTTCATCAAACAAACTTCTAATCTTATAATTATCCAGAACTTTCTCTACCCACTCCTTGACATTGTTTGACAATAAGCCGACTTTATATTCTTTTTTTAATTCCTTTACAATTTCTATATTCTCCTGAGGGATAATATGAGAGTTTATTATTACATCTATAATCTTAATCAACGGGATATCTTTACCAATTATTTTTCTTATTTGACTTTCCATTTCTAAATCACTAGTGATTCTTCCCGAAGAACGAAGGATATATAAATTTTTATAATGATAATAAAAATCATTCCATGATAAATCATATGGTTTTAATAATTTTTCTACCTCGTTTTCCGCATCGGCAAAACCGCTGCCAGTAAAGGTGTGTCCCCAATCAAAAAACACTGTTTTTATCTTATTGGCTTTCATGAATATATTATATCATAAACAAAAAACCGACAAAAGTCGGTTTCTGATACAGCTCGGACAATAATATCGGAACTATTGTGCCCCAAACAGGATTCGAACCTGTGACCTTCAACTTAAAAGGTTGTTGCTCTACCAACTGAGCTATTGGGGCGGATAAGGGATCAAAGTCCCTCTTTTTTCAATTCTTCCAGCAATTCTTTTTGTTTTTTTGTCAGCTTTTGCGGAGTTTCAACGTTGAACTCAATATACAAGTTGCCACGGCCAATGCCTGAAAAATGAGGAATACCCCTCTTGGAAACTTTGAGGATTTTTCCTGATTCGGTGCCGTTGGGAACCTTGATGATAATATTCTCTTTTTCCAGTGTCGGGATTTTAATGCTGTCTCCCAAAGTTGCCTGAGAAAAAGTGATATTCTGTCTTAAATAAATATCGTCTCCGCTTCTTTCAAAGACCCTGTGCGGTTTAATCATTATCCTCACATACAAGTCTCCAGGTTCTCCGTTTCTCTTTCCAGCTTCACCTTTCCCTTTTACCTTAATTATCTGGTTATTGTCAACACCGGAAGGTATATTTATCCTTATCTTCTCCTCTTTTTTAATCCTTCCTTCTCCGCGGCAGACATTGCAGGGTTTTTCCGGCTTGACTCCTTCTCCATTGCAATCGGGACAGACAACATATTGATTGATGGTCCCGAAGACAGTTCTTCTTATCTGCTGCACTCTTCCCGCTCCCCGGCAAGTGAAACATTCCTTGGTTTTGGTTCCCGGTTCGGCTCCGCTGCCGTTGCACCTTGAACAAGTGCCGTTCTTGGTAATAAGTATTTCCTGTTCCTGGCTGTGAAGGATGGATTCCAAATCAAGTTCCAAAATCACTCCGAGGTTTTTTCCTTTTCTCATGTCTTTGGGCTTTCTGCCTCCCATGCCGAATCCGCCTCCGAACATGTCAAAGATATCTTCAAATCCGCCCATGTTACCCATGATGTCTTCCCAGTTGATATTCTGGTTGAATCCCCCTCCCCGGGCTCCATTAAAGGTCGTTCCGAATTGATCGTATTGAGACCTTTTGTCTTTGTCCGACAAGGTTTGATAGGCCTCATTGACCTCTTTGAATTTGGCTTCATCCCCTCCTTTCTTATCAGGGTGATGCTCGTGGGCCAGCTTGTAGTAGGCCTTCTTGATGTCTTCCTGAGAAGCGTTCTTTTCAACCCCCAGTATTTTGTAGTAGTCTTTTTGCATGGATGAATTAAGAAAGGCAAAATCAATCGATTTTGCCATTCTTTAGTATAATTCTGTGAATTATTCTTTCTCTGTTTCAGCTTCGGGAGCATCGGCCGGACCTTCTTCTTTTTTGGGTTCTTCCGGCTTTTGATACATGGCGGCTCCGACCTTCTGAATGGCTTGTGAAAGCTCTTCGGTTTTTTTCTTGATTTCCTCCATGTTATCACCGTCTTTGACTTTTTTCAATTCGCTAATCCTGTCTTCAACTTCTTTTTTAGCTTCAGCGGGAACTTTATCCCCACCTTCTTTCAATGTTTTTTCTGACTGGTAGATTAAGTTCTCGGCGATATTCTTGGATTCGATAACTTCCCTCTTTTTCTGGTCGTCGGCTGCATTCATTTCGGCATCTTTTTTCATCTTTTCTATTTCTTCCTTGCTTAATCCAATTGAACCTTCAACTTTAATCGATTGGGATTTATTGGAAGCTTTGTCGATGGCGGTAACGGTCAAGATTCCGTTGGCATCAATATCAAACTTCACCTCAACCTGAGGAATGCCTCTCGGTGACATGGGAATGCCATCCAAGATGAATTTACCTAAAGACCTGTTGTCTTTTGCCATCGATCTTTCTCCTTGCAAGACATTGATTTCAACCGATGTTTGATTATCAACGGCGGTGGAGAATATCTGCGAGCCCGATGTGGGAATGGTTGTGTTTTTGGCAATCATCGGAGTGGAAATATTTCCCAAGGTTTCAATTCCCAAAGACAAAGGCAAGACATCCAATAAGAGAACACTTTTAATGTCTCCTTCCGGAGTTCGGCCTTCTTCTTTGGCGGTCAATATTTCAGCTTCAATGGCCGCACCGATGGCAACCACTTCTTCCGGGTTGATTGATTTGTTCGGTTCTTTATTAAAGAAATTCTTAACCGCGTCTCGGGCTGCCGGAATCAGAGTTGTTCCTCCAACCAAAATAACTTCTTTTATTTCATTCTTATCCAATTTTATCTCATCAATGGTTTTCTTGACCCGGTCGATCGATCTTTCAATCAAATCATTGGTCATTGAATCAAACTGAGCTCTGGTGATTTTAAATTCCAAGTGCTTGGGTCCTTCGGCATCGGAAGTGATGAAAGGCAAATTGATGTTGGTTTCCATGGCACTCGACAATTCGGTCTTGGCTTTTTCAGCCGCTTCTTTCAATCTTTGTAAAGCCAAGGGGTCTTTGGATAAATCAATTCCCTGGTTTTTCTTGAATTCGGTCAGCATCCAGTCAATGATTCTCTGGTCAAAGTCGTTTCCTCCCAAGTGGGCTTCTCCGCCGGTGGCCAAAACTTCAACCGTGTCCGGAGATACATCCAAGATGGTTACATCAAACGTGCCGCCTCCGAAGTCATAGACCAAAACTTTGCTGGCTTCTTTCTTTCCGAAACCGTAGGCCAGAGCGGCCGCAGTCGGTTCATTAATGACTCTTAAAACTTTGAATCCGGCAATTTCTCCGGCTGCCATGGTGGCTTTTCTTTGTGAATCGTCAAAGTTGGCCGGACAAGTGATGACCACGTTTTTAATGTCTTCTCCCAGCTTGTCTTTGGCATCGGCTCTGACTTTTTGCAAAATCATTGAAGAGATTTCAATCGGGTTAAGCCACTTGTCTCCCATTTTTACCTCAACTCCTCCATCAGACTTTTCTCTGGTTTCATATGGCAAGATTTTTAATTCTTTCTGCACTTCGGCATCAGAGAATCTTCTACCGATGAATCTCTTAACTCCGGAAATGGTGTTTTTCGGATTGGTAATGGCCTGTCTCTGGGCCAAGATTCCAACCACTCTTTCCCCCCCCTTGGTTTGGGCGATGATTGAAGGAGTCAAAATAGAACCTTCTCTGTTTTCCAAGGCTTTCGGTTCTCCGTTAACTATTGAAGCGTATTTGGTAATTGCGGTACCCAAATCAATTCCTAAAACTTTTGTCATATTCTTCTTTAATTTATTCTTATATCTCTATATTATTAAATTAGCACTCGCCTGTCAAGAGTGATAGTTACTTTCCCACTTTGACTTTGGCCGGTCTCAAAACCTTTTCATTAAAAGAGTATCCTTTTTCAACTTCTTCAATGATGATTCCCGGTTCTCCCTTCACCTCTTCCATTGCCTCATGAAGGCTGGGGTCGAACTTCTTCCCGACTGATTCAATCTCTACCAATTCCAGACCCTTTAAAGCGTCTTCCAGCTGCTTTTTAATCAATATCAGCCCCTTAATGCGGTTATCCTCTTTATCCCCTTCGGGAATGGACTTTTCCGCCAATCCGAAGCTGTCCAAGACGGGGATGAGCTCTTCAAACAGGGATTCTTTGGCAATGCAAAGGGTCCCCTTCAATCGCTCGAATTCCTGTTTTTTGTAGTTCAAGAAATCGGCTTTTTCCCTCTGCCAGCCGCTAAAGTATTCGTCTCTTTTCTTTTCTATTTCTTCAATGTCTTTTTCTCTTTCTTCTTTTTTGTTTTCTTCTTTCATGGCAGTTCTTCTAATGCTTTATTAAGTGAATTGATTAATCTTATATTCTTCTCATAATCCATCCTTTTCGGTCCCAAGATGGTGATGAATGCTTTTTGTCCCGGAAGATTGCATTCGGAACAAATCAAAGTGATGTCTTTGGTTTTTGGAATGGGATTCTCCTTTCCGATGAAGACCATGCTTTTGGAATCATGGAGCTTTTCAATATTTTTCTCAAAGTTTTCCATGAAGCTAATTAAGCTATTAACAAAGCTTTCGTCCTTGGCTTCTGGTTCTTTGAATATTTCATCAAAACCTTCTTTTAAATCAAACCCTTCTCTGAAGAAATGAAGATTGACGAAGCTGGAAGAATTATCAGCCATGAATTTGGTGATTTCCGAAGCCATTTTGAATTTATCGGACATTCCTTTGAGTATCTTTTCCAATTCTTGTCCAACCTTTTCTTCTTTTCTTTCTTTTAAAGTATCGACAAAATATCGATAGGCTTTATCAGTCGGAATTCTTCCGGCCGAAGTGTGGGGTTGTTCCAAGTACCCTTCTTTGATTAAATACTGGAATTCAATCCTTATCGCCGAAGGACAAATGCCGAAATCGTATTTTTCGGCTAAAAACTTGGAACTGACCGGCTCAGCGGTCTTGATATATTCCCTGACAAGATTCTTAATGATTTGTGCCTGCCTCTCGCTTATCATATGGTTTCTAATATATCATATCTGTTTTGGCAGTCAAGGTGTTGGATTGATAATGGGAGGGATATAAAAAAAGAGCCTATTGCTCAAAAGTAAAGGTGGGAGGAGAGATTTCTACAATCATAACGATAATTCACCGGAGGGGTAAATCCTGGGTATGCTACCCTCAAATATAGGCACATACAGTAAATATATCGTTCTTGGAGAAAAATGCCTCCCGAGTCAGAGCACACCAGTCGGCGACCATTATAGCCCAGGATGTCTAACTGATGACTCAATTTTTATATATCATAATTTTTTAATTAGTCAATATAAACAAAAAAACAGCCTTGCGACTATGAACTGAGAGAGGGTTGGGGGAGGTCTTTGGCCGGATGGATATAGAACCCTTTCCGGAAGGTTCCTGTGAGAAAGACCCCGCCCCGCTTTTAGTTTTTGGCCACCAGAAATGGACCGTTTTCCGCACCTTACTTGTGTGCCGGCACGTTTTCTGGACTCATCGCTTGATGGCCAAGTTCAATAACACTTAAATATTATTGAATTCGGCCATCAATGACGTTTCATAAAGAACTGTATTACTGGTATGTCACAAAGAAAAAAGATGTCAATCTTTGAGATAGTATTTGTTGATCGGATTCAAATTATCGTCCAATTCATAGACCAAAGGAATTCCCACCGGTATTTCCACCTTGGTTATTTCTTCTTCGGATATTCCTTCAATATTTTTGATCAAAGCTCTGATGCTGTTGCCGTGAGCCGAGATTATCACTTTCTTTCCTTCCTTTATCAAAGGAATGATACTTTCTTGCCAATAAGGAAGGAGTCTTTGTTCGGTGTCTTTTAAGCTTTCAGTCAAAGGAACCTCGCCTTCTTTTATCTCCTCGTATTGGAAAGTTCTTTCTTCTTTGGCGGGAGGCCTGACAGCATAGCTTCTTCTCCATGCCTCAACCTGTTCTTTCCCGAATTTTTCTCTCATTTCATCTTTGTTCATTCCTTGAAGATTTCCATAATGTCTTTCATTCAATCTCCATGATTTTTCAACCGGAATGACAATATCCATTTCTTTTAAAACCAAATCTAAGGTATCGTATGCTCTTTTCAATACCGAAGTGAAGGCGATATCGAAAGAAAAACCTTTTTCTTTTAATGATTGCCCGGCTTTTTTTGCCTGTTCTATTCCCTTTTCCGACAAAGGAGCGTCAATCCATCCGGTAAAGACATTTTCTTTATTCCAAACGCTCTCTCCGTGCCTGATGATTACTAATTTATTCATGGTTAAATATTATCACTATTTTCTCACCACCTCAACCTTTCCTTTCAATAAAGAAATTATCTTCGACGGTTTTGATTTTAATTTCCCGGCTCCGAGATAGAAATTAATCTTTTCCCCGAAATACTTTTTGGCTTCTTCAATAGTTGTGGCTGGTTCCTTTCCTTCAATATTGGCGCTGGGTGCCACGATCGGACCCGACACTTTGAGAATCTGAATCAGGTTTTCGTCGTCAGGAATCCTGAAAGCCAAGCTCTTTTTACCCCGATGCAGATATTCAAACTTTTTGACAGGGATAATGATGCTCATCTTTCCCGGCCAGTACTTGTCCGCCGTCTTTTTATCCATCTCCGCTCCGAACAGTTTCAAATCCTTTAAAGAAGAAATTAAAACAATCATCGGCTTTTTTAAATCCCTTTTTCTCAGTTCGTAGATTTTTTCAACGCTTTTCTTGTTGAAAGCCGAACAAACGATACCATAGAGGGTATCGGTCGGGACTACTCCTATTTTACCGCTTTTAAGCTCTTTTCCGACTTCTTTAAGTATGTCCATTGCAATTATTATACCAAGGGAGTTGTACAAAAAGCAATAGTTATATGATATAATTGAAACATATGGAGGAATTAATAACCGATTTAATTCAAAAAGGTGTTTTAAGTACAGAGAGAATAATTGATGCTTTTATAAACATAAGCAGGAAGAATTTTGTTTTGCCGGAAAATAGAGAAGAGGCCTGCGACAGCGACTTTCCTCTTTCCATCGGATTCGGCCAAACAAACTCGCAACCTACGACCGTCGCCTTCATGCTCGAGCTTCTGCAGCCGGAAGAGGAAGATAAGATACTTGATGTCGGTTCCGGCTCCGGCTGGACCACCGCACTTTTATCGGAGATAGCCAAGAAGGGACAGGTCTACGGAACGGAAATAATTCCCGAATTGGTTGAATTCGGAAAAAACAATTTGGCCAGATATAAATTCAAGAATGCGCAGATAGTTTTAGCAGAAGAAACATTGGGATTAAAAGATAAAGCTCCCTTTGACAAAATTCTTGTCTCCGCTTCGGCCAAGAAACTGCCCAAGGAATTGATAAAACAACTAAAAGTCGGAGGACTTATGATTATTCCTTTGGGAAATTGCATTTTAAAGTTGGAAAAGATTTCCGAAAAGCAAATGAAAATGGACAGATACGACGGTTTTGCTTTCGTTCCTCTGAAATAATCTTATTTTGTTATACAATCTCGGTAAGTTGTGAACTCACTTTCTTCAATAAACGCTCCGTCTCCCTTGTTCCAGAAGATGAAAGATTCATCGGAATTGGCGAAGCGGGCTCCCGAACCAGAAATTGTCTGAGGCAGGTTCATTTTTCTTCCGTCGCTCAAGACCAGTTTAACCTGATTTTTTGTAAATTCGGCGTAGATGGCTTTATCTTCCGGACAGGCGAAAACCGCAGTGATTGTTTCCGATTGCCTCTGATATTCTTTAGCTATTAAATTAACCGCTTCGTATTTTTGTCCCAAGCAGAAAGCGAGGGCGAAAGATCCGAAGAAAAGAACAAAGGTGAGGAGCTTTGAATACCAGGTCACTTTCTTGAATTCTATTTTCATACTTTTTTATTTATTTTTATATTATAATTCTACCACAAAAATCAAGTTTACAAAACCATTCCTTTGCAGTATTGTATAGGTAATGAGCAGACAAAAGAAAATCCCGAATATAGATATCTGGCCCAAGTATTACGGCAATCAATTAATTCTCAATCGAGAACCCGGTTCTACTATTGCCATAACTACCGGTTGGACCAAGAAAGAAGATGTTTGGAAAGGACTTTCCGAATTTTCCAAGAAAAAAGTTTTAACTGTCGGACAGCTTTATTCAAAAGAAGGAATTAATTATATTATCCGAAACCTGTTCTTGAATCCGGAGGTTAATTTTTTAATCATTACCGGAAGAGATTTGTCGGGAAGCTTGAAAGAATTCAAGAGTTTCTTAAGCGGGGAAAAGAAAGAATTCATCCATGAGGAAATTCCCGAGGAAAGAATCAAAGAATTCATTGATTATTTTTTCAAGAATCATTTATTCGTTGAAACCAGCGAAGTTGAATCTGCTTTGAATAAATTAAATACTTCTCAATTGCCTAAGAAATGGACTAAAGAGTCGGTTGAGTTTGCCGACCACATGGCAACTGAAGCGACTACCTTCCCTTCCGAAAAGGTGGGATTCAGAATTGAAGGAGGAAAAGTGGCCGATGTCTGGCTAAAAGTTTTGGACAGAATCATGAAATTCGGCCACGTGAAGATGAGCCAGTATGGAGAAAAGCAAAGAGAATTGGTGGATATTATAACCGTCATCAATAATGAAAATCCGGATGAGCCGTATCTTCCCCCTTATCTCTACTTTAATAAAGAAGATTTGATTAATTACTATCCTCAGATGATGACCGACAGGGTTTTCGAAGGGGTTGAATACACCTATGGCAGCCGCTTGAGAAATCACGACGGAACGAATCAGATAGAAGCGATGATTGACGAATTAAGGAAAGAAAACTATTCCCGAAGAGCCGTTGCCTTTACCTGGAATGTTTCCAAGGATTGCAAGAATTCCAAATCTCCCTGTCTGGACCTGGTTCAGGCCTTGGTTCAAGACGACATTCTCTACTTTACCGCTTACCTGCGTTCCAACGATATGTACAGGGCCTGGCCTCAGAATGCTTTTGGTTTATTAAAGATTCAAAAAGAAATAGCCGAGACATTGGGATTGAGAATCGGCAAAATGATTGTTGTTTCCTGTTCAGCCCATATCTATGAAAGAGATTTCTTGGAAGCCCAGAGGATGATAGAAAAAAACAAGCCGAAGCTTGAATGCGAGATGGACCCGAGAGGAAACTTTGTCATTGAAATCAAGGATGAAGAAATAGTGGTTAAACACGTCGATACAGAAGGAATGTTCCTTCAGGAATTCAGGGGAAAAACCGCAGCCGAATTAAGAAATCAGCTCAGCAGGTTTGTCAGTGATACCACTCATGGTATTTATTTGGGTTCGGAATTGTACCGAGCCGAACAGGCTTTGAAAAATAAAGTTGACTTTATTCAGGATTCGGAGGCCTAAATCTTTCCGTGAATAAAAATCTTTTCTCTGTTTTTAATTTCCATCTTCTTGGATAAATAGATGGCCAGTTCAGCTATGCCAAAAAACAAGAAAGTATATGTTAGGTCCCCGGCAAAGTTATTCCTGACAAAAGGAAGTCCTTCGGCATAGCAAAGCATTAGGCCGGCAAAGGTGTGCGGGTACCAATTGGCAAAAGCCCAAACTGCCCCATTGGTTATTAAAAAGAAAGCGGTTGTTCCGACTAAGCTGGTCGGCAGAGCGACAAACCATTTCTTGTTCTTAATCATTATTCCCAAGAGGACTACGAAAGCGAAAGCAAGATAGACGCTGGCCAGTAATTTCCAATCATAGAAGCCGAGGTACCAGTCGCTCAAAAGCATGATTGCCATGGGAACGGCAAAAGCAATCCTTTTGTCTTTGAAGTAATATCCAGAAAAAAGAGCAATAGCTCCGACAGCGGTAAAGTTCATGGGATGAGGCATGAATCTGGTTAAAAATCCGATAATAATTAATAGATAATATATCATATTATTTTTTATTAATGTTTTTTCTTCTGTTTTCCGCTTTTCTCACCATTTCTTCGTTCATCCCGAAATGGTGGGCGATTTCATGCCAAACCGTTTCTTTGACCAACTCTCTTACCTCTTCTTCCGATTGGGCTGATTTTTCAATGTGATTTTTAAATATTGTTATCTTGTCGGGCATTAATGGATCGGTTCCCCATCTTTCCGTCTTGGGAACTCCTTCATATAGTCCGAAAAGAAAATAATTCTTCCCCACCTTTAATTTTTTTAATTGTTCCGGAGTCGGTTCGTCTTCAATTACAATTCCCACATTCTTCAGTTTGTCTAAAAACCTTTGAGGTATTTTTTCAATCCCTTCATTTACCAATTTTTCAAAGCTTTCTAATGTCATTTAATTGCTTCAACCATTAAGCTTTCCAGAGCGATTCCGTTATATTGCTCTTTGCTTATTTCTTTATTCTCATGAAGAATATTCACATTAAATCCGGCCTCTTTTATTTTATTCAAATAATCATCTTTGAGCAAAGCTCCGGCAACGCATCCGGTCAGCAAATCATTATTATTCTTTTGTTCTGGAGATAGCTCTTCCAATAAAACAATATCGGAGAGATATAGTCTGCCCCCTGGCTTCAGAACCCTGTATGCCTCTTTGAATGTTTTCGATTTGTCGGGAGTTAGATTGATAACGCAGTTGGAAGTGATGAGGTCAATTGAATTATCTTCAATGGGCATATTCTCTATTTCGGCCAAAACAAACTCGATGTTTCTTCTTTCCATCTTTTCGGCGTTTATTTTCGCCTGCTTTATCATTGCTTCAGTCATGTCCACACCGATAACCCTGCCTTTATCCCCGACTCTCTTGGATGCCAAGAAGCAATCCATTCCGGCTCCGCAACCCAAATCAAGAACGGTATCGCCTTCTTTGATGTTGCTTAAAGCAATGGGATTGCCACAGCCAAGACCCAGGTTAGCCTCGCCCGTTATTTCAAGGTCGGCATCAGAGTAGCCGATGCTTTTGGAGATTTCTTTTTTTCCGCTACAGCCACATCCGCAACAAGACTTGCCTGTCGCTATTTCTGAATATTTTTCTTTGACTATTTTTCTGATTTCTTCTGGATTATCCATATTTTTATTTTTTCCGATGGCACTGAGTATTTAATTATTTAATCTTTTAAAAGCTAAATTGGTAGCGCTAAGTCTTAATTTAGTTAAAATATTTATACCAAGAATATTTCTAATTTTTTCAATAACCTTATCTATATGTAAATTAGCCTCAATTTCATTTAAAGGTTTTTCATGTCCAAGCACTAATCCAAAAGATTTATAAACTTCTTCGATTACCTTACTTCTTTGTTCATCAACTGTAAGTGAATCAATTAAACTTTCTTGAGCCCCAATTTTTATTAAAGCTTGTTCAAAAGGTTTTAGACTATCCTCAATCTCCCTTGTCAACCAAGGAGAATGCTTTTGTCTAATATTTACAAGTTCACGTCCGATATTAATAGAGTTTCTTGAGGGGCCTTCTCTGAATAATTCCTGTCGTCCTTTTTCAACTCTTTCTATATATTCTTCACAAAATATTACATGTTTATCGTAAGCTATTTCTGCCATGTGAGACGCAGTTCCTAAAATAAAATCTTGCTGTTTGTTTTGCAGTTGTTCATCTTTCCATGATTTATATAAAGCAAGACACATAGCTCCAATACCAGGAATAGCTACTATTCCTTTAAATATTTCACTTACAGGAAGAAGGTATGCAAATAAAAATGAAATGACTAACACTAAAATTGATATTATATAAACGAGCCAATTTTTAATTTCAAAATTTATTTTTTCCATATTTTTTGAACCAACTCTTAATTGTTGCGGGACTAGGATTCGGACCTAGATCGATGCCTTCAAAGGGCACAGTCCTACCGTTAGACGATCCCGCAAAGTTAACATTTTTCGCAAATTCCTTCTATCCACCCATCTATTTGCCTATTAAGACTGCTACTTCTTTTAACTCTAACTCTTATTAAGCCATGATAATCGTTTCCAGTATTTTTTCTTATGGTCTTGATTTTATTTTTTTTAAAATAAATTCTAAATTTTTCAGACGGGATGTGTAGAGTATCTGACCAGTATTTTAATGCTTTTTTATGATCGGCCGTTTCATGAATATATATATCGTAAGCTACTAAAGAATCATCGACTTTTAAAATTATTTTTAACCATTTTAAAAAAAGCAAAACCATCTTGGGATCAGAATTGTTAAAACTTATTCCCGTTCCAGGCTTGTAGCTTTTTTCTTTTGCTCCCTCGGCCCAATGTAATGATGTCCCTATTAACCATAAGTCTCTTTTGCTTATTTTTACTATTTCTTTTCTTGCTTTATTTTTTATTTCTTCGGTAATAGCTATTCTATTTCTTTTTCTAGTGGCTGCGCCGCGTAATCCCCCTTCAATTCTTTTCTGGGTAGTTCTTTGGAACTGAGCCCTGGCTAATCCCATGCTTTTCAACCATAAAGATAAGGTAGATCTAGCTACCGGTATTTGTTTCAAAATTTCCGAATAAGAGAAGCCCTCTTTTCTGAGTTTGATTGCTTTTTCTCTTTCTTCAATTTTGGGTATCATATGGACTAGGATTATTGTTTATTTAATAATATCATCCTAGTTTTATTATGTAAAGGACCTATTCAATTCCGATTGATTCGATTACAGCCAGCTCAAGAGGTAGTTGTTGGATTGAAGCGTATTTGCTCTTGTTGTCCGCATCCAAAAGAAGATTAAGGGTTTTTTTCAGGTTTTCTTCTGTGAACTCATTGGATTGTTTTTGAGCGTTTTCCTTCACCTCTTTGGTTTCCCCGGGCATTATCGAACCGATTAAATTGGAATCAATCTTAAGGATAAGCAATTTTCTCAAATAGTCAATAAAGGTTCCGGTGAATTCGGGAATGTCTATTCCCTTCTCAATATTGTCGTTAATAAACTTCAGGGCTCCGGCCTTGTCTTTTTTAATCAAGAAATCAGATAACTCAACCACCAAATGAATATCAACCAAACCCAAAAGCATTTGAACATCCTCCGCCTTTATCTTCGTGTCGGGCAAAAAGTTCAAAACCTGATTCAATGTTCCTTCAGCATCTCTCATTGAGCCCTCCGAAGCCGAAGCAATCAAACCCAAAGCCTCTTTTTCAATCTCGAGACCTTCTTTTTTGCAAATGAAGGTAAGCTTCTCAACCATCTGGTCAAAAGTCAGCTTGTAGAAATCAAATCTCTGGCATCTTGAAGCGATGGTCGGAATCATTTTGTGGGCTTCGGTTGTCGCTAAAATAAAAACTGCATATGAAGGCGGCTCTTCCAATATTTTTAATAATGCATTGGCCGCATCTTTTGATAACTGGTGAGCTTCATCCAAAATTAAAACCTTGTATTTCAATAAAGAAGGAGCGAATCTGATTCCCTCTCTAATGCTTCTGATATCTTCGATTCCCCTATTTGAAGCGGCATCGATTTCAATAATATCAACCGCTCTTCCGCTGTTGATTTCCAAACAAGAAGGACATTTATTGCAAGGTTCGGCTCCTTTCAAATTCTGACAGTTAATGGCTTTGGCAAACAATCTGGCCAAAGTGGTCTTCCCCGTTCCCCGGTGTCCGGAAAATAAATAAGCATGGGAAATCATGCCGGAAGATATTTCATTCATTACAGTTTTGACTACATGCTCCTGTCCGAAAAACTCTTTGAAGTTCTGCGGTCTGTATTTGCGGTATAAAACAAGGTTTGACATATATACCCTATTCTATTATTTTTTCGTTTGAAAAGCAAATGAATATAAAAAAACAGCCGAAGCTTATATGAGAGCGTGCGAGGGGTTGGAACACCTTTGGCATTGACTAAGGTTGTTTACCCCTCGACGCGGATTGATTCATGAGGCTATTTGCTCTAGAGATGTATGATGTTTGTGCACAGCATCAATGAGTTTTAAAGGCGCCGGTCAAGCTCAGCACCCGGGAACGTGCAATGGTTGCTGTAGCAATTTAATTATAAGTCACTGTAAATCTTTGTCAATACATGAAAAAGGGACAGTTCAAAAAAGTAGAACTGTCCATTAAATCGATATATAAATATTTTTGTTAAAAAATATTAAAATATATTGATTTTATATTGAATAATGTTGTCTTTTAGAAGAAACATATAAAAGACTAACATTACGTATATTGTATTGGGATTCCCTAATTTTTAAAAATTAGGAATAAAATACAATATACAATATTTAAAGTTACTTTCTATACTAATTATATAACACCTTGTATTTTTGTCAATAAAAAAAGGTAATGTGCACACACATATTGCCCTTTTCTGGTATCCTTGGAGCATATGAGTAAAATCATGCCAAAACATACAAAAGAAGAAAAATTGAGATGGATTAAGCCGATCCTTGATAGGCAGATAT
>Ga0074198_1000098_pt1 | contig 129143 bp, 109 predicted proteins | sample EPASupsiteSAE323_FD_64527 | JGI IMG/M metagenome (GOLD analysis project Ga0074198, IMG submission 64527) | Bioremediated contaminated groundwater from EPA Superfund site, New Mexico - Sample SAE3-23 | ecosystem: Environmental > Aquatic > Deep subsurface > Groundwater > Contaminated ... | reverse complement strand
GCTCGCCTTAAGTCAAGTGCAAAGGTTGAGAGGGACAATAAGAACCGTTCCCACTTCCCTCTGCCGAGTTAGTGATTCATAAATGTACAAGCGAACGTTGGCGAAGCATGGTAGTAACACCCAGCGAAGGCGAACAGGCGAAAGGGGACGAGCGCCACGGATGGCGCGAGCTCGCTACTGAGCACGGATGCGAATTAGCGAGGTGCCCCTTGAGCTGGGAGACAAGCTGTTGGTGTTACCCATGCGAGACCGGGAGCGGTACATTTATGAATCACTAACTCAAGCAATCCCTTGTTGCGCATAATACGTCTAATGTGATATAAAAAACATTGCAAAAGGCGGGAATTCCCGCCTTCTGATAAGTCATATGGTTAATGCCGTACTTCGTTTACAGCCCGGCTGACTTGCGTATCTGCTCAACCTTGTCTGTTTTCTCCCAACTGAAGTCCGGGTCGTTCCTGCCAAAATGACCATAAGCGGCAGTCTTCTTGAATATAGGCCTTCTTAGATCCAAATCCCTAATTATAGCCGCAGGCCGGAGATCAAAATGCCTCTCAACAAGATCAATTATTTTTTCTTCCGGAATTTTATTAGTATTGAAAGTTTCCACCGATATTGATACCGGGTGAGCCACTCCAATCGCATATGCCAGTTGAATCTCCAAACGATCAGCCACTCCGGCAGCCACCAAGTTCTTGGCCACATAGCGGGCTGCATAGGCCGCTGAACGATCTACCTTGGTGGGATCCTTGCCTGAGAAAGCCCCTCCTCCATGCCGAGCCATCCCTCCATAGGTATCCACAATAATCTTCCGGCCAGTTAGGCCGCAGTCACCCTGCGGGCCACCGATAACAAAACGACCGGTAGGATTAATGAAGTACTTGGTCTTGTCATCCAGCATGGCTGGAGGTATCACCTCACGGATCACTTTCTCTAAAATGTCCTTCTCTATCGTCTTATGTTCGATTTCCGGATGATGCTGGGTTGAAACAACTACGGTGTCAACCCGTAGAGGCTTGTTTCCTTCATACTCTACAGTTACCTGAGTCTTGCCGTCAGGACGCAGGTAATCGATTATGTTCTCTTTTCTCACCTGGGTCAAACGCCGGGCCATTTTATTGGCCAAAAACGCCGGCATCGGCATATATTCTTCGGTTTCATTGGTGGCGTATCCGAACATCATGCCCTGATCACCAGCTCCAATAGTATCCAGCTCGCTGTCCGATGTAGCTTGGGATTTAATCTCCAAGGCCTCATCGACTCCCATGGCGATATCGGAAGACTGCTCATCTATGGAGGTTAGAATAGCACAGGTATCGCAATCAAAGCCATATTTAGCCCGATCATAACCTATTTCCCTGATGGTATCGCGCACTAATCGGGGTATATCTACATAACAACTGGTGGTAATCTCACCTGAAACTAATGCCATACCCGTAGTCACCAGGGTTTCGGCGGCCACGCGGGCATAAGGATCCTTTTCCATCATGGCATCCAGAATAGCATCAGAGATCTGGTCTGCCATTTTATCGGGATGTCCTTCTGTTACCGATTCTGAAGTAAACAATTTTCTAGCCACTTATATCCTCTCCCTTTCACCAAAATTTAAAGCAATTCTGCAACACCATCTATAATTATAGCTGCTACCTTTTCTTTGCTCATTTTGGACAAAGTAGTTGTTTTACCTGACCTGTTTATCAGCGTAACAATGTTTGTATCGGTACCGAATCCGGCTCCCTCCATAGTTACATCATTGGCTACAATCAAATCCAAGTTTTTGGCAGCCAGTTTCTTGCGGGCGTTCTCCAGTACATTCTCAGTTTCTGCCGCAAAACCAACCATAATAAGGTTCTCCGATTTTCTCTTGCCCAACTCCTTAAGAATATCCGGGTTTTCTACCAACTCCAGGGTTATCTTCTGAGACCTATTTTCACCCTTTTTGATTTTCTGCTCGGCCACATTGGCAATCCTAAAGTCGCCCACTGCTGCCGCCCCGATTATTATATCGCAGGCGGGCTGGTATTGCAGCATAATGTCACACATCTCCCGGGCACTCCAAACCTGCACATGTTTTACATTAGCGGGTACAGGAAGGAAGGAGGGACCGCTCACCAGGATGACGTCGGCTCCGCGTTCAGCTGCTTCTCTAGCCAAGGCAAAACCCATCTTGCCGGTTCCCCGGTTGGTTATGAATCGGACCGGATCAATGTCTTCGCAGGTCGAACCCGCATTTACCATTATTCTCTTGCCGGAAAAATCACTGCGAGGATAGAGGATTCTTATTACCTCCTGGTAAATTTTCTCTATCTCCGGCAGCCTGCCCGGACCTTCAACCCCGCAGGCTAGAATACCACTATCGGGATCCATAACGTGATAACCGTAGCCCGCTAACTTTTTAAGGTTATCTTGAACAATAGGATTTTTATACATATCGGTATTCATGGCTGGAACCACCAGAACAGGTGCGGTATTGGCCACTACCACCGTTGATAGCAAATCATCAGCCAGTCCATGGGCCATTTTGGCGAGAAAATTGGCTGTAGCGGGGGCTATTACCAGTAAATCGAGTTGTTCCGCCACTCCGATATGCTGGACTTTCCATTCCCTTGATTCAGTCCACAGGCTGGTCAGCACCTCCCGTCCCGACAGGGTCTTAAGGGTCAGGGGGGTTATGAATTTGCTGGCTCCTTCAGTCATCATTACGATGACATCCAGACCATCCTTTTTTAGTTTACTCACCAGGTCGGCAATTTTATAAGCGGCTATACCGCCTGTAATGCCAATGCCAACCGTCTTAGCCATATGCTAAACCTCCTTATGGGGCACACTTACCGCTTTACTGCTTATGACTATGCGAGAACTGATGATATCGTCCAGGGCTTCAGTTACCATGCTGGACAAGCGATAGTTTTCATCATTTCTTCTTTTTTCGGATAAGGTCCGAGCCCTTTGAGAAGCGGCCACCACCACCGCATACTTACTTTGCCCAATTTTAATAAGGTCTTTGGTTGAAGGTGGAATCAATAAAAACCCCTCCTAATTCATATTCTTAACCCGGCATCGTTCGGCAATAATGATTGACTGTACTTTATTTACAGCTTCGTCTATATCATCGTTGACAACCAGGTAGTCATAATGAGTGAACATGGCCATTTCATCTTGGCAGGCGGCCAGCCTGATTTGCGTGCTTTCCAATGAATCCTTGGCTCGTTTCCTTATCCTTTGAGCCAGTGCTTCAACGCTGGGAGGTTGAATAAATATAAAAACCCCCTCGGGCATTTTGTTCTTTACCTGCATAGCTCCTTGAATATCAATTTCCAGCAATACATCAGAACCGCTTTGAAGGTTTTCAACGACGTATTGACGGGGTGTACCATACATATTGCAGTAAACCTGAGCGTACTCCAGAAAGTCATTTCTCTCCAGCCTGGATGCAAAATCATCCGGTTCTAAATAAAAGTAATCTCGACCATCGACCTCCCCTTCTCTTTTAGGGCGGGTCGTGGCCGAAATAGACAATTTAATATCCTCAAGCCTTTTTAAAACCAGATCTTTGATAGTACCTTTGCCCACTGCTGAAGGCCCTGAAACTACAAATAATATTCCTTTCCTGGTCATGACAAATCACACCCTGCTAATTACACTTCTTCGCTGGCAGTTTCTCTGGAAGTCAGTCGATTAGCGACCGTTTCAGGTTGAACCGCAGACAGTATTACATGCCCGCTGTCGACTACGATGACGGCTCTGGTTCTACGCCCATAAGTGGCATCGATCAGAACCCCTTTTTCTCTGGCCTCCTGAATTATACGCTTTATCGGAGCTGATTCAGGACTGACAATCGCCACTATCCGATTGGCGGCTACTATGTTGCCAAAACCTATGTTCACAAGCTTTATATCCATATTTCCCCGGAATAAACCGGATTCACCTCCTTGTTTACTCAATATTTTGGATCTGTTCCCTTATTTTCTCCAGTTCCGCTTTTACCTCGACAACCATCTGTCCCATTTCCAGATCATTGGCTTTCGATGCTACAGTATTTATCTCCCGGAACATCTCCTGCAGCAAGAAGTCGCACTTCCGCCCGATTGAATCACCGTCGGCCATCAAGTCATCCAAATGCTTAATATGACTCTTCAACCTGACAATCTCCTCGGTGATACTGGCTTTATCTGCAAATATGGCCGCCTCCTGAAGTATTCTAGCTTCATCTGGCACAACCGCGCCAATCATCTCCGCAATCCGGGCCCGCAGCTTTTCCTGGTACTCATGGGCAACTAGCGGAGACCTTTCCTCCAGTTTTTCCACTACCGATAGAATATAGGCATTCCGATCCAAAATATCTTTACTCAAAGCGGCTCCTTCCTTGGAGCGCATTTGCAGCATGCTGGCAAGAGCTTCATTTAGTGCTTTATTTAACACCTGCCAAATAATTTCCGGATCTTCTTCTTCATCTTCCAGACTAAAAACCTCGGGCAGTTTAAATAGATCAATAACGGTGAAATCCGCCGAAATATTTAGCATTTCTTGTAAATCCTTCAGAGATTCATAATAAGCCATTGCCAGACCTTTGTCAACCTTGATATTTCTCTTGGTTTCTTTAGTTTTCTCTATATTAATACTGATTTCAATACGGCCTCGGCTAATGAGTTTTTTGAGCTCTTCTTTGATTCTTTCCTCCATAAACCCGTAACGACGGGATATCCGGGTATGTACATCAAAATAACGGTGGTTTACACCTTTCAACTCACAGCTTATATCGTAATTTTGCTCATTTACCTGGCTCCGGCCAAAGCCGGTCATGCTCTTTATCATTTAAAATTCGACCTTTCCTAAAGCGGAATACATACGGTCAAATGCTTCCTGCATTCTCTCCTTACTAACGGTTAAGGCAATCCGGAAATACCCTTCGCCATATTCCCCATATCCGTTGCCCGGAGTTATAATAACTCCGGTCTTTTCCAGGATCAACTCAGCAAAAGAGGCTGATGTGTAGCCTTTGGGCACAGGTGCCCAAAAATAGAAAGTGGCCTGCGGCGGATTTACTTTCCAGCCCATTTTTTCCAGCCCGGCTAGAGCTATATTTCTCCTATCGGCGTAGATGGCATTGGCATTGGCGATACTGTCCTGGGGACCCCGTAAAGCTTCAATGGCCGCATATTGGATAGCCTGAAAGACCCCGGAATCGACATTGGATTTAAATCTGCCTAAAACCTCAATAGCATAACTGTTGCCTACCGCACAGCCTATTCTCCATCCGGTCATGTTATATACTTTCGACATAGAATGGAATTCAATCCCTACTTCTTTTGCACCTGGAACCTGTAGAAAACTGGGTGGTTGTATACCGTCGAAAGCCATCTCGGTATAGGGAGCATCACTGCATACCAATATATCGTAAGATTTCGCAAATTCGACTACCTTTTCATAAAACGAGAGATCAGCTATCACACCTGTGGGATTATTGGGATAATTGATAAATAGGAGTTTGGCTTTGCGGGCTACATCTGCAGGGATGTCCTCCAATACCGGCAGGTAGTTGTTTTCCTCTTTCAATGGCATATAATATGATTTACCTCCAGCCAGTAATGTTCCAATGTTGTAGACCGGATAGCCAGGATCGGGAACCAAAGAAATATCCCCCTGATCCAGATATGCAAACGATATATGAGCAATTCCTTCCTTGGAACCAAGTAAAGATACCACTTCTCTCTTGGGATCAAGCTGTACTGCAAAGCGCCGCTGGTACCACTCGGCCACGGCCTGACGATATTCCAGCAATCCCACCGAACTGGGGTATTGGTGATTGGCGGGATCATAAATGCTCTTCGCCATTCGATCAATAATATGGCGGGGAGTGGGAAGGTCGGGATCACCGATGCCCAGATTGATGATGTCGATTCCCTTCTCTTTGGCTTCGCTGATCTTTTGCTCAATCCTGGCAAACAGGTAAGGGGGCAGATTTTGCATTGCTAGGCTTTCTTTCATTAATATATGTCCCTCCTATTTATTAAATAGATATGGCTATCTGGCCGGAGAATACCTCGGTGGCCGGGCCGGTCATATATACGTGGTTGTTTTGCTCCCGCCATTCGATGAGCAGATCCCCGCCCAAAAGATGAATGGTAGCCTTGCGGTCGGTATGAGCGTTAAGAACTGACGCTACCAGAGTGGCACAGGCTCCAGTACCACAGGCCAGAGTAATACCCGCGCCTCTCTCCCAGACCCGCATTATCAACTCATCACGTCCCAGCACCTGGACAAATTCAACATTAGTTTTGGCAGGAAATAATTCATGCTTCTCCAATTCAGGCCCCCATACAGCCAATGGTACCTGCGCAATGTTGGGTACGAATATTATACAATGAGGGTTGCCCATCGATACTGCGGTCAATTCAACTTCTCCCTGAGAAATCATGGCTTTTATTTTTACTATATCCCCTGTTCCGCTCATGGGGATTAAATCCCTGCTAAGAATGGGCTCACCCATGTCAACCGTTATAGAATCTACCCGTCCATTTATCAAGTTTATTTGCGGGTACCTTGGCCCGGCTAATGTTCTTACCGAAATATCCGTTTTGTCCAGCAAGGCATGTTCGTAGGCATAACGGGCCACACAGCGGATGGCGTTGCCGCACATTTCCGGCTCCGATCCATCCGGGTTAAATATGCGCATAAACATATCCATTTCAGGGTCTTTGCCTATAGCCACAAGTCCATCGGCTCCAATACCAAAATTGCGGTCGCATAAAGCCTTGGCATGAGGCTGCAGACTGTCGGCATCCTCCCATGAGCCAACTTCAACTATGACAAAATCATTTCCCAGACCATGCATCTTCGTAAATTCCATCCGTTAACCCCCTGACATTGTCCTCTACTTTTTACTTTCCCAGTTTCCTATTTTACCATAATCAAGGCCGGAAATAAAAAACTCCCTGCAGGTATACAATGTATTTGATCGAAAACGTCACGCTCATTATTGAATGAGTACATCATTTACAAATTTGCGCAGAAAAAACCCCATGTAGCGCCTTTATATTAGATAAAGGTTCTCTTGTCAACATATAAGCAATTATGGATGATTGTCGAATAGCGGTAAAAACACTTTTTTCTCTAACTATCCCCTGACGGTACCATTTACCCATCTTAGCCCAGCCAAACCTTTCAGGCATGAAAAAACCACCCTTGCACATTTCCCGGATTCAATGTATTCTAATTCTTTTTCTATAAAATCCGAACATTAGTATGGCAGCAAGTAACGCCATGGCTGAACCGAAGTAAAAAGGAGCTCTATTGTCAATCTTATCGTATAGCAAACCGGCTATAATACTGGCTGGAAGCAAGGTTATTCCGACAATAGAATTGTATATACCAAGGCCGGTACCCCGCTTGTTTTTATCAATAAGATCCGAGACCAGAGCCTTCTGCACACCATCTGTGGCTGCGCTGTAAAGCCCGTATAATGCGAAAAGCAGGATTATAACAGTTTTCTCATTCGTCCATCCGAAACCGAAATATATGATGGAATAAAGTAAATATCCGAAGATAATAAGCCTTTCCCGGCCAAATTTATCGGAAAGCATACCGGCAGGAACCGCAAAAATTACCGAGACTGAGTTGAATATCAGGTATACCAGAGGTATGAATAAGGCTTTTATTCCGATGTCACTAGCCTTTACCAGCAGCAAAGCGTCTGTTGAGTTGCCCAGGGTAAATATGAAAGCGATCACCAGAAACATGTAATATCTGCTTTGAAAGTCCTTTAAGGAAACTTTACCAATAAGTTCGGCTTTGCTCTTCTTGGCCTCCTTGATAAAGAAAACTATTGCCAGCACTCCTAACATACCTGGTACTGCCGAAATTAGAAATATCTTGCGGTAGTCACTGGGAAATACCGACAAAATTGCAAATGCCAGCAGCGGTCCTACTACTGCACCACTGTTGTCCATAGCTTTATGAAAACCAAAACTTTTTCCTTTTTCTCCATCACTTGATGATCCGGCTATAAGGCTGTCTCTGGGTGCAGTTCTTATGCCCTTGCCAACCCTTTCAGCAAATCGAATTAGTAAAACCTGCAAAGGTGAAGTTACCAATGCAAATAAGGGAGACAAAACTGCGGTGATAGCATAGCCCACCACCATGAACGGCTTGTTTCTGCCTATTTTATCACTCCACCAGCCGGATAGAGCCTTTAAAACCGAGGCGGTACTCTCCGCAACTCCTTCAATAAGAGAGAGCTCTGTCTTTGAAGCCCCAATAGACAATAAGAAAAGCGGCATAACTGCATAGATCATTTTTGTTGTGGTATCCACCAGAAAGCTAGTAATACCCGCAAAAAATATATTCCATTCCAGTCCTAATATCTTTTTCTGATTTTCGGTATCAGCACTCATACCTATAACCGCCCATTGCCGCTTTCATGTGATTTAGTATTATGCTGATAAACCATATCGCTATAGTTCTCAAAATCTCTTTTCGCCTGATCAAGTATTTCCTTGGCGCTATCTCTTTGCGAACAGTGAAAAATATCCCTGGTCTCAAGCTTCGCATACCAGGATAAAAGCTTTGTGAGCTCTTCCTCCTCCTCTTCAACTTCGGCAAAAGTGAACTTCTCTATAGCAATTTCCTTTTCAAGTTCCTTTAAGTATTTTTCACAATCGGCTAATAATTCTCTATATTCTTCATCTCTGGCGCTATTGAAGATGTCAATGACCCTTTGCTCGTGCCTTGGATCTAAAAAAACACATTGCATTAAAATAGCGTCGCCGGTATTGAACTCAATCTCCTGGGATATTTTAAGCAAGGCAGAATAGTTGTCCTCGGTATGAGGAAAAACCCACATGGATTTTTGTATGTTAACAGCGCCCAGTTTTTTAAGACTTCTCCAGACCGATACTCTTAATCTGGATGGTTCGGTAGGAAGGTTATAGTTTATAACCAACCATTTCATTTTTTCCACTTTCTCGCCTCCTTGTAACGTCAGTTACAATTATATCAGGATGTAACATCTGTTACAAGGCAATATTTGAAAATCGGATGAAATTGATTTAGCTATTTTTTACATTATCCCAATTATTTCCATACTTAGGCATAATCATAGCGGGAAGCAAAAATACTGCGAACTGAATACGCAATAAATCGCCAGATAAGCTTTACGCCGGAGAGCATAATGATAATTATCCACTCCCACCATGACAGGGCCACCGTATTGAACATTACCTGCATAAATGGAATATAGAGGGCTGAGAGCTGCATGAGCACCGAGCATATAACCGCCCCGATTAGGAATTTGTTTTTTAAAAAGCCCAGTTCAAACGGGGAATACCTTTCCGAACGGCACTCAAATACATAAAAAAGCTGGGCAAATACCAGAGTGGTAAAGGCCATACTACGGGCCAAAGGCAAACCATCCATTGAATTCGCTCTCGACCAGATAAGGCCGACCATAAATGCGAGGATGGTTATGGCGGCAATATAGCTGCCCCGGCTGAAAATGATCCATCCCAACCCATGGGCAAATATACTTTCATTTTTGGGACGAGGCTTGCGGTTCATTATTCCCGGCTCGGGCGGCTCTACCCCCAAAGCCATGGCGGGAAGGCCATCGGTGACCAGATTTACCCAGAGCAGTTGAATGGGCAGCATGGGTAACGGAAGCCCCATTAGCGAAGATAGGAACATAACCAGCACCTCACCAATGTTGCAGCCCAGTAAATACCTTAAAAACTTTCTGATATTGTCGTATATGGCTCTTCCTTCGTAAACCGCCTGGACGATAGTGGAGAAATCATCATCGGTAAGGATCATGGCGGAGGCTTCTTTACTGACCTGAGTACCGCTAATCCCCATGGCAATCCCGATATCGGCCGACTTGATGGCGGGGGCGTCGTTTACCCCATCCCCTGTCATGGCTACTACCTGACGGTGGCTTTTCAATACGCTTACGATACGGTGTTTGTGCTGCGGGGATACTCGGGCAAATACCCTGTCCCGCATGGCTCTGCGGTATAAGTCTTCATCAGTTAATCTGTCAATTTCCTGGCCGCTTATAACCGAAGACGAGCTTATACCGATTTCTCCTGCGATAGCAGCTGCAGTGAGTGGATGGTCACCGGTTATCATTATCGGCATAATGCCTGCCCGCAGACACCGCTGCACCGATTGGGCTGCCCCGAGGCGGGGAGGATCAATCATTCCGCAGATTCCCACCAGAACAAGATCGGATTCCAATTTATGGTCTGTCTGCTGCGCCCACTCGCTAGTCGTTAGATTTTTGAAAGCAAAGCCCAGAATACGCATGGCTTCGGAAGCCCATTTCTCCTGCAGTCTCAAGTAATAGAGCCTATCCTCGGCACTAATCGGGCAGATTTGCTGATTCTTCATAATATAGGAACAGGAGTCTATAATAACATCCAAGGCTCCCTTCATTAACAGAGCAGGCTGATCACCGGCAACGATAACGCTCATTTTTTTACGTTCAGAATCAAATGGTATCTCTCTGAACAGTGTACGCTTGCTATCAATTCCGGCCTTGGATGCCATCACCAGCAGGGCGGCTTCAGTAGGATCGCCAGTAATTTCATATCGTCCTTTAGTCATGCTCAAAGCAGAATTATTGCAGTTTGCTGCAATATCCAGCAAAAGGCTTATGGCTTTATCCTGCTGGGGATCAATTTGACCGTAATGATGATAAAAGCTGCCTACTGGTTCATACCCATCCCCGTCAATCTCTATTACTCGTTCACGGGTAGCTAGCTTTTTAACGGTCATTTGGTTGCGGGTCAGTGTACCGGTTTTATCCGAGCATATCACGGTGGTACAACCCAGAGTCTCGACCGCCGGCAACTTCCTTACAATGGCGTTTCTCTTAGCCATTCTTTGAACACCGAGAGCCAGAACCACGGTTACAATAGCCGGTAGTCCCTCGGGTATGGCCGCCACCGCCAGACTGATACCGGCCAGCAACATGGTCATAACCTTTTCGCCCCTCATTATTCCCAGCACCGCTACAATCGAACAGACCAACAGACATATGATAATTAGAATTTTGCCCAACTGATCCAGTTTTAACTGCAAAGGCGTCATAGTTTTTTCGGTTTCCTTAATCATTCCAGCAATCTCACCCATAACAGTTTTCATTCCGGTTCCAACTACCACTCCCTGACCTCTGCCCTTGGTCACTACCGTTCCCATAAACGTCATATTTGATCTTTCACCCAGCGGACAATCCACCGCACAGATTTCTAACGCACTTTTCTCTACCGGCACTGATTCACCCGTAAGGGCCGATTCATCCAATTCCAGGCTGAATGATTGCAGCAACCTGATGTCGGCAGGTACCTTATCGCCAGTTTCAATAAATACAATATCTCCCGCCACTAATTCTGTGGCAGATATCTTTTGGCGTAGTCCTTCTCTAAGCACAATAGCGTAGGGCGATGACATTTTCTGTATTTCTTCCAGAGATCGTTCCGCCTTATACTCTTGAATAAAACCCAGTATGGCATTTATCACCACGATGCTCATTATAGTAATAGCATCCGCCATGGCTCCAATAATTCCTGATATTACGGTTGCTCCAAGCAATACCAGCACCATGGTATCAGTAAATTGATCCAGCAAAATACGGCCAGGTTTTATAGTCGGCCCGGTTTCCAATACATTGCTGGAGTCTAGTTGCCGGCGGGTTATTTCGTCTGCACTAAGCCCTTGCCCACCGTCACTATCCAAGTTGGATATTACTTCCTTAATGTTCATCTGCCACCATGGAGTTCCTGTCATACTAACGCCTCCATCAATCCTATTCACAAATTCTTATTCACGGCAAGGATGCAAAATGCCAGAGGACAGGCTAAAAGCCGCTTCTCTGGCATATGTTAAGTATTTCCTTTAATAATAATGACCTTAGATTCTCAATTCTATCAAGGTACTTTTTACATTTATCTTTGATTGATATACCCCAAAATTCTATCTAAATGCTGCCTCTTAAAGAGTTTTTCTTCCACAGTACTAATAAAAGTCCTATAGTCATATTTATAGCTTTGATCGTGCCAATCAGATTGATGATAACCGAATGCCTTAAGGACATAGCGGCTCACTTGGTCTCCGAATAGGATAACATAATCAGGCCGTAAAACTTCCACCTCTTCCACAAGAAATGTCAGGCAGTTCATAATTTCTCTATCTTCAGGTTTAATAGATATGCCATCACATGAGCGGTTAGACAATCGACAATTATTATTGCTATCCAGCATTTTGCCCTTTAACATGTAACTGTTGCCCAGGCGATTATTACATGCTTTGGGATGACAGCGAACCATAAATGTATAATAAACCCCTTCGATATTGAATCCAGCTTTAATCTCATTAATAAGATTAATAATCCGTTGCGTATCAGCAGTGAAGGTGTTCTCACACTCAAACACCATTACCACCGCTGGCCTAAGATCCCCTTTACCCAGGGATGGTCTAAGTGTACACGGGCTTATGGATTCACAGCGGCTGCATTGATTGATCCTTTCTTCCATTTTTATAATAGACCTAATAATTTGATCCCGATCTGCACTGGACATTATAATCCCCCGAATCACCGGCGTTGCATATCATAATCGTCACTAAGTCTTGATTCTTAAATGTATTATGTACTATGCCTATAATCTTCATAATTACTTTTATTACCGGTTGTTTATTTGAGCATCTTCCATAGCATTACCAATATAAAAATGAAACCCAGCGTCATTTCTAAAAGCCCGTTCAATCAACGTACCTGTGTACGCCTCAATCACGGGCTTTTATCATGCCTTGACCTTCACTCCTGTCATCAGCCTGGCAACTCACCGACTTTGTCAACAAGCTGATACCGCCTTCTGGCGGTATATTATTATCTATATTGTTTGTATAAGTCTTTGCTGAAAGGTTTAATTAAATTTGATCAAATATTCACGAGTCCTGGAATTTATCCCCCAAGTTGAGTCGGCTAACTTGGTAGAAATATAGCTGCGCAGGTTATCATCCAATTCCGGATCCTGCTGATCAAACAATATATAAAATGCTCTCAAAATATCGTTCATATTGGTCAGCAATCTCTCAACCGGAACTATTTTAAGCAAATTGTCCTTACTGCCATAAAAAAATACCATCCGCTTCAGTATCCACATTATTTCAACATTGCTTAGCAGTTTTTTGTCTATTAGTTCAGACATTAAATTGTCTGGACCGATAGCGTACTCTCGCGCTTCCATATCCTTCCACTCGCTGCTCTCTAAAATAGTGGGAGAAAGTCCCATTATATCTTTTTCCATTACCATCCTCCTGCTTTTTCTAACGAATAACTCTTTTGGCTCCTACATAGTTTCCGGCATAATAGCCACTATATAAGGAAGAATAAATGACCCCGCCGCTACGGGGAGAACTAGAATGAATGAAACTGCCGCCACCAGAGTATATTCCAACGTGGTCAATTCCTCCGCCCGTGCAGGCAAAAAATAGCAGATCACCCGGAATAAGATCGGCTTTAGCCACCTCGACCCCATATCCATACATGGAAGCAGCCGTCCTCGGCAAATTAATATCGATTTGACTGAATACATATTTGGCAAAACCCGAACAATCAAAACCTCCTGGGCCGGATCCCCCATACCGGTACGGTGTACCCAGGTATTGAGATGCAATCTCTACAAGTCTCGAGCCGTTTACACTCGACCCTGCTCTGGAAACAGGAGTATAAGCAACTGTCCCCTCTATCCTTAATACATCACCTACATGAAGCAGATCATCGCTTAACCCGTTTAGTGCCCTGATTTGTTGTACCGTGGTTCCATACTTGCTGGCAATACTCCAAAGACTATCTCCATAACATACCGTATACTCGGTTGTATCCCCCGAGCTATTCTCAGTTGAAGCTTGTACCTCTTCCGGAGCCGAATATGCTCTTAATGTAAGTTTCTGGCCAACACTAAGCTCATCTGAACTCAAACCATTGAGTTGTCTAATGACATCCACACTAACACCGTTAGAAACAGAAATATCCCACAGGCAATCGCCACTTTGTACTACATAAATATCCGGACTGGCTATTACAAACGTTGCAGAAAACGCTAATATTATCAAAGTTAAACATATTATTAAACCAGTTTTTCTCATTCTACCCCTGCCCTTCATAGAACTCACAATTTAGACACTGAATTGCTCAATTCTACAAGTGCAGGGTAAATTCCTGCAAAAAGTTAAATTTTATTTAATTGAATGGTGTATTTTCCTTTCATAATATTCCCTAATTCGATTAACAATATCCATATTAACGCCGGTTATTCCTAGATGGCAACGACTTTCACCGCTGCCCTGACCATGAAAATCTGAGCCTCCACTGGTTAATAAATTGAATTCACTTGCCAGCCTGGCAAACTTCAGCACCTGTTCCGAACTGTGCTCAGGATAGAAAACTTCCAAGCCCTCTATACCCATGTCAATAATTTCATTGACAATAAGGACATTATTTATCAGCCCGGGATGTGCCAGGATCGCTATTCCCCCGCTCTGATTGATGAGATTTATGGCTTCGTTAGGAGAAAACTTATAACGAGGAACATAGCCCGGCCTTCCCCGGGCTATATACTTCCCGAATGCTTCTGGCTCAGAAGGTGCATATCCTCCCAAGCACAAAGCTCTGGCAATATGCGGCCTGCCTATCAAATCCCCTTGAGCCAGTTGCTGTACCTGTTCCAGACTAATATTGCAGCCTAATGCTTGCAATTTGGTTACCATTTTCTCGGCTCGATGGTATCTTTCCTGACGTATATCATTCAATCTGGATATTAACCCTCGATCATCATAGTCAATAAAATAACCCAGTATGTGAACTTCGTCCTTACCATAATCAGTATTCAGCTCAATTCCCGGTATTAAATCGATTGATAAGCCATGAGCAGTTATATAATGCAATCCAGGTTCAATACCATCCACGGTATCATGGTCGGTTATGGCCAGTCCCGCCAGCCCCTTCTCCACAGCCAATGCAATCACTTCCTGGGGTGAATGCACCCCATCCGAAGCAGTAGTATGAACATGTAAGTCGTATAACATATTAATAACCTCGTTTCAAATTCGCAGTTTAAGGATACTGCGCAGTAAGGGGTAACGTAATAGGACGCGGACTACGCGGCAACCTTATTGGTGCCGTTTACGGCACCAATAAGGTTGCCGCGTCCGTCCCCCTACGGGGACTACTGATGTGAACTTCGTTCACGATGATGTAGCCGCGTCTATCGTCTTTATTATGTCGTATAATAGGTCTACTGTGAAGCACTACGACTCTATATCACTTGCTTAATGACCCGCAAGGCATTTTCACTCAATATCATTTCGATTTCCGGCACGGTAAATCCCCTCTTGGCAAGTAGTGCTGGCAATTGTGAATATCCGCTCACATTACCTATTACCATATTATCGGCTCCGTCAAAATCTGACCCCAGGGCAACATGCTCAACTCCTACTAAGTCGGCAATATATACTATATGGTCGAGCATATCATCAATACCGGCATGCCCTTCTTTTATAAAATCAGCCACCTGCGTTATCCCTATAAGTCCCCCATGATCAGCCAGGATCCGCAATTGACCATCGTCTAAATTTCTCCAGTGGGGACACAAAGCTCGCGCATTGGCATGGCTTACCAAAACCGGTCCAGGATAGAAATCCAGAGCTTCATAATAAGATGGTGGTGAAATATGAGTCAGATCCAGCATCATCCCCAGCCGGCTCATTTCCTTCACTACCTCTTTTCCTAGCCTACTTAATCCCCCGGCTGATTTTCCTTCTCCAACCCCATCCGCCAACAGGTTGCGGTGATTCCAGGTCAGGCTCATGCTGCGCAGACCCGAGTGGTATAGAATTCTTAAGATTTCCATATCAGTTCCGAGACATTCCCCACCCTCAACATGCAAAATGCAGCCAATCTTTTCCGAGTTTTCCGCAGAACACAAATCACCACTGTGCTTCACATGATACATAGTCTGAGAATTGGCTTCAAGTTCAGCCAGAAACCTCTCTGTTTGTTTTAGTATCTGTCTTAATGAACTGTCACTATCACCCGGCATGGTAAAAAGAGCCATAAACTGTATAACAAGGTCCGCTGCACGCGCTCGAACCAGGTCAAACTGGGCTTGGCTGTTGGCCAGCGAACCTGGATGGGAACACAGGTATGAAATGGTATCACAGTGTAAATCTACTATTTTCATCTTTCTTCTCCTCGGTACAAATCCTGGTTGCACTTATATTGAAAGTGCAAAAGCCCATTCTATCAACGTACGTTATAAGGGGACGCGACCTTACTACGAAGCAGACGGTCCGTCCCCATACCTTAGACGTCTCAATCACGGGCTCTTCTCATGACTTGATCTTCACTCCTGTCATTAGCCTGGCATCTTGCCGACTATATCCGGCAGATTTTATGCTATGCCACTAATAACAAATAGATCTATCTGGGTTCAACAATTAACTTTATGGCTGTTCTTTCCTCATTATCAATTATAATGTCCGTAAATGCCGGTATACAAATAAGATCCATACCGCTTGGAGCAACAAATCCTCGTGCAATAGCTATGGCTTTAATTGATTGATTAATCGCTCCTGCCCCAATGGCTTGGATTTCAGCCCCACCTTTTTCCCGCAGAACCCCGGCAAGTGCGCCCGCAACCGAATTCGGACTGGATTTAGCTGAAACCTTCAATACTTCCATATAATAGCCTCCCTCACTAATATAATTAGTATAGTAAAAGACAGGTTGCTTATATAGAAGTATATTCGGAACAATTTCAGTAATTCCTTCTTTTTACACCTCTTATTGGATATATTTTCATATTAATATTTTATTTTACATATGATCGTTCAAAGAATATGAGTATCTGTTAATTGCCGCCATTTTACCGGAATTGTCGTCAACACTTAAAACAACTCCCTGTAATTGCGCCGGGCCCCCTGCCACATCAAAACGAGCCGGACGACCATTCAAAAACTTTTGAATAATTGAATCCTTTTCCATTCCGAGTATTGATTCGATCGGTCCGGTCATACCCAAATCAGTTATGTATGCGGTTCCATTAGGCAATATCTTTTCGTCTGCTGTTTGTATGTGGGTATGAGTACCCAGAACTGCAGTCACCCGCCCATCAAAATAATAGCCCAGCGCCAGCTTCTCAGAAGTTGCCTCGGCATGAAAGTCAATAATAATATAGTCCGCTGAATCCCGCAGGTCTTGGATAATACTATTGACAACCTGAAAAGGGCAGTCCAGCGGAGGTAAATAAATCCTCCCGGAGACATTAATTACGGCAATATTTTGATTGAACCCGGCCTTATAAACATGATATCCCTGTCCCGGACAATCACCCGGGAAGTTGGCAGGACGAATTAGCCTGGGCTCATCATCGATAAAGCTGAATATGTTCTTATTGTCCCAAACATGGTTGCCCATGGTAAGAACATCTATGCCGGCAGCCAGTAACTCATTCTTTACATCGAGGGTTAGTCCTCTTCCCCCGGCCGCATTTTCCGCATTTGCTATCGTAAAGCTTATGTCATTTTCTTTTTGGATTTTGGGAAGAAGGGCTTTCACAATGGCCCGACCCGGCTTGCCCACAATATCTCCGATGACCAGAATGTTCAATATATTGTCCTCCAACTCATTTGTTAAATACGAATACCCTCCCCTCATCCCGGTAGGCAAATATATTGTGATAGGGCTGATGGTATTCCCGTATTTTTTGTAACAGGCTCTCTTTAACTTCTCCGTTTAGTATCGCTCCTGTTACTATATCATTATCGTCTCTCACCAGCAAAGAATCAAATTCCTGACGAAGCAAGCGAACAGAAAGTTCCATTTCTTCTTCTCTAATAGTCAGACCATCCCTATAGATTCTTAATATGGTTATACCTGATTTCTCGATAGATCCAAGTTCAATCGTAACCGGTTGATAATTTAGCATCTGATAAAATAGTTCCATAGACTTACGATATCTCTTCGTAAACAGCTGTACCTGCTCATCAGGCACGCGGTCATTAAGAGCGATCTCGATTTTAACAAGGTCTCTTTCAACATCGTACTTAACTGCACTAAGTTCGGAATATCGAATAAATACGGACAATACTGCATCCAGACCTGACTCCATTTTCATTCACTCATCTTCCCCTTTTGTCAATATAGCGTTATATTGTTTTCCTTACCGGGGAAGTGAATTCCTGCTTAAATAAATATGTAAAATAAACCAGTTAATAATAAAAAAGAAAACACAGCATCTTTATCTTCGAGATACTGTGTTTTCTGTTCAATGCTATTTGGCCAGTTCTATGGATCTGGTTTCTCTTATGACCATGACTTTAATCTGTCCGGGATAATCCAACTCCTGCTCTATCTGACGGGCAATTTCTTTTACCAAGGTAATGGTTCCCAGATCATCAATTTCTTCAGGTTTAACAATGATCCTGATTTCCCGACCGGCTTGAATAGCAAAGGATTTGTCCACACCCACAAAGGAGTTGGCCAGATTCTCAAGTTTCTCCAGCCGTTTTATGTAGGTTTCCAATGTTTCTCTCCGGGCTCCGGGTCGTGATGCAGAAATGGCATCGGCGGCTTGAACAAGAATGGCTTCAATAGTCTGTGGCTCTACATCCCCGTGATGAGCCTCTATTCCGTGAATTACTTCCTTAGTCTCCCTGTATTTCTTAGCCAAATCAACACCAATTTCTACATGAGGACCAACTACTTCATGATCCACAGCCTTGCCGATATCATGGAGTAACCCGGCCCGCTTGGCCAGCATTATATCTACATCCAATTCTGCAGCCATTACCCCAGCCAAGTGGGACACTTCAATGGAATGCTTTAATACATTCTGTCCATAGCTGGTTCTGTATTTTAGACGTCCCAAAAGCTTTATCAGTTCTGGATGTAATCCGTGCACCCCGACTTCAAAAGCTGCCTGTTCCCCGATTTCTCTAAGCTGTTGGTCAATCTGATTTTTGGCTTTTTCTATCATCTCTTCGATTCTGGCTGGATGAATCCTACCATCCGAAACCAGACTTTCCAGGGCAACCCGGGCTATTTCCCGACGAACCGGATCAAATGATGATAATATTACCGCTTCCGGAGTATCATCAATAATCAAGTCCACTCCTGATAAGGTTTCGAAAGTTCGAATGTTACGACCCTCCCTGCCGATAATACGTCCCTTCATTTCATCATTGGGCAGGGATACTACTGATACGGTGGTTTCCGATACGACATCGGCAGCACACCGCTGTATGGCCAGCGAAACAATGTTCTTCGCCCTTTTATCTGACTCTTCCTTGGCTTCATTCTCCAGGCTTCTAATCATAACTGCGGTTTCCTGCCGAATCTGCTGTTCCACATTGTGCAGCAGCAATTCTTTGGCTTCCTCAGTAGTTAAACCCGAAAGGCGCTCCAGCTCCTTAAGTTGCTGAGTAAGAATCATCTGTAAATCCTGCTGGGTCTTATCAATGTCTTTTTCTTTTTCTTGAAGGTTCATTTCCTTTTTTTCTATATTCTCGGTCTTCTTTTCTATTAGTTCCTCTTTTTGCAGTACCCTTCTTTCCAGTCGATCCAAGTCCCTGCGTCTATCCCTTAAATCTTTTTCCGCTTCTTGCCGGTTCTGGTGAATTTCATCTTTGGCTTCCAGCAAAAGCTCTTTCTTCTTGGCCTCGGCTTCTTTGGTCGCTTCTTCAATGGTCTTGGCAGCCTCTTGCTCTGCCAAGCCTAGTTTGCTCTCGGCAACATATTTTCGACCATAGTAACCACCTGCTAATGCAATTAGCAGAGCTAAAACTTCAAAAATAACTATTTGTATAGGATTAATCTTTTTCACCTCCTCAAACGTATAAATATAATAAGGCCTAAGGCTTTCCTATAAATAGAAAAGCCGAGTTTGCACTCGGCTCACAGCTTATCCTACTTGCTCGTATTCATTAGTCACCAGATCCGACAACCCTAAATCATCCGGAAATCCGATCTGAAGTGAAAATTAAAGACAAATCCCCTAATCCAAAAAGACCACAAATATACACTCTATTTTAGTCATAAACTGGCATATTACAAGACTGCTTATCTTCAGCAATCCTTTTATCTATTACAGGTAATGAAAAAAACATATATATATAATTAAAAGCGTCTTAATGGCCAAGTGTTCAAGCAGGACATCTTTTCAGAGCCTTATTAAGATTTTAGTCAGTTTACCGAATAGTGTCAAGCTTGATATGTTCTGCATTACCATTCTTCATATTTATTTTATGCCTAATTTTATCCACACAAATCTTACAAATTTCAGGATTGTTTTTCAGATATTCCTTGGCATTCTCCCGTCCCTGTCCCATACGTTCACCTTCATATGAGTACCAGGAGCCGCTTTTCTGAACTATATCCAGATCGGCGGCCATATCCAGGATATCCCCTTCTTTGGATATGCCCGTTCCATACATGATATCGAATTCAACCGACTTAAATGGCGGGGCGACCTTATTCTTTACCACCTTGACCTTGGTCCGGCTGCCTATCTGCTCTGTTCCTTGTTTGATAGCCTCACCTTTTTTAACTTCCAGGCGCAGGGAGGCATAAAACTTTAGCGCTCTACCACCGGTAGTGGTTTCAGGGTTCCCGTAGACTATCCCGATTTTTTCTCTAATCTGATTAATAAATATTACGATAGCATTTGATTTACTAATAATGGCAGTAAGTTTTCTCAAGGCCTGGGACATTAGTCGGGCCTGCAGACCAACATGGGAATCTCCCATCTCTCCCTCAATTTCAGCCTTGGGCACTAGTGCCGCTACTGAATCTATTACCACCACGTCAATGGCCCCACTTCTGACCAGGGCTTCTGCTATCTCCAATGCCTGCTCACCGGTATCTGGTTGCGACACCAACAGATTATTGATATCCACCCCCAGTTTACGAGCATAAAGTGGATCCAGAGCATGCTCAGCGTCGATAAAGGCTGCCATGCCTCCCTCAGCTTGAGCCTGAGCTATCGAATGCAAAGCGACCGTGGTCTTACCTGAAGATTCGGGGCCGAATATTTCTATGACTCTCCCCCGGGGTATTCCCCCCACTCCTAGCGCCATATCCAGGGATATGCAGCCGGTGGAAATAACCTCCACATTCATAGTGGCATTCTCACCCAGTTTCATTATAGAACCTTTGCCAAACTGCTTTTCAATATTCTTTATAGTATTATTTAAGGCATCCATTTTATCCTGATTAACTTCTTTCGCTTCCAAGTCGTCCCCTCCTCAAACATTTGTTCGTTTTTTAATTATAAATCAGACTTTGGAGCCATGTCAATCCATTCCTAACCTTTTAATGTAAATGATTCTATTACCGAATAAACTGGTCCTTTAGAACTCAGAGTGCTTTTCATCAGATGAAATTGTTCAACTTTGAATGAACGAAATTTCTCTTTCCCTTCCAAATCTCCTACGAGTTTAAGCATATCGTTTAATCTTAAATCAGATCGCATTCTTCCAAGGGTGAGATGAAAACGATGATCTTTCTCTTCCTCAAAACCCTGCGCGGCCAGATAGGCATCGATCCTCCCGCCCAAAAATACCGCTTTTTCCATTTCACCCTTTATCCCCAGCCAGATTACCCGGGGTCTCATTTTATTAGGAAAAAACCCCAGTCCGCCGGCCGAGAGGTTAAAAGCCGGCGAAGCTTCCGCAGCCTGAGTGAGGCATTCGCTTATCAAAGGCAACCGGGGTTCCTTAACCTCCCCTAAAAATTTAAGGGTAAGATGATAATTTTCATATTCAACCCATTTGACATCAGCCCTGGCCACACCCAACTCGTTGCGAAGCATCCGGGCATATTGCTTTACACTGTCGGGAACTGCCACTGCTATAAACAGCCTCATTGATGATCCTCCAATTAATTTCTTAATATTGCAAATGCCTTCTTAAAAAATCCAGAGCGGATTTAGCGGATATTATTCTGATAAGATCCCGGCCCCCGCCCAATCTCAGTTCCTTTACCTCGCATCCATCCAGCCAGGCCAAACCAATATATACCAGACCAACTGGTTTATCGGTTCCGCCATCCGGCCCGGCAATTCCGGTAATGGAAAGTGCGACGTCAGCTCCCGCCCGCTGGCGTATCCCCTGAGCCATTTCCCGCGCGGTCTCCTGACTAACCGCTCCATAGGTATTCAGGGTTTCGTTCTTAACATCTAAAAATAGTTGCTTGGCCGCATTACTGTACGATGTGATCCCACCCCAGAAGTACTGTGAACTACCCGGCAGGTCAGTTATCATTTTGCTCAGCAACCCTCCCGAGCATGATTCAGCTACTGCTAAGCTTTTTCCCTGCGCTAAAAGCAAATTCGCAACTTTGCCTACCAGGGTTTCATCATCACAGGCAAAAACATTTCTCCCCATTCTCTTAATCATCTTTGTGCAAATATCGTTCAGACGATATTTTTTTTCTTCGTCGTGACCTTCTGTAGTAAGCCGAATCTGAATTTCTCCATCAATGGCCAATAAGGCCATCGATACATCTTCCGGGGTATGCATCAAGTCACCGAGCCTCTCCTCCACCTGCGATTCACCCAGCCCCAGAATTTTTATGGTCTTTTTTATAACTTCACTTATCTCACCTTTAAAATCCTTTTTCAAAAGCGGCTCAACCTCGTTCAAATACATACCGGTCATTTCCCGGGGCGGACCGGGCAGCAGAATTAATAACTTGCCATCTTTCTTTAAATACATCCCCGGAGCAGTTCCGCGACCGTTGTGAAGGGCAATGGCTTCCGCAGGAAACATTGCCTGCCGGAGATTGATTTCCGGCATGGGGCGGTTGCGCTTAAGAAAATAATCTCTTATACGTTCGGCTTCTTCTTCGCGAAGTTCCAGCTTACATCCCATAAGTTCACAGGCTACTATTTTGGTTAAATCATCAAAGGTAGGCCCTAATCCGCCGCTTGCAATAACGATATCGGCCGATTCAATACCGAGTTCAAAAGCTTTGGTTAGATGCATATAGTTATCTCCTACCGTGCTTTTGCCCACGACCTTTATTCCCAAGTCCATTAATTTCTGCGATAAAAACACCGAATTGCTGTCCAAGGTGGTACCCGCCAGCAACTCGGAACCAGTTGAAATGATATATGCCGTTTTCAAATCAAAATCCCTCCTAATGAAAGCAGGCTATTGTTATTATATACATTTTTCAGCCATTGATAATGATATTCCAATACCGGAACCTTCTGAAAACGAGGAATATAACGGGCGTATTTCACTTCGTATTCCTCGGAGCTTACACCGCAATATTATAGAATCAGCTAAACGTGACGGAGTTAGTGCAAATCAGTATCTGACACACCTCATTAGCCTGGGTATGGGCCAAAGATTACGTGTACGCAAAAAAGCATCAAAATAATATTTCTTGACGTTACCCATTTACGAATAAGTTCCGCGACTTACTTGCCAGCACCGCTTGTATCATCAAATCATCTCCAATTTATTGGTTTCAAATATTCACATATTTCTACAAAGATGTCATATGTTCCTTTATTGTCTATGGATATTTCTGGTGATATTAATGATATAATGAATTTAGACCCTTCCATTTGAATTTCGGATGAAAAGGAGACTTCATATGGCAACTTCGACTGTTGAAAAACTGGTTGAACAGGTTCGTCGATTAACCAATTCCGAAAAAAAAGAACTCGCTAAAATGCTTCTGGCCGAAGACCTTATACACATCGATGAAGAATTTACCGATGAAGAACTGGCAGAAATTGAGCTTTCTTCTCAGGAAGCATCGAAGGGTAAGTGGGTAGATTTTGATGAGCATAGAAAAAAAGCCGGTTTATAAACTTCGTTTGTCCATTCGGGCAGATAAATATTTAACAAGGCTGGATACTAAAACCCATAAGAGAATTCTTGATAGGCTTGAGATACTTAAAGCCGATCCATATAATGCAAAGGGTATTAAACCAATGTCCGGCTTTTTAGAAAAGCGATATCGATTACGTATAGGCAACTATCGTACTGTTTACGAGATAGATGATGGAGGATACGTTGTCATTGTTCTTTTTATTAGCCCTCGCGGAGATATATATAAATAGAAACAGACGCTACTGCAGATTAAGAAGCTGAAACCGTCAGCCCAAATTTCCTCTTGACGAAGCCAAATCAGGATACTATAATGAACCACAGATATACTGGTTAGCTGAGATGAGATGAGTTTGATTAAGGACAATTGCATATTGACGAGTTAGAAGAGATGAGACGAGGAGAGACTGAGATGAGCGGAGAGCGGGCTATTAGTACCGGCACTCATTTGAGCGCTGGTTTTTATTTTCCATGCTATAAACATGTAATGACAGAGTTCCACCTGCCAAACTTTGAGCTGTTCACCTATTTTAAAAGCCTGAAGCAGGAAGAAGATGAATATATCTTCTTCCTGGAAAGCCTGACCGGAGACGAGAATGCCAGATATTCCATTCTGGGATTCCATTCCTTACTGCAAATGGAAACCAAGGCGGGAACAGTCAGCGTATCAACCGATTCACATCCCATAAATCTTCAAATGAATATATTAGAGGCGCAACGGAATTTATTACAGGCCCAATCAGCCGAAGCAGTTTTACCGGTCGGCTACTTTTACGGAGGCATGGTAGGCTTCTGGGGCTATGACCTGGCCTTACAAATAGAAGGCATCAACAAGAACGGGCGTCCCGCCCCTTCGTTGCCCGATGCAGCCTTCTTTGTGCCGGGCATCGTTGTGGTTCAGGATCGGGTCACTTCCACTATCCAGGTATTCGGCTTCTACAACCCTGATTACGAGAAAGCGACCAATATCGGGGAGCGGGTTAAAGAGACGATTCAGTCCATTATGGATTCCAGTGCGGTTTACTATCCTATCGGCAATGAAACCCGTAAGCAATTCAGTAATTACAGCGAATTCATCAGTAATACCAGTCAGGCCGAGTATGAGGATATGGTGAGCATGGCCCAAAAACATATCAACCGGGGCGACATTTTCCAAGCGGTGCTGTCTCAGCGCTGGAAGAAAACCACCACGGCCGGACCCTTGGATGTATATGCAGAACTTCGGCGTTTGAACCCTTCTCCTTATATGTTCTATCTGCATTTTCCAAGTTACACTCTGGTGGGTTCTTCCCCTGAAATGCTGGTCAAGGTAGAAAATGACCGGATACAAACCCGTCCGATAGCCGGTACTCGACCGGTTACTAATGATGAAGAACAAGATGCTATACTACGTCGCGAGTTGGCCGAGGATGCCAAGGAGATATCCGAACATGTCATGCTGGTGGATCTAGGCCGTAATGACGTTGGCAAGGTAAGCCGACCGGGAACGGTTCAGGTTAAGGAATTCATGAAGGTGGAGGCATACTCCCACGTTGTTCACCTGGTTTCGGTGGTAGAAGGCCGGTTGAAAAAAGGCGAGGACGGCTTGTCAGCACTGCAAGCTTGTTATCCGGCCGGAACCCTTTCCGGGGCTCCCAAACGACGGGCCATGGAAATTATTGATGAACTGGAGAAAGATTACCGGGGACCTTATGGAGGAGCGGTAGGTTATCTAGGGCTGAATGGTTGTTTGGATTCCTGTATTACCATTCGCTCGATCCTTTTTTACGACGGATGCTGCTTTTTACAGGCAGGAGCCGGCATTGTAGCCGATTCCTCTCCTCCCAGTGAGTACCTGGAGACCGTAAATAAGGCACGAGCCTTGATGATAGCAATTCAGAATGTGGAGGGATCAATATGATACTGGTAATCGACAACTACGACTCTTTTACTTATAACTTGGTTCAGTACCTGGAAGAACTCGGAGCCGAAGTTATAGTGTTAAAAAATGATCAATTTAGTTATGAAGAGATTGAAAACCTTTATCCAGAAGGCATCGTTATATCACCTGGGCCCGGTAGGCCCGATGAGGCCGGTCTCTGTTTAGAGCTTATTCAGAGGTTTGCCGGAATCATACCGATTCTCGGCGTATGTCTAGGCCACCAGGCCATTGCTCAAGCCTTCGGTGCCGATATAGTCGTCAACTGGCGAATGATGCACGGCAAGATATCAGCCATTCACCATGACGGTCAGGGAATACTGCGGGATGTAAAATCCCCCTTTGATGCCACCCGTTATCATTCTCTGGTAGTTGATGCTTCAAGTTTACCCGCTTGCCTTATGGTGTCTGCCCGCAGTGAAGAGGGAGAAATCATGGGGATCAGGCATCGCCAGTATCCAATAGAAGGAATTCAATTTCATCCCGAATCAATTTTGACTGAATATGGAAAAGACATTATTTTTAATTTCCTGGCAGGCACGGGAACCATCCTATCAAATAGCAATGTGATTAAGACGAGCAGAGAGGGGACGAGAGAATGTTTACAAAATATTTGCGTCAGGTAATCAATGGTGAACAGTTGAGCAGTTCTGAGGCTTACGAGGTAATTAACCTGCTGCTTACGGAAGATATTGCCGAGAATCAGGTAGCGGCTTTCTTTGCGGCTCTGCGTATGCGACGCGAAACCGGTGATGAGTTATTCGGTTTTGCTTGTGCTTTGCTGGAAAAAGCTATTAAGTATGACGGAATGGATGGTCTTTTAGATACCTGTGGTACCGGCGGCGGGGGGCAAAGCACCTTCAATATCTCCACCGCGGCCGCGATTGTCTGTGCGGCCTGCGGGGTAAGGGTAGCCAAACACGGCAACCGGGCAGTCACTAGCCTCACTGGTAGTGCCGATGTGCTGGAAGCTCTAGGGGTTAGAACTGATTTGGATATAGATGAGGCGCGGCGTGCTCTGGAACAAATCGGGATTGCATTTTTATTCGCGCCCGCCTATCATCCGGTGATGAAAAAGTTTGGCCCCATGCGCCGCAGCCTGGAAATTTCCACAGCTTTTAATTTCCTGGGACCTCTAATTAATCCTTTTTGCCCTACCTATCAGATACTGGGGGTTTCCGATCCGGCTATGATGGAGCCTGTAGCTGCGGCTCTTTTCAAACTGGGTAGAAAAAAGGCTCTGGTTGTTCATGCTTTAAACGGCATGGATGAAATCAGTCATGTAGGCATTACGATGATAGCACGGGTTGATGAATCCGGAATTAATGTCGAGCATCTGGATTCAAGCAATCTTGGATTCAGCAGCACAGATCTTGGGGGTATCGTGGGCGGTGCGGCGGCTGATAATGCCCGATTGATTAAGGAAGTTTTGTCCGGTATATCCGGTGCAGCCCGGGATGTGGTGGTTTTAAACGCGGCTGCAGCCCTTATGGTGGCTGACCAAGCCAAGGACTTATCAGATTGTATAACTATAGCTGCTGAAGCAATTGATTCCGGTCGGGCAGCTAAAAAATTGGAGGAAATGATCCTTTTTGCCGGCAATAGCAGGATGGAAAAATGTTAGACCGAATCGTAGCCGCTAAACAAGCAGACATGAATATCTCCGGCAGCGCTATTATGGATGAATTTGCTCGTGCCGATGTTCTGCCCGCAATACGGGAGTTCACCGCCAGCCTGGGTAATAATCATCCCATCAGTTTGATTGCAGAGGTTAAGAAAGCCTCCCCCAGCAAGGGATTATTTCTGGCGGATTTTGATCCGGTGGGGTTAGCCAAAACTTATCAGACTAATGGAGCCGGTGCGGTTTCAGTTATAACTGAAGAAAATTTCTTTTTAGGGAATCCACGTTCCCTTTCTAATATTAAAAAGGAAATAGAATTACCCTTATTACGCAAAGATTTCATTATAGATGAACGCCAGATTTACGAGAGTCGTTTGCTGGAAGCAGATGCAGTATTATTGATCGCCCGCCTGTTACCCGGCCGCCTGTTGCCAATGGTTGAACTGGCACAGTCTCTGGGCATGGAACCTCTGGTTGAAACCCATAACCGGGACGAATTGAAACAGGCTCTGGATACTCCGGTGCGATTGATTGGAATCAATAACCGCAATCTGCATGATTTTTCGGTCAATATCGAGGTATGTCTGGATTTAATTGCGATGGTTCCAAAAGATATATATTGTATTGCTGAAAGCGGTATTTTTAGCCCCCAAGACATGATGGTTCTTGAAAAGCACGGTTTTAGCGGGGCTCTGGTAGGAGAAGCTCTGGTAACAGCTGTTGATATTGGAGCCAAGGTTAATGAACTGGCCAACTACAGGAGTGGTTATAATGACGAAGATTAAAATATGTGGCATACGCTCGCGGCAAGAAGCCCTGTGGGCAGCCAACGCCGGGGCTTGGGCAGTTGGTTTTGTGTTCGCCCCTTCGCGGCGTAGAGTTAGTATGGAAGAGGCTGCCGCCATTATCCGGGAATTACCTGCGAATATTCATAAAGTGGGGGTGTTTGTTGACATGAAAATCTCATCTGTCCAGGAGATCATTTCAGCCACCGGCATCGATTTTCTGCAATTTCATGGTGAGGAGAGCCCCGCGTACTGTCAAGAATTTGATTTGCCCATTATTAAATCATTCCTGGTCGAAGGTGAAGATTCACTGGATGATGTGGTGAACTACAATGTGTTCGCTCATCTTTTTGACACCTATACACCAAACAGCCGCGGAGGCAGCGGCCAAACCTTTGATTGGCGATGCTTAAATATACTGCCTGCCGTCCCTAGGGTTATTCTGGCCGGAGGTCTCAATCCTCAAAATGTTAATCATGCCATACAGGAGACAAAACCCTTTGCAGTTGATGTATCCAGCGGAGTTGAAATCGCTGGCCGCAAGGATTGCGAACTGATAAATGAGTTCATAAGCCAAGTAACAATTATGAAACCGTAGACGCGGGATAGCTAAATAAAGCCAAGTACAAATTACATTATACGAAAAAAGGAGGCATTCAGATGCAAGCCTTAAAACTAACGGCCTGGGAATATCAGAAACAGCATAGTGTGGTTGAGATCGATAGTCCTCGTGGGACAGTACGGATTGGTGAAGGTCTCTGTACGGTCATAGCCGGTCCCTGTGCGGTGGAAAACCGGGAGGAGTACCTGCAGGTAGCCCAGGCTTTACAAGCCATGGGAGTGCATATTCTTCGCGGGGGCGCTTTTAAGCCGCGCACTTCACCTTATTCGTTCATGGGACTGGGAGAAGAGGGGCTAAAAATACTGGCGGAAGCTCGCCACTTGACCGGTATGCCCGTGGTCACCGAGGTTATGGATACCCGAGATATTGAACTGGTGTCAGAGTATGTTGATATATTGCAGATCGGCAGCCGCAATATGCAGAACTTTAGTCTGTTGAAGGAAATTGGTCAGAGTAAGAAGCCGGTTATTTTGAAAAGAGGTTTATCCGCCACCATTGAAGAATGGCTGCTGGCTGCAGAGTATATACTCTCTGCCGGCAACCCCAAACTGATACTCTGCGAACGTGGTATACGTACCTTTGAAAACTATACCCGCAATACTGTGGACATAGGCGCAGTATCAGTGGTAAAAAACCTTTCGCATATGCCAATTATAGTTGATCCCAGCCACGCCACGGGACGACGGGAAATGGTTCGACCGGTAGCCAAGGCTGCTATTGCAGCGGGGGCAGACGGATTGATGGTTGAAGTCCATCCATACCCTGAACGGGCACTTTCCGATGGCCAGCAATCATTAACTCCAGAAGAATTTTCCCAACTATGGACAGAGGTCAAAAGGCTGGCGGATCTAGAAAACAAAGCTTATTAAGCTTCTTTATATCGGTATTTTATTCTTTTGAAAATACTCTACCCCTGATACAACCGTAATTATAACGGCTATATACATGGCCCATTGCCCCACAGCTAGAGTAGCCAGAGGCTGGTATAGATGCTGAAGTATTATTATTAATACCGCTGTTACCTGGCTTATGGTCTTCCATTTACCCATGCGGCTGGCCGAGATTATAAGGCCCTCTTCGGCTTTAACAATCCTGAGTCCGGTCACAGCGAATTCCCGGCCGATTATAACTATAGCTATCCAACCCGGAATCCTGCCCAGTTCCACCAGACTTATAAGCGCGGCGGTAATAAGCAGTTTGTCCGCCAGAGGGTCAAGTATCGCACCCAGCTTGGTGGTCTGTTTCCATTTACGTGCCAAGTATCCATCCAGGCTATCGGTTAATGCCGCGATAACAAAGATAATCGCACCCATTGTTCCGCCATACGGTATCCGGGTTAGCATCAAAACCACAAATATCGGAACCAGGATGATTCTTAAAATGGTAAGCTTATTCGGAATATTCATTCAGTCGCTTCCCCAATCATATCGTAGTCACGTATTCCTTTAAGTAGTACGTTTACAAAATTTCCTTTTACCAGTCTGGTTTGACTTTTAACTATAGTTACACCATCTACTTCGGGAGCCTGGAAATAACCTCGCCCTAAATATAGATTATTCGATATTTGAGAAGATATTAATATCTTCTCATTACAATTTAAACGTTGCATGTTTTTATTGCGGCTGATCCCCTGCTGCAAGCTCATTATGGCATCCCGACGTTGCTGCTTAACTTCTTCCGGCACCTGACCGGGCATATCGGCGGCAAGGGTACCCTCCTCCGCTGCAAAGCAGAAAGCCCCCAACCAGTCAAATCCATTATCCGCTACAAAATCGTAAAGGGTTTGAAAATCGTCTTCACTTTCCCCGGGATAACCCAACATGAGGGTTGTCCTTAAAACCAGCCCGTCTATTCGGTTTCGCAAATTATCTATCAATGATTGCAGGCCATCAAAATCATGTTTTCTGTTCATGCTCTTTAAAATATGATCAGATACATGCTGAATAGGAATGTCCAAATAAGGCAAGACCTTATCCTCCGCAGCAATAGCATCAATAATTCGCCGGTCGATATGAGCGGGATGAAGATACATCAAGCGAATCCACTCCAGGCCGTCCACAGTCCCCAGTTGCTTCAACAGATAGGGAAGCTTGCCCAGCCCGGCCAGATCTGACCCATACATGGCCGTATCCTGCCCTACCACTACCAGTTCCCGTATTCCTCGATCCACCAGTTCACGAGCTTCCTGGACAATTTCATCCTGGGGTCGTGAGCGCAGTCTGCCCCTGATTGAAGGTATTGTACAGTAACTGCAATGATTGTTGCAGCCTTCGGTAATCTTCAGATAAGCTGATCCGGCGGGAGTAGTGATCACTCGGGGACCCTTTTCCGTAAACACCTCAGGAGGGGAACCCAGCCAGGCAAATCTGTCCCCATTCTGTAACCTGGTCAGAGCCTTATCAATTTCAGTAAAAAAGGAGACGCCTATAACACCATCCAATTCAGGCATCTCATCCAAAAGCTCTTGACCATATCTCTGGGCTAAACATCCTGTGGCCAGTAAATATCGCAAGACGCCGGCCTTAAGTTTACCGGTCTCAATAATGGTATCAATGGCTTCCTGCTTGGCCTCATTAATAAAGCCGCAGGTATTGATGACAATAATATCAGCTCTTTCCAGCTTATCAACTATCTTATACCCGGTCTTTTTGACCAATGCAATCATAATCTCGGTGTCAACCCGGTTCTTGGAGCAACCCAAGCTAATAAATCCGATATTCAATTACGGCAACCTCTATTCCTTAGGGATACTATTAAGATCATACTTCTTCTCTACAACTTCCCAATCCTTCCCCAGCGGGGCAAGCTTTTTACCATTCAAGCTCAAGTCCAATCCCCCGGCGTTGCCAGCCCTAATGGCGATCGACTGTTTACCTTCAAATGCCAGTGTCTCGCCTACTTCCAATATTGCTGAATATTGAACTACTCCATCGACATTAACCTCCAGCCAGCATCTCTGATGGGCGTTGATATTCAAAAGCAGCTTATCTGCAGGTGTTTTCTCTGCTTGTTTGACTTGCTCGACCTTGTCCGGGGAGACAGTCTGTTGTTGGGAAATTCCTCGTTGAACCAGATAGTCAACTACATAATTTCCAATGAAGATCACCCCGATCAGAAATATGAGTCCGACAATAACATTTTTAACTGGTATCTTGAAGCTACGTGGAGCGTTATCCTTAATAAGTACGATTTCTTGCTCATACTTCTCCCCCCCATAGGCAAGGTCTTGAAACTCCCTAACCATAGTCTCAGGGTCAATGTTTAACAGACGGGCATATCGCCTAACAAAACCGGTCGCGTATACGCGCGCTGGAAGAACAGAAAAATTTTCCTGTTCCAGTGCGTTAAGATAGTGCTTTCTTATTTTTGTCTCTTCCGCTACCGCATCCAGATCTAAACCCAGTCTTTCTCTGGCAGATATTAATTTTGTTCCAAAACTGCTTATCTTAATCACCCCTATAATAGTGGCAATAATACATCAGCCTTTAACCGCTGCATGTGCAGTCGCACAGGCAATTCTCATCGCTTGTCGCTTAGAATAACCGTTGGATAAACCATACACTAATCCTGCTAAAAATAGATGCATAGTTGTTGGGGTATTGAAAGTCTGATTGGGAAGCAGTGAAAAATCATCTATTCCCTCTGCATCTATCCAGATCATATTAGTACTTCCATCCGTAATTATACATTCCTTCATTCCGGCTGCTACGAATTCCTGGCCTTTATCGACATAAGAGTCATCGCTTCGCAAATCGGCAACTCCCAGGACCAAGAGCCCATAGTCCTTTAGATAAGCAGGAATCCCTTTATCAGCATACCAGCAACCACAAAAACAGGGAGCTTTATCTTCCCGGCTGTTAAATCTTTCAATTATATAGTTTAGAAATTCGGGCTCTACTACCAGCCAATCGCAGTTGAAAGCCACCCATTCCCGGGCTTCAATGGCCTGCAGATACTCCGTCTGCTTATAAGATTCCTCAATGTACAAGCCCCGGTTGGATACTATTTTTTTGCAGGTTCTCTTATCCGGATGACGATAAATATTAGCGATGTCCACTTCCAACTTTTTTAAGTCATCCAGTATTTGATTACCCCAATCATCGTTCCCAACCACAGTAATTAATTTAGGCTGGATACCAAAGGCAGCTATTGCCTTGCCGACCTCTGAAGCAAAACCTGTGCTTCTCATATCGATAAAAGTATTATCGGCATCTTCCCGGACTTTGATCTCCACATAAACCTGCCCCACCACTACGATAGAGACTTTCTTGTTGAAAACGTAGCCCTTGCCCAGTATAATACCTTTCTTCATCAGGTTAGATATATGTACCGCCACGGATGAGCGGCTAATACCAAATTGAAGCGCCAAGTCATCCTGGGAGATCAGTGGCTCCTTTTTCAAAACCTCCGCTATTTCTTTCTCGCGCGAGGTAAGCTTCATTCCTGCCCTCCCTGACTGATTCTAAGTATAGAAACATACTAGCATAGTTTGCTGTTTGCGTATAGTTTTTCGAGTTGTACCTCATCTATCAATATTTCACGTTTCTTATTGTTATCTGACTCCGAGACTACTCCCCGCTCTTCCATTAAATCCATTAAACGCGCCGCACGAGCATAACCTACCCTCAGCTTGCGCTGTAACAAGGATACTGAAGCCTTCTGGTTTTCAACCAGGACTCGGACTGCATCCCAGAATAACTCGTCTCCATAATCCATATCGGTCTTCTCCAGTGACATTTCCAGTTCGCGTAACTGGTCCTGTGTTTCCCCCTCAGACATCTGATCCTTGATGAAATTTACCGTCGTCTCGATGTCATGATCCGAAACGTATGCTCCCTGTACCCGATAGGGTTTGACCGCCCCCACCGGTGAAAACAACATGTCCCCTTTGCCCAACAACTTTTCGGCTCCGCCGATGTCCAGGATAGTTCTGGAATCCGTTTGGGATGAAACCGCAAAGGCGATCCGCGACGGTATATTGGCCTTGATAATACCGGTTACCACATCTACCGAGGGCCGCTGGGTTGCCACAATGAGGTGTATACCTGCCGCCCTGGCCATCTGCGCCAACCTGCAAATGGAATCTTCCACCTCCACCGGAGCAACCATCATGAGGTCGGCCAACTCGTCAATTATTATTACTATAAAAGGAAGGGCTTCTGATGCGCCCTGGTTATACCTGTAAATATCCCTGACTCCCTTATCCGCAAAGATCTTATAGCGCTTCTCCATTTCTGTGGTCATCCAGCGCAGGACTACCGAGGCCTTCTTGGCATCGGTTACCACCGGGGTCATTAGATGTGGAATGCCGTTATAAATTGTCAGTTCCACCATTTTCGGATCAATAAAAACGAGTTTTAATTCTTCAGGACTGGCGTTATATAAAAGGCTCATGATGATGCTGTTCAAACAGACACTTTTTCCCGAGCCGGTTGAACCGGCAATTAGAAGATGGGGCATATCACTCAATTTAGCCACAACGGCGTTGCCGCCTATGTCTTCCCCCAGAGCGAAAGCCAGGGGGCTGCTTAGTTTCTTAAAGGATGGTGAACTTAAAAGGCTGCGCAGACCCACGGCACTAACCTTGGAGCTGGGAACTTCCACCCCAATAGCTGATTTACCAGGAATAGGGGCCTCAATACGAATTCCCGCAGCAGCCAGATTCAATTGCAGGTCATCGCTAAGACTGATTATCTTGCTAACCTTAACCCCCGGAGCGGGTGTCAGTTCATAGCGGGTCACAGCCGGACCGCAATTAACCTGATTGACCTTTACAACTACTCCAAAGCTGGCAAAGGTTTCTTCCAAAACCGCTATACTCTCTTTGATATTTTTCTTATCGATGCTGCGATCACTTTCTACTATACTTAGCATCTCAAAAGACGGCTTCACGTAGCGCCGTTTTTCGTCACCGGAGCGGTAAACCAGTTCAAGTTGCGTGGTACTTCTTGTTTTTTCCGGCTTTGGTTCTCTGAAGGAAAATTCCGCCACAGGTTTTTTGGCCCGCAGCATATCATCTTCAAGTTCCGACACATCGCCGTTGGGATTAATGATCACTTCTTCTTCCCTAGACGCTTCCGGCCGGGCGACTTCTTCTTCGTAATACATAATTTCCTTGAGCTTTTTCCCCAAACTCTGGAGCTTATCCCATAGAATAGAGGCAATCTCCGATAATGGTTTTTCCAGAATCATCACTACCGATAATAAGACACATAAGGTCATTAGTATGGTTGTTCCCAATTTTCCCAGCAAACTGGCCAGTAAAAAGGCCAATCCTCCCCCCAGGTAGCCTCCCCCCAGACCCTTAAGGCCCGCCTCCCAGGAATCCAACCCGAGCGGTATCTTATAGATGCTAAGGTACACCAGTTCGGTTAAGAAAAGAAGGGTCAAACCCCACATACGGGTGGACCACCATTTTTTATATATACTTATATGGATGGCCCAAAACAGCAGATAAAACGGCGCTGCCAGCGCGGATGCACCAAATAATCCCTGCACAGCCCGGTTGCTGCAGGTTCCCACCATTCCGATCAGCTTGTTGTCATCCGGGAGGCCTTGAACGTTCATTAGACTAACCATAATGAAAACAGCTGTCATAAAAATAATCACCGCAATTATTTCAGCATGAATTGTGGTCTTAATATTCAATTTCCAAGTTGAACTGCCGGTATTAACACCCTGGCGAGCAGAATCTCTCGCCACCTTTTTATTAGCCATATTAAAATATCACCTTTAAATCCTCAAACAGGAACTATTACCAACTTCTATTTTCGCCTGCACCGCTTCTAATTCCTTCAAACCCTTGGAAATAATCTATAAAAAATCACAAAAAAGCACGCCCTTGCGAGCATGCCACAGAGTGTCGATAAAGGCAGACCAAGCAAAAAAGTTCAAGAGCAAGGCATTAACGAAAGTCCGTGATTGAGGCGTACATAAGGTACGTCGATTGAATGGCTTTCGTTAATAACACAGCTATTGGGCTTTTTTGACGGTCTGAAAGTTCCCAATCCACTTATATGTCTACGTTCAATTCCAAGACCATACCGGGTTGATATTTATCAATCATGAAGTCCATCGGATCGGTACTGACCACCTCAACGATGCGGAGGCGATTGGCGGTCAGGGCCTCGGCATTCACGAAACCACCGGAGGGAAGCTTTATCTGCAGCATTTCACGAAATTCCAACTTATCTATTAAGGCTTGAGCATCAGGATAATATATAATCATTGTAAAAGACTCCCCGCTTTGTCCTTAAGTTCATGCAGTTTAATAATTGCATCATGCAGGCCTCCTACCTGGTCTATCAAACCGCAATCAACTGCATCCTTGCCCACCAGAACAGTGCCTATATCACGGGCTAAATCGCCCGTTCTGAACATTAGCTCTCTAAATCTTTCGTTGGTAATGCGAGAATGCTGCACTACAAAATTAACTACCCTATCCTGCATCTTGTCCAGGTATTCATAAGTTTGCGGGACACCAATAACCAGACCTGTTAGGCGGATGGGATGTATGGTCATGGTAGCTGAAGGGGCGATAAATGAATAATCTGTACTTACGGCAATGCTGGAGCCTATGGAGTGACCTCCACCCAGCACAATTGAAACGGTGGGTTTGGCAAGACCGGATATCATCTCCGACAGAGCCAGACCTGCTTCCACATCACCGCCCACGGTATTTAAAACCACCAGCAATCCTTTTATCTGCGGATTTTCCTCCACCGCCACCAGTTGGGGGATAACATGTTCATAACGGGTGGTTTTATTTTGTGGCGGCAAAACCATGTGACCTTCCACCTGCCCCGCTATAGTCAAGCAGTGGATATCACTCTTAAAGGCGGGTATTTCGATTTGCCCCAGTTCTTTTATGTTATTAAGTTTTTCCTCCTGATTGGTCTCATTAGGCTCCTGATGTTCAGCTTTATTATGCAAGTAGCCTCCTCCTTCGGATATCATTATATGTATATAGATTTACCTCGTTCTGTCATTTCATACACTTTTCCTAAAAAGGTGAGGGCAGTTATTAAAACATCATAAATGCATCCTGTAAAAGGCAAAAAATATACCCCTACCTCATTTAAGCAGCAGGGGCAGCAAATAATTCTAGATTTCCATGATAATTGGCATTATCATCGGTCTGCGACCGGTCTTTTCGTATAGATGCTTACCTAATTTGTCACGAACCTGGGTCTTAATAACCGCCCATTCGGTAATATTCTTACGGGTACAAGTCTCCAGAGCTTCCTTGACCTTGGCCTTGGCATTTTCAATCAACTGTTCCGATTCGCGCACATAGACAAAACCGCGGGTAACAATGTCGGGACCGGAGACCACCTCGCCGCTGTCCTTGTTAATGGTCACTACCACGATTATAATTCCGTCCTGAGAAAGTTGGCGGCGATCACGAAGCACAATATTACCCACATCTCCAACCCCCAGACCATCTACTAGAATCCTGCCAGCGGTTACTTTACCGGCTATATGGGCCTTTTTCTTACTGATCTCTATAATCTGACCATTCTCCGCTACAAATATCCTGGAGCGGGGAATTCCTAAACTTTCGGCCAATTTGGCATGTTTCATCAGGTGACGGTATTCTCCGTGAACAGGAATAAAATAACGGGGTTTAATTATATTGAGGATTAACTTCAGCTCTTCCTGAGAGGCATGTCCAGAAACATGAACTCCCATTTCTCTTTCATAAATAACCTCGGCACCCTGTTTGAAAAGCAAATCAATGGTTTTGGATACCAGTTTTTCATTACCTGGTATGGGTGTGGCGGATATGATAACCGTATCTCCCGGCTTAATTCCCACCCAGCGGTGGTCAGCGGTGGCCATCCTGGTTAATGCGGACATCGGCTCCCCTTGTGAGCCGGTAGTGGCTATTATTATCTGCTCGGGAGGATACTTGTTGATTTCTTCCATTTCAATAAGTATGTCCTCGGGTATATCGATGTAACCCAAACTATGGGATATTTTTACATTATTAACCATACTGCGGCCTACGATCGCTACCTTGCGGCCATATTTCTCAGCATTCGTTATTACCTGCTGAATCCGATGAACATTGGAGGCAAAGGTAGTAACAATGATTCGCCCTTCACATCTTCCGAAGAGTTCATTAAAAGTGTTTCCTACGACCTTTTCTGACATGGTAAATCCCGTTCGGTCAGCATTGGTGCTGTCACTGAGCATGACCAGCACACCCTTTTCTCCCAACTCCGCCATTTTGCGGAAATCAACCACTTGTCCATCTACCGGAGTCTGATCTATTTTGAAATCCCCGGTATGGAATATTATTCCCAGCGGAGTATGGATAGCTATTCCCATTGCATCGGGTATGCTATGACTCACCCGGAAAAACTCGACATCCAGCGGCCCAATTCTTACATGGTCACGCGGACGCACGACATTCAGCTGCACATTGTCCAGATTATGTTCCTTGATCTTACCTTCAACAATCCCCAAGGTCAGTTTACTACCATATATGGGGGGATTGATCTCTTTTAATACATAAGGTAAAGCGCCAACATGATCTTCATGTCCATGGGTAATAAGGATAGCCTTGACTTTGTCGCGGTTTTCCACCAAGTAAGATATGTCAGGAATGACCACATCAATACCCAGTAGCTCATCCTCGGGAAACATGAGCCCCGAATCAATGACCACGATGGTATCTTGGTATTTGATGGCCATCATGTTCTTGCCGACTTCCCCCAAACCGCCCAGGGGAATGATGTTCAGCCTTGCTTCTTCTGGCACTCAAACACCTCCTTCCTATTCAATTTTATATTTACCGCAGAACTCCGCACATTACCGCTTTGATTATTATAGCTGATAGGTCATCAGCATACAATATATATTTTTTCCATTATATGTAACCTTTTTTCCTAAAGATGTTATTATTCCGAAACCCACTCGGTCAATATAGGCATATTGGTTTACTTATATTAAATTATAACAGCCCAGCATCTCCTTTATCTGTTCGACTTCTTGTTGCTTGGCATTGCACAAAGGCAGACGAAATCCACCTACATCCTTGCCCAGTAGATTCAAGGCTTCTTTGACCGGAATGGGATTGGTGGTAATAAACAATCCTTTGAATATCGGGAAAAGATAATTATGAATAGACTGCGCCGTAACAGTATCACCGGCAGAAAATGCCGCCAACATCTTTTTTATGTCTTTTCCCACCAAGTGGGAAGCAATACTGACAACCCCTGCCGCTCCCAGAGCTACCATAGGCAGAGTCAGAGCATCATCACCGGAATAAATAGCCATGCTTTCCGGGACTATATTTTTCAGCAATGATAACTGATTCATATCCCCGGTTGATTCTTTCAGCGCCACAATGTTTTCTATCTCGGCCAGCCGGGCCACCGTTTCCGGCAGCATATTAACCCCGCTTCGACTTGGAATGTTGTAAAGCATTATCGGAATGGAGACACTCTCGGCAATAGCCTTGAAATGCTGATAAAGCCCCTCCTGAGATGGTTTATTATAGTAAGGAACTACTGTAAGAAGGCCATCCACACCAACCTTCTCGGCTTCCCGGCTTAAATCAATTGAACCCCGGGTATCGTAAGAACCGGTTCCAGCCCACACTTCAACCCTTGAACCGACTTTTTGCTTAACCGTAGAAAACAAACGCAGTTTCTCATCATGGCTGAGAACGGGGGATTCTCCGGTGGTTCCGCTAACCACCAGCCCGTCGCTGCCAGTCTCAACTAAATACTCGGCTATTTCTCCGGCCCGGTTATAATTTACCTGTAAGTCCGCATTATAAGGAGTTATCATCGCCGTCAACATCTTAAGATTTGTCATTTCCATCCCCACCCTTTATCTACTATTTATTACCTAATTCAAATTTGTCATGTAAAGCTTGAACCGCACTTTGCATCTGTTCCTTTTTAACCAAACACCATATGTTGGTATATGAATCACCGGCCTGCAATATCGGTATGCGGCGCTCCGCCAGCGCTTCTACCACCTTAAACATTATGCCGGGTATGCCAGTCATGGCTGCTCCTACTATGGCAACTTTGGCGCAGTAAGGATCTACTTCAGGTGTAAGACCAATACCGTGTAGAATACTCATGGCCTTATCTGTCTTGTTGCTGGCAACTGTAAACATAATGTTATGGGGCTGAACAGTAATAAAATCCACGCTGATTCCAGCGTTGGCCAAATTTTTGAACACTTTCAATTCCGTACAGTCTTGTTCGTGCCAATCAATAGCGGTAATTTTTATCTGAGCTATGTCCGAAGTATAAGTAATACCGGTAATAAGACGATCACTGATGATTTTGACCGTATCATCCAACCTATCAACTTGATTAGTAACAATAGTTCCCACCGAGTCGGTAAAGGTAGACCTGATGCGAAGGGGGATGCCTCTTTGCATGGCTATTTCGATCGCCCGCGGATGCACTACTTTGGCCCCATCCCGTGCCAACTGACAAATCTCGTTATAGGTTATGGCATCCAGTAAGCGGGCATTGTCTACAATACGGGGGTCGGCGGTCATAACCCCTTCAACATCAGTAAATATATCAATATACTCGGCGTTCAAGGCAACTCCCAGAGCGCTGGCCGTAGTATCGCTACCTCCCCGTCCCAGAGTGGTCAATTCACCATTTTCGCCTATTCCTTGGAATCCGGCTACAACCACGACCAGTCCTTCCTGTAAACAATCTCTGATCCTCTGCGGATTAACATAACGAATATGGGCATTGCCATAATTGCCGTCAGTCACAATCCCGGCCTGCTCACCGCTCAGGAACCGGGCTGATATACCCCGGGCAGTCAACTGATTGGCCAGGAGAACCCCACTTATGGTTTCACCGCAGGACATTAAGATATCTAATTCCCGTGGCAACGGTTCCGGATTCACTTCTTTAATCAAATTTATCAAGGTATCAGTAGCATACGCGGCACTTTCCCGTCCCATGGCCGATACTACCACTACTATTGCCAGGTCTGCCTGTTTATTGGCAGCTATGATGTCGCAAACCTTTGATCTTAATTCAGTAGTAGCCAGAGATGTCCCGCCGAACTTCTGAATCAGAATCCTCAATCTTCACACTTCCTAATATAATCCTTTATCAACAATGATTTCCGCTATTTGAATAGCGTTGGTCGCAGCACCCTTTCTAATCTGGTCGGCCGATACCCATAAAGCCAGGCCGTTATCAACTGATATATCTCTTCTTATTCTTCCCACGTATACCTCATCAGTATTAGAGGCAGTAAGCGGCATCGGATAAATGCTCAACGCAGGATCGTCCAGTACAATCACTCCCGGGGCCCGATTAAGTATATCCTTGACCTCGTTGATACTCAGATTTCTCTCTGTTTCAAGATTTATCGATTCCGAATGACTTCTAAAAACCGGCACTCTCACTGCGGTAGGAGCAATTTTTAAATCCGGTACGTGCATTATCTTTCTCGTCTCCCAAACCATCTTCATTTCCTCCCGGGTATAATCCTCCTCCACAAATATATCAATTTGCGGGATAAGATTAAATGCAATCTGGTGCTGAAAGACCTCTGGACTGGCTTCCTTATTATCCATATAATCCCTTACTTGCCTGGCCAATTCATCAATACCTGCTTTACCGGCCCCAGAAACAGCCTGGTAGGTTGATACTACCACCCGCTTCAGTCCGGCAGCCAGATGAATTGGATTGATTGCCACTACCATAATAATGGTAGAACAATTCGGGTTGGCGACGATTCCTTGGTGAGAAGCAATATCCCCCGGGTTGACCTCCGGTACCACCAGAGGCACATCATCATCCAAGCGAAACGCATAGCTATTATCAATCACCACGCAATTGTTTGCAACCGCCAAGGGAGCTAATTCCCGACTTACCTCAGTACCCACCGCAAACAGAGCCAGATCGGATTGTTTAAATGCGTCGGGCTCGACTTTCCTTACCGTTATAGTCTCGCCCTTGAATTTTATTTTACTGCCGGCTTCACTGGCATCGGCCAGGCATAATATTTCCTTTATCTTGAATTCTCTTTCATCCAGAATCTTAAGCATTTCCTGCCCCACTGCGCCGGTTGCTCCTACTACTGCCAATCTCACACCCTCTGTCATAACCCCTAAACCTCCTACCTACCTTATAGCGTATAATTTTTCCTAATATTTTAGCATAATCAGAACAACAACTACAACGATCCCAATAAAAGTGGTTGAATTTGCCTACCCTGCAAGGCGAAGACCGTGGTGTCAACTACCTGTTCCAGGTTAGCCAGCAGAGAATTGGCCTTTTGATGGGGATCATCCTGGCGAAAGGGCACAAAATATATATTCTTCATATTCAATAGTAAGCCCAAGTTGCGGGCATTGATACCCAGGGCATCATTAGTGGATATGGCGATTACAACCGGACGCTGATTGCGCAGATGAGCCTTAATGGCCATTAATGCAGGAGTATCCACTATCCCGCTGGCCAGTTTGGCAATAGTGTTACCGGTAGCCGGCATCACTACTATCACATCCAGTAATTTTTGTGGTCCTATAGGTTCGGCCTCGACAATGGTATTAATCACCGGATTGTCGGACAGCTGGTTTAGAAAAGCCTTTAAGTCATCCACCTTATAAAACCTGTTATCGGTTTCATCAACCGTATATGAAATTATGGGAGTTATTTCTGCGCCTTCCTCCTTAAGTTTCTCTATCTGAGGAAGGGCCGCTCCAATAGTGCAGTGTGACCCGGTCAATACCACCCCGATCCTAACTCCGATCAAGCGTTTCTGCCGCACTTTTAACACCTCCTCGCTAGCCATAAAGCAAATTTTCTCCGCTTTTTCTGAGTTCCGTAATGAGCATTCGGGGTATCACATCGGCCAAAATCTTACCGGCAAATACCGGAGCGACCTTACCCGGCAAGCCGGGTGCCAATATAGCTTTGAGCCCGAAGGTATTGGCAGCCTCAAAATCCGTTCCCCCCGGCTGAGTTGCCAGATCTATGATGAGTACATCGGGATTGGCATATTTTAATATATTGCGATCCAGTACCATCGTGGGAACCGTATTAAATACGATGTCGGTATGATTCATTATTTCATGCAGGTCTTCGTATGCCGCCCGAGAACATCCCATTTCATAAGCACGTGCCAACTGCCCCGGATTTCTGGCTACCACAGTAACTTCCGAACCCAACGCTCTTAAAGTTCGAGCCATCGTAATACCCACCCGGCCGAAACCTATTACACAGGTTTTACTGCCGTGAATAGTAGTGGCTGTCTCTTCCATCGCAATCTGAATAGCACCCTCAGCCGTAGGTATTGAATTCAGGATTGCTATTTCATCCATTTCTACGATTTCCAGCAAGGTTAAACCATATTTACCAGCCCATTCTCTTAGAAATTTACGTGCCGACCCTATTATGATTACGGCATTACTTGCCACGCTGGCAATTGCCTTTTCGCTAAGAATTAGTTCCTGTTCCCCATAAACAGCCCTTATTTCTCCCTTATCATTGGTACCGGGTAATGGTAAAATGAGCACCTCCGTATCCTTACAGGCTTCCTCTACATTATTGACAACGAACGCTCCGTAGCTGACCTTTCCGCGAGGAAATCCGGCTACCACTACCGTAGCACCTCTTTTTACTAATTCCGATACCAGAATTAATTCCCGATCATCTCCTCCAACAACTGCGATTTTTATTCCTGATAGAACTGAACTCACCAATAACCCCCCTCTGGGTTTTTACTTTTGTAACCACAGTTATTAGCATTATATGTACTCTGCTCAGGACTGTGCCTGTCCGGAACATCAACCCAACTACGCATTTTGTCTTTTTTAATGTCAAAATCACCATTTTTGAATAAAAAAAAGAGCTCCTGCTCTGATAAAAATGTTTTTTATGTTTTCCCTTTGGGCTTTTAAATGCCGAACTCATATCCTTTTTCAAATACCGCCAAACATGCTTCTACTACTTTATTATTATACAAAATGCCACTATTTTGAATTATCTCCTGCAATGCAGCATCAATCCCGAGAGCAGGGCGGTAGGGCCGGTACATAGCCATCGCCTCAACTACATCTGCCACCGCAATAATATGTGCTTCTTTTAGGATACTATCGATCCACCCTTAAATTAGTTTTTCCAGTCCGTAGGTCAAACCAGGCATTCCCATAATCTTCTTGACCGTCATCAACACACCCGGCATAAAACCTATCCGATCAAAAGAATCATGGCGTATTCGGAGGCTTTGTCCCACACCCCCAAATATAACCTCCTGATGAGCTACAAAACCGGGCAAACGGACACTGTGAATTCTTATTCCGTTGATCTCTCCCCCGCGAGCTCCGGCAACCCGTTCCATTTCGCGGCTGTTGCGGGCCGGGTTGTAGGTACGGCCTGAGGATATTAATTCCGCTGTTTTTATGGCAGTTCCGGAAGGAGCATCTATTTTGCGGTCATGATGCAGCTCTATTATTTCAACATCCGGAAAATACTGAGCCGCTTCCTGGGCAAGTTTCATCATTAAAACCGCTCCGATGGCAAAATTAGGTATTACTGCTACCCCTACCCCGTTGTCCATAGCCATCTTTTCAAGCTGTTTCAGTTCAGCTTCATTTAGACCGGTGGTTCCTACCACACAGTTAATCCCACGTTTGAGCGCGGCGCGAACATTATTATAGACTGCTTGCGGATTAGTAAAATCAACCATTACATCAACTTTTATTCTATCCATAAGCTGCTCGAGGTCATTATCTACCGGCATAGGCTCCCTGCCTTCACTCACACTGACCACACTATCCACTCTGGCTTTTGTATCAATCAACCCCACCAGTTCCAGATCCTCATTGTTTTGAACTGCGCGAGCTGTTTCCATCCCCATCTTACCCAGTGCGCCAGATACTATCACCTTGATTTCTGCCGTCATTACCCTACCTCCCTTTATTCCTTAAACAACATTTTTATACATTCTGCAACCTCAGTCAAGAAACCTGCTTAAATATGGATGGAATGTTGTTTAAGGTGGCGACACACCCCTGTCAGGGAATGTCCCCGTATGATAATTTCTGTAGTATAATGATAAAGCTAATATTGGATCTTATAAGAAGGAGTCGTATTATTATGCCTTTGGACGGACTGGCTATTAGAGCCCTTAGCACAGAATTGAATAGTGAGTTGCTTGATGCCCGTATTGACAAAATACATCAGCCCGAGAAGGACGAACTCTCCTTTTCCATACGCTCGCTAAAATCCGGGACACTTAGACTCACCATATCGGCTAACCCAAGATGGGCCCGTATCCACATTAGCGCTGAAAAGAAGACCAACCCCACTCAGCCATCCTCTTTTTGTATGCTGTTGCGCAAATACTTGGAAGGCGGCAAGATAAAGGAGATAAAACAGTTAGGCCTGGAACGTATTGTTCATATCCGTATTGAAGCCCTGGATGATTTCAAGGAATGGACGGATAAAATTCTGGTTTGTGAATTTATGGGAAGACACTCCAACATAATTTTGATTAACCCAGAAAGTGGTCTGATACTGGACGCAATTAAGAAATACAGCAGTGAGCTGCGCGAGGTTTATCCAGGCAAAGAATATATCAGCCCTCCCTCCCAGACCAAGCTAGACCCTCTAAAGACCAATTTTGACGATTTTTCCAAGGCTATGTGGCAGCAGGGCGAAGATAAAAGCATAAACTTCGCTTTGTTTAATGTGTATGTTGGGCTCAGTCCCTATAGTGCCAGGGAAATATGTGCCTCCACCGGATTGAGCCAGGACTTGCCGGTAGATCAATGCGGCGATTATGAATTAAGCCTGCTTTATCAAAGTACTCAAGCCCTAATAAATAATATGCTTCAAGGGACTATAAGTCCCTGCGTTCATTACCGGAACAATATCCCCGTTGACTTTACCCCTTACCGGCCCTTGACTCTACCCGCCTCAGGCTTGAGTCGAACTTTCCCGTCTATGAATACTGCCTGCGACGAATTTCATAGGCATAAATTGAATCAGATAAAATTAGAGTCTATGCAGATCAATCTTTCCCGCAACATTAAGGAACACCTGGATCGAGCTTACAAGAAGAAATTTTTTCAGGAAGGTGATTTGAGTAGAGCTCACGAAAATGAAAAGTACAGAATATGGGGGGAACTATTGACTGCCTACGCCCACCAGTTTAAAAAGGGAGATGCGCAGGCTGTCCTGAATGATTTCCATACCGGAGAACCCGTCTGCCTGGATTTGGATCTGCGCTACACCCCTATTCAGAATGCCCAGCGGTTTTTCAAGCTTTATAACAAGAGCCGTGGCGCACAAAAACACTTGCAGCGTCTTATGGCAGAGAATCAGCAGGGAATCGATTATTTAGAATCCGTTTTGATATCTATAAAGCAGGCTGAAGATCCGGCCCAAATAGATGAAATAATGGAAGAATTGGAGAAGGAAGGCTATATTAAGACTCGCTCAACCAGATCCAAGAGAAAATCGGAGCGCAGTCAGCCGCGCAAATTTGTATCTTCCGATGGTCTGGAAATTCTTGTGGGCCGTAATAATCTGCAGAACGACCGTTTAACCCTGCGGGAAGCGGATAAGAATGATCTCTGGCTGCACACCAAGGACATTCCGGGAACCCACGTAATTATCAGCCTTCCCCCGGCAATTAAATCAATCCACCAGATCCCGGACAAGACCCTGGTTGAGGCTGCCAGCCTGGCGGCTTTCTATAGCAAAGCCAGTGGCTCACTCAAAGTTCCGGTTGACTATACCTTCCGCTTCAATGTTAAGAAACCGGGCGGTGCAAGACCAGGTATGGTTATATACGACAATTACTGGACCATGCTGGTTAAACCCGATTCCGATATCCTGCATAATATGCTCCAATCAAAAGCGGGATCATCTCCCATTAATTCCCATACCTGATTATTCAAACCTGATTTCCTTTTCCATAAAATAGTTTGGTACAAATGCTGCAAAGCCTCTCCCGGTCAAGCATTATTGTAAAATCAATCTTTTTTCTGATTCTTATTCTGCTTATTTTGGTTAAGCCGGGACAACATTTCATCGAAAAGAGACTTAAATAATTCGCGGTTCTTGGGTTTTTCAGCATACATGTTGTTATCGGCTTCCTTAAAAATGTCCTGCATACTTTTGGCCGCGTTATTCTTTATTGCCCATCCTACCGATAGACTGATGGGAAAAGGCGGTGACGAGGCTCGATAAAGGGCAGTCGCCTGTTTGATTCGCTGGCAGGCTTCTTCAATTACTAATTGTGGGCAGGTAGGCAGTAAAACGGCGAATTCATCTCCGCCGATGCGGGCTACAACATCGCCTTCCCGGAAGCATTGCAGTAAAATTTTGGCAACTGTAGCTAAAAGAGCATCTCCTGTAGCGTGGCCTAAATTATCATTGACCAGCTTCAGTCCGTCAACATCACAGACAACTATGCCGACCGGATCACAGCGACCGCTCTGCATTCGATTCAGTTCCTCTTCGAAATAACTGCGGTTGTATAAGCCGGTGGGCTTGTCGTGCATACTGAGAAATCGCAGCCACTCTTCCATCTGCTTACGGTCGGTTATATCCCGCACAATCACCTGAACCATGTCCTTGCCATCCATCTTAATGGTGTTTAGGTTGACCTCTGTATCAATCATGGTTCCATCGAAACGATAAAGACCCAGTTCAAATATTGCCAATTGACCCTGTTGGGCCTTTCCAATCTTCTCCCGTACCATTTCGATAGTCTTCACGCCATCGGACTGATTAGGAGGAGTAAAGGACTGGACGGATTTGCCAATGAGTTGATCTCGTGAGCAGCCAAACATTTCCTCAGTCCGGTGATTACATTCCAATATAGTATTTCCATCTATTAAAATAATGGCGTCATTCGCGGATTCAAACAGCAAACGATATTTATATTCACTCTCGCGCAGTTTCTCTTCCATTTCCCGGCGTTCGCTAAGATCCAGGTCAAAGCAAAATATCGTGGGCTCGGCGCCCTCTATTGCCACCACTGAATTGATGGAATACACAGTAATTTGGGAACCGTCTTGGTGTAATAGTTGTAACTCGCCGGGAGGCATCAATTCACCAGATTTAACAGCTTGGGCTGCAATCTGTAAAAACTGATTGAACGTTGGTTTAAATTCAGCGGGAATAACCAAGTCAGCAATCTTTTTGCCTACAGCTTCAGCAGCAGTGTAGCCATAAACCTTTTCGCTCCCCTTGTTCCAGTAGGTAACAATACCGTCAACTCCGTAGCCCTGAATAGCAACACCCGGGAGATATTCCATCAAGTTGCGAAATCTGGTCTCGCTTGCCCGCAGTCTTTCTTCCGTTCTTATGCGATCCGTAATGTCTTCATAAATGTATAAATCACCAAAATAGTTGTTAAGTTCATCAGCTATTCTCGTGGCAAAAACCCGCACAATCTTTCCGTCAAGTAAAGTAATTTGAGTTTCTGTCATATCGGGAGGGTCAGTGAGGTATCGCTTTAATACATCCGCATATGACGACCTATCCGCCACCAACGCGATGCAATGTTGACAAATATCAGCCCAACCCAGTTCACCATGACGCATAGCCTTCTCAAGGGTATTCAGCCTCCAAATATCGCAAAAACTTTGGTTGAAGTATAGGATCTCATCAGTTGGCCTATCAAACAAGAAAATCCCCAAAGGGGCTTTCCTGGCCATGGTATCCAGTAATTGTATGCTCCATTGAAGTTTTTTTACGGTTTTTTCGGTTTTATTATTTTTTGAACCAAATCCGTTATCCTGTACTTCATCCAATTTTCATCACCTCGCGTATAAAAATTGTGTCTTATTTGCTAGTAATTTCTACTGACCCATCCTGCATATATTTCGCTTCATTATCTTCTTCCAATATAAATATTTTGTTGTTTAAGGTGTCGATAGCTACATCTCTGTTAATTATCGTGGCAACTTCTTCCTTGGTTACCAGTGTCCTTACCTGTATTCCGTTATCATAAAACTCCAGATGCATCTTATCACCATTGTCCCTATCAACGGTTTTCTCCTGAACATTTTTATATGGTTTCATAAATACGTATTTATATCCACCTTCGGCATATTTGATTTCCTGACCATTCAAAAACACCTTCATTATTAAATCCCTCCGGTTTTACGAGCGGCTGCCCGGTTTAACGGCTTCGCCTCGGCCTTCTTTACAAAGGGGACAATCCGACGCTTCCCAGGACTCAATATCCATGGTCAATACCGCCTCTTTTCTTACTCCGAAGTCAACTTGACCTCCGCTGCGATCAACCAGTACCGCCACCCCTATGACCTGAGCCCCCGCCTGATGGACTATATCCATAACTTCAACCACCGAACCACCCGTAGTTACCACGTCCTCTACAACCAGTACCTGATCTCCGGGGTTTAAATTAAAGCCCCTTCTAAGTTCCATTTTACCATCCTGACGCTCGCAGAAGATACCCGGAACGTTTAACTGGCGGGCTACCTCATATGCCACTATAATTCCGCCCATGGCCGGGCCAATGACCCAGTCGATCTTTTCGCCGCTGTATTTTTCTGCAATATGAGCGGCCAGTTTTTCAGTATAATGAGGATACTGCAATACCTGAGCACACTGCATATAGCGGTTGCTATGTTTACCGGAGGTAAGCTTAAAATGCCCTTCCAGTAGTGCCTTGGATTCCATAAAAATAGTGGTTGCTTCTTCTTTACTTAACATGCTTAAACCTCCAATTCATCAATAATTCTTTGAGCGGCAGCACGCCGATCGGCATCCTTAATAATCGGCCGGCCGATAACCATATAGTCGGCGCCCATCTGTAGAGCGTCATGGGGGGTAGTAATCCGTTTCTGGTCATTGGCGGCTGACCAGAGTGGACGGATGCCCGGGGTCAAAATTTTAAAATCAGATCCACAAGCCTGACGGATAGGTATTATCTCCCGGGGAGAACATACCACCCCGCCCAAACCTGATTTTTGAGCCAAAAGAGCCCATTTTACCACCAGTTCTTCAACCTTCAGAGGCACATACATTTCCTGAGCCAGCTCCTGGTCAGATATGCTGGTTAATACTGTTACGGCCAGTATCAGGGGAGCCTCTATTCCCAGCTTAACAGCTTCCTCCCTGCTTTCCTCCGCCACTTTGGTCATCATCTCGCGACCTCCGGCAGCATGCACGTTAAACATCTTACAGTTGAGGCGGGTCAGGACTTTTCCGGCCGCAGCAACCGTATTGGGAATATCATGCAGTTTCAAATCAACAAATACCTGGCCTCCCAGTTCATGAATCCGCTTTACTATGTCAGGGCCGGCGCTATTAAAGAGCTGCATACCGACCTTAAAAACACCGACATAAGCTGCGAGTTCCTTAGCCAGATTTAGTGCTTCCGCTGGTGTATCAACATCCAAGGCCAGCACAATCCTATCCTTAGCCTCCACAAACATACCTCTTTTCTTATGATATATTAAAACGCTTTTACCTCTGAACGGCTACCCCTACTATTTCCCCCAGATTATTAATCCCGTTATCATACATATAGCTATATAATCCTTTCGTTATATCTTCAGCTGCCAGGGGATTGACAAAATTAGCAGTACCGACAGAAACCGCCGTAGCACCGGCCATTATAAATTCCAGGGCATCATTGGCATTCATTATGCCTCCACCACCCAGAATAGGCAGATCCACCTCCCGGTAAACCTGATATACCATGCGTAAAGCCACCGGCTTGATGGCAGGACCCGACAGCCCCCCAAAAATATTGGCCAGTACCGGTTTTCTGGTTCTTAAATCCACTGCCATTCCCATCAAAGTGTTTATCATGGACAGGGCATCGGCCCCCCCCTCGCAGGCGGCTTGGGCTATCTCCACAATGCTGGTTACATTGGGGCTAAGCTTGGGCATAACCGGCAGAGATGTCTCCGCCTTCACGGCCTGAACCACAGTCTTGACCATAATCGGATCGGTTCCAAATTGCAGTCCTCCCTGCTTCACATTGGGGCAGGATATATTAAGTTCTATACCGGCTATACCTGCACATACGTCCAGTTTAGCAGCAATGGCAGCATATTCTTCTATTGTATTACCGGCAATATTGGCTATAACGGTAACTTTCTTTTCGCTCAGGTAAGGCAGATATTGATTAATAAAAACGTCAATACCGGGGTTTTCCAGTCCAATAGCATTCAACATTCCACCAGCGGTTTCTATAATACGCGGTGGAGGGTTGCCGCAGCGTGGCTCGATCGTAGTCCCTTTTACGATTACCGCACCTATAGTCGCAATGTCAATATAATCTTCATACTCCCGGCCATAACCGAAAGTCCCCGAAGCCACCGCCACGGGGTTATTCATTAGTATTCCCCCCAGATTTACTGTCAGGTCAATACCATTTTCCATCCTGACCCTTCCCTTCTCTATGAGCAAATTGTACAAGTTGGGGACCTTCTTGACTTGCATGTTCAAGTTCAACTTCATCCATATTAAAAACCGGGCCGTCTTTACATACCTTGACATAGCCTTCGTCATTCGCTTTTAAGCGCCGGGCACATCCCAGGCAGGCTCCCACCCCACATGCCATATGCTCTTCCAGGGATACCTCTCCCCAGATGCGATTCCGGGCAGCGTACCGGGCAACTGAGGCCATCATGGCTTCCGGCCCGCAGCTATATATCCTGTCAATTTGACCAGGTTGGGCTTGATCTGCCAGCAGGTCGGTCACCAGGCCTCTAAAGCCGTGGCTTCCATCTAAAGTAGCAGTTAAAATCGGAATCTCCAGCTGACGCAATCCATCAATGGCTACCAATTCTTCGGCCCGACCTGCTCCATATAATACCTTTACCGTACATCGGCGCTCTATTAAAGCTCGGGCCAGGTAAAGCAGCGGAGCGATACCTACTCCCCCGCCTACTAATACAGTATTTTCGTTTTTTTCGGGAAGGGAAAAGCCTCTTCCCAGCGGTCCCATGAGGTCCAAAAAATCATCAACCTTGATTTTGCTGAGAAGCTCCGTTCCACTGCCTACTACTTTATAAAGGAAGGAAATATAGCCGCTTTGTTGATTCACATCATAAATGCTCAACGGGCGTCTGAGCAGCGGGTCATGACTATTACCCGGCCTAACGTGCAGAAATTGCCCCGGTCGGCACTCGGCAGCAATATTAGGCGCCAAAAATCTCATTATATACATATCTTTTGTTAAATGTTGGTGGCTAAGCACCAATCCTTTTTCCACCTTGGGCATCTGGCATTCCTCCAGAACTTATTATTTATGCAAAGAGCTCACATATTCCTGCAGGGAATTGCACTGCATATCTTTAATGTTGTTGCCTTCTTCAATAACTGCCTGCATTGCTTGCAGGGTATCCAGCGAAGTCAGACAGGGAACGTTAAGCTCCACCGCCACCCGTCGAATTTGGAAACCATCGCTGAATTGAAGACGTCCGTGGGTTAAGGTGTTTACGATGAAATCCACCTTGCCGGCTCTAAGCAGATCAACGATATTAGGCGAACCTTCCTTTATTTTTTTAACGGTTTCAACTTCAATACCGATGTTTTCCAAAGACTTGGCTGTACCTTCCGTAGCTATCAATTTGAATCCCAGCTCGGCAAAACCTTTCAAAATCGGCAAGGCCTCTTCTTTATCCTTATCGGCAATGGTGGCCACGATAGTGCCTTTTTCGGGTATTTCCATGCCCGCCGCAATTAATCCTTTATATAAGGCGGTTTTCAGTGATTTATCTATACCCATCACTTCCCCGGTAGACTTCATCTCCGGCCCCAGGGTTATATCCACCTGTTCCAGTTTATTGAAAGAAAATACCGGCACTTTGACTGCAAAAAAATCAGGCCGCGCCAGCAATCCCCCGGTATAACCCATCTGTTCCAGGCTCTTGCCCAGAGCCGCTTCAGTAGCCAGCTTTACCATGGGAATGCCGGTTATCTTGCTGATAAACGGTACGGTACGGCTGGAACGAGGGTTTACCTCGATCACATAAAGCTCATTCTGGAATTCCACAAACTGAATATTTATTAGCCCTTTAACTTTCAAGGCTAAGGCCAGACGAGTAGTATAATCTATCACTTTATCCTGAATCTCCGCGGTAATATCATGAGCCGGAAAGACCGCCATGCTGTCACCGGAATGAACCCCGGCCCTCTCAATGTGCTGCATTATTCCGGGTATTAGGACTTCTTTACTGTCTGACACCGCATCCACTTCGATTTCCTTGCCCAGCAGGTATTTATCCACCAAAACCGGATGTTCGCGGTTTACCTTTACGGCCGTGGCCATATACTGCTCCAGTTCCTCCTGGTTATAGACAATTTCCATAGCTCGGCCACCCAGTACATATGAAGGTCTTACCAGCACCGGGTATCCTACCCTATCAGCAGCCTTGACCGCATCTACAACTGAAAATACGCTTTTTCCGGGTGGCCGGGGGATTCCCAGTTCCTCCACCAGGCTGTCAAAACGATCCCTATCCTCAGCCCGATCAATACTGTCGTTGGACGTTCCGAGTATCCTCACGCCCACATTGTTCAAGGGATGAGCCAGATTAATGGCGGTCTGTCCGCCGAACTGGACTATAACCCCGTATGGTTTCTCTTCTTCGATGATATTCATGACATCCTCAAAAACCAAAGGTTCAAAATACAGGCGGTCAGAAGTATCAAAGTCAGTACTTACCGTTTCGGGATTATTGTTTACTATGATTGCCTTTATGCCAGCTTCCCGCAAAGCCCATACACAATGAACCGAACAATAATCGAATTCCACCCCCTGGCCGATACGAATCGGTCCGGAACCTATAACCAGTACTTTCTTGGCCTTCGGGTCATGGGTAGCTTCGTTCTCTTCCTCATAACAGGAGTAAAAATAGGGAGTCATGGCGTCAAACTCAGCCGCACAGGTATCTACCAGTTTGTAGGTGGGAATTACCCCTTTGTCCTGGCGCAGACGATGAATATGCACCTCTTGTACCCCTTGCAGGTTGGCAATTTCGATATCGGAAAATCCCATTTTCTTAGCTTCCCGCAGCAATTCCTCCTCCAACTCCACCCCGATGAGGCGCTGGGTGAAATCAATGATATTCTTAATCTTCTTCAGGAAGTACTTATCTATCTGGGTTATTTCCCAGATATCATTGATGCTCATACCCCGGCTGAAAGCCTCAGCCACAATGAAGATTCGCTCGTCATCGGCATTGGCCAAACGATCGCGCAGTTCTTCATTGCACAGATTTAGCAGTTCCGGCAGTCTCATGCCAGTAATACCCAATTCCAAACAGCGGATGGATTTCAAAAAGGCCGCTTCAAAACTGCGGTCAATAGCCATAACTTCTCCGGTAGCCTTCATCTGGGTTCCCAGCTTGCGGTCTCCGAAAACGAACTTGTCAAAAGGCCAACGGGGCATCTTCAAAACTACATAATCAATGGCCGGTTCAAAACAAGCGGTAGTCTTGCCCGTTACCGCATTAGGTATTTCATCCAAGGTAAAGCCGATAGCAATCTTGGTGGTTACTTTGGCGATAGGATAACCGGTGGCCTTGGAGGCCAGTGCGCTGGACCGGCTGACCCGGGGGTTGACTTCAATTACATAGTATTTTTTACTGAAGGGATCGAGTGCGAACTGAACATTGCACCCTCCCGCAATCTTCAAAGCGCGAATTATTTTTATGGATGCGGCTCTAAGCATCTGATACTCTTCGTCGGTAAGAGTTTGAGCCGGTGCCACCACTATGCTGTCCCCGGTATGGATTCCCACCGGATCAACATTTTCCATACTGCAAATGGTGATGCAGTTGTCGTTGGCATCGCGCATTACCTCGAACTCTATCTCCTTATAACCGGCCACGCTTCTTTCAATCAGCGCCTGGCTTATGGGACTGACTTTAAGCCCCTTGGTCACAATATTTCTCAGTTCTTCCTCGTTGTGAGTATTGCCACCTCCACTGCCCCCCAGAGTATAGGCGGGACGGACAATGAGAGGATATCCGATCTGATCGGCAAATTCAATAGCAGCCTCCACCGAATGAACAATGTCACTTTCAGGAATCGGTTCCCCGATCTCCTGCATGGTTTGTTTAAACAGTTCCCGGTCTTCAGCCCGGGCAATGGCCTCCAGAGGTGTGCCTAATAGGGGAACCCCGTATTTATCCAGGATGCCTTCCCGGTCCAGTGCCAAAGCCATGTTAAGGCCCACCTGACCACCCAGGGTGGCAATAATTCCATCCGGTTTTTCTTTTTCTAAAATCTTACTTACCGTATCGATGGTAATAGGTTCTATATAAACATGATCAGCTATATGGGTATCAGTCATAATGGTAGCCGGATTACTATTTAACAGTACAACTTCAATACCCTCTTCTTTTATGGCCCGGCAGGCCTGGGTGCCGGCATAATCAAACTCGGCGGCTTGACCTATAATAATCGGCCCCGAGCCAATAACCAGCACCTTTTTTAATCCGTCCTTAATCGGCATCTAATCTCCTCCATCTCGGCAAATAATTTATAAGCAATCAATAAATTGGTCAAAGAAAAAGCCCGTATCGCTGTATCCAGGATAACCCTCAGGGTCGAACTGCAGCGAAAAAACCGGCAGATTCCGATGCCTAATTCCTTCTATAGTGTTGTCATTCAGACTTCGCATAGTTACCTCAATATCGGTGCTGGCCAGAGATAAATCATCAATGGTAAAACCATGATTCTGCGTAGTGATGTATACCCGGTTATTCTTTAAGTTTTTAACCGGATGATTGCTGCCCCGGTGACCGTGATCGAGTTTACATACTTCAGCACCCATGGCCAGAGCAATAATCTGGTGCCCCAAGCCCACACCAAACAGAGGTAGCTTTCCCATAAGTTCTCGGGCGGTTTCAATTATATAAGGCACCGCCTGCGGATCCCCCGGTCCGTCCGACAGGAACAGCCCCTGCGGTTTTAGTGCCATTACATCTTCGGCGCTGGCGGTTGCCGGCATGGCAATCACCTCACAATCCCGCATCAAAAATGAATCCAATACCCCTCGTTTGGTGCCTAAATCCAACATGGCCACTCTCTTATCCGCATCTCCATATTTCATTACGTTTTTACGGGTTACATACTTCACCAGATCGCCCTGCAATTCCTGAGAGGCTAAACGCGCCCTATCCTGCAGCCATGGCAGGCTGTCCAGGCTATCAGTAATAATTCCTCCCATTATGCCATGTTTGCGTATACATCTGGTCAATGCCCGGGTGTCCACTTCGGTCAGAACCGACACCTCATTGTTATTTAGAAAGCTTATAATATCGGTCTCCATCTCATAGTGGCTGGGAAAGTCAGTCAGCTCACGCAGTATAAGGCCTTGCACCATAGCCACCTGGGAGGCAAAACTCTTTTCATTGAAACCTACGTTTCCCACCAGCGGGTAGGTCATCACCACTATCTGACCGTAATAGGACGGATCGGTAATAATGTCCTGGTAACTAATCATCGCAGTAGTAAACACTACCTCGCCACCTGCCATGGAACAATTGTTTAATAACTTTCCTTTAAAAACCCTGCCATTTTCCAACACTAGGTAGCCTATCAAGAACATCACTCCTCAACAATTTGACCTTCCCTGGCAACTACTCTCCCGTTAACGATGGTCATCCAGGGCCAACCCTTCAAGGGTTGCCCCTTAAAGGGGGTATTTTGCCCTTTGGAGTAAAATTGATCCGGCTCTACCACCCTGACCGCTTCCGGGTCAAGAATGGTGATATCGGCAGCGGCTCCAATATCCAGGGTTCCCTTGTCGATTCCCAGCACCTCCGCAGGTCCTATAGTAAACAGCTGCACCATTTGTTCCATTTCCAGCAGATCGCAGTTAACCAGACCATCCATTATCAGAGCTACGGCTGTCTCCAGACCGGATATACCTGAGGATGCCAGGTTGTATTCGCAGTCTTTGCTCTCCAGGTGATGCGGGGCGTGATCGGTGGCTATGCAGTCCACCGTACCGTCTGCCAGACCTTGACGCAGAGCTGCCCTGTGTTCTTCGGAACGCAGGGGAGGATTAACCTTGGTATCGGCATCATAGCCGCCCACAATTTCATCAGTCAGGATCAGGTGATGCGGCGTAACCTCACAGGTCACTCTTAACCCGCGGGCTTTAGCTGTCCTGATCATTTCCATCGAACCCCGGGTGGAAGCATGGCATATATGGACATGCGCGCCGGTTAGCTCAGACAATATTATTTCGCGGCTAACCATCAATTCCTCAGCAGCTGCGGGGATGCCTTTGAAACCGTACAGGGTCGAGTAATAACCTTCATGCATCTGCCCTTCCCCCACCAGGCTTTTTTCCTCGCAATGAGAGAGTACGGGCAGGTCAAACATCTTTGCGTATTCCAAAGCGTTGCGCATAATCCCCGCGTTGCTTACCGGTTTGCCATCGTCTGATACGGCCACGCAGCCTGCCGCTACCAGTTCCGCCATCTCACTCAATTCTTTGCCGGCCTGCTGTTTGGTAATACACCCTATCGGCAGGACGTTTACCACCCCGGATTTCGCTGCCCTGTCTTTTATAAAGGTAGCCACGGCGGCGTTGTCAATTACCGGATCAGTATTGGGCATACAGCAGACCGTAGTAAAGCCCCCTGCTGCTGCCGCTCTAGTGCCGGAAGCTATGTCTTCCTTGTACTCAAAACCAGGTTCCCGCAGATGAACATGTATATCAATAAATCCGGGGCATACGATTTTCCCCGCTGCATCAATCACCGTACATTCTTCGGCATGTATATTCTCATCCATTTCCATAATCTTTCCATTTCTAATTAGAACATCCATCAAGGCATCGATATCATTAGCCGGGTCTATTACCCTTCCACCTTTAATTAGTAATTTCATCGCGCGAACCTCCCATCATCAGGAATAATAAAGCCATTCTGACCGCCACCCCGTTGGTAACCTGCTCGTTAATAACAGACTGGGTGCCATCCGCCAGTTTTGAGGATATTTCCACTCCCCTGTTCATGGGCCCCGGGTGCAGTACCAGCACGTCTTCTTTGGCGCGCTTCAATCTGTCCGGGCTAAGCATATACAGATTGGCGTATTCATCCAGGGAAGGGAAAAGCCCAGTTTCTTGGCGCTCTTTTTGGACTCTCAAGACGTTGACCACGTCCACACCTTCCATGGCTTTATCCAGGCTATAGTAACTTTTAACCCCCAATTTCTCAATTTCCGGCGGCATAAGGGTAGAGGGTCCCACCACCCTTATCTCACAGCCGAACTTGTTCAGGCCATATATGTTGGAGCGGGCTACCCGGCTATGCAGGATATCACCGACAATAGCCACTTTCAATCCTTCCAGGGTGCCTTTCTTCTCCCTGATACTGTACATATCGAGCAATGCCTGGGTGGGATGCTCGTTGGTTCCATCCCCGGCATTGATTACCCGCATCTTGGTGTTGCGAGCCACATAGTGGGGAGTCCCGCTCATGGAATGGCGGATAACCATAAGATCAAAACCCATAACCTCAATGGTCTTGATGGTATCCCGCAAAGACTCACCTTTTTGCACACTACTGGTTGCAACCGCCAGATTAACGGTATCCGCACTCAGATACTTACCGGCAATTTCAAAGGAGGTACGAGTCCGGGTGCTGTTTTCATAAAATACCGTGACCATCGCTTTGCCACGAAGAGCAGGAACCTTTTTCACATCCCTCATTATTATGTCTTTCATCGGCACTGCCGTATCCAAAATCAATTCCAGTTCTTCCCGGCTTAGATCTCTGATTCCCAGTAAATCCTTCCTGTGCTCAAATTTCACTGTCTTGCCTCCTTAATATCTGATTTTAGGGTAAGTCACGAAAAAAAAGCCTTCCTTGCTGTGCTTGGCAAGAAAGGCATTTATCTCTGAAGAAATCTCCCTTGCCAGCCTCTCGGGACCAGTTTAAAGGGTCATCTGTCATTGGTCTATAATCTCCTGTATTATAACTTCGTCCCGGCCGTCAATTTCCCTTACCAGTACGGAGACGATCTCGTTGTGGGAAGTGGGAACATTCTTGCCGATAAAATCGGCCTTTATAGGTAGCTCCCGGTGCCCCCGGTCTACCAGCACCGCCAGCTGAATTGTTCCCGGTCGGCCTAGATCGATCAGAGCATCCATAGCCGCTCGAATCGTTCTCCCGGTGTACATGACATCATCTACCAGAATGATGTTCATCTCGTTAATGTTAAAAAATACCTCAGTGCGGTGAACCTGGGGCTGGAGTGCCAGGGTTGTCAGGTCGTCCCGGTAAAGGGTTATGTCTAAAATTCCTACCGGAACTTTGATTCCTTCAATCTCTTCAATGCGCTCCGCCAGTCTTGTCGCCAGCGGCCCACCCCTTCTTCGTATACCTATAAGAGCTACCTTGTCGACGCCCTTGTTTCTTTCAATTATTTCATGAGCTATGCGGGTAAGCGCTCTCTTGATAGCAATCTCATCCATAATATTTTTCTTCTCTTGCAGTTCCATCGTTTCAACCTCCCAAGCCTGATCAAAGCTCATTTTATTCAGGACTGCCCTTCAACAAAAATACCCGCCATCGCAAAGCCGAAAGCAGGCATGTTAAAACACAATCCTTGCTAGCCTCGCAGTGCCAACTTAAAGGTTATATTAGAATTCTAATCAACCGGGAAGGTGATGTCAACCTGATCTGCTCAATTCAGTCAGAACCCGTTCGAAATATGATGGAAGAGAGCTGGAAAACTCCATATACTCCCCGCTGCGGGGGTGGTTGAATCCGAGCAGGTGCGCATGCAGAGCTTGAGAATCAAGATCAAAATGTTTTTTGGACGAACCATAAAGAGGATCTCCAACTACCGGATGTTTGATATATGCAAAATGCACTCTGATCTGATGGGTTCGGCCCGTCATGAGGCTCACCTTTACCAGGCAATAATTAGCGAACCGCTGCAAAACTTCGTAATGACTGACAGCCGGTCGACCATCCTTGGTCACCGCCATCTTCTTGCGATCCAGCTTGCTGCGGCCGATGGGCGCATCAATTGTCCCCAGGTTCTCTTTAATTACCCCGTGAACCAGGGCTATATATTCCCGCCGGATACTGTGTACCCTGATCTGCTCCGCCAGGCTGCGGTGGGCGCTGTCGTTTTTCGCCACCACCATCACTCCAGACGTATCCTTATCGAGGCGATGCACTATTCCCGGCCGCAGTTCGCCATTTATCCCCGACAAATCATTAATGTGAAAAAGCAGTGCGTTAACCATCGTATTATCCCAGTTGCCATGCGCCGGGTGCACAACAAGACCCTTCGGTTTATCCACCACCGCCAGATCCTCGTCCTGATAAATGATATCAAGCGGGATATTTTGCGGCTCGATAGATACGGCCTGCGCCTCCGGCACTTCCACTTCCACCGCTTCGCCTTCCCGGAGATGATAGCTGGCCTTCGCCCGTTCGCCGTTAACCAGCACCTTGCCTGTTTTTATAAGGTTTTGCACTGCCGAGCGGGAGAGCTGCTCCATATTCTCCGCCACGAAAACATCCAGGCGCTCGCCCTCCATATCCTCAAAAACCATCAATTGTTCCCGGCCTGCCATCCCGCCAACACCTTTCATTATTTATAAGAAACATCAAGGGCCTTAATATCAATACCACCCCATAATTACAATTGTTCCAGGAAGTCTATCAAAGGTTTAAAATGTTGGGAACAACGTTGTGCAAGCTCTCTATACATAACCTTGTTCAAAATGGCTGGTGCATCCACTGTGTCAACATATGTCCGGTGATAAGTTGAAAAAATATCTTCCACTACTCGCTTGGGAGGGCGTTCGTTATTCTGATCCTCCACAGGAAGTTTCCATTGAGTCTTGACCTCAGGTATATCCAAACGATCCGCCAGAGCTTTAGGACTGGCTAATATTAAGGCTTCCAGATCATATTTGAAACAAAAAACCATAAAGCGGCTTTCTAATAATTTTTTATCGTTGATTCCCTTTCTTTCCAACGTTCTTGAGAAATTCGCATATATACCACTAATCAACTCTTCGGCAGTTTCGTGAGCAAAGCCCTTGTTTTTAGGATAGAGATCCGGTAAAGCAACTACAATAGTTTGTGGGTCGTTCAGTAATATATTTACTGCCTTCTCGGGCACCTTCAGAACCACTGATTTCTTCTTGTCTCCAGTGGGAGCCTCAACAAAGGAGATTTGTATTCCAGCCTGAAGTTTTTGATTGATTAACGGAGCTAATAGACTACTCATAGCATATTTGTCTGATGGACCCTCAACATAAATTAGCACTTTCTTCATAAGAGAACCTCTAATTCATCATTTCGGTGCATCAACTCTATTTCATCCTGTCCAAAGTCTTCCAAGTTTGATAGAAGTGTCCTGGAAGTATCAGGCTTTATAAACGTAATATTATTATCCCGCCTACGCAAAACTGCCAGGCGGGATAATTGAAAATTGACCAGAAAATATGATGAATGGGTAGCTAACAGAATTTGGGTTCTTTCACAAGCCTTTTCGAATAGCCCCGCAAGAATAGGAAGCGTACGTGGATGCACTCCTTGATCCGGTTCATCAATGCACATGAGTGCCGGCGGATTTGGGTGGAGGCATAAAGTAATCCAGCAGATTAACCGAAGAATTCCATCTGAAAGATCAGCCAAACTCAAATCATAGTCCATATCCTCTTCCCGCCAGAAAGCAATAACCTCTCCTGGTCCCCCACGGGACTTGACGGTGAGATCCTTAAAACCGGGAACCATATATTTTAGATGTTGTTTAAGCTCATCAAATTGATCAGGATATTCCAGAAGTAAATAATGAAGCACAGAACTCAAATTTCCCGCATCCTCGTGTAAAACTGGTTCCTGTTCAATAGGTACAGATTTACGAAGTTTTTGATTGTCAATATTAAAAGAACCATAAAACTTCCAATCATGAATAAACTCCTTGAGATTATACAGTGTACCCATGGCTGGATTATTAATAGTTCCCAAGGCCAGTTGGTTGGGCCGTTTCAATGCTATATCCTGTCGCTTGAATCTCTTTAATTCAGGATCTTGAATGACTCCTTTGCCCTCTTTAATGCTCATAAACAAATATGGCTTATCATACTGAGATCCTAGCGGAGAAGCTGAGACCACTCTTTCAAATGAAACATGTTTGTTTCCTATCGGACCCATCAATTCACCCTGGTAACGCACAGGCACAGGATAACCACTATCCACTTCAATACTCCACCAAAAGCTATCTCCCCCAGGCTTATGAAATATTTGCTGGCCAATTGCTCCTTTAACAATTTCCGGCGGGATATCTTCGCTCATACCATCTCGCAAAAACTTCAGAAACTCAAACAGGCTGGATTTTCCCGAACCATTCACACCAACCAATACATCTAACGAGCTAAAGTTGGCCACAAAATCCTTAAATGGCCGATAACCGATTATTTTTAACGATTTGAGATACATTAAAACACCTCTCTTAACGCTAATTAAGCTCTTTTGCGTTGGAATTAAAACTACATTTATATACCTATAGGCTTTAAATAACACTGGCCGTTTACAAATTATCCATCTGGAAAATAACTATAAGTAATACTGTTACCCCAAGGTTACTCCTCTGGTTTATTTATAACAGAAGTATACGATATTTTACATTATTTGTATATTGCGCCTTCTGACATTCGCTTCGATATTTTATTCTCCTAATATAGACTCCTGCCGGCATTTATATTAATACGTGTTATAAAACGTGTCAATAATCCTTATCGTATGGTTATTATCCCACGTCAGAATTAACGACTTCCACTTAGTCAAGCTTGCCGTGAACCGCCAGCCATATACAGGGAGGCTCCTTTGAGGTATATTCCACCCGGTGGCGCTCATGAGCCGGTATGAACACCCAGTCTCCCAGCTTCATCTCCAATACTTTGCCCGTTTCCCAGGCCAGTCTGGCCTGCCCCTGCAGCAGCACCACCCACTCGTCCCGTTCCTGGTCATACCAAAAACCGGGCGGCGACGCCTGCCCGGTGGAAACAATTCTTTCAATTAGTACTCCCTTATCGGGAATCAGCGATTCAAATAACTCTTCCTCCGGCATCACTGCCGGTAACTGAAAAAGATTCATATGTTACATTCTCCACAAATCACATTTCTTTTCTTTTTAATATCTCAATGAGGTCACCCCGGCGAAATGTCGCTGCCAGTTGTTGCATGGAAATATTGGCATTTCCATATAGTTGCTGGATTGCAGTTTCCACATCCGATATAGCATCTTCCACGTATCTTTGTCCATTCTCTTCAACTATTTTACGAGCACTTTGAAAATTTCGATGCGATAACTCCTCAACACTACATTGTAGATCTTTCAGCAGATATTTACCCATTTGCATAGCTAGAAAACATGATGCATAGCGAACCAGAGGCGGATCAAAAGCAAGTGGCCGACGCCTCCTATTCTCAGCAATCCGATATAATAACGTGGCAATAATGGTCTGCGTACCGTTAAGACTATCGGAGAAGATCACCCTGTATAATTTACCGAAGTGCTCACGGGACATATATTTTGCTTGTTGGGGCCTTTGCTGCCAAACTGACAAAATAGCCTCGGCTGCTGTACCAGAAGTAATATCGGTAGGCTTTGCGGAAAGATCACTGCGTTTGCGGTGATATGTATATCCCAACTGCTCAATATCCATTTGCAGTCTTTGTTGTTTTTCATCATTGGCCCTTAAATCCCGCATATCTACTGGGTTCTGACTATTAGTAGCAAAAGTTATTTGTTGAACCAGATCACGATTATCGCTTGGCAATTGATATAGACGAATTAATACATAAGCGTCCTCCTGCCCTTTATTAAACAAATTTTTATTGTTGAGGGTTTTATGAATTGTCATACAGGTTTGCCCACCGTTAATAATTTGCAGGTTTTCAACTTTTACTTTATAATCACCACTTTGCAGAGCATTATAAGAAAACTTATCGCAGATCATGGTAATACCATTATTATAGAAATAGAAATTGCTCCGTTCATCGCCCTGAAGAGTAAGACTAATCGCCTCATTAACCCGATTTCCGGCAATTCCCAAATACCTGCGAATATTTCGTTCCAATAGTTTTTCGCCATGCCGCTCAAACATTGCGGCGATTTCTGTCACGGAAATGCGGGCCACCAGCACTCTAACAAAATTAAAATCTTCCACAATGGCCTTGCCGGTCAATTGAAGCGTGTCCGTAACAAATTTGGGAGCCTGCAGTATCATAACCAGGCGATCATGATTAACATGCTCCCAGTTAACCTGATCCCCGAAACCGGTCCGGTCAATCGCATCCTGACCCGCCGTGTTCCATGGCAATCCGTTGTTGCAGGCCAGAACTCTTATCCGGGGTATATAACCGTCACGAATCAAAGATCTTATTTCCTCCATTTTTGACTTAAGACGGTCATTTACGCGCTCCAGTTTTGCCCCCGGGTCAAAAATATAGCCAATTGCCTTATTAAGGTCATCAATTCCACCTTCAGGAAAGTTGGCATCGCCCTCTAAATTATTTTTATATTTTCCCTGAAAAAGAGTAACAACAAATTCCCCATCCATCTCTTCCGAATAGTGAATAGCATCCACTCCAAAATCTCCGCCGCCTTCGGTGATACAGTCAAATGCCTCATCATCCGGTAAATCAAGAACGGTTTTTACACATAAAAAAACGAAGGCCAGAAATTTCAGTTTATCTTCCTGGTTAATGTTCAGTTCATGTTCCGCACGATCCCGGATTTCATCACGAATTGATTGCAAGCGCTGATCAATAATAGCGGCATTAATATTCAATCTTTATCCTCCTCCAATTTATAAGGATATAAATATTATATAACTAATTTACATATTATGGTATAACAACCGTTCCTTTTGTTGGAAATACAGATTACGGATTATTTAATGTCCTGTCGTGCTCCCCGATATTCCGCAGCAAAATGCTTATTTAATAAAGTTTAACATTCTAACTTTATTATATTCCGATAGGAGGAAATTGACCACGGTTATGCTACCTTTTGTACAATCCTCAATAGGACAGTTTGGACACTGGTAAGCATTTATGCCCTTAAACAGCAAAGAGTACTTACCCCATTTCGCTTCATAAGACGTTTAAATGACGCATAGAGTTATCCGGCACTGCCAATTTGTACCTTAATCGATGTTGGATGTATTTAACTTAAAACAACCACTATGCTCCAACCAGTTCTTTAATACTTGGCGCGTACGGATTGGGCTCTGGGCCTTATTGTTGGCAGCCATATTGACGAACACAACGATTAGTATCTTATCCAATCAACCTCAACATATTTGTCATCTGCGGATGTCTTTCCGTCCAGCCAATCGGGATACCAGGTATTAATCATCAACTTCATGGGTCGGGTGCTGAAACCGTCGGTCCATTTTTGCATCATGACATCGTCAACGTAAAAGGATACTCCGTCCGGAAGATAATCGAATCGGTAGCTGTGAGATTCCTTGGTTGGATCAAAAGATAGAGGGTATTCCGCCGCCTGGCTTTTCCGTCCCCCGGCATACAGGGTAAACATCGCCTTGCCCTTGCTGCTGTTATATAGCTCAATGTCGATTTCATTGTACAGGTCGGGAGCCCGGTACAAAAAGAAGCCGGTGATCGATGAAGGTGAATCGGGAATTTTCATGCTGACCTCATATGAACCGTAGCTTACAGCCTTGCTTAATATTATTTCAGCCCCGGCGGTGGTTTTGGCCGGCATTATTAAGAACAAATGTCCATCTCTAACCGCAACATTTTCCGTATGCAACTGGCTTAACCCCAGTTTTCCGGTATCCTTCGTCCATAAAGACGAATCCCAGTTATTGAATCCTTCAACATATCTATAGATTTTTATTTGCCCCGGATACTCAAAGGACAATAGGCGCTGGGCCGCCTTGTCGGCGGGCTGTCTGTCCCAGACCGACAGTAAAATATCATATGAGCCGCTTGTCAATTCCTTGCTGTCCGGAACCTCCCGGCTCAAATTAACTTCTTGCATCCCACCGGTTTTCAGTTCCAATACCTTGGGCTCAGCATCATATATCTTGCCGTTAGGGCTTCTTAAACTGTATCCCACCCAGAACCGGCCATCACCGCTGCCGGTATTCCGTAATTCCAGGCTGATGTTAACAGCGTCGCCGGGGGTAAAAACCCCCTGTGGCTTCTTAATTGATATCAGCTTCAGGGGCATATATTTGTAAATCCTTATGCTGCGGCTTTTTTCATCCCATTCGACCTTTCCATCCAGAGCTTCGCTCACAAATCTCAAAGGAACCAAAGTATATCCGTTTTGAAATACCGGCTGAACATCCGCTGCTTGTATCTGGCGGTTAATAGTAATCAGGGATGAATCCGCAGAAATTTCAATGCTTTTAGCGGCCTGTTGTATTCTTACCAGACGAGCCTTCGGATCCCAGGCAACGCTTGCACCCAGAGCATCTGATATAGTTCTCAGCGGCACATAACAACGATTATTTTGATAATCAAAATATGGTTGTTGTTGGGGAAACGCCAGTAATTCATCATTAAAATATACTTTTATATCAGGAGAAGATACCTTAGCAGAGCTCACCGGACTGCAGCCGATTAAGGCAAAGAGAAAAATATATATAGAAAAGACCCTTATAAATAGTTTCATTAATGATCCCCTTGTGTCCCTGTCTACATTTTCCAATATCCCAACATATTAATAATAACTAATGCGGGCCAAATCATGTCAGTTCGCTTTTTTCACTTAATAAAACGTAGATCATCAGCAAGGCTCCGCCGCAGACGATGGCCGTGTCGGCCACATTGAAAACCGGCCACCAGCCCACGCTGATGAAGTCTCGCACGGAACCATAGACCCAGCGGTCAATTACATTGCCGAGTGCCCCGCCCACAATTAAACCACAGGCGTACTGTATCCAGCACGGGGGGGAATATTTTAAATGATAATAAATCATGCCAGCCGTCACCAACAACGCCATGATTAAAAAGAATGGTGCCTGGCCCTGTAAAAGTCCGAATGCAGCTCCCCGGTTATGGACATAGGTCACCGTTACTATGTCGCCAATCAGTCTTATACTGTCACCTACGGCTACTATGCCGGCGATCCAGTATTTTGTTAACTGGTCGATAAGCAATATGGATATCATACTGGCCCAAAATCTCAAGTTTTTTCCTCCCGATCTGTTATAGCAGCCAGGTCCGCCTGACCATTTTTATTATAGTCACTATATTGTAAGCTACAACATTGAGTAAAACAATCGTTCAGACTGGCTTTACCACTTCCCGGCCTTACTATATAATTGTAGTCTAGAAGCTGTTAAACATAAGTTTAGGGGATAATAATAGCAATTGCCAGGAGGTATTATAATGAATCAGTCTAGTTGTATCCGTCCTGCCCGGGTCTCGATCATAAAAGACCCAACCCTTGCACCCTCAGGTCATAATAAATTGGAATGGGTCAAAAACCACATGCCGGTTATGAACATGTTGAGAGAAGAATTTGAACGCAGCCAACCCCTCAGCGGAAAAACCATCGTATGCTGCCTGCATCTGGAGGCCAAAACCGGCTATCTGCTGCAGACCCTGATGGCAGCCGGAGCCGATGTGGTAACCTGCGCCAGCAACCCCCTCTCTACCCAGGATGATGTGGTGGCGGCTCTGGTTGATTCCGGCATCACCGTTTATGCCATCCACGGTGAAAGTGCGGAGGAATACCATGGTTTTCTGGAAAAAGCTCTGGACTGTCTGCCTGATGCTATAATAGATGATGGTGCCGACATGGTAACCATGCTGCTCAAGAGCAGGCATGAACAGGCACAAAATATAATCGGTGGTTGTGAAGAAACTACCACTGGTATAGTAAGACTGCGCTCCATGGATCAGGATAATGCTCTACTGTTTCCCATGATAGCAGTAAACGATGCTTATATGAAGTACCTGTTTGACAATCGCTATGGAACCGGGCAGTCTGTATGGGATGGGATAAACCGGACTACTAATCTGGTAGTGGCCGGCAAGACGGTAGTGGTAGTCGGATATGGCTGGTGCGGCAAAGGAGTTTCCATGCGCGCTAAAGGTATGGGGGCTAAAGTCATAGTAACTGAGATTGATCCGATTAAGGCCAACGAGGCCATTATGGACGGGTTCCGGGTAATGCCCATGGTAGAAGCCGCCAAATATGGGGAAGTCTTCGTAACCGTGACCGGAAATGTCAATGTAATCAGAAAAGAACATATGCAAGTAATGCCCGATAACGCCATTATGGCCAATGCAGGGCATTTCGACGTAGAGATATCAAAGCCTGATCTTAATAGCCTGGCAGTCAGCCGGAGAGTTCTTAAAAACAATATTGAAGAATTCGTTCTGGAAGATGGGCGCAGGCTTTACCTTCTGGCTGAGGGACGTCTGGTGAACCTGGCTGCCGGAGACGGGCATCCCGCCGAGGTAATGGATCTGAGTTTTTCGCTGCAGGCCTTATCCTTGCTTTACGTAATTCAAAACCGCGGCCAACTGGGCAACCATGTCTACAATGTGCCGGAAGAAATCGATAAAAAAGTTGCCTATTTAAAACTTAGAGCTGACGGGGTTGCCATCGATGAACTAACTGCCGAACAAATCAGCTATCTGGCAAGCTGGGACACCAACATATAAGAAAATGATCCCACTTGATCAATAGGATCTTTTTTCGAGTATAATAAATCCGCCTTTTTCACAAAATATCTAATGATAATAAGGAAAGGCGGATTTTTTGTGGAAACGATTAACCGGCGATATATCTGGGTGTTTTTTTCGATTCTTATAGCAGTTATGGTGGGAGCATATATTCTAAATACCATGAAACCTTCTTACCTGCCCAAACCTTATGCCCCCAACGCGGGTACCGGAGAACAAGTCAATTCTTATTATGTGGTAAAAAATACGCTGGGGGTTACTATATTAGAAACCGGTTTACCGGTGCAGGTAGATGATCAATATATCGATGAACATAACGTCCAGTATATAGTTATTAAAGTAGACGGGCAAAACGCCGTTGCCGATATCGTAACTAAAAAGGAGTCCGCTGAAGCGGCTTCTCCGGCTATCGCCGCTGCAATTGCTCCCTATGCTGATAAAAGTCTTCCTGTGCAGGCTGTCCCAGGCAATCATGTAGTAATCTATCATACTCACACCGATGAGTCATACCAGCCTACTTCCGGGCAGGCCAGTCAGCCCGGCGCGGGAGATGTATTTGCGGTAGGAGATGTACTGACCGATAGTCTGCAAAAGTCAGGGATAAGTGTGTCCCATAGCAAGGCTGCCCATGATCCGCATAACATCAATGCCTATCACCGTTCTCGCAAAACCCTGACCCAACTTCTGAAAGAGCAACCCGATGCCGCAATGGACATTCACCGGGATTCCGCACCGGCACAAGCCTATACTACTTCCATTAACGGCATTCCATCTTCCAGGGTCATGATTGTGATCGGTCGCTCCAATCCCAATTCGGCAACAAATTTAAAGTTTGCTAAAAAGATAAAATTGATAGCGGATAGCTTGTACCCGGGGCTCATTCGAGGAATTTATATGGGCAAAGGCAGCTACAATCAAGATCTCTACCCCACAGCCATTCTTTTTGAAGTAGGTACTGAAACCATTACCCTTGATCTGGCGGAGAACGCAGCCCGCTTTCTGGGGGATGTTGTTGCCCGTACTATCAGCGGCGGCTAGGCGGTAGACAAACCTGAATATTTTTCAACCAAAAGGTCCATAAATTAAACTCTATGCTGATATAGTCATCTCTTCATGCCTTCACAAATGCTCTTAACCATATGCCCGCAGGCATCTTGGATTGAGGGTTATGATAGCGCTTTTGATTATTGTTCCCTCAATCCGCATGTATCCTTCTATTTCCGTATCCATGCTTTCAGACAGCGATTAAATAACTTTTATGCTGATTATGAATCCATCTTTGCTCTATAATAAAAGAGATCTTAAATATTGCATAATTGGAAAGGATCATTCTTTTGAAGCTGGATTCAAAGTGGAGCGTACTATTGATTATATCCCTGGGTATTTTCATCACCACCCTGGATGGCAGCATTTTAAGTGTTGCCAATCCCACCATAGCCTTTGACCTGGGCGTTTCCATGCAAAACGTGCAATGGGTGGTAACCTCCTATCTCCTGGTCATTACTTCCTCCTTGATTTTCTTTGGCCGCCTGGGAGATAAACTGGGCAATAACACTGTCTTCACTTACGGTTTCTTAATCTTTACGTTGGGGTCTTTGGCTTGCAGTATGTCCGGCTCATTGCCTTTGCTGATTGCGGCACGCCTTTTCCAAGGTATAGGGGGCAGTATGATGATGGCCACCGGTATCGGGATAGTATCCAACATATTTCCCGCTGCTGAACGGGGCAAAGCCCTGGGATTAACAGGAACAGTAGTGGCTCTGGGTAATATGCTGGGGCCGGGCGTGGGGGGACTCCTTTTAGGCAACTACCCCTGGCCTTTCATTTTTCTGCTTAATATTCCGTTAGGATTGCTGGGATTCTATCTGGGGCTCCGCTATCTGCCCGCCTTTGATCCAGAACGAGCTTGCGCAGGCTATGATTTCAGAGGAACGATAATCCTGGCGCTGAGCCTGACCTCAGTGACAATTGCTCTGGCCCAATCTCCAACTATGAATATCGGTCTTTTGCTTTCCGCAGCTATACTATTGCTCTTCTTTTTCTTTTATGAGAAGAAAACCCCTTATCCGCTTCTGGACTTTGATGTCTTCAAAAGCCCAACCTTTGTATACGGCAACCTGGTAGCAATAGCCGTGTATTGTACTCATACCTCGGTATTTTTTCTCCTGCCTTTTTATCTGGAGCAGGTTATGAATTACTCATCGGTTCACACCGGTATTCTCATGACAATTCCACCGATTGTCATGGCCATAACCGCACCTTTAGCCGGTTATTTTTCCGATAAATTTGGTTCCCCCAGAATTATTGGCATATCCCTGACCGTTCTGGCGGCTGCCTTCTATGCGCTTTCGACCCTGGGCAACACCGCCGGGTTTATGCTGAGTCTGGGAGTGGGCCTGGTTTTGTTGGGCATCGGTCTGGGGATGTTCGGCTCTCCCAATACAAGTTCCATAATGGGCTCTATACCCCGGCAAAAAGCCGGTTATGGCGGAGGGTTTTTAGCTACTACCCGCAATCTGTCCTATTCTTTAGGGATTGCATCATCGGTTAGTTTTTTTTCCTGGATGTTGCAAAAAAAGCAAGTAAACCTTGATTATGTATCGGCCTATATCGAGGCCAGCCATTATGTGTATTTATACGCAGCCTTTATTATATCCGGGGTTCTGGTGCTATTCCTGCTATTCCTAATCAAGCCCCGCAGTTCGTAAACCAAACAAGGGGACGGTTCTTCTCCCATTCACTGTATCCTTTGCTTCTTTGGGTTAGGTAGACCTTATGTGTTCTATTTTGGGTCGATAAAAAAACAACTCTTGCAGACTTATCTGATTAAAGTTTCATATATTTTCTTTTTCGTTTCGAGTGCTCTTGTTTTCCTATTGCCTGTTTCCCTATATTTCGTCATTTTTCTTCTAATAATGACAGATAATATGAAATATATTGTATAATGGCTACAGTTGGTGACTTTAGTAATTATTTTGTTCTTATAATATGTCATATTATGGGGAGGTTTTAACGTGAAAGTAAGAAAAAATGCCATGGTAAGTATCTTGCTGGTAGTATCGGTAATATCGATGCTGATTTCTATTACTATGCCGGTTTTTGCTCAGACATCAGATATTACTGAGCATTGGGCTGCCGCACAGGTGAACTTTTTTTTGGAAAAAGGTATTATACAGGGTTATGAAGATAATACATTTAAGCCGGATAATGAAATTACCAGAGCCGAATTTGTTGCGGTGCTAAACCGTGCATTGGGATTGACTGCCAAGGATGTCAATAATTTTACTGATGTTTCTTCAGATTCATGGTATGCAGGTGATATAGAAAAAGCAAAAGCAGCCGCATATATATCAGGTTACGAAGATGGCACTTTTAAACCTGATAACCCCATAACGAGGGTAGAGGTGGCCAAAATACTTTCCGCAGTATTGAAGTTAAGAAATTATGAAGCCGCTGCAAAACTTAACGGATATCAAGATGCAGGAAATATACCGCAATGGGGAAAGGAATCACTCAATTCGGCAGTTATAGAAAAGTACTTTCAAGGATATCCCGACAATACTATTCGGCCTCTAAATGCTATTAGCAGGGCAGAAGCCGTGACGGTTTTATATCAGGCGCTCGGAACAGTCTACAATGTTGCAGGTAATTATGGACCGGGAAAGGATCCAACAGCTATTAAGGGAAACGTGACGGTAAGCTCTCCTGATGTCATTATTAGAAATACCAAAATTGAAGGCAATCTTATGCTTACAGCCGGAATACAGGATGGTAATGTGCAACTTGATGACGTAATCGTTACGGGCAGGACATTAATATGCGGTGGCGGTGCACATTCCATTATTATTCGCAATTCCAATCTGAATGAAATGCTGGTTGACAAAGATTTTGGCGAGACTCCCAGAATCGTAGCTGAAGGTACATCCGTGGTAGGAAATGTGACCGTTGAATCTCCTGCCAGGTTGGAAGAAAATAACCTGACAGGCCAGGGTTTTAGTATTGTTAAAGTATCTCCCACGTTTGCCGGTAATTCGGCACTACAATTTGCCGGCGATTTTCAAATGTACGTCGATGCAAAAGCAGATCTTGAATTTGCCGACGGAAATATCACCCTGGAAACATCGGCTCAAGCCGGCGGCACCACAATTAATGTGGGAAAAGAGGCTACATTAGTAAGCTTTGTTGCGGGCGCCTCCGCACAAGTCAAAGGTGAAGGCAAGGTTGAAAAAGCGGAGGTAAACACCGCCGGTGTGACTATTCAACAACAGGTCGCCGAACTTGTTCTGGGACAGGGAAATACAGCGTCTATTGCGGGTAAGATATTGGATAAGCCGACTGTTTTGCCCGGTACTGTAGCTCCCACTGTACATACAAGTACCGGAGGCGGAAGCTCAACCCCGTCCGCTAAAATTCCCCCGGAATTGACGGCCGACATTACCGATAATGAGATTGGCCAGGAAATCAACCTTAGCTTTGCTGATAATCCGGCTTGGAGAGCGGCTATTAACGATATTACCGTCAACTTCACCTCCATTGCCGGCCAATATAGTGCTGCTTCGGGTAACATCACCATTAATGCAGACGTCTTTACAGAGATCTGCAACTATATGGTTATTGTCAAAGCCACCGGTTATCCGGACGCGACTGTGATACAGGCTATTAAAAAGGTGGGCGTCGGTGGCATGCCCGGCGAAGTGCAAGGCAGCAATGAAATACATTACTATTTTGATAAAATCTCCCTGAAGTCAGTTGTCTTCAGAAACTACCTTTCGGGGGACATGGGATATCCTATTTGCGATGTAAAACTGATGCAGCAGGTAGGCGATGAAGATTGGAGAATCCTTAATGCCAATAATCCTAATTCAGGTCAGGCCGTGAAGTTTAATGATACGGTGTATCTCCAGTCACACTGGTGGTGGGACAATTATCTTTCCGGGCAAGCATCAGGAAATAATGCTAATCTCAAACTGGTGCCTCAACCCAGCGCATGGATAATTAAAGATTCTACGAATCCTGATTCCACCGCCACGGTAAAGCCGGATGATAAGGTTTTTTTCCAGTCAGTCAACTGGGGGAGCTACCTTTCCGGGCAAGGTTCAGGGGATAATGCCAAGGTTAAAATGATCCAAACCCCCGGAGCATATGAAAGATGGTTAATTGCGCCCCGGGACTATATTCGCCGGCCAAGTAACGTTGAAATACATTATGGCGATATTGTCAATGCAAAATCAGATAAATTCCGCAACCACATTTCGGGGACAGGCGGAAGTGATTCCGCCGCCGTACAACTTATGCAGCATCCGGGAGAAATGGAACAGTGGATAATCATAGATCCTGAACAGCCTGATTCTACCGAGGCTGTAAAGTTCAATGAGCCGGTGCAGCTCCAATCAGTCTATTGGAATAACTACCTTTCTGTACGATATTACCAATATCCGGCCCATCCGGAAAGGGATGGATACATGGTTGAGTTGTCAGATTACCACGCCCAATTGGAAACCTGGAAATTTATAAATGCTGCGAATCATGATTCCACTGACACAGTAAAACCGGATGATACGGTGCTGCTCCAGTCAGCCAACTGGGGGAACTACATTTCCGGGCAAGGTTCAGGGGACAATGCCGGTGTCAAAATGATAATGTCGCCCCAAAACGAGGATAGTTGGTACATTATACCGAAAGATTATTTCCACAATTGGATGTCGCTTACACCGGAAATAGTTAATAAACCGCTTAGAGAGATTGCTTTCCCCGCAACTCACGACACCGGAACATGGGATTTTAAGGATGAAATAGCTCCGGAAGATGAAAACACACAACTAATAAACGATGCCTTGACAACTGTTGATACGCTTATTGCCCAAATTGATCAAATAGAATTTCTTAAAATCAATGACGACCAGTTGCAGCAATTGAAGAACGCAGCATATGGAGTTGTCTACAATTCCATAAAAGACCTGGCCAGATGCAACAACTATAATATTGCCCAGCAGCTCGATGCAGGAATACGCTGGCTGGATCTGCGCATGTATCTGACAGATGATGGTCCTTATACCCACCATTTTCTTACCGGGGTTGATATGGATTCCGAATTTAATTCTATCAAGGAATTCATAGAAGACACGAATGGAGAAATCCTCGTTATTGAGATGAGCCACTTTATAGGGGAGGAAGAAAAGTACGAAGAGTTCGCCAACCAGCTAAGAACTAAGCTTGGACCCTATGCCGTCAGCAAGGAATTTGACTCTCTTGGTAATATTATTAATCCATTCAATAAAACGTATGGAGAAATAATGGGGAACAATCCTTCATCATCTATGGTCATTCTCATAATGATGGGGCCGGAGGACGTGACCAACGACCCGATTTTCTGGAATTACGCTCAGCTGGGTATCAAGAACAGCAAAAAAACAGACTACTCTTATTCCGACAAGACTGAGGCAACAGTGATGATTGACGACCAGCTTGCAAAATTCAACATGGCTAAACAGAACGGGGACCTGTTCACTCTCTGGTATACATTAACCTGCAATCCGGATGATAGTTCGATAATAGTAACCACCAGAATGGCTGAGGAATTGGCGGATGTATTGCGACCTATTTTAGACAGCTCGATAGATGATATGTTATCAGATGCTGGCAGCTTAAACATAGCAAACTCAGCTAATAGGCTGGCGTATACCGGAAACTTATACGCCTCGTGGTGGGATGATATTATAGATGGTGCTGAAGATGTTGTAGATGGTGTTGAGGATATTATTGATGGGATTGAAACTGGTGTAAATACTGTTGAGGATTTAATAAATTATTTAAGAAATCACCCGGATATCCCCAACCCGAAAGATATCCTGAAAAAAGCAGCCCATAAAAAGCTGGATGAGCTTATAGCAAGTCTTCTTGCTAAAGGGGACTGCGGATACAAAAGCGTAAAAGACCTGAGCGACAAGGTGAACCCCGACCTTCAGACAACGCTTGAACAGAAGTTCCAGAATTTTGATAGCGGCCAGATAAGCGGCAATAACAAAATTTCAGTTATTTACGCAGATTTCATTGAGAACACTTTGCTGGTAGAAACAGCCATTCGATACTCGCGCATGCCCTAGTACCCTGTTAAACCTAATTCTTTACCTTCTCATCGGTCAAATTCACGTATGATTGTGTTGTCTTGCAGTTCTATGCCATCCATGGCATCGCTGCATTAGTCCATCCTTGGACGTTAATCACAATACGCCCGGTATTACTCAATCCTTCGCCTTGTCATGCGAAAATTTTCCTCGACGATTTATATAAACAATTAGACTTAACAAGGTACTAGCGGGATGATTGAGGTTGCCAGGTAAAACATAACTTAATAGAAAATGAAGAACATATCTTGCATGTAATATAGAATTAGATTTATAAGTCTTAACCAGACAAAAAAAAATAGCACTTTCAATAGTATTGAAAGTGCCTGTTTACCTATGGTACGCCCGAGAGGAATCGAACCTCCGCACCCGGCTCCGGAGGCCGGTGCTCTATCCACTGAGCTACGGGCGCACATCGCTTAATGATTATAGCAGACTATTCGGAACAGGTCAAAGAATTGGTGGATATTGATAGACCTATTCCGGTTATCCTGGCTATCTGGCCTAAACTACTCCCTTTGGCTTCTTTAAGGATAACTTGCATAACTGGCGGGGTTAAGCCCGGCAGCAGGCCTAAGTCAATATTCCCCTTGCTTGGGTACTAATTGGCCTTCTACTGAGTCTTTCTCGCATAAATGACGGGAAGTACCCCAGCGGGGATTTTTCATCAGAAAAACCCCCCCTCCATAAAGGCTGCACATACTGACCAAAAACGCAAACATTACAGAACTCGCAAAAGCACCGTTACTAGAAATACCGTATCCTCCGAGCAGGGCAATATACGCTCCCTCACGCAAACCATAGCCATTAACACCGATTGGAACCATCGCAGCAGCAATAGTGAGAGGAATGACATATATGGATTCAATCACAGAAATATTAAGCCCCAGTGAACGAAATATGGAAAAGCCAATTGCCACGACTGATATATGAAACACGATTGATGCCAGTACTACCTGTAGCAATTTTCCCCAATTCCCCTGCAAACGGCAACTATGCACTGACAACCGCTGAAAAAAATGAGCCACTGGATTGGCATTTTCCCTGCTCCATTTGAGAAAAGGCATACCCAGGACGACAATTATTAATAAACCACTAATGACAGTCAAAGCCAAATAGAGGAAAACTACTACTGAATTCGGTCTAGCCACCAATATGGCTCCTAACAAACCAACCATTCCCATTCCTGCAGTAGCTAGAATACGTTCTATCACTACCGAGTTGGTCGCACCTGGTGTATCACCGCAGATAGAAGCAATCCACAGGATTCGCATGGCATCACCCCCGATGCTGGAAGGGAGAAAATTATTAAAAAACAGTCCCACCCAATATGCCCGCCACAATTCCATATAGCCAAACTGCATTCCTTGGGCCTGCAATACCACTTGCCATTTATAGACACTTATCACCATAGAAGCAATAATAAATACTATGGAACAAAGCAACCAGGAAATTTTTACTCCAGATAAAATAGTTATTAATTCCTGCCACTGCAGGAAATAAGCCAACCATGCCAGAATAAATATGGAGACGAAACCTTTGAGCAACAAAGTACAAGTCTTCCTGTTGGCATGAAATATCTTTTTCACCGACATTATCCAATCCTCTTTTCTGCTCTTGATAGCCCTGCTTTGTTCCCTTTCTTCATGCACAAATATTTACTTTACATTGATTTCCACAGATAAGCACGACCGCGCAGATAGGTTTCTGTCAGTTTCATTATTGTTAACTCACATTTTAAATATTTTACTTATAAATTGGCAAATAGCAATCTGACAAACTAGAACCCGTTAAAGAAACTGCCAAAGGCTTGTTTTGGCTCTGGTTATGCAATTATAGTGCGGCTGGAAAATCAATTGCAGTTAGCTTGTGATTATTATACTGAAATTCTAAATCAGGTAACAAGATAATAACGCAGCTATCTCGGCAGACTGCTTATATGGTATAATTTACGCATTCTAAATTAATCCATTAAACCTATTACCGCCATTGATCAGATTCATTCGGGCAAGCATCATTCAATGTATTTGAGAGGTTGTGCAACACCTATGACAAGCCATTATTCATTGTCGCCCGACAGCTTCGATTACAATTATGCAGTCTGGTTGGTAAGCAATTATGGTGAAGATTCACTAGCCTACCTTACTCTGGAAGAAGACAAATCCATTTTTTTTGGTTCCGGCGTTCAGGGCTTAATTGCCTATGTAAAAATCAGAAAAGTTGCTCTGTGCCTGGGCCATCCAGTTTGTGAGCCAAACAGGCTAAAAGATCTTCTAACCGAATTCAAAACATTTTGCACGGCAAGAGGCTTAAAAATATGTTTTTGCTCAATTAATAGAGAATTGGCCCTTCAGCTGCTTGACTGCGGGTTTCGTCTTTCCAAGTATGGAGAAGAAGCCCTATTACACCTTCAAACCTATGAAATTAGCGGAAAAAAAACTATGAAACTGCGCCAAAAAATCCGCCGGGCTCAAAAGGGCGGTATAAATGTTATTGAGTACCGGCCAGCTCATAGCAGGAACCTTAGTCTGGAAGAAGAAATCCTGTCGGTATCCAGAGAATGGTTGGGCAATAAGAGGGGTAAACTTAAATTTACCTTGGGAGATTTGAATTTTAACAATCCTTTGGCGCGGAGGTATTTTGCTTGTACAAATGAAAATGCCAGGGTCGAAGCAGTATTGACTTTCCTCCCCTATGCCGGTGGCCGGGGCTATTACTTGGATGTAATGCGCAAGAGAGAAGAGACCATACCGGGAGTAATAGAAAAAGCGATTATTGATGCAGCCATGATTATGAAGGATGAAGGTGTTGAACGTTTAAGTCTTGGCATGGCTCCTTTAGCCGGAATTGGCAGGGATGGTGAGGAGCAAAACCTGCTGGAAAAAAGTATGCGCCTTATTTATTCTTACATGAGCGATGGATATGGTTTTAAAAACCTGCATAACTACAAAAAAAAGTTTTCCCCCTGTTCCTGGGAATCTCGTTATCTTGCACACGAGGAAAGCCTTCCCCTGCTTATTGTTGCTTATACAATGATAAAAGCTCGTAATAGCCGCGTTATCTGGAAACAGGTTCTTTATGGAGTATGGAAGAAGGCAGGAATTAAAATCAGACGATTTTTATAGCACAATATTACTTTTGCTCTACAGTTAATCCCCCGTGGTTCAAACCATCCGGGCTAATCGGGCTAATATGGCAACGCCCATACCGGTGGGCAAACAAAATTCAGCCACCGGCGCTGGATACTGTCTGTGTTTCCATGAACTCTTCCAAGTATCCCCCACATCTTATTAATTCCTTTTTTTACTATCTTTATTCAATTATATATATAACTGGCTGTTCGCTTGCATGATGAAGATAATGTCGATTTATGATATAATTGGCGATGTTGTAAGATAAGTAGCAGAAGGATGTGATTATGATAATTTATAAATATTTTGCCAGAAAAAAGGTTTTAATAATAGCTATTACAATGCTTATACTTATTTCCTTTTCAAATAAGAGCAATGCCGATGTTTCTGGCAATAGTGGGCCATATGGCCCCAAAGTGCTGGTAATTTATAAATCCGGAACCGATCAATATCTGGATACTTACCAGAACTTTAAACAGAGTTATCTATTAAACATCCAGGTATCAGCCATAAATGACCATGACGTCACTGGAATCAACCTGCTGGGATTTGACGCAATCTACCCCGACACAAGCTTACTTACTTCACCCTTCCTGAGTAATATTAAGGGTAGGTTGATTTCTTATGTGGCCAGTGGGGGTTGTCTTTTTCTGGAAAACGAGTGGCATGAAGAATTGCCGGGTGATTTCACCGGGGTAAAGTCTTATTCACCGCATAAAGGAAAATGTGATTTTTCCTATCCACAGGTAAGTTATAATTTGAAACAATTACAACTGGTACTAAAGAATTTTCTTGATGATTTCAAGGAATATCGAATGGAAGATTTAAATTCGTTTAAATTTAATCTGGCTAAAACCAAAGGGGCTCAGTCCCTGGTAGATATTAATCACAATTCTCTATTGGCAGTTAATAATTATCAAAAAGGCTGGGTATTCATGTGCAGTAGTTTACTTCCCAGCAAACAGCAGATTACTGGTTTTGACCTGAAAGCGAGGCAAAACGGTCAGGTCTTTTTTGATTTTACACTGGCAACTGCCAATTACTATATAAGAAATGAGTTTCTGGCATTCTCCATGAAAGAAAAATACGGTTTTGTCCTTAAGAAAACATTTGGTCCTTATGGCAGACCCGCTATGGCCTGGCAAAATCATTATGAAGCTTTAGGTTCGATAAAAGACCTGGAAATGATTAAGTGGATAGATTTACTCAAAACTTATCAGGAAATCCCCAGCTTAACATTGGTAAGATCCTCTTACGAATGGGGACAATGGCAAACTGACTTGACTGTCCATCTCAATAAGGGTTCAAACAAAAAGCCGATATTTAAGGGAGAAGAAGACGATTCTTACTACTCTTCGGGGCAAAGAATCGATGGTGCTTCCGATCATATAACTTTTGGTGATTACCCAGAGTTCAAGACACTAATGGAGCCTATTACCCTGCCCTGCAGAGCCTACCCGACCGTTGTGGACTACAACGGTGATACGCTAAAAGATCTGATCGTCGGTGCTCCTGATGGCAAACTATATCTCCTTGAAAATGAAGGAACTTCTCAAAAACCAAGCTTTACTGATAAGACTGTGTTAATTCTAGATAATGATAGACCGGCAGCGGTCTCACGCTATGCTGCGCCATTTGTTTATGATATTAATAAGGACGGACTTTTTGATATGATCGTAGGTGACGGCGATGGTTTTATATCTGTTTTTATTAATAAGGGCAACTCAGAAAAGCCTTCTTTCAGCGAATCCAATAAATTATGCGATATTAAGGGTAAGCCTATAAAGGTCAATGGCTGTTCGGCTCCAGCAATTGGTGCAATAAATAATGATGGAATTGACGACTTGGTTGTCGGCGATGCCTCCGGCTCGGTTGCTTTTTATAAAGGTTCCGCCAACGGGTTTGCTTACCAGTCACAAATAATAATTCCTAAACAGAATGCGGATAGGTTTTCCTCCCCTGCTATTTATGACTGGAATGGAGACAGGCAACAGGATATTCTTTTGGGAGATAACTCGGGAAAAATAAAAATCTTTATTAATAACGGCAAAACTTTTGCCTATTCAAGCGATATTGAAGGCGAAACCTATAATCCCGATGGTACCCATAGCCTTATTGGGGGGCATAATTCCGTACCGCTGCTTACGGATTGGAACGCTGACGGTATTGATGATTTAATTGTGGGCCAACTGGAATTAGGAATTCCTTATAATATAGACAGCAGTCTTTTTAAATACCAAAAGGAACTAACCGACATCCTGGAATATGCTCAAGAAAATAATATCCCGGTTAATCCACATTTTCTTTCTCATCGCTACAAAAATACCCAGCAGGAAACAACCGAACTTGAACTTCATAAGAAGGCTTTTCAAGCATATAATCTGCCATGGACCAATCCCGGCATCAATCAGCATACCTGGAAGATAAATGAGCTCAACCCTCAGCAGACATTCAATAATGAGAAGGCTTATGGTATATGGTGGAATTTCGGTTTTAATCCCCCCAAAAATCCTGGTTTCCCAAGGGACAGCCACGAATTTCTGTGGGTTACCCCATTTCAATTATGTAGTGCAGAAAATGCAACTTATCCTCTTTTATTTGCACCTTCTCCCAGCATCCTCTTATACCCCCATGTATATAAGAGTTATTACTCATTGGATATGCCTATAACCTATTTTGAACATATCGAGTACCGTTTTTCCAAGCCTGAAGCCCTTAAGGAATTGAAACAACAAGCAGATTTTCTGGATAAAGCCAGGAATACCGGCGATTACAACTTCATGACAGAAGAGCAAATGGCCAAATCTTTTATTAATACTCTCTTTAGCAAGGCAGAGGTGTTAGTTGAAGATAAGCAAATAAAAATAAACCCCGATTTCAGTTCAGTACCTCATTTAGCAGCAGAATACAAAGGCACTTTGGGTCTCAAGTTGGAAAAGGGGGAAAGGCTAAAAGACACCCGGGTGACCACTACTTCTCCAGTTCATTATGAGAAAGACAACGGTCTCTATTTGGGTGCATCCAGTGAAGTGAGAGTATTGTTTGATTACAATTATAATAGTAAATTTCATATAGAACGGGTTAATGTACCCATTAATCTATATTATTCCTCCGGTGTTACTCGATTGGAATTCTTGTCTGCAGGTATGCAGCAAGCAAAGATATTCTCAGCTGATTCTCTCCAGATAACGGGACCGGATATCACAGTCTCACAGGAAGGAGAACATTATACCATTACCCATTATGGACCGCCGGTGAATATAGATATTTATTGACTATAATAGATATGTTCGTATAAAAAACTATTATTCTATTCATATGCCATCTCAATAAAATCAATTCCTTTATTCATTATATATGGTAAAATACTCTATGATCAGGTAACAGCTGTAATTTGGGGGCTGAGACCGGTATCTTTAAAGTAATGGGAGGATCACTCATGAAAATTCTTATTGTAGACGACTCTCGTTTTCAGCAGAATTTCCTGGTTAAAATATTTCAAATATTTCTTCCCGAAGGAGAACTTCTTAAGGCTGACAATGGTATAAAAGCCTTTGATATCTATAAAGAAGAAAGACCCGATTTTGTACTAACAGATCTGCTGATGCCAGAAAGAAGCGGGCAGGATCTGTTGCGATTAATCAAGGAATTTGATCAACAGTCCAAGGTTATCGTAATTACGGCTGACATTCAGAAAAGTACTCGTGATGAATTAAACCAAATGGGAGCCCTGGCATTTTTCAACAAGCCCCTTAACAACGAAAACATAGCACAATTGATTGAGCTAATAAAGGAGGCCGCTCATGCTTAATCCAATGCAAAAAGATGTGCTTACAGAGTTGATAAACGTATATATAGGCAAAGCAGCAAATCTTTTATCGGAAATGGTTAACCAACGGATTTTATTGACTGTTCCCGAAATTGACCTGTTATCTATCTCCCCGGCAGATCAATCCAGCAACCATTTCCCCTCAATTTTCACCCCTGGTCATATCATATCGTCATCAATGCGCTTCGGCGAAGGTTTTAATGGCAAAGCCTATTTAGTATTTCCGGCAGAACAGGCCAAGTTACTGGTTAATGCATGTTTAGGCGAAGATATAGATGGTCAAGACCCGGAAGGTATATCCGGTTTTATTGACACTGATTTTGATGTATTAAAAGAAATCAGCAATGTAATTCTCAACGCAATAATAGGAGAATTCAGCAATTTTCTAGGTGCCAAATTAGAGTATTCTCTACCTGAAATTGAAGTGATTTATGTTTCCGAATCGGAACAGAAACCCCTGATCAAGAATAGTACGTATATACTGGTATTGTTTACTTCGTTTTTACTGGCTGAAACTCAGGTTAAAGGTGTAATTATGATCGCCTTAAGCATGAACTCGGTTGCCTGGCTTATCGAAAATGTTAACGCTTTATTGGAGGCTTAATTATGCATAAACTGGCTGATCATGCCCTGGATAAAGTGAACCTGGGTGCAATTATTGTTGATAAAGATTTCAATATTGTTATCTGGAATAATTGGTTGGTGCGTTTTACCGGCCAAAGTGCGAAAGAAATGATTGGCAGAAATCTACTTGAAATATATCCCCAGTTCGCACGGGAAACCTATCACGATATTCTTCACGATGCTCTGTATGATGGAAAGAGCAGGTTTTGTTCCGGTACGCTGCATAAGACCTTTATTCCCCCGGAAGAAGGCATCCAAAGCAATGTTCGGCAGAATATGTTTGTCGAACCCCTTACTGACCATGATAAACAATACGCTTTAATCCAAATTACCGATATGACAGGACATTATACGCGAGTCAAGCAGTTGAAGAATATGTTGAAAGAACTGGGACTTGAATATGAACAGGCCAAGGCTTCGGAAATTATTAGTCGCCATCAAGCCTTGCACGATGTGCTCACTGGGTTGCCCAACCGCAGTCTGTTTTTGGATCGTTTGGACAATGTTTTAAACCTGGCCAAGAGAAATGAAGAAATGCTGGCAGTAATGTTTCTCGATCTGGATGGGTTTAAGGAGATTAATGATACATTTGGACATGCTTCCGGTGACCTGGTATTGCAGGATTTGGCGGAGCGACTTAAACTATTTCTTCGAGACAGCGACACTCTGGCCCGCTTAGGTGGAGATGAATTTGTGCTGCTCTTGCCTCGAATAAAAACCGAGAGCGATGCTGCCATAGTAGCCACAAAGATTAGAGATAGTCTTGGGCAACCATTTTCCATTTTGGGACAGGAGATTTTTTTGTCCTTGAGCTTCGGAATAAGCATATACCCGGGAGATGGTGATGATTCCCATACTTTAATTAAAAACGCTGATATGGCCATGTATAGTGCAAAGAGTGCCGGGAAAAATAATTATAAATTTTTCCGAACTGGTATTAAAACGGACCTTTAGTATTCACAGGCCTATGGCACCTGGGTTTGAACCTGTCCTCCAAATACTATTTGGATCACTCCACCATAACTACACATCAGCTTGGAGCTGTCATTAAGAGCGGGTTTATTGGCGATTAACACAGTGGGACAGCCCGGAGCCCAAGGGGCAGCAGTGACCGGCGTACAGGGCATGGGGGTAAGTACACCCATTGCAGCGGATGTGGCCGAAGCTACAGCAGGATTAGCCAGTGAAGTGCACATGCTAAAAGGCAATATGTTAGTAAAAGGTATGTTATCCATGATAGTAGCAGCAGGCATAGTAGCATTAACCATGCTTGTTGGAAGAATCATCAGGGTACTGGGAGCCACTCCAAAACTGCACATTAAAGCAGCTCCATTGCATACCAAACATCCCATTGTCTAACAACCTCCCGCATTCCCGATATATCTTGTATATTAGGCCCTTATCACTAGTCTCTCTTCTTCCGCTAAAGCTTACATTGACAGAGTCCCATCCCATTCCTCTGGTGGACCACTTTTCTCGTACTCCTCACACCGATAAAAATAGATCCTGGCAATCTCGTCCTGGCGGTTGCGTTTAATAACCTCAATGAATTTGCTGCGAGCATCGTAGAAATTATTATCCCGGAATAGCGCTATCCCCTCTTCAAATAATTCCCTGCTTTCTAATTTTAGTACTCGAATACTTTCATTTTCTCCCTCAAATACATCATATAAAAGCAAAGCTTCATCTCTTCCCTCCGATCGTATCCGGCCGAGGCAACGATATTGGTAGCGATGCGCAGTATCCATCGCTTTAAGAGTTTCCTCGGTAATTATAATGGCGCAAGCAAGCTTGCCTGTCAGTAACTGAAGGAAAGAAGCGACATTTACATTATCAGATATAACCGTTCCCGCCATTCTTTGCTCTTCACCTATAACCCCCAGCATAAGCGGTCCCTTGTGAATACCAATGCCTATATCTATTGGTAAATAACCTGCCCTGCGCCTGCCATCATTATATTCGATTAGCCGGTTTCTCAATTGGATAGCAGCCTGCACCGCTTGATCAGCCTTGTTGGGAAAAAGTGCCAGAAAACCGGGCCCTGTATATTTGTCTATCAAACCATTGTTATCTCTAATAACCGGTCCCATCCAGCTTAAATAACCCTTAATAAAATTAAAATTATCTTCTGGCGCCATTGTACCGGAAAGCTGGTAAAAGGAATGAATATTTAAGCAAAATATGCTCATATCCTGTCTTACCTGATTTCCAAGATGTACATCAATAATACTCTTTTTTCCCAATAAACTAAGAAATTGTTGAGGGACAAAACGATAATAGGCCTCGCTCAAATCCATTATTTCTTGAATATTGTGCCAAATATGAGCAGCCATATCATTAACGCTGGCTCCCAAGTCGGCTACTTCATCACCGCTATCCACAGCTGCTGCAATTTCCCAGTTGCCCTGAGCAATCTCTGCCACGCTGCTGCGTAGTCTGCGAATGGAAAGCAGCTGGAAATAGGTAACCAGCATGAATATGCATATTATGCCAAAGGTGATAATTCCAATATTTTTGGCTATATTTTTAAATAGGTCCACCCTTTCCTGGTTAAATCCGCTTCTATCTACACCCGACTCATAGATACCGATAATTTTCCCCTGAGAATCAAATATCGGCGCCATGGCAAACATCCAACTGCCGTTTTCATCACTAGCTTTGTCGGTAACCATTTGTTGGCTGTCCAGAACCTTTTTGAACTCCCCCGCTATCGATATAGGACGATACATGTTAACACTGTTATCATAGTCAACGATCGCAAAAAGCTTGTCATTTTCAAGCTTATATATAGCACTATATAGCCCGGCTTCATCAAGTTTGTTATCCCCACTGCCCCCACGGTGGATCTGAGACTCAATCGTCAGGTCGCGCATAAAACGATAATCTTCATTCATATAATCCCGAGGGCTGCTTATGTTTTGCAGCCGTACCGGATCAAGGCGATTCAGTCCGGTTCGGGTAAGTACAACCAGTTGCCGGTAGACCTCCTTCTCCTCCCGGTCTGCAAATTGCTGATAGATAAACCAGGATAAGACAATCATGGCTATTATTATTATGGGAGTAAATACTACAATCTGCTTTACGATCAGAGATACCCGGCGATGCATAATTTCTATATATGTATAGCGAGCCAGATAGCTCAAAAGCCCCATCAGTATAAAAGGCAATAACCAGATCAACCAACGTAAATACATGGTTTTTGATGGTTGGAAGGCCTGTTCAAGCGTATTGACCAAATTTGCGTTGGAATCCAACTTGTATATTCGGTCACGAACTGCAACTGTCATGCTGCCGTCTGTCCCAAGCACCAAATCTTTTAACACTGACAATTTTTCACTTTTAAGGTTGGCCTGAGAAAACACTGTATTGCCGGGATCATCTGCCTTGGTAGTTGACAGGTAACGAATTTCATTGGCAAAGGTATCAATAAAATACAACTTGTCCTGGTAAAGCTTTAGCTGAACCGGGAAAGTTCGATCTGGAGTCTGATTTGACGATAGTATAATTTGGCTTCCCAGGGGATAAAGCAGTTTCGATTCACCATTAGTATTTATATTATAGATTTCTCCCCGCTGGGTACTATAGTAAATCTCTCCCGACGTGGTACCGGTAATATCGGCCAGGTAACTATTCTGGGGAAAATAGGCAATTATATATTTATTTAGTGAATTATCCTTGAGGCTAATACTGTAAAGATAATCCTGTTCGGGTTGAACATAATGGAAAAAAAGGGTTTCGTTCTTTAATTGTAGCGATTTAATATTACCTGCACGCAGGGGACGGTCATTTCCACTATAATCTACCCGGTGGAGAACCCGTATAAGATCGCCTTTAGGAGAAAAACATTCTACGCTTTCAGATTCAACATAAATACCTTTGTTATCCAGGTCAGTACGCCGCACATAAAGATTACCGTCCTTATCAACGGTCACATCGCTATACAGGTACATCTCATTTTTATCATTTCCGGTTGGTTCAATTGTGTACAGGCAGGTGCCCTCTTTATCCATCTTGATGATGTTTTTGCGTGCAGCAACTATCATATATAGATTGCCTTGTGAGTCAGAGGTTATAGCCGAGAGATTTTGGATAGGCAAGCCTTTCTTTATCGGGGACTGGGATAGTAGGTCCTTATATGCTAGCAGCAATAATGCTAGTAATACTATGGAACCTAATAAAATAATTGGTAACACCAGTTTTTTTCTCATGGTTACTCCTCTACACTTGAAATAACTGTTATTCTTTAATAATTATTTTATTGAATTAGCTGATATTTTAGTGCTTTTTCATCTTATTATTTTATCAGATTAACCAATAAATGTCTTGTTTTTCTAAGATTAGCTTATCTATACCTTGAAAACCCATACTTTCATATTTACCCGTTTTGCCCTATTATATCTATTAATTATCGCTTATTCGGTATAATCCTGTATAATATTGATAGAGTTCTGTAGAATATGGAGTGAACATCGTATGGAAAAAATATTTCTAAAAATATTTGGCCCTATAGTAAAACCAATTCTTTCCCTATTTAAAAACTGGATTAAACAAATTAAGAAATTACCCATGACCATTATGCAGAAATTAGCCCTAATGGTCAGAAACCTCTGGCAAAAGAAAGAGTCTTCGGTTTCTGACTACATTGGCATAGGCGAACGCCTTATTTCTAAAAGACTGATTCTAATAGTGTTGATTGTTGTGCTGCTTGTAAGTTATGGGATCTATAAGCTTACTCCCATCGTAGCTGCCAAAATTCGGGGTTATGAAATCATCTATAAAAGTTCTGACCAGCCCCTTACCTATAGCGGAAAAGCGATGCTATTTGACGAAAAAAAGCAGCTTATTTACGAAGGTGATATGATTGGCGGCGGTTATGACGGTTACGGCAAACTATATGAAAATGGCAACTTGATTTATGAAGGACAGCTGAAGAATAGCATTATGCATGGTAACGGAACCATTTATTATGAAAACGGCAAGAAAAAATATGAAGGAAGTATCGCCAACGGTATCTACGAAGGACAGGGAAAACTATATAATATGAAGGGCAAATACATATATGTCGGACAATTTGTAAGCGGATGCTATTCCGGCCAGGGACGGGAGTACTATATCAACAAGGGAATAAAATATGAAGGCAACTTTTTAAACAACCAGTATGAAGGCCAAGGCAAACTATACAATGAAGATGAGCAGGTAGTCTACATCGGCCAATTCATCAGTGGAGTATACTCCGGTCAAGGGGTGGAATACTGGCCCGACCAGGAACTAAGATATGAAGGTGCTTTTGTGGGAGGATACTATGAAGGCCAGGGTAAGCTGTACAATCAAAAGGGTAAGCTGGCCTATCAGGGCGAATTTAAAGCCGGTCTGCAGAATGGCAAAGGCGAAATGTATAATAAAGACGGTCAGCTAGTCTATAAGGGGGACTTTTTGGCCGGCTCCAGCGCCGGGCAAGGTGAACTGCTATCACAAACCGGTAAGGCCCTCTATAAGGGTGCATTCCTGAACGGTCTTCCCGAAGGAGCGGGGGAACTATACAACGATGAAGGCAAAGTACTCTACAAAGGCGAGTTTAAAAGTGGTGTTTATTCCGGAAAAGGCAGTGATTTTTATCCGGATGGCGTTGTAAAATTCACCGGCACTTATGAATCAGGTTCCTATAAAGGCCTGGGCCAACTTTTTGATGAGAAAGGCAAGTTAAAATATGAGGGTAATTTTAGCGGGGGAAGTTTCGACGGCCTTGGTACCCTCTATAATTCCAATGAAGAAGTGGTATTCCATGGTTTCTTTAAAAACAACCAGCCCAATTATGCAGGTTTTATGGGATTGTCGGAGAAAAAGATCGACGAAATTTTAGGTGAATCCGAAGATAAGGTGAATATAGGGATAATCCTGACAGTAAATTATAAAGACACGGCTATGAGTTTTGAATTATCTTCTCCTGGACCAAAGGATAATCCCGTAGTAAGAGAAATTACCCTATACGGTAAACAGGAACTCATGGGGATAAAACTTGACATGAACTTTTCTCAGATACAACAAGTTCTGGGAGATCCAACCAACCAGCAAAGCATGCCCCCTAATAATATTTGGGAATACAGCCGGGACGGATTTGTTTATAAGTTTTTCTTCAACGATAAGCAAATGGTTGACTACCTTGAAATACGATCAAAAAATTAAATAGCTGCTTGACCATAGTATTGAGATCGGTAGCTTAATACAGGTTCAGGTTGGAGGATAAGGGCTATTATCCGTGCAGATCATCCCCCAGTATCTCAGAGAAGTTTCTAAAAAATCCCTATTTGTAGGTAGATAACTTCAGGGGTTTAGCTTTTTTATTTTCTTCTGCACCACCGGTAAAATCACTATTATTAGCCTTTAAAACCGCTATCTCACCATAATCAGGGTTTAAAGAAAATGCTCTGGAAAGGTCAATTTCAGCACTCTGGGGATCAAAGGCCATTTTCGCCTTACCACTTATCAGAAAAGCCCTATAATCATCGGGAGCCATTGCAGCGGCCTCATTAGCAAGCTGTATAGCTTCCAGCAAACGGTTCTGGCTTAAAAGCGTTGTTGCCCGGGCTAATAAATCATCCAGTGATGGTTTTTCTTTTACTGTAAATACTATTTTTACCTGTTCTGCCATTGATTCTCCGCCAATTGATTTCAGACCGCTCTTTATCAATAGATAATAACTGTTACCGGCCGACCATTCGAGTTCTGGTTTAACTGTCACTCTTCTTCCCATTGAGTTTACAATAATTGGTGCTTTAAATATACCAAAACTATCCCTGGAAACAAGAATGTTACCCTCCAGGCTTGCCTCGTCAATGTCATCACTAAACATTAAATCCCAAATCTTATCTGTTTCCACATCCTTATTTTTTTTCTCAATGCCTGCCTGTAATCGGGCCATAGTGTCAAGCGTGACTGGCTCCGGTATTAGATTCTGCACTGCCTGCGACATAGCTTTATCGAACTGATCGCTTACCAATTCCTGAGTACTGCCCAAAGTAAGATCCCTGACCTGACCCAATATACTGTCCTGCACATCGTCCGGCATAAAAGCCATAATTTCTTCTGGTATAATATCATTCATTTTTTCTGTTATAATTCCCTCTAATTCTCTCTTAATCAGGGGTTGAACATCGTCTTTTATGGCCAGCAGGGACTGGTCTACCCGGAAATTTTGCAGATTGTCAATATTGATGCTCTGGATCTGTTTTCTTATTATTCCATCAACATCATCTGAGATAAGAGCCAGTATTTTATCTGGTACGATTTCCTGGATTTTGGCCGTAAGAAAATCTGCCAGCCGTTCCTTTATCTCTGGCTCCAGCTTCTGCACGACCGATATCAGCATCTGATCCATCTGGATATCCTGGATATTGTCTGCGGTAACATCCTCCAGTTCTTCGTCAACTACCGTCTTTATTACTTCCGGACCACCTACAAATCCCAGTATCTCTGCCGGTACCAGTTTGTTCACTTCACCTAATATGGTCTCCAACAGTTTATTCTTTATCTCCGGCTCCAGCTTCTGCATGACCGATGTCAGCATCTGCCCCATCTCGGTATTCTCGATATTGTCCAGCGTAACATCCTTTAGTTCTTCGTCAATTGCCGTCTTTATTACGTCCGGTCCGCCTGCTAATTCCAGTATCTCAGCCGGCACCAGTTTGTTTACTTCACCTAATATAGTCTCCACCATTTTATTCTTTATCTCTGGCTCCAGTTTCTGCCTGACCGATGTCAGCATCTGATCCAACTGAATGTTCTGGATATTGTCCAGCGTAACATCCTTTAGTTCTTCGTCAATTACCGTCTTTATTACTTCCGGACCGCCTGCTAATTCCAGTATCTCAGCCGGTACCAGTTTGTTTACTTCACCTAATATGGTCTCCACTATTTTATTCTTTATCTCTGAATCCAGCTTCTGTTTTACTGCCGGTAAAACATCGTTGACAGCAATATTATTGTCCTCAACTTTAATACCCTTTAATGATTCACTTACCAGTCCTTTTAGATAATCATTTCCACCTATAAATTTCAGAATTTCTTCCGGGATCAACTTTTCAAGCTGCTTTGTTGCATCCTGCACTAATCTAGCCCGCATATCCTCACCGGCATTTACATCCTTGGCTAGAAAGCCCGGTTGGGTTTTTATATCTTTTGCTGGATTTGCCGCTGCTGTCGGGCTTATAAATAAAGTAAATACTATAATTAATCCTGAAATAATAAATAGATTTTTAATTCTTATCATCTGGCATCTTCCTTTCGTGAGACCTTTAAGTCCGGGGATGCAAGGGGACGTTCTTTTTTGCTTCCTTCCTAATATACCGAAATAAGGAAGCAAAACGAACGTCCCCTTACTTCCCCCGTTTACTTTTTATATACTCGCGGTACCCGGGAGCTAAGCAGGCAGACCAGGTCACAGTTGTTAATGTTTATACCCGACCGCAACGCAATCTCTTCGGCCCCTATGCTATCATCACCCTGTTCTCCCAGAACCACTGCTTCGTCACCATCCGCAACATCTTTAATATGGCTAACATCCACGATCAGATGATCCATACATGCTTTCCCGATTATCGTTGCTCTCTGTCCGCGGATAAGCACTTCACCTTCCTGAAGAAAGTGTAAAAAACCGGCGTCTGCATAACCCAAAGCCAGTGTTGCTATACGAGTCGGGCTCATGGTAGTAAAAGTCCAGCCATAACCGACACCGAAACCGTTTCCTACTTCTTTTATTGCAACAACTCTGGTTTTCAATTGCATAATAGCCCTAACTCGATCGTCCAGGAATTCGTTGCCACAGGATAGCCCATAGAGTACGATGCCCAATCGCACCATGTCGTACTCAGCTTCTGGAAGTTTTAGAATGGCCGGACTGCTGCTGGCATGGACCATAGGGATATTTATCCCCTTCTGGCGCAGTTGACTCATAAGATGTTCAAAACAACCCGCTTGCTTAATTGCATCTTCTCGTTGGCCACCATATATAGTGTTTATGTGAGTATATATTCCATCTAGTTCCAGATAATCCAGTTTCATTAGTATATGGATATTTTGCAGGCATTCACCGGGCATTAATCCGTAGCTACCCATCCCGGTATCAATTCTAAGGTGAGCCTTTATTCTTTGGCCTCTCTTGCGCCCCCATTCATCTATGGACAAAGCCATTTCAATGGTACTCAAGGTAGGAATCAGACTAAGCTCAAACAAAGCTTCTATTTCTTGGTCAGAAATTGTTCCCAGTACCAGGATGGGAATGTTTATTTGATTCTGCCTTAGTTCCGCAGCTTCAGCTACCGTTGCTACTGCGATGGCATCAACACCATAATCGACCAGAGAACTGCTGACTTCTACCGCTCCATGACCGTAGGCATTGGCTTTCACCACCGCCATAATTCTGGTCCCGCTAGTCAACCGGCTGCGAACCATCTCCAAATTGTATCGCATAGCAGACAGATTAATCTCGGCCCAGGTAAGATTGGTTTTATTCATATAATCTATAACCCTTTTCCTTCAGCTGTTAAGTCCTTAAGTCCATAGTAAACTACCATCGCATCACTTTCATTTTCCACATCAAAGCCATGGTATCCCTGCCCGAGCAGCCTTCGCTGCAATTCAATATCTGTATGCCGGCATTTTATAATAGTATCTGGGCAAATATTAAAAGACGCCTGTAAATCACGAATTAGCAGATAACGGAGTTTATTGCCATATTTTTCTCGCAGACCGGTTATTGAGAGATTTAGTCGCAGGCTATTCCGTAGAGCAGGATAGTTGTTACAGGCTACAGTAGAAAGAATGAAGCGGTACTTGTCCTGCGCTACAATATATTTAAACAATTCCTTATATAATCTGTATTGCCAACCTTGGCCCCGAAAGTTCGGGTGAACCAACCCGGTCTCAATATGAGCAACATGCAACAGTTCATCACCGGAGAGCGCCACATCCAATCCCAGATTGTCCCGTTTACTGCCGGGAAAATATGCTGCTGCATATCCGATTAACTCTCCTTCGGAATCGAAAGTCCCCAGACTTATCCCCGGCTTGCCCAACAACATTGCCACTTCATCTCTGCTCAGCGGGTAGTAGGATGAGGAATCCCTCAATTCTCCTATCACCAAATCTTGCAGATGAATAATATCATCTATGTCAGGATGAGATAGCTGCTTTATATTTTCATCTAAACTGGACAGATCCTTTCCCCAGACCAGTTCCCCCATTGCATCAGCCTTATCCAGGCAGGTTCACCCCCGTCTCAGTTTTAACGAAGATACGTGACAGAAGGGCAAATAAAACCAGTAGTGCCAGGCAGGCCAGGGCAATTAGGCCCACGCTTCGGCCCGCACCCATTATCGCCAAAGCACCAAAGACAAATGGTCCTAAAACCTGTCCCAGGCGACGCACTGTACTGTAATAACTCAAGGCCTTACTCTCACCCACTTTTTGGGTAGCTGGGAGGGATATGAAGTAATTGTTCTGAGCCACAACGCCAAAGGAATCCGCCAAACCCATAATAAGGATGGCTAACAGGGCCATAACCACGCTCCCCCGCCAGGCAAACAATCCCAAAGCACCTATAGTCATGAAAGCAGCCAGCAAAGACGCAACCCAATAGTCCAGCTTCTGCTCGATAAACTCTCCCAACCACGGTCCCAAATATACTATACAAAGTCCATATATTAGAAATCCTCTTCCTATATCAGAAGTTGACAGTCCGGCACTAACTCCGAACAGGGGAAAGAAGTAGTCCATAAACATGCTGCACACAGCCAGGGGAATGGTAATTAAAAAGAAGAAGAATATAACTCCGGGGTCAAGCAAAAAAGTTGATATTCTGCCTCCTATCGGTTTGGGTGCAATTTCTTCCTGGGGCGATTCACCCTTGCCAATGAAGCTAAAGACAAAGAATACCACAATAAGCAACGCCATCAAGGCGATAAAAAATACCTGGGAGAATCCGATCCGGTCGGCCATCATGGCACCTATGGCTATCCCGCAGTTAAATCCTGCATAAATTCCAGCGTTGTATGCCGATAGCCCCCGGGTTTTCTCTTCTTTCTGGGACGCCGAGGTACTTAGCCAACGCATAGCCATCCACGAAAATCCATAACCGATACCGGTTAACCCCCGAGCCAGTATAAATACCAATCCATTCCAAGCTAAACCTGAAAGCAAAAGCCCCAGACCCATAAAGATCAGTCCGCTGAAAAATGGTAAGCGCCATCCCCGTCGTTCTATTATGTAACCGGTAATAATAATGGTTAAGCTCACACATAATAACTCGGCCGAAATAGGCAGTCCCAGTACAACCTCCCGCGGGAGTCCCCACATGGGCTGGTACAGCTCTTTCATTATAAGGGGTATATAGGAAGCGGCCATGCTGGAAGCAATAAAGAAGAAGAACGCCAGCGGACGTATCATTTCGCTATCTATAGAACCTACCTTGGTTGGCCTGCCTTTCGGACCGGCTCCACTTGTCATCCGGGTTACTTCTTGTTTGATATACAGTAAGAGGAAAAGTGTTATTTCTATCATGAAGAAGAAGGCAATAATAAGAACTGTAAGTGCATCCAGAGCAATTGCCAGAGATTTTCCTTTAATGTACTCCTGAGACAAGCCTATATTAATACTCGCTGTAACATTAAGTTTAGTCTGGGTTCCCACTTTGCTAAGAGGGAGGCTGTAGTAGTTTGCTGAGTCTTTTGATTGTTCTAACTGGACATCCTGAGAGTCGGTGCTGTATAGAGCTTTTCCCTGGTCATCATTAATAGTAATACTATCAATTTGAGGAACAGATTTAATAATACTCTGCATCCATTTCTCGATCCCATACAACTCATTGTAAGAGACCCCCCGGGAGACAACGGAATCAATATCCCTTTGAATAATATTAGCAGTTACGGCGGTATTTTCCCGGGCCATATCATAGTACACATTCCGGTACATAAAAAAGTTCATCCCGGCATAAGCCAGCTGCGCCAGTGTCAATATCGATAACACCACCGCCAGAAATAGTTTTTTCTTAAGCTGTCCATCCGGATCAAGAAAATCTATTTTAATATGGCAAATAAATAAGAGCAGAGCCGCTATAGCAACAATAATATCCAGGTACTGCAAGCTCTGCGCCTTGGGTAACGCCACCCGCGCTTCAATTACCTGCTCATTGAATACCATATCCAGACTACCAACCCAATTGGCACTGCGGTCAAGGAGAGGTAAAAAGATATGATACTTTCCTTCAAAAGCAACTGCCTGATAACCATTTTCGGGTAAATTATCTACATGTAGCTTTTTCAGTACCGCCGGAGATATATTTTCATTATCCACTTTACCCTGAGGGTTATAGAGCACCTGCCCCCCGCGGGAGACCACCAGAACACTTTCAATTCCCGGCGAACTGCTCTTAATGTCTGACAATATTTTTTCCATGTCGTTGAAGTTTTCTATTGATTTTCCGTATTTTAAAGCATATTCGATATTTCTAACCCCGTCACTGCCGGCAACTGCATAACTGGCTACCAGCGAATCGGTATAGCTGGTTTTGAATGATGAAATGTTTAAAGCGCCAGTGAAACCCAGAACCAGGATAAGCAGCATCATGACTGTGCCAAGTAGCAAAGCTCCTTTTTTAAATGACATGGTTCTTCTCCCCCGCTTTTTCTAATTTTTTCATAATAGGCATAACGCCCAAAATTTCTGATCCATATCTGCTCACTTGATCGACTGGTATATCTCATCTGCCACCAGTAGTATTTCGAATGGAGGCTGGTATCCTATCCTCCTGGCGACCTCCATATTCAAGGCTATATGAGGTATGTTCTCAAAAACTTGCGGGAGTTTTCGGGGCGAGGTGCCCTGCAGAATCTTGACCATATTATCGGCTCCAAACTCTCCTACCCCGCTAAAATCAGCCCGGGCCACACTTATTAAAGCTCCCGCCATGACCTCTTCAGTACCCAGTTGGGAAAACACCGGAATATTTTTTTCATAAAACGGTTGCAGCAATTCAAATAATCGAGCCGTCTCAATAGGAGCCATGGTCAGGTACATAGCGTCAACCTGTTCCGCCAATTTACGGTGTATAGCCAACAGATCACGATAGTATCTTTCCTGGTCATCCTTGTTTACCGGCTCCACAATCGGCATGGTTACAATATCAAATCCCATCTCTTGTCCAAGTTCGGCTGCATCGTCTACGGCAGCATAAACCCGGCCCACAGCTGAATTCTCATAAACCATTCCCATACGCTTGAAGTGAAAGAGATCATTAAAGACGGTCATCTGCCGTTTGTATATCTTGGCATCCATGTGAGCCCATATATGATCACTGCCGGAATCCTCTTCCGACTTTATGATCCCGGAACGTACCGCATTGCTGGTAGAGAATACCATTACCGGGACTGAATGATTGTCATTGGCAAGTAATTTCCCGGCCGAAGTCCCCATGGCAATTACCAGATCTATATCTTTTTGCTGCGCCAGGCGCGCAAGCATTGCTTGCTTCTCCGCTTCACTCATGGTACTCAGGGTATAGTGTCCATCCTTAACAAACTCCAAATAAGGAGAAATATCCTGTTTGGAAACCCATTCCCACATGGCCTTGGTATCCATTTGCCCCTCCTGGTAACGCAAACCACTGGTATTAGTTACCCATCCCTTGTTTTCCAGTGCCTTGATCAAGCTATTCAGGGTACCGGCATAATTTAACCAGGGCTCGGTCTCACAATAGGCTATACGATATTTTTTGGCTATTTGCTGATTCTGCGGAGCCGCCTTTTCATTTACCCCGTTGACGGCCTTCATTGCCTGGGGTAGCAGCAGAAGAGACAACATTAGCATAATACAGGTGACAATTCTTATAATTTTCTTCATCTTCTACCCGCCTTTCAGGCTTTTTTATTTACCCACCAGCGAATTCTGATCTTGGTAACACTTGGCGGCTGGCAGCGAATTCCTATCCGGAACGTACCTCGTTCCGGATACAGCACCGCTCCTATATCCATATTAGGCGCCAGTGCATCGTATTCGCTATTACGAAAAACCTCAAATGCGCCGAAAAAAATCTGCTCGCTGTGTTGTCGTGCCTGCATAACTTCCTCATCGGTGCTCTCTTCCAGCCCGGTTATTATTTGAAATGGTCCGGCACCGAAGCCGTGATCTATCTCATCGGAAAAATAACTCTTGGCAACCCTGGGGGATGCCTCCAGTTCAAACTCCACCAGGCCAGTGTTGCTTTCCTCAGCTATAACTACGGGTTGAGGAATCCCCAGGTCAAAATCAAATTGGTTGATGTCCGGGTGGTACCTGACATCAAACCGCGGCTGTTCCTCTGCTTCCATAGTATAAGCGGAAGCCTTGGTCAGATACGGTCCCCGCACCCTACCCTGGCCCAGGACACCTAATTTAAAAAGATCCGATAGGTTATAGGCATATTCTTTGAACGGAAGTTGCTCCACCTTTTCAATCATAAAACTGGAACCTATCTGCGTAAGACTGATACGGGCCAGATATATGGCCGGATCCTCTTTCTCCAAATACTGATCCAGGCTCATATTAAGGTAATCCTGCAAAATCCGTTCTCTGACCGGTTCATCTACTATCTGCAATACCTGGCTGCAATCCGATTCAGGTTCTATTACTCTTTCTCCCAGTTGAATTCTCATCCGTCCCTGGCTTATAACCACATTGTCTACCATCCCGGCACTTGACCCAGCGCGGAAAGGGAAACTCATTTCGTAGATACAATCCTGTTCCTGCTCCGGCTCCTGGAAAAAAATCTTGCCCCCTCGATTTCCGTCTAACCCATATATATATCCTCCGGTGATTTCATATTCTACTTTGATTCTCGGCACCTGCAGGGTTTTCTCGATTAGCAAAGTTATCTCAAAAAGATCTTCTGGATTTACATAACGCGGGCACCTTTGCCAGATGCGCAATTGTTCGTCACTATATAGCAGAGTTGTGTGCTCATATAACCGTGCAAAACCAAAATTAGTCGGATCTGGAGCATCTTCGCGAACAAATAGATGGTAGATTTCTTGCATGCGATTATGCTCTCCAACCTCCTCGGGACGGGTCGAGGAACTGGCTACCGAATATACCGGTTCCTTACCTCTTTCATCATACGCAATACAAAGGTAAATATTTTTGGCATAATCATTGCTGGTAAAGCCATCTATCATAGATAATTTCTGAGTCACAGGCGAAGCTACAACTATTTCCCGTCCCGAATAGTCAATGGCCATTCCAGTTTCTACGGAAATGGTTTTATCGTCCACAGCGACCACTTGCAGACCGCAAACAACCCCCGCACCATGTAGCAAACGGTTTCCCATACGTCGTTTATCATTACAGTATTTTTGTTCAGCTTCGAAATCTCTGACTGTAAGTAACTTGCCGTAAAAATATCGGTTCCTCTCATGGGGATAATATCTGGGATTTTTCACTTTTTACCCTCCTCCTTTGTAATGTATCAAACAGGCACAGGAACTAGCTCTCATCCCCTGAACCCGTAACCCTCACCTTTTAATCAATCATTTGCCATTTTGCTTCTAAAAGCATATAACCTTTATTCAATCTATTGCAGATGTGGATCAAGTTACATATTGGTATTGGTATCAAGCTGATTATCCCGATCCAAATCAACGATTACTGAACTAAATGGCACGGAAGACTTATTGTCCAGTCTAAGCAAAGTTAACTCCGACAGATATGTATTGATACCCAGATAAGAATGCATATCCATATAAATCCACGGTTGTAATATAACCAGTCTGGCATCTGTAAAGGCCGGCTTTTCATCATCTATGATCCTTTGCAGGGCAGCAACCTGGGCTGCTGTCGGTACCATTTCCTGTTTGACCAGTACCGCAAAACCGTACGGATCCTGGCCATAAAGCTGTGACATTAGTTGTTTTATCTCTAATGTCTCCTGCAGGTATTTGTACTGGAAATACTCAACTATAATCGGCTTTTCTCCGGTATAAATAGCAATCATGTCTTCCATTCCTTGCCGGGTACCCCTATTTCTGTGAAGCTGAGGAGCATTAATCAGCAGACGCCGGAGCTGTTCTTGCGACCAGTTCTCATCAGCACTGATTCCGAGCCAACCCGCCAACCAGCTTAAAAAGGGTCCAGGCACCACTTCCGGATCGAACAGTCTGTCCAGCCGGTCTATTTGTTCTTCCATTTCCTGCAGTAAAGTTCCGGGCAGGGATAAGAAGCGTTCCAGAAAATCCCTACTATCCTCATAGTACTGGTATACAGCCGGAAGGTAGCTTAACAATGACATGCGGGGAAAATATATTCTTACACTTTTTAAGAGTGGAGCTCTGGTTTCACTCCCAATCAGCTCTATTTTTAGCCAGAGGTAGCGTCCCCGTGCATCATGCAGGAGAGCATCCCTGGGATTGACCAGTTCCCGGCCCCATAAACCTTCCATACAACTTAATGTCTCCACCAAGGAGGTACCCCTATCGTTCAAGCACAATTCCATATTTCTTAAATGATCCTGGATAACCATCTCTTTACTATCGCTGGCAAAATAATTCAGCCGGATCTGCGTATCATCGGGAATGTCCGCATCCAGTCTGATCCGGTGCCACTCCATTTCCAGAGACATACTATCCAATACCGGAAAAACAAAAACACCCCGGGGATTTCCTTTAGTATCAAGTTTTATATTCTCCTGCTTCTCCAGGATGCTGAGAGACAAATTGTTTTTATTCCAGATATATATTCGATCATCAGGGTCAAACCACAAGTTGTCCACTGCTCCCCGATAGATAACACCACCGGCAGACTCCGCCTCTAAAGCACGATACTTTACGAGAGACCTCTCATCTTCAACGTTCTGACTTACCTGCTTAGCATAACAGGTATAGATAGACCCTTCACTATCCACTCCCAGACCAACCGCCCGGCCCGACATACTAAGTCGGCTATCAGCAATCAAATTGCCGTCCATCGCAAACTCCCAGAGCTGTCCGCTACGGGTATCCAGTACATATAGCTGTTCCTCTTTTCCCAATGCCGCCTCAACCCTGCCTGGGTGCAGGTCTTCTTCGGTTTCCTCCAGAACAAATGACGACGGCGCAGCTAAGAGCGTAATCCGACCATCGGAAGCAACCCTAAATACTGCCATTTTCGTTCCAGAAGAGATACTTCCTTCATCAATCTGGCTTGAAGGGACGTTTTTATGGGATGTTACCACGATTAAATATTCGCGATCACCCGCAACTATGGCCAGAGGAGACTCACCCAGAGATTCGCTTCTGGTCCATAGAATCTGGCCGTTAGCGGCAGACACAGCAACAATAGTCTCCGGATCTGATTCAACCAGGAACAGTGCGTTTTGCGCTGCCGCCAGGAGAGCATGACCGCTGAATAATCCATGTCCCGCCTTTAATAACAGGGTAGTCTGCGAATTAATGAAGTCATAGGTCCAGAGATTACCGGCTTGATCCAACAAAAACAACGATCCGAACGCTCCACTGCTCACATTCGTTATTGGCTCCGCTATGCCCGTCTCGTTCTGCAAAATAGTACGGTATAAGGCATATTTTTGATCCCTCATAAGGCTGATTCCAGGCTCATTTAGCAGGATGTTTTCCCCCCGACCACGCTCCCAGTCGGTTTTTTTATTTAAAGCCAAAAAGCTAAATTGACTATACATTTATGTAACCCACCTCCTCTCCAGGAACTAGACTATTACAAATCATTGCGGTTGATAATTTCAATTTCGTGCTCACCCGGGTAGACCAGTCCACAGGGGGGGATTTCCACATCTTCGCTATGCTCCCGGCGTATCCGGTTACCTTCAGCACTAACCCACAATTCCTTTACATATTCCACCCCTGGAATCCGGTTAATTACTTCATAAATATCACCCCGGTAAACTGTACGTCCAAAGGGCCAGCTTCGACTCAGGTCGTCCCGATCCAGAGGCTGCAAAAACCGATCCAGTTCCCGGGCAATTTTTTCCTCGCCCCGTACTGTTCCTGGAGCGACAACAACCGCTGCATATACGCTAATCCTTACATAGTCCGGTGCTACAATGTGTAATTCCGTACTGAGCAAGCGATAGCGATTAAGGTGCCGATATACAGTGTCTCGAAAACCAGGACTGGGAACCGGGGTGAGGACTTCACTGTAAGGCATTACGGCTACGGTGACCTGAGCCTCCGCGGCTTTATCCGGATAATTTATCATTCCCGGCTTGTAAAGCGGAACTGCTTTTACCCGGGCTACCCTTAGTCCGGGAGTGAGCAAAGCCAGAGCTTCAAAATCGGCATCACTGACAGCACGCTCGGGTCTACGGCGTTCAATTTTTAATCGCTGGCCAGCCTCAATTAAAGATTCTTTAGGACTGCCGCCATATGCGGGTCTATGGTTGGCTGCCTGCAGCAGGTTTAGCTCAGGTTCGTCTTCAATAATCCGGTTTATCTCGTAGTCTTTGACATTACCCTCTATACCCCCGCCGGTTCTATAGCTTATAAGCAATATGTTGGATTGCTCCTCCCGTTCGGGGATTATTCCATTTTCATGATTGCCAAAATATATTACACCCGACTCTTCATCCAGCACAAAATGGCGATCAGAAGGCCCGGATGCAGCAAAATCATCAACTGCCTGCCAATCCTGCCACACCATTTCCCGGGTATCATTCGACTTTTTACCCACCTGCAACATAAAGCCAAGACTCAGCAGGGGATGTATGGGTAATTTGAATGACTGTCCGGGCAAGCCATTACTTTTGCCCAACCAGCGTTGTTCTTTAAAGCCAGACTGAAACGATATCAAACGAATATTGCTGCTGCCGGATGGAGGGATCATCCCCTGCAATCCATCACCGAACTCAATAATCATTTCCTGGCCCTGGTTCATCTTAAGGTTATATACCCTATCTCCTGCTTCAGCCAGGGAAAGTTCAGGTACTTCCTTCCATAATACCCAGTCTTCATTATCATCCTTTACCTGAACTTGATTCAATCCATGCAAAGCAAGACTACTGGCGATCTTAAATTGCATCCCGCTTTCTCCGCTACTGGAAAAATCATGTACCTCACTATAAGTAGACTGTTGTAATACCGCTACGGTATTCAGACATATGTCTTCTACTCTAGGTGGAAGTTCATATACATCGTCTTCCAGGAAGCAGGCGATCCAAAAACGCTTGCGGTCAAGCGCCGGACTAAACCGGGTTGCTTCCATTGAGTCAGGAATTGAAAACTTGATACCGCCGCTACGAGTGAAATGCGCGGTTTCATCGATTAATATATTCACTGGTCTCCAGCTGCCATCATCACCTTCTCGGCCATAATATTTCCAAGCCACCCGGGCCGGGGGAGTTATTTCCATCTCATAATCCTTCTGGAGCCCAGGTTTTACGGGATAGTCCTCATAAAGATGCAGGACCAGGGACAACTCCACACCGCAAGGTAAATCCTGATCCAGACCTATCAGCAACTGGTTATTCTTTTTAGCATCCCGGCCAAAAGCATAATAGTAGAGCCCTCGGGTCTCATTAAATGATGTAAAGTCACGGTAGTCATCACCAGAACAAACCAGAACTTTATCAATTTGGGCCGTAAGCAAATATAGGGGTTCAATAGTTTCAAATACCTGATCACCAGCTGCCAGTCTAGTAGTGGCAGGAATCGAGATCATTTTCTGCACACCGCTAAATGTAACGTCAGTTCTGGCCGGTAAAGCACCGTGCAACTTTATACCCATAAGTTTGAGGAACTTCAACTCATTTTTGCTGGTAATCCGGTTGAGGTAAAACTGCTGCATCTCGGTTAACCAGGCCAGTAGTTCAATTAAAGTGATACCCGGATCATGATGGTTCTCATCAGTCCACCCAGGAAATAGTTGGGGTATCATTTTCCGTGCATCTTCTACTATCTGCTGGAAATCTTGATCATCCAGTTCCGGTAAAGGCAACATTAGGCCTACCTCCTGACAACTTAGTTCTGGTGCCCTGTTAACAGGGTACTATGTTTTCACCTTAACCTGATGTCCTCCGTTTAGGACAAAACCATGGGATATGGCGCCAATCTGATTGGGGTCTATCTCAATCCGCTCTTCATTAACCAGTTTGTGTACGGTCATGGAGACACTCTCTATGTAATTGACCCCGCTGATTGATTTCAATAAAGTATAAAGCACTGAGATATGCGGGTATTCCCCGATATTCCATCCCCGGTCATACCTCTCATATAACTCGGGCTGCAGAAATTCCTTTAATTTATCCAGGGCTTCTGTTTCCACCGCCACAATATTGTCTATACTATCAGCAACCAGTACCGCAATAACCGATATCTCCAGGTACTGGGGCTCAATAACCTGCATCTTGCCAGGATGCAAGAGGTTGCCGCTGGTTCTCTGGCTAAGATATCTTTCTATTTCCTGCCTCAAAGCAGGAAAAGTCAGCGCAGCTTGAATGCCACCACGAGGCAAAACTACAATAGTTATGCAACCGTTTTCCCGTTCACCCCGCCAGTTGGTATTGGGCAGGCATTTCACCCGGGCAACATTTCTCGATACTTCCCGGGCCATGGTCTCAAAGTCTGCGGCGGTTACGGCTCGTCCATTATGTTTTAAAGATTGCGGTCCTCGAAGCAGGGCTTCATCAAAGCTTTCTTTATCACAGCCTCCACAGGCTGCCTGGGGATTAAAAACCCCGTTGATAAACGGCAGCGCAGTACGCAAACGGTTGATTTCCTTGGCGCCTACGTTTCCCTTGCTACCGCCGCCTATTCGGTACTTTATCTCTATGTTATTGATAGTGGAGCGCGGCGGAATTCTTCCGTGCCGGTTATCTCCAAAGCAAACCCTCCCTGAAGAGGTATCAATGGTATAGTGGCGGTCACCGGGTTTAGATAAGTCCAGTTCCTCCACCCGCTCCCATCTTATCCACAGTTGACGAAGATTACCCCACTCATCTCTCGTCTCCCTCAGATTAAGTCTTTTGTCGTGCAACAGCTCTGCCTTTTCCTCTTCACTAAGCTGGCCGGACTCCTCCACCCAGATTTCTTCCGAGACAATCGGCGTACGGGGCAAATCGTAACACAGGTGGGATTCTCCACCGGGATTGGCCAGCGTCTCGCTAAATGCACTTTCCTGCTGTATTACCCGGGTGGTATTCATGAACAAGCCCTTTGCCAAAGGCAAAACAGGGCGATTTTCTATTCGGTCAAACCTACCATCATAATTAACTGCTCTTACCCAATAAAGTTCCCTCCCAAACATCCGCACTGCAGATAAATCAGGCGGGGCTCCAAAAACCAGCAGCCCACTGCCGCTGAGGTTATTTGTATTATCAACCGCATCCAGCCTGAACCACTTACCACCAAAAGCATTCCGGGTTGAATATTCCCACTCCAGAACCGGGGCATCGTCTGGATCATAACTCTGCTCCCGCATGGAGAAAAACAGGCTTATGGGACCCTGGCGAGGGGGACGTTCAAATCCCAAATACATTGCCGGGTAAGATAAATCCAGATCAAGCAGAGGGTGCACCATAACATCTTCTTCCTTCAGCTCTTTAACCTGGTCATGGTATTCCAGGTTGTTTAAGCTGAAAAAGGATGTAGGCGCCAGGCTTTCCTGACCGTATTCATAACTCAGCTGTAAGCTCTCCAGCCTGGGTGCATGATATACTCCGCCAGGAGCATAGATATTATGGATGCTTAAAACCCTGGCCCTTATCCAGTAATTCATCTGATCGTTAATCATGCCGGGCTTCATATTATCCGGGCATTGGAACTTTATAATTGTAGGCCGCTCTGCCGGGTGCAGGAAGATATCCTCATATTGGGAGCCATCAAATAGCTTCACCCATCCATTCCCGCTCCAATATTCCCAGACAACTCTCATGATGAGCAGATTAGGCCGCTCGGGTTCCTCCAGGTCTGATTTTTTCATTATCATCTTCCATTCGATGGCACGGGTATTATCATTATTCATTATCCGGGGTTCATGCTTCAGCTTAAAGGAAATGGTTATCATAGCCTTCTTTTTAGAAAAGGCTTCCTGGCTGGCCAGATAAAATGTATCATAAAGGGCAAAAAATTCGCCGAAGGGATAACAATCTTTCGGGTCAAGAGGGACGTCATTATAAAACAACGTATCAGGCGCCAGACCCGGTTCTTTATCTTCTATCAGGCTGGCAGCCTTCATCCTTATTTCATCAAGCTTTATATCTCTTAGGGCCTCGATTTTCCCAGGCTTAATCCGACAGCAAAGCCAGCGATTGCTTACCCCATTAATATCACTAAAATCTATCAGACCAGTCTCTTTCTTTTTCAACTCAATACGATTAGATCGCACTGCAACCTCGCTAAAGGCCTGCCAGCTATCACCATTTCGATATAACCATTCGGTATTTTCAGGATTGGCCAGCAGTTCGCTATTCGGACGCTCTCTGAATTGCTGCCGGGAGTTTTTGATTTCCACCTCCAGGCAGGCTTTCTCCCTGATATTAAGAAGGTCAGGTTCTCCCAGAAAGAAACAGTGATCCTGCAGGTTCACACCGCCCCGGCAATCCAGTAAAGCTACCTCCTTATTTGGGTAATCCGGGTTGCCGACTAACAGAGCAACCGGTATTTCCGCGATATGGTCATGTTTGCCACTGGTGTTATAAATCGCAACCGGGATTGCAGGCGAAACCAAGAGGTTATTGGTGGTTTCAAAAACAATCTGCTCTCCTCCTGGTGTTGTTGCCAGGGCCTGGGTTCCTGCCGGCACCATGACTGCTTCACCATCAACCGAACTCAGATTAAAAGTCAAAAAGGCAAATGCCGGACAGGCAGGCAATAAACCAATATCCATCATATTAAGAAACGCCGCCAGGTTTCTCCTCGGAACCTGGTTAAACCTTTTTATCGTACCGTCAAACATGCGGGTAAAAATAAGCAGCAAAGCTGTTCCGGCATCCGGATCTTCCTGAGAAAACCGCCATTCCGGGGTATAAAAGGGCAGCATTTCCTTTATTTGTTGAATAAGCACTTTGGTATCTCGTGGATCCAGGATTGGCAGCATATTCTCCCCCCATTACTCCGGTCTTTTTCGCACTATACTTCGTTGTCAAAGCTAGAAATACGTCCAGTATGACTGCGCTTTGACACCTTGTCTAGCGCGAAAAATCCTCGGAGTATTCTGCCTTGTTATCTCCTGATATTCATTCTACTGGGGATTAGTTCTCTAACTGGCACCTTCATTTATGTAAAAGGGATAAACCATATTAAACAGGTTATTGGTGGATCTAACGGTATATGTTATGTCAATCCACAATTGCTCCGGGTTGGACTTGTCCTGCTGCACATGCACCTCTACTTTACCCACCCGGGGCTCCCAGGCCATAATGGCATTTCTCAGATCCGACTCCAGCACTCCCAGCGTGGTAGGATCAGTCAGGCCAAAAACATAATCATTAAGCCTGCTGCCAAAATCAGGTCGCATGACCCGCTCTCCTCGATATGTCATGAGGATGATACGGATGGCCTCAGCTATATCATCTTCACCATCGGACATCATAATCCTTCCGGTTACCGGGTCAACCTGAACCGGAAATTTCCAGCCCCGGCCCAAAAAATTACTCATCTCTCACCCTCCTCACCCAGGGATTGGTACCCTGTCAACCCTAATTCCATATCCTCTCGCCGGTCAAATTCCTGTATGACTACGTTGTCTTGCAGCTCCATGCCATCCATGGCATCGCTGCATTTGTCCATCCTTGGACTTTAATCACAATACGTCCAGTATTATTCAATCCTCCGACGGCCACGGACGGCCTAGTGTCGTGGTGCCAAGGATGGCAAGGAACGACCGCCTTGCCCTACATGAATTTTACTCGACGAATAATACATACAATTAGGGTTGACAGGGTACTAGTTTATCTTTACCATTGAACCTTTGATATTCAATATGGCTGATGAATTGATGTCCATCGTAGCATTGGCCTTTATACTCATCGTACTGGTAGCCTCAATATTTATCTGGTTGGCCTTAAGGTTCAGAGAACTGCTAGGGGCATTGATACTTATTCCCCCGCTGCCATCAACCTCTATGTTACATGAACCAACCTTAATAGTTGCTTTGCTATTGGCCTGTATTGTAATACCATTAGCCGAGGTATCTATAGTAATCGAATTATTTCCATTATCATCCTTGAGTTCGATCTTCTTGTTCTCATCATCGAAAAGAATCTTTTTGCCCTTGGGCGTATGAATCTCCACTTTTTCTTTGTTTTGGTCATCGGTCAAAATGATTTCATTCCCACAACGTGACTTTATTTTTCGGATTTTCACCTTGCCATCGGCAACAGGACTGGCCTCCGGTGGCTTATCCGTCCCATTCCATAACGCTCCAATAATAAATGGCTCTTCTACATTACCATGATGAAAAGCAAGCAAAACCTCATCATTTACTTCAGGCAAAAAATAGATTCCCCTTTCCGGTCCGGCCGTGAGACTGGCTACACGTATCCAGTCGCTTTCCTGCTCGCTCTCCCGCAAAAGGAACTTAACCTTTACCCGACCCAGTTTATCCGGATCCTGGATATTAGTAACTACTCCTACTGCGACCCCGGAAATTTTATTGCTGTTATTCTCGCTTTGAGTCTGGAGCGAGTATTCTATATTCAAACAACGTTCCCTCCTATGGTTAAGGCAGTCGTATAACCAGATCCATCTACGCTGTGTCGAGCCGAGGTTATATAATAAAGCTTATTTAGCTTGGTACCCAGTCCTGCCAGCTTAATGTATTTGCCGGCCCTGATCTCAGGAATGCCAATACAGGTTGCATCGCCGCTAACCAGTTTCATTGCTTTTCTATCTTGAATGGCTTTAGCTTCAGCATTGGCTTGCGCCTGGGTCCGAGCTTCAGAAAAATAATTATCCTCCACCGTCCCCAACACATTTCCCAATACGGTTGGACCATCCTGACCCGAATCAATCTTGGTTATGCTGCTGGCTTGGCCAACTAAAGCCTGCTTGGTTTTGTGATCCCAACTTCTAACCTTGATTGTACCCGCCTGGTCGGTCAAGTCATCTTCCTTGTTCAAACTAATCAGATTCTGCCCCCAGGTTAAGGTTACTACCGGCGAGCCACCCGACGGTGGCTGACGGAAATGCACCTCATTGCCGCTAACAAAAAACTCATAACCGTTTCTTTCCGCCAGCCTGCTAAGGAATTGGTAATCACTGATTCCCACTTGCTGAATCATATCGTGCTGAACCGCGGTAGAATCTACCTTGGCCGTAAGTCCTGCCCCGCCTATTACCGTACTGGCTACATCACTATCCTTTACCTTTGAAAACACCTGGGATTTTATACCCTTCATCAATTTAAATGAGTAATCCATCCCAGAGACTACTATGTTGGTTTGATCCCATGAGGTCAGTTCATAACGTACCGATGTGATATAACCATGGAACACTGTTTCCAGTACGTCTGCATATCCCATATTAATCTGCACTTTCTTGCCTATAGCCAGGTATTGGTCCAACCATTTAAATTGTTTGCCCACCAGATCAAAGGCATTAGCCACCGTAAAACTTACGGAATCCGCCTTTTCCAGGCTGGTATCAACATTTACACTAACTATGGCCATATCGGCAGTGGCAATATTAGTACCCTCCACTTTTACCTGAAAACTGGGGGCGAAAAAATTGCGATATTTGCTCGACAAACTATCAAAAGATGTAGTCTGCTGATTAAGTACAGTTAAGTCTGCCATAATATTACTCCAGCGGAGGGACGATTACTTTGCTTCCGGTCTGTACTAATCGGGGGTTGTCTATACCATTGGCTATTGCAATCTCCCTCCATCTTCCCGGATCTTCGTATTCACGCGCCGCCAGCATCCACAATTGTTCGCCTTGTTTCAGTACCCTTTGTTTGGTACGATCGGAAGATTGGCGCGGTATTTCCTGCAATTGCTCACTTACCGTTTGAAAGGATCTCATTTGTACGGTTAAAACCGCTCTCACTGGTATGCCCGAATCCAGAAACATGGTAAAACGCTGGGAGACTTTTTCCATAACACCTCGGAAAACAACCGAGCCCCAAATAAACTGGCATATCGGTGGGGAATGAGTATCACTTTCGACATCCAGTAATCCATAAACAAGTTTGGTATGATCTCTCACATCGGTCTGAGCTTCATAGGTATCAAAAAATAGTTCCATGGCTAAAACGCTGGCATCACCGCTTATAAACTGGGGGATAGTGGCAGATAAACCCGGCATTGTATGGTAAGCATATTTATTTTCTCTATCTATGCTATATTCACTGGGGTTAAAGAGAACCTCAATACTTTCATTAGTACTTTCCACCACAATACTGGCTTTCTTAAGCGCCACTGCTCAATCGCTCCCTTCGGTTTGCGTTTACAAGCCCCTGCGCTGCCGCTCGGACTTCATCCGCTGTTGGATTTCCATGTAGACACGGTCAGCAATTTTCTTTATTTCACTAGCCTTTAGCTCGGTGTTCTTCGCCCCAACCATTTGCATTTTAAGATCGGCATTAATGGATTCCAATTTAGTGTCAATAGTATTTTGCGCCATATTGCTGGCAGCCGGGGATGCAGGCCGGCGATAGTTTAAATCCGTCCCGGAGGCCAGCGTTGAATAAGATGCTAGTCTTTTATCTTCCCCTGCTTTAATGCCTCGATGTGGAATTAAACTGGGATTGGGAGGATTAAACGGCAGTCCGTTCTTATCGCCCGCGATTAATAATTTGTCTGCTCCCCTTCTAATCCCGACCCGATCTGCCTGCTGATCTCTCTTAATATTGAAGATTCCAGCTTGTTTCTTTTTTCCGCCTGCCCGGCCCTGATCCTTATACCGATTGATCCAGTGATCAGAGGGCACAGCAGACAATTTGCCCTGGGGACTACCGGCTAAAATACCACGACCGGCAACTCCCCCAAGCATTCCAGGAGTTGGTAAACTCCTTGCATTGCCCGATAAGCCGGTGCCTGTAGGAAAAGCTGGGTGTATTCCCCGATAATAAATATCCCGTTTGTCTTTACCGGGCCTGTTTATGTAATGCTCCATTTCCCGCGTTTTAACATGTTTGCGGCTAATTTTCTGCTGGCCTGGTCTGTTTATGTGGTGCCCCACCATCTGCCCACTCTGGTAAGCCTCCCGGCTTAAATGGGCGGATTGTTTGAACGGTATAATTTTCGCGGTTGTTTTGAATATCTGAGCTGTTTCCTTCTCGCTATTTCCCCGATGAAGATTATTCATTGCTCTGTGAAATCCCGGGTTGCCTGCCATTTTGCTTAATTTCCCATTAGTATTGGTTGTCTTAACCAAACCAGTAAGCTTATTAATAAACCATTCCGGCCACCAACCGGACCTGGTATTCTCTTGTCGATAATGCTTCAGCTGTTTTTCGGTAGTTAGTCCGAGCTTAGAAACCGTCGTATCCAAGCTTCGGTTGATGAAGTCTGACGTTTCTGGCTTAGCCCTGTTCCGGCCAGAACTAATTTCACCTGCCCTCTTGGACGTGGCCAGAGCATTATTAATAGTTCCAGCAGCAGCCTTACGCATTATCATGGCCGGCCGGCCTGTAGGTAAAATAGATAGCTTGCCTTTTTCTAAACCAGCCATTGATGTTGTTCTGAATATATGAGCCAAGTCTTTGTTCCTATTATTGACTGTACCTAATGAGCTTGAGGTTAATTTTGCATAGGGCATAATTCTTGCGCGACTACTCCCAAGCGGAATTACTTGATCCTTGTATCCCCTGTACTTATCCAATATACCAGGGGTTCTGCTCAACGGCAGTACCCGTCCAGTCATTCTGCTACCGGTTCGTCCTGTTTCTTTATTCCTGGCCCGGATTTGCAATTCATGCATCCGGGAATTAGCCGAAGAATCATGATTCTTCAGGCTTTGTCCATCCTCTGCTGCAGCAGCCATAGCCGTCTTATGATAGACAAAATCAGAAAAAACATTGTTTCTCCACCCGGGTACTGGTGTTTTCAGTATAACACCATGGTTATTATTAATTTGCTCAGACCCTGGCTGCCGTTTAAATCTCTCGTGAAGCATCCTGGATCTTCGATTCGGGTTAAAATGACTTCGGCGATCAGACTTATGCTGGTTTTCTCCGAACCGGGCTTGATTTGAATACCGATTCGGCACGGCCTCGGAGTGATCAGGGATCATACCGTGCGTTCGGTTAGCCGAATTTATCCGGGGAACATCTTGTACCTGTCTTTTTGGCTCTTTTATCAATTGATGATAAATGGGATTGCCAGGCCCAAGAATATTTCTCCGCATGGTATTCATCCGGTTTTGCCATGGTAACATGCCTTCCCTGGCTCCAGTAGCTGCTGCAACCGGTAAAGCAGGGTAAAAACGGCTCCTTGCACCATCCATGTAGATATCCTTCATCAGGGAATGATTAGCCCCGAGAACATTTCTATAGCTTCCCGGCTGCTGGTTAGATATATCGCTAACAAAACTTCTCCGGGAATACTGTAGGGCTTTACCCGGCAGATTCCTGCTGTCATAAACTGATGCAGTATCATATAGACTGGGTTTCCCCTTCTCGTTGACATATGACAAACCCCTGCTCAACTGCACTCCAAATCCATTTGGTAAAGTTCCTATTCGATTGTGTCGCCTATCCTGTGCTGGGTAAGAAACGGGATATATAGTAATTGGTGTAGAGCCAGTTTTGTTTTGAACTTTAATCCTGGCATCCGGGATGACATCATAGGCAGCTAAAAAAGCAGGTTCATACGAACGCTGCGATTGCATAGTCCGTTCTAGCGCATTCTTTTCCAACCTCAGTAGCCGAGCTGGCATTAACGATTGCTTATTAAACCGTTCTAAAACCGTCTTTCCGGCTAACAAGGTCCGGACCGGTAAAAGAGTTTCTTGCTGTTTAACCTTATCTGATGTATTCTTATCAGACTTCAGTGACCGTGCTGGCACTAACGACAACCGCTGCTTCGTCTGGTCTAAAGCAGTTTTGTTCGATATCAATGGCCGAGCGGGCAATAGCGACAGTTGCTGTTTAACCCGTTCTATAACAGTCTTTTCATACAACAACGGCCGGGCCAGTGATAACGATTTTTCGAGTTTACCCTGATCTAATGCATTCTTCTCCGACTTCATGGACCGGGCTGGCATTAACGACAGCCGCTTAATCTGGTCTAAAGCCGTATTTCTCGATATCAATGGCCGAGCAGGTAATAGCGACAATTGCTGTTTAACCCGTTCTATAGCAGTCTTTTCAGACAACAAGGGCCGGGCCAGTGATAACGATTTTTCGAGTTTAACCTGATCTAATGCATTCTTCTTCGACTTCAGGGACCCAGCTGGCATTAACGACAGCCGCTGCTTAATCCGGTCCAAAGCCATATTTCCCGATATTAATGGCCGAGCAGGTAATAGCGACAGTTGCTGTTTAACCCGTTTTATAACAGTCTTTTCAGACAACAACGACCGGGCCAGTGATAACAATTTTTCGAGCTTACCCTGATCCAATGCATTCTTCTCCGACTTCATGGACCGGGCTGGCATTAACGACAGCCGCTGCTTAATCCGGTCTAAAGCAGCATTTTTCGATGTCGGCAGCCGAGCGGGTGATATCGATGGTTGCTGATTAAACCGTTCTGAAACAGTCTTTTCGGATAACAACGGCCGCGCCAGTAATAACGACGGTTGCCGATTAACCCGTTCTATAACAGTCTTTTCGGACAACAGCGGCCGGGCCAGTAATATCTTTTTTTGTTGTTTAACCTGATCTTCCGTCTTTTCCGATGTCATTGACAAGGTTGGCATTAGCGATAGTTGCTTATTCTGGTCTAAAGCAGTCTTTGCCGATATCAACGGCCTAGCATATAATAACGATGGTTGATGATCAACCTGTTTTAAAATAGTCTTTTCAGATAGCAACGACCGGACTGGCAACAACATTTTTTGTTGTTTTACCTGATCCGGTGCATTCTTTCCCGGCTTCAATGGCCAAGCCGGTACTAAAGATTTCTGCTGCTTGACCCGGTACAAATCAGTCTTTCTTTGCCTTAATACCTGATTCTGTCTTTGAATATGGTAATCAGAGAAACGATGCCCTGCCTGTCCGGGATAAATATAAAAAGAAGGTAAATTATTTGGAGCCTTGGCTTGTACAGGGCCGGTTATTCCACTATCCGGATTAGCAGACCATGAACGGCCAGCATCCAACCCCTTAGTTGGAAACAAGCCAGTCATTAAATTATTTTGCCGGCTCCGTTTATTATTCCCATGCGGAATATGAACTCCGGCTATGCCCGAATCAACCGGCCTATATTCATAAGCGGGCAACATCACCCCCGAACGAATAAAGCGTGAAATAGCTTCAATATTCTTTGGCTGCATTGCAGTCCATCGTGATATGTCAGTATTATTAGCAATCTCCTGCCCTTTTCCAGAAACCTGATTGCTTCTCCGTTCGGGAGATATCATTTTAACAACAGGAGTATTGCGCCAACTTAATCTTATACCCTCATGCAACGGTGTTACGGCCCCAGGCGATAATCGTTTATTTATTGAAGCCAGCCTCAACCGACCTGTTCTTTCCGGTATACTTTGGGAAGCGGGTTGCATGCCAGCGCCTGGCAAGTTGTGCGTTTGGACCTCCTTATGGGCTGGTTTCTCAAAAAGATTAGTCTTAATTTGGCTCGATGGCCACGGTAGTTTCTTCTTTCTGGCAATCCCATTCCCAGGTGATACATAATATCCCATTTGGCGGTTAGTATTAACGATGGGATAGGTTGGTACCAACCCAGGTTTCAATGACGTTCGTCCTGGTTTTAGCATACTGTATTCTTGCTGCAACATCTCTCGATTAATGTTCATTCTGGGACTCATGGTGCTGCTGGTCGACTTATTCCGTAAAACTTGCCCTAAAATCACTTTATAACTTAATGAAGATACAGCCTGAATCTCAGATTTACCAAGTGCAGCAACTGGCAATGGACCAGGTTTGCTGGTATTTATCCGACTTGTGTCTCTTCTTTGCTCCATAAACAATTTAAGAGTTATATTGGTCGGCCCTTGGGCAAGTTGGCTGACAGCATTATTCCCCAGTCGCCAGATCAGATAGAGCGGCCTGAAAGTATATTGGCCGGACAATAGATACTTGTTTTTAATCCGGTCGGCAAAGGATCGGTGCTGCCTACAGGTACTCAGTCTCAGCGGTTTTAATTGCCGCAGCAACAACATCTTGGATTCCCCCAGAAACAGTAACGACCCGAATAAAAGTCAGGTCGAAACCGTCACGATTTGATAACCGTTATTCCCTGATGAACTATTTCCAAGGACTCTATTGCCACCTCACTGGTATTGGCTCTAAGTTGGGGTCCCACCCATTTAACCGGATAAGAACCCATAAAACTCCATCTGCAAGTTTCCTGGCCACTGGCATCCAGCAAAATAATAGATCCATCTTTGCGCTGTAACCTACCTGTGGTAGTTCCCTCATACCAGCTCCATAGTTCGGTAGAGTTAGTAAAACCTCGTTTCAATACTAAAGGTGGATATTTCCTTATGGTCACAAAACTATGCTCATACTCGTTAACCCCGCCTTCACGTACAACCTTAACTTCGGTTTCGGCTTCCAACCCTGACACTTCTGTGAAATCGGCAATAAGCAGACCATCAAGTTCAACCGTGAAGCGAAAGGCCACACCAGGATCTAAACCGGGTCTTGACACCTTTTCACTCACCTCTTCTTGTTAAAAACATCGAACATATTTTCCGGTTCATCGTTAAGCTTGCGATTAATGCGCGAAATCTCCTCGCACCACCGACGGCGATCACGATGCTCCATGGCCATTATGTCATCATGGTGCCAGTGGAAGTAATATCCTATAAAAGCTGCTTCTTGAAAAATGCGATCAATAGGATACTGCTTTATTCCACTGGTTATCTGGGAAAATTTACCTCAGTCTCAAACTCATGCTCACAGCGTGGGCATACTACCCGGATATTAGGATTTTCCATCTCATTTATACGCTGGTAAAAATCTTGCAGATAAGCCAGATCAACGGTAAATAATTTTTCTATAGTTTTTGTATCAATCGCCCTGAGGTCACCCAGTTTAGTAATTACCCGGGACAAAACAATAATGGTAAGATAGCCTTGATTTTGTTGTACCCGAGGGTCACGCAGGGGCAAAATTTCATCAGCCGCTGTGGCCAGACGCATTACGCCTTTACGCTGCAAGTCACCCTTTTCATCAATATAGCCTTTGGGTAATTCAAATTCAAATTCTGTTTCAAAGGACATCCTATTATCCTCCGTTCGCGCCACGTTGTTAGTGGTTTTTTTGCTATTATTACTTTTTCTAACTGCCATATATACACAACCTACTTAAAACAGGAGGTAAAGGAACGGATATTCGAAAGAAGTTCAAGCTACCAGAGCAAACAATTCGAAATACCCGCCTTATCTCTCCAGTTTTATCTATTTTGACCTCAAGAAGCCCTCGTAGGCCAGTTCCAGTGTTTCGATCGATACCGCCGATTCGCTGGCATTGAAATCAGAAGCCACATACTTGCAGGGCCAGGCATCATAAAAGGTCCATACTGCCAGTTCGGCCTGTTGGTCATCGACTGCCTTGACGGTAACATCCTTGCGTTCCACTACCCCGGCCATACCTGGTTCACCCTTAAACCAATCATAAATTTCCATGTTGTCCGTAACACCCTGTTTAAGCGAAAGATTAGGATTACGAAAAAGGCCGCTTAAACTAGTGGAGTTTTCTACATTACCAGTGGAGAAAAAGAATACATCGTATGATGCTTCAATACCGGTAATTTCAGTAAAATATGCTTCAGTAATTCCGTCAATTTCAATTGCAAACCGGTAACTCCTGAAGGGATCAACTCGATCAGCCATTCTTACTCCCCTCCATGTATACACAGCCTGTCCAAGAACGTAGGCGAATGAGCAGGTATTTGAACACCTGGCCTGTCCCTAGTTTTATTACTTATTTGGATCTCAAGAATCCCTCGTAGGCCAGTTCCAATGTTTCGATCACTACCGCTGACTCGCTGGCATTGAAATCAGAAGCCGTGTACTTGCAGGGCCAGGCATCATAAAAGGTCCATACTGCCAGTTCAGCCAGTTGGTCATCAACGGCTTTAATGGTAACATCCTTGCGCTCCACTACCCCGGCGTTACCGGGTTCGCCCTTAAACCATTCGTAAATTTCCATGTTGTCAGTGACTCCCTGTTTCAGGGTAAGAGTAGGATTCTGAAGCAGGCCGGGAAGCTTCCAGTAGCCGGAGTTCATATCACCACTGCGAAATTCGATTACATCGTACGATGCTTCAATACCCGTAACCTCTGTAAAATATGCTTCAGTAATTCCATCAATTTCAATTGCAAACCGATAACTCCTGAAGGGATCAACGCGATCAGCCATTTTTTACTCTCCTTTCAAAACAGATTATTCGCTATCAGCAGTTTTCTGGGTGATTCTGAAGATGACAAACTCGGCCGGTTTTACCGGTGATACGCCGATAACGCATATCAGGCGGCCATTGTCAATGTCATCCTGGGTCATGGTAGAACGGTCCACCCTGACGAAAAAGGCCTCATCCGGTGTGCCGCCCATTAACGCGCCGCCTCTCCAAACTCCGAGAAGGAAACTGTAGATGGTACGCTGAACCCTCGCCCAAAGTTTTTCATCATTAGGTTCGAATACTACCCAGTTACTGCCATTCTTAATCGACTGCTCCAAAAAGATGAATAGCCTTCTCACGTTTATGTATTTCCAAATGGCGTTGGAACTACAGGTACGTGCTCCCCATACCCGGATACCCTGACCGGTAAAGGACCGGATCAAGTTTACTCCCTTAGGATTGAGGATATCCTGTTCTCCTTTATTATACTGGCAGTCCAGTCCCACACATGCTCTTACTACTTCATTAGCCGGCGCTTTGTATACTCCGCGGGTATTATCTGAGCGGGCATAGATGCCAATCATTGAGCCGGAAGGGGGAACAAAGATGTTGCGTTTATCCAATGGATCAAACACCTGCAACCAGGGATGATAGAGTGCAGCATAATCTGAATCAAATATATTGCGATGAGTCTGTACCTCAGCTACCTTCTTCAAATCCTTGGGTATATCAAGAACTGCAAAACGGCTGGTCAGGTTTTCACAGTGCGCTACCAGGGCCAGTTGCACATTGGGATCAGTTACACCTGGAACCGCCATAATACTGGCCTCATCATTATCAATGAAGGCCTGAATGCCGGTACGCTTACCCGGTCCCCGGTCTTCACCCATAAAATCCGCGGCTGAAAGGGCTCCCAGAGAGCCGTCGCTCCCACCTGAAAGACTCATCCAGAACTGCTCTTCGGCAGCCTTGTCTCCGGCGATGATGTCAAAAGGAGTTCCTTCGCCTATGGCCGGATTGTGCGACACCTTGATCATACTGGAACGAGCTAATTTCTTTTCTACATAGTTGGCTGCTGACGGGTTAAATGACATCTTTTCGTATATTTCTGAATCGCTTCCATAAAAGACCTGCAGGCTGAATTCACTGGTGAAAAGAAGCTTTTTCGGAACCAGCTGGTTATCCACCACATCCCCATCCAGAACTTCGGCTAGTTCAATTACATTGTCTTGAGCTTTAAGCACTCGGGTAACGGATACGCTATCGCCATGATCAAATGAGACTACGTCACCGGGATTAAAGCCGGCACTATTTTTGACCCGATACTCTTTTTCCCCTATTACCTCAAGTATTGGTGTTTTAGCCTTGCTGGAAGGAGTAAATAATAGTCTTAATTTATCCCCCCACATGCCGGGGTTGCAGGCCAAGACCTTCAATGGTAGTGAATCCTGGGTTTCCTCTGTGTAATTACTGGCTACTTTGGCATCGGGAGGTATTACACGCATCACATAACAGCGTGAGCCTCCGTTAATGAAGAAATGTTCTACTCCATAGGCCAAATAGCGATATTCTTCAAAGGCATTTTCAGATAGATATCCACCAAATATCCTTAGAAAATCGCCAAAATTAGTTACCAGCTCAGGTAAACCCTCGGCTGGTCCCTTTTCTGCCAGGCCGAGGAAACCGGCGGTGCTGGTACTGGCTCCCTCCATAGGTTTGCCGCCACTTTCAAACTCCTCAATATAAACTCCTGGTGATAAATATTCCGGCATTTGTTTCCAGTTGCTGATCTTTACACAAATGTTGTTTTATTACACTTGTATAACCCAGAAACCAGCCTCCTCCTTTCAAAATGGAATAAACGTGTGACTAGCTCGATCCCACAAAAACCGTATTACATTTAACATTTACAATCTATCCCGGTGAATGTTGCAACGACCTACAGCTACATCTACATCTCCTGCAACCGCTATCAAAACTCACCTCCTTAAATGCGCTTCTCCCTGGCTCAATGCACTATCCTTCTTATAATCTATTTAAGCCAGGTCTTATGTAATACGTTAAGTGCTTTTTCGCAAACTGGGTACCGATACAAACATGAACAAGCTGTCGGAGTCGATATTTCCACAAAATGCAACATCATTAAGTATGTGTTGTCGACCCTACCGTTTTTTTAAACTTTTCTTGTATTTTAGCACATATTTTGTTAGATTCAATATAATTAGTAATTTAACAAATAGGTGGAAACATTCCCAGTATTAATAGTTGAACTTAGGCTTTCAACTCAATTCAATAAAACAGGAAGCGATCTGCGATTATCTACTTATAAAGGAGCACGTATGCGTAGCAGTTGGAAAAGATATTTTCTGCTAATCGGTCTTATTATTATCGTTAGTTCTCTACTATCAGGATGTTCTTCCTTCCTGAATAAAAATGGAGGACAAAAAGCTGGACCATCCACCCCCATTGTGTTTGCTGACGCTGAATGGGAGAGTATAAAGGCCCACAACCGTATTGCCGGCTACATAATAGAGCACGGCTATGGCTACCAGCCCATCTACCTGGCCGGGGAAACGTTGCCTCTGTTTGATGCTTTGAGCCGGGGTGATGTCGATATTATGATGGAAGTTTGGAGCTCTGATTACCCCGAGCAGTGGAAGCAAATGTTAAAAAGCGCCCAGGTTAAAGATCTGGGCACGAATTACTCCTCTGTCCTGCAGGGCTGGTTTATCCCTGCTTACATGGTAGAAGGAGATACCGAACGAGGTATTGAACCGCAGCTCCCGGGTTTAAAATCCGTTCAGGATCTTCCCGCATATAAAGAAAAATTCAAGCTATCCACAACTACCAATAATGGAATTATTCTCAATGCCCCGCGGGGGTGGCCAGCCGAGACCATAAATACAGAAAAGTTCAAAACCTATCATCTCTCCTATTATTTTATGTTGCTTGACAGCGATTCCGAACAGTATCTAACCGATTCTCTGGACAAGGCTTATGCCCGTGGAGATGCCTGGCTGGGGTATGCCCGAGACCCCAGTATGATTACCGCCGGGCATAAAATGCTGCTCCTGCGTGAAGAGCCTTACAGTGAGGAACTATGGAAGCTCGGTAGGGGGTGCGCTTACGCCCAAGGTAATGTTATGAAAGCAGCTAATAAAGGCATGAATGAGAAAGCTCCGGAGCTTCTGGACTTTTTGCAGAAATATGCAACTACCCGCGAGCAAAACGAAGCAATGCTCCTTTACCTTAAGAACAGCGGCGGAGCTCGAGAAAAGGCAGCGCAAGAATGGTTGAAAAAAAATCCCGATGTTTGGAGCCAGTGGGTTTCTGATGATATAGCCAAAAAAATCTGGGCCGACCTTAACCCCAAGCCCCAAAATAAATCGTCCTTTTTTAGCAAACTGTTTAAGAAGTGATGGTCTACAGGTTTCACAAAGTATTGGTCTGAAGCTAAGGGCCTTGTTAAAAATATTAGGGATTACGTTCCAGGCTGGTGATGATAAATGAGAAACGGCTCTGATCTTGATTATAATACGACCAATATAGATGCTTATAAAAATGGCGAAGAACAGATCAACGATGAGTTAAAACTTCTGGACTTGCGTATCCGGCTTCAGTTGCAGCGGCAACGAATATTGCAGGGAGAAGGCCAAGTTAACCAGTTTAAAGGACTGGTTATATCTGAGGAAGAAGTAGAAACCCTGCTTAAAGACCGTAGATGGGGTGAACACGGCGATAGTGTATTGCATGGTCTGCATGATGCCATTGACCGGATGGAGTCTTATCTACAGGGTAAGATTCAGATCAGCCTGGACAGCGGAATATTTCTCCCCCTGGAACACCTAACCTGGGCTTTTGATCTTAATTATTTTGCAAGAAATTGCCTGCTTCTGTGCCTGGCAGGGGAATACGACCGTAAATACGAGAAGCTGTTTGGGTTTTTACAAGATGATATAACCTGTAAATACCCTACGATTGATCTTGCACTGCAACTGCTGTGTAAAGATAATGAGGAACGCAATACCGCTCGTCTTTCGTTTGTAATGAACTCTCCCCTAATGAAATATCTGTTGGTAACGGATAGAGATAGTGCGAAAAACGGCCTGCGGCTTTCCCATACGTTGAAACTGCACCGGCGAATAGTGGATCTTTTTCATCAGGATGTAAGTATTCATCCAGAGTTGCGTCACTTTATAGAGTTTTATAACCCCTATGATGATCTTAACCCACTCTTACTGCATTACGATATTCAGAATCAATTACGAATGTGGTGGGAAATGGTAATTGATGATGATAGTGCTCGGAAAGCTCTGGGGATATTATCCGGTCCTTCAGGTAGCGGCAAGTGTTTTCAAATCCGGCATCTATGCAGTAATTTCCATTGTTATCTTTTTATAATTGAACTTTCACGTATGCCGGTTGACGAATCGCTTTTAGAACAAGCCCTGCACGATGTAGTACGGGAGTGTATGCTTTTTAAAGCTATCCCCTGTTTTCGGGGATTATCGACCGTTGCTTCTGCCCCTGACGAGAACGGTAGCATGGAGACAGATATTACTCGTGGTCGCTGGAACATTCTGCTACGCACGCTGGATGAATTGCCGGGACCTATTTTCATTTTGGCAGAAAAGCCTCCCCGCCTGGCGCAACTGGAACGTACGTTCAGGGTGTTACCAATAGAACTTGACAGACCTAATGAACTAACCCGCAAAGAGCTCTGGGAGTTGTTCTCTAAAGATTACATATTCAGAAACGCTCCAGATTGGGGGCAAATTGCCAGTAAATTCCGCTTCACTCCCGGGCAAATCAGGAATGCCCTCTTACAGGCCCATGAAGCCGCTTACGGGCAAGGGGGTCTGATTGAACCCGAAGACCTGCATCAGGCCTGTTTTAGCCAGGGACGCCATTACTTGGGCCAGACTGCCAGCAAAGTAGCTCCACGTTATAGCTGGGAGGATATAATTCTTCCTCCCGAAACGGTCGAACTACTGATTAACGCTTGTAATCAGATGAAGAATCGTTATATAGTGTATGGACAATGGGGATTTGAAAAAAGACTGGCCTATGGCCGGGGTCTTAGTATGTTGTTCTCCGGACTGCCCGGCACCGGTAAAACTATGGGCGCTCAAGTAATAGCCAATGAACTTAATCTGGAACTATACCGTATTGATCTGGCCCAAGTGGTCAGTAAATATATCGGGGAAACTGAGAAAAACCTGAGCCGGATTTTTCAAGAAGCTGAATCCAGTAATGCCATTCTATTTTTTGATGAGGCAGATGCCCTGTTCGGCAAGCGCTCTGAAGTTAAGGAAGCTCATGATCGCTATGCTAATATTGAAATTGCCTATTTGCTGCAGAAGGTTGAGGAGTATGACGGTATATCCATACTGGCCACCAATCTGGCCAAAAATATGGACGAAGCGTTTCTCCGCAGGATTACATTTATAGTAGAATTCCCCTTTCCTGATGAGGAATACCGTAAGCGGATATGGATATCCATGTTACCCCAGGAAACGCCCGTCCATGACGATGTAGACTTTGATTTTCTGGCCCGCCGCTTTGAGATTGCGGGCGGCAACATCAAAAATATTGTGCTTGCAGCGGCATTCTTGGCAGCTCAGAGTGGTGACGTAGTAAATATGCAGCACCTTTTACGCGCCACTAAATATGAATATCAGAAAATAGGGAGACTATTGTTGCGAGAAGATTTAGGTGAGTACTACGGCGAAGTCTAAAATCCGGGACTTTTTCTTAAAGCACAAGAATGGAGGCTTATAAGATGGCTAGTTATACTGCAATTGCTGAAGCAGGAGCCTCAATCATTGAGGTATTACGGGATAACCTAACCCCGGAACCCATTCTCTCCCCTGACATGATCGGGCTATGCTCCCCGGCGGAAACCGATGATCTGCAACTGGGCTTGTATTTGTACTCAATCAAGCAAAATCGGGAGTATAAGCGGGATGGAGACCCCTTGCTGGTTCTGACGCTCTACTACCTTCTAACAGCTTATTCCGATGCTGATATACAACAACGTGCCTATGATGAAGATTATATATTGGGGGCGGCCATTCAGGCACTGCATGAAAACAGCACCCTGGGCAGCGCTTATCTGCAGGGGTCGCTGGGAAGCAGTGGAGAAGAGATGCGAATTGATCAATGTTTTTTGTCACCGGAAGAGATGCAAAAAATATGGATATTTCCCAATATACCTTACCGCACTTCGGTAGGATATATAGCTCACCCAATCATCATCGATAGCGGCAGTTTTATGGCTGGCCCCCGAGTGCGATAAAAACCTGGGAGTGAAGGAGAAGCTATGCAGAATTATATGACCAGCACATTGAAACTGGGGCGCAAGGTATCAATGGTACTATGGTTGATCGACCAGCATACGTCCCTGGGATGCAATGAGGAGATTGCTGTTTATCTAAATGGCCGTCCGGTTAGTTTTCAGCGCAAAGCCGGAGGATATCTGGTTTTTTGTGATCTGGAGGAAGACCTGTACCGGGTTTCGATTGAATCTCCATACTATTTTACAGAACAACTAGAAATTAGTATAAGCAGCCTGAATCGTGCCGATCCGGTTGTATATGTTCCTCTAAAGCCCGCACCTACATACCGCTTCGGTCAGGGAGCAACCCTGATCAGGGCTTCTCTACGCACTCAAAATGGTGACCCTGCTAATGCCGTCTTAACTGCGACCCTTGGCAGCGATAAATGTGCGCGGGCTCAACTGGGGCGTCAGGGAGCCCAGGCCCAAACCTCAGAATTATCCCTGGTTGACGTGACCGGGCGCTTTGCTCCTGGAGACCTGCTGTTACTTCGCCCCCGGGAAGGAACGTCCGGTGAAATTTGCGAAGTGACTACGATGGGGGGGGCGGAGGGTATCTATGCCCTCAAACAGCCGCTTTTATCAGATCATAGCCGGGGTGAGCTATTGATGCCCTTAACTATTACCCGCAGCGATGAACGGGGCGAAGCTGTAATTAGCATTCGCAACCTCCGCCAGAAGGAATGCCGGGTACAGGTAAATATCTCTGCGGAAGATCTTAACCAGATAGTAGAGGTTGAAGTAAAAACCGGGCTGGTCCATCACCTGGGTAAAATAGTTCTGTAGAAGGCCCCAAAAAGTCTATTCAGGACTTTTAAACAGATGCCGAAAAATTAGTCTCTATGCTATTTATTTTTTAAAACCTTCTCCAGGAAAAATCTGGCAATAACCGGATCAAACGGTTTCCCCGCATTCCGTTTTAATTTCTGCCATAGCAATATCCTGACTTAAAGCCTTCCTATAAGGTCTGTCACTGGTCATGGCATCGTATGCATCGGCAAGGGCCATAATCCGTGCCTGCAAAGGTATTTCTACACCTTTTAATCCCTTGGGGTAGCCTTTTCCATCCCATCTTTCATGGTGAGCCAGCACATATTCTGCCAATTGGAAAACTCATTTACAGAACTTATGTCCAAATGCAATAGTTAATTAAGCTTTTTGGGTATTATCTTTCTATTGTTCAGTGCAATTGTTTCTTATTATCAGATCAAGGTTATTATTAACGCTTTTCTGTAGACATAATTGAGGCGACGATTTATAGTATATAGGTATCAGGATTGTTCATTAGTACTGCAAACAGGAGGACGAGTTGGTCTTGAAATATAAATATCTCTTAATAATTCCGCTACTTATTCTTGCTGCCATGTTTATTTATGCCAACCTGTCCGTTTCGGAAAGCAAACTTAACATATCCTCGCTTGGAACCATTTCCAATGATGCATTGAATGGCCCATATTTTCCGATTAGATCATCGCATGATAAAAGTAGTGCAAGCCAGGCAAGCAAAGTAACGGTTGCCGCTCCTGCTACCAAAACAACCACAAATGGCCCCTTCATACCCATATTGATGTATCATGAAATTGGCGAAGGTCCTAACAGCCTGTTTGTTTCGGTGGATGGCTTCCGAGCACACATGCATTACCTGAAGGCCAACAACTATCACATTGTTACAATGGCTCAAGCACGCGAGATGCTGGTTAAGAAACAAATCCCTCCTAAGACCGCGGTCATATCCTTCGATGACGGATATGTATCCTTTTATACCAAAGCCTGGCCTATATTACAGGAATACGGCTTCCCAGCCACTGTCTATGTAATTGCAGGTTATCCCGGGGTGTACAGTAACTATCTTACCTGGGATCAAATTAAGACGATTCAATCGGGGGGAACCGAAATAGGCAGCCATTCGCTTACCCACCCCGCGTTGACGACCTTAAACGAGGAAGGTTTAACCCGCGAAATAATGGGTTCTAAAGAGATACTGGAAGCAAGGCTGGGGGTTAAAATCAACTCTTTTTGCTATCCTACTGGAGCCTATAACCAGCAAGTAATTGAATACGTCAAAAAAGCCGGTTATACCTCAGCTGTGACCGTTGTCTACCGCAAGGCTACACCTTCCGATGACCTTTTCCTCATACCTAGGATTAGAGTTTTTAAAGCTGCAACGGTTACCACTCTTTCCCAGGGTATGCAATAAAAAAGGCGGTTCCGTTTGAGAAACCGCCTCATTCGTTTACTTATTCCCGCAAAGAAAACTTCTTTTCTAACCATTCAATAGTTATCTTTTCTCTTTCCTCAGTCTTATCCATAAACCTGTGCCCGGCACTTTCCACCATATGTAGACTGCAATCTGCCAGTCTTGCCTGCATATACCACGCATTGTCAGGGTGAACAACATCATCATCGCTGGCCTGTACGATTAGAACCGGTCTGGAGCCTATAGCCGCCAGATACTTATCCATATCATGCCTGGCGAAGTCTTGAACCAGGTCGGCTTGAAGTACGTATGATCCGCCCTCATCATTAATCATGGCTGCTGCTCCATCCCGCATAAGTTTATATGCCTCGGGCATGATTCCCGCAAAGGTCTGTTCCATCTTAACCGGGGTAGACCACAGAATACAACCTGCCACTCTTGGATCGCCGGAACCTCCGACCAGCACTGTACTTCCACCGAAACTTCTCCCCAATAAAATCATAGGCATACAAAACCGTTCATACGCATAATCCAAAACTGCTTTAAGATCGCTGGCTTGCCGACTGAGGCTGATCCTGGTGAAATCGCCTTCGCTGCTGCCACTGCCACTGAAATCGAATGCCAGCGAAGCCAGACCTAGTTTTTGAAGCTTTTCTGCCCATGCATAGATCCTGCCTCCATTTTCCTTGGCTCCCCTGAATCCGTGACATATAACCACCAAGTAGCAGGCTTTATGCGGTGGAGTAAACAGGTAGGCAGCCAGCTTCTCTTGATATTTGTTTTTAATACTTATCAACTGCATAACTAAACCTCCCCCATATTGTTGGGTCAAGCTGTATTTATTGTTCGGCATTTATTAAGCAATTCCTGTTATTTAGCGAATTTCCCCGTATTTATTAATGAAACCTTATTGATTTATTAAAACTCAGAGGTTATAATCTTAATTGTTGCGAAACAACCATCCTGGGCCATTAGCTCAACTGGCAGAGCAGGTGACTCTTAATCACAAGGTTGCAGGTTCGATTCCTGCATGGCCCACCAAATAAAACAAAGAACCCGCCGTAGCCGGCGGGATTTTTAGTTTATAGGAAATATTAAATTCAGGTCTATATGCGCGCCAAATCTTGGACCATACAAAAGAAAAGCCCGTCCAAGCTATAATTAGACATTGTTAGCAGAGGCTAGTCTTCTGTGGCCACATTCATCTCCAGTTTGCCTTCATTGCCTTCGAACTCCACTACCAGCGTTTCCACCTGACTGATCATGGTAATCATATTCTTGCCGGTTATTAATGTCGGGGGCGTTATATTTACCAGGACTTTCTCTTTTTCCAACAGGCTTACACTGTTTCCGGCTATCATATTGGACAATTCGCACAACGCGCTTTTGGGAATGAGGTCAAACTTTTCTACCGGCATCCCACCCATCATTGAAGAAGCAATATTTCGGGCAGTGGCTTCCTGCATAGAAAAGACCACACTTCCCCTAATATCTCCCACAAGTCCAATGATAATATTGACATCATTTTCGGTGCGAAGCTTAGCTTGTTTGTTGAGACCTTTTCTCTGCATACTAGTCATTCCCACCATACCTGAAACATTTAGCAGTCCGGCGATAAAAGAATTTATACAACGAATATCCATAATTTATTTCTTCCCCTCCTCCACTGCTACATTGATTTTGATCGGCCCGGCATCTGTCTGCATGACTATCGAGCAGGAACTGAGGCGTACGTTAAATACGCTCATATCATCGCCGGCAAAAATGCTGGGAGGGGTCAGGCGTATGTTTAAACCCGATTGTGTATTATTGACTTCGGTTATGGCATTGCCGCTGATTATGTTGCCAACTTCGGCGCATGACATAAGAACTTCTTCCTCGTCAACACTTTTATATTCTTCTCCGGTCAGAATAGTGGCCAGTTGCATAGCTGTTTGATGGCTCATATCCAAAAAGAATAACCCTTTCCATCCACCCGTAAATCCTACTATTACGGTTAGTCCCCGGGAAATGAAAGAATCCCCCTCATTCTCCGTCTGCCCGCTGGCTACCGTGAGATCCAGCATTTGTTTAAAAACATTATTGGTAGCTTTGATAAAGGGGATGATTCGCGCATTCGCTTCCAAGCTCTCACCTCATTCCCATTACTTCTAAAACCTTGACAATCATCTCTTCGGGTTTAAACGGTTTATTGCAAAAATGATTGATACCGCGGGACTTAGCATCGGCTATAATATCGGCGTCACCCATGGCGCTCAGCATTATAATCCTCTGAGCAGGGTTAATTTTTTTGATTGCTCCTGCAGCATCGAGGCCATCCATAATAGGCATGGTAACATCCATAGTTATAATATCGGGTTGCAGCTTGGCATATAGATCTAAGGCCTCGCGACCATTACCACCCTCACCAACAACTTGAAAGCCCTCCGGTTCTAGAGCTTTCCTGATCATTTTCCTGGTTATGGGAGAATCGTCGACCGACATAACCCTGATTGGCGTTCCATCCGCCTTCAAACCTCTCATTTTCTATCCCCTTTCACAATAATATTTTGTCCACTGGCTCTCTTGAAAGCACTTATTTAAGCTTGCATCAAGTATTAACCGCTTTAATAATCTCGCCAGCTATGTCCCATATCGGCACTACTCTGGTGGCCCCCCCGCGTTTAATGGTCTCTCCGGGCATTCCAAATACTATGGCGCTTTCTTCCGACTCTGCAATAGTAATGCCACCCGCGCGACGAATAGCCACCATGGCATCGGCGCCATCGTCTCCCATCCCGGTCATTATAACTCCAATGGTACGTTTTCCGTATACACTCAGGACTGAATTCATCATTACATCCACGGAGGGTACAAATAGATGGTCGGGCTTGGTGGGCAGCCTCAGCAGAACGTCACCCGGACCATTCTTAACAACATTGAGATGCCGGCCACCGCTCCCGATATAAACAGTTCCCGGCTGAACCTTCATTCCAGGACTGGCCTCGACTACCTCCAGTTGGCAGGCATCATTGAGGCGTTTGGCATAAGTAGTGGTAAAATTAGGGGGCATATGCTGCACCATAAAAATGGCCGCATTGATATCACGAGGAAGTTGAGGCAATACTTCATATATGACCTTTGGTCCCCCGGTAGAAATCCCCATAGCTACCACTTTCATAACCTTGCTTCTACTTACCGGAGGGTATTCTACTGGCTGTCGCCTTGTTCTGGCCGTACGCTCGGGGGCCTTCCTGCGTCGGTTCGGAACTGCCGCAGCCTTTACCTTGGCTATAAGTTCATCTGCCACACTTTCCATATTGCTGGATACCGTACCGCCAGGCTTGCCTACAAAGTCGAAAGCCCCTAATTCCAAGGCTTCAAAGGTGGTTGCGGCCCCCTCCTGGGTAAGAGATGATACCATAACCACGGGGCAAATTTTATCATTAATAATGTATTGCAGAGCAGTAATACCGTCCTGACCGGGCATGTTGACATCCATAGTAATGACATCCGGCTTTAGCTCCCGGGCCTTCTCCACTACGTCAAGCCCATCTCGGGCAGCACCTACTACTTCAATATCAACGTCGCTCTCCAGCATTTTTTTCAGCATCTTACGCATCATGGCCGAATCATCAGCGATCAATACTCTTAGCAAATTACTTCTCCTTGCCTTGTTTCTTTAATCTAGGCGGTGCCTTTACGGGACTGTCCGTCTCTTTCTCTTTTCCCATACCGGTCAGCTTTTGCCATTCCTTCTCCACCAGGATGTTCTCCAGATCCAGCATCATTATCATACGATCGCCCAGATTAGCAATTCCGTTCATGAATTTCTGGGCCTGGTTGCCTTGCAGTATATCCGGCGTTTCCTCCAGAAGTTTGCCGGGTATTCGCAATACCTCCATGACTTCATCTACGATTATTCCTATTTTCTTGCTGTTTATATCACTGACTATGATGCGGGTGAATTCG